>Ga0194132_10002845_pt1 | contig 31700 bp, 29 predicted proteins | sample TA2KigOf80mmetaG_FD_148612 | JGI IMG/M metagenome (GOLD analysis project Ga0194132, IMG submission 148612) | Freshwater microbial communities from Lake Tanganyika, Tanzania - TA2015054 Kigoma Offshore 80m | ecosystem: Environmental > Aquatic > Freshwater > Lake | place: Tanzania: Lake...
AAGGCCTACAGGTCTCCGACGATGAGTTTCAAGCGCTCAATATCAAACCCGGTAAGTTTCATGGCGATTGGAACTATACGCTTCTTCCTCGCTCTTAATCGGTAACTTAATTCTTGCCCATGCCTAACTGGAGTGCTGTCGCCACAGTACGAAGCCCTTCGGTAATCTCTCCTGCTTCCTTGTACGATTCCGCCAGAAACGACAAGGCAAATGGTTGCGAGGCCTCAGCTCCGGTTCGCTGCCACGCTTCAACTCCCTTTTGCATCTGTGCGAGCCCCTGTTCACGTACGCCTTGCATCCACAGAGTTCGCCCATACAGAACCGCACTGAAAGCAAACCACGCCGGAAAGCCATGCTCTTGCGCAAGCTCGTTTGCCGCTTGCGCGTAGCGATGAGCGTTGGGCAACTGATGCTGTAACACACTGATAGAAGCGGCGATCGTTAAAGCAAAGGCCTGACTAAACGGATGGCCCAGTTCTTCAGCTAACTGCAGGGCCTCCATCATCACTGTATTCGCTTGGGCCACGTCCCCCATCATCCACCAGACCAGCGCCAGATAGGATCGACTGGTCACTCCTGGATCTTGCAACGCACGTGACGGATGCATTCGCGGACGATAGAGAGACAGCGCACGCTGCAGATGCTCTCGAGCCTCTGCGAGTTCTCCGATATGCGCCAAAATCTGCCCCAACGTCCAATAGGCAGCAAGCAGACGCTCAGGATTTCCCTGACTTTGTGCCAGTAGTAAGCATTGTTCACTGATCTGCCGTGCCTCATGAAATTTTCCACGCACGGCATAAAAGGATTCCAATCCCCACAACGCCTGGAGTAGTTGCGGACTTTCCGACAGTTGCCGACACAACTCAAGCGCTCGCGTATAGACCGCTTCAACTTCAGGCGCACCATATCCTCTTGTCGCGATCAACGCAGAGCCAAGCTTTACGCACAAGTCCAATTCATGTTGCACTTGCACGTTGTGGTCAGGAACGTACGAGAGTAGCGCAAGCCCCTTTGTCAGGTGAGCGACCACCTCGCGATGAGCATACCGGCGTGCCGCCAGGCTCGCCGCTTGCTGTACGTATCCTAAAGCGCGCAGGTAGTCGCCGCCTTGCTCGAAGTGAACCGCAAGCGTAGACGCAATTTCATTCGCACGGGAGCCATAGGCCTGCTCAAGGCACGTGCCAATCCGCAGATGAAACTGCCGACGATCACTCAGAGGGACACGTTCTGCCCACAAATCCTGGCAGATCACGTGACGAAAGCGATACCGCGCCGACCTGACTCCGTCAGGCCATTCGCTGAATCCTGCAGGTTGGAGAAAATGCTGGCGGCGCCCCAACTCATTACACGCCGTCTCCACAGCCGCAGGCGTACCACCAACTGCAGCAGCTACGGCTGCTGAGGAAAATTCGTAGCCTACCAGACTGGCAGCCTGGACGAGTTGCTGCTCTTCGGTGCTCAAGCGATGAATTTGCCGGTCAAGCAGTTGGCGAATGCTTACCGGTACTTGCTCAAGTACGGTATCGATCTGACTGGGTATGAGCCATCGTCCATCCTCTGCCAACGTCAGCAGCCCCCGCTCCTTCAGGTCGTCTACCATTGTCACCAGAAACAATGGGTGGGTTGCCGCCGGTTTTCTGATGCAAGAGTTGTGGTAAGCGGTGCGGCAACGTTGCAATCGGACATTGCTGTTCCACGTACTCAGCCACTGTCGTCTCATCAAAAAGAGATACCGCAATCTCTTCACACTGATTGTGCGCTCGTAACTCTTGCACCACGGAGCGTAGTGGGTGACCTTCGGTCAAAGCTTCTTCCGGGCGATAAGTGGCAATCACCATCAGCCGAGCGCGTTCGTGCCGCCGCGCCAGCGCGGCCAGAAGATCGAGCGTCGAGGTATCGCTCCAGTGCACATCCTCAAGGACCAAAACAAACGGCAGACGCTCAGTCAGCAGATCGGTTCCTTCACTCATCTCTCGCAACATGCGCTCGCGAGAGACTCCATGCACGCTGCTGCGCAGAAGAGCATATTCCTCTGGTGGCAGGAGAGACGGGATCTGCATGAGCCACATTGGCGTGTGATGCTTCATCCACTCCACCATGAAGGCTCCACGCGGGTCCCGGCATATGCGCCCGACAGCTTCCAACACAGGACGATAGGCTTCCCCAGGGCCGAACTGCTCAATGCATTGACCAAATCCGATGCCGACGTCTTGCGTCGCTGCGACCTGACGTAAAAACGTTCTGACTAAGGCCGTCTTGCCAATCCCTGCTTCGCCTGTGACGAAAACGGTTTGTCGCTCTCCTGACAACATACGCTCAAGTAAACGATAGAGCCGAGCAAATTCCGCATCCCGACCAACGAGCTGAGAGAAGACCGGAGGAAGAAGAGACAGGCGCGGCTGCGTCGTGGGAGAAACCTCGTCTCCACTCCGCGCTTTCTTCCGCTCGGTTTTATCGATCGGTGTGAACACCTCAGGGTTAGCGATCGGCCCAATGAAACGATACCCATACCGAGAGACCGTTTGGATGTAGCGTGGGCTTTTCGCATTGTCTTTCAATGCCTTACGGATTTCTCGAATGCAGGTCGTAATCGCCGCATCGCCAACAACCACCCCTGCTCCATTCGCCTGCCACACGGTCTTAAATAAGACCTCTTTCGTGACCAGCGCACCTTTGTAACGCACAAGGCAACACAACACATCAAACGCACGACGTGTCAGTTTAACGAGTTCTCCCTTTTGCACCACTTGCTTGCCGCGCAGGTCGATCAGCAAGGGGAGCCCCCGGAAACGATCTCCACGGGCCATGTCTTTCTCTCTCTATCGTCTCAGAAAAATCTCAGAAAAATCTCAGAGTTCTCTCAGGACTTCTTCTGGGGAGTATCGTACTGTCGTTGCATAAAGGGCGCAAAATCGCAAGAGAAACGCCCGAGAAAGGCCCCAAAAGTATGCTAGCGACCGATACGGAAAACCTGAGATTAGACCTTCCCGGAATCACGACCGTCAATAAAAAAGCATTAACTGCCTGGCTGCAGGCCTGGACTACAGGTACAGCCTTTTCTGTACCTGCGCCTCGACTCAGTAAATCACAGAACGCCAGTGTTCCTCTGGCATCATTGCCACCTGCTCCGCGAAGAGCGAAAGCTTAGGACCATGAGAGAAGACTAAATCAAAGCGCGGAAGATTCGCACAACAACGTTGTCACCCTGAGCGAAGCGAAGGGTCTCTCAGAGAGATTCTTCGCTTCGCGCTCTGTATTCAGTTGGGGTAGCGTGCGCTGTGCGCACGCTGCGTTCGCCAGCGCTGATTCCCGTGCGCATAGCGCACGCTACGCGGTCGCTCCGGTGACAACCCAGAGGGTACCACTCTCGCGTGGTTTGATTTAGGACCATGAGGGAAGACTATGGTCAGACGCAACGGCAGCAAAGCTGAGACTGTCATTGTGTCGCTCCGCTCGCAATGTCGCCTGAACGTCTGCCGTGCGACGGGGATTCTGTCCTGTGGTCCTTAGTGTCGCGCCACCGTTTGCGGTTTCCGCGAAGACGCAGCCCGGAAGGATAAGCGGACTGGCCCGGACGCTTCCTTGAGCACGACCCAGTCGTCGTTGCGACTCACTTGCGTGTCTTTGACGCTACTCTCAGCGAGCTTCCATCCTGGAGGGGCTTCCAAGGTCAAGCCAGTGATGCGTTCTGGTAGTTGCATGTCGACAATGAGCAGCTCACCTTCACGATGAACATCAAGCTCCACGGCGTTGCGTGCCGCCCACCATTTGCCACATTCACCGATCGCACAAAACCAGGAGAAGTCACGTACGGCTTTCACGAACTGCTTCTCAAATTCGAGCTTGTAGTCAACAATGTTGGGATGAATCAGAACGACAAAACTGCCGCCGTACTGCCGCAGCTTTCGCGCTAGGGCGATCGCTTGTGGTAAGCGCTGGTCCATGCGTGGCGGCAATTCATCCTCGATCGCAATGGGAAACTCAAAAACCGGGACTTCCGCGTCCCACTCCTGACTATAACGCGACTAAAAGGGAAGATGGGTCAATACCGTGCCAGAGGTCAAAGACGAACTATAGCGATACCCGGTCGCCCACAATGCCTCCGGCAAACGCAACGGATAGGACAGCTCTCCCGGACGAAAGGATACCACCGGTTGTGCGCCAAACCGCTCGATCAAAAACTTACTCACTCGCAGTTCGCCAAGGACAGTGCCGTTATACGCTTTCATGCGCTCCATGACATAGGGCTGATAATTAGGGTATTGTTCACGCCCATTACCTATAGGGAAGTGATGAAAGACGCGCGAGTGCGCAATCGTGTGACTCCCCAACTCCATCCCACGCTGAACAATTTCTTTGAGCAGCGGAACCTCGGCATCGTTAAAGAAAATTTCGTCATTAAAATCGCGAATATATTTCACCTGAATAAAGTACGTCGCTGAGATCCCTTGTTCATATTCATACTGCGCATACGCCAGCGCGTTACGGAGCGACTGCGAGTAATCAATATCATGCGTCAGAGACACTAAGAGTGATTTTCCCTCAGGTACGGTTCGCAAGACAACCGCATGCGGTTCACCCGTGACATAGATGGCTTTAAACAACCGCAGCAGCACATCGATCGGCGGCTCAAATTCATTGGCATAGGCTCTCCCGAGCCATTCATGGCGCGTATGTTGCCCCTGAATGATAAAAGCTCCCGCATCGATCCCGAACGCGTACGCGCGCCCTTCGGCGAAAAATTTTTGCGTAATCGCCGCCGTTCCGTCGTTATACATCGCGAGAGGCGGACGGAGTGGCTTCGAGTACGCATATAACCCAACCGCACGATCAGGCTGTGACTTGTCAGCCAGACGAAACGTCCGCTCCCGCTCATCAGTCAGCGCGACCAATTCGTGGGCCATATCCGTAAAACGCAGCTCTTCGCGCTCACGCGACGGTATCGCTTCACCAAAACCAAACGTTTCTTCTAATCCACCCCCCAACACATTAAAACCGATGAGCGTTCCACCGGCTCGTGGATGTGCGGCCAGTGCTTGCAGAGCTTCTGTGGATAAGACTTTTCCGGAAATGATGGGATATACCATCACGACGCGATGGCGGAGGGCTTGCTGCCAATCGCTAGTGATGCGAAATGGAATGCCGATGGTTTTGAGCCCATGAACGAGCCCTAACCAGCCTGAGTCGGGATCGGTCAGTAAAATCGCCAGGCGACTGTCGCTCCCACGATCATAGGTCCTCCACTGCGCTAGGACCTTTGGAGGAATAACCGTCGCCTCCATAGGCCCTCTGACCCCATCGAAGACAAACATGTGATCGGGTGGGACTTGATAGTCAGTGCCGACATACGCATTGTCCACACTGGTCGTGCCAGTCGCCTCAGAGCCCGCTTCCTGAGCTGTCGATTCAGAAGGACGTTTACATCCCCCTCCACTTACACTCACTATGAGTAACAGCACGAGGCTAAAGACGACAAACGCCCCTCGTTGCATCAGCTCCGACCCCCTTCCCTGTGAAAAATTGTCCACCTGGGAAGACACATCGGGCACTGATCGGGGAAGTTTAAGTTATACGCTTACACCCGTGCAGGCGGCACCACAACTCCTGGAGTCTCAACGCGTATGCGGAAGACCGTGCCCTTACGCTCGGGAACCTCGGTATTGTCTGCCGTCACAATATAGAGGTCCCGACGATCCTTTCCTCCGAAGCAGACACTCGTCACCGCCTTGGCTGGTACGTCGATCTTGCTATCGATCTTACCGTCTGGTGTGTAACGCACGGCACAACGTCCACCATACACCGCAACCCAAATACAGCCAGCCTCGTCAACACAAATGCCGTCGGGAATCGTCCCGCCCGTCATCTGGGCAATCGATCGGCGGTTGATCATTCGTCCGTCCGCAGCCACATCATGCACGATAAGATGTGGACCTGCACTGTCCGCATGATAGATGATTTTCTCTCCAGGAGAGAAGCCGATGCCATTGGTCAGACCGACACCACCATACATCTCCGTGGCTTTCCCTTCGCCCTCAATGCGCCACAACTCACCCGGAGTGCGGGCACCTTCTTTGAATGGATCGGACCGTAGGGTCCCGACATAGACTCGACCAGCACTGTCAGTGAACAGATCATTGAACCCCGGAATATCGTCGCGTTGGAGCAGGATACGCGTCTGTCCATCTTTGACATGGCAGATGCTCTTGCCACCGACGACCAAGCCACCATCAGCATGTAGCGCAATTCCACCAACCCCGCGGCGCTTCGGAATCGCGACACTGATCTCGCCACTCGGTGAACGACGATAGACACCACCGTTTGGTACATCACTGAAATAGAGATTATCGTTGCTATCAACGCGTGGGCCTTCGAGAAGACCATAGCCGTATGCAAGTGTCTCCAACATATTCCCTCCTTTCACTGCGGACTCAATTGCGGGTTGTAGATTGCGGATTGCGGAATAAGGAAAAAGAAGCCTGCAAGCGGCTTTTCCCAATCATCAATCCGAAATCCACAATCGGCAATTAATTGAGTCCATACACCTTCGCCACACTATCGCCGAGCAAATTGCAGCGTGCGGCTTCTGACAAGGGCGATACGAGGTTGTTCAGTGCCTCGATATAGTTCCCTGGATGATCGAAGTGCGGAAAATCGGTCGCCCAGAAAAACTTGTCGTTGCCAACATGGTCAACGATATGGGCAAGCGCCTTTTCATCAGGATCACCAGAGATCCAACATTGTCGTTTGAAATAGAAACTGGGCTTTTCCTTGAGCTGGACACTCTTGCCAAGGGCAGTTTCAAAAGTCGTGTCCATACGATCAAGCGCAGCACCGATCCAACCCGCTCCAGACTCAAGTAAAACAACTTTCAGAGTTGGGAATTTATCAAACAACCCATACTGAAACAGCGCAAACAAGGCCTGTTGTGGCCCTTGCGCTCCCAACACATTGTGATACCAGTCGGCCCACTTCATATCTTTGAAGCGTTGGTAGACACGTCTACTCGGATGCTCAGCCATCGGATGTATCCCGACCGGTACCCCTAACTCCTGCGCTTTGGCCCAGAACGGATCGTGATCTGGATGGGCATGCGCTTTCATCGTCAGCGTAAACGGTGCGACAAAAGCACCTTTACATCCTGCTTTCACCGCGCGCTCCAGCTCTGTCGCTGCACCATTCCCATCAGCAAGTGAGATGTGCGCGACAGGAATCAATCGGTCTGGATAGTCAGAGCAGAAATCGACGATCCAACGATTGTAGGCCTTCGCATAGGCAAGCGAGAGGCCTGGGTCTTCGGTCTCGCACTCCCACGTCAACCCAATACTCGGATAGAGAATCGTTGCCCGCAAACCTTCGCGATCGAGCAGTGCCACCCGCTCCTTCGGGTACATCGAACCAAAGGGAGCCGACTCGACGTACGCTCCAGCCTTCATCTTCTCCGCCATTTGTTCAGCAGTTTCTCCCATACTGCCCAGTAACGTGAAGGTCTTGAGGTTGAAAAACCTCGACGGGTGTCCCTCTATTTCGAGATACTCTTTACCGTCGTTATCGGTACGAACACAAATCGCGCGATCGCGATAGGCTGGGTCGATGTATTTTTCCCAAATGTCGGGTGGCTCTAAGACGTGCCCATCAGCATCAATAATATTATTGTAGGGAATACGGTATTGCAGATTACGTTCCGCGGCATTCATAGCGCTTCAACTCCTTAGTTCATAGGCACGTTGTACACCCGCGCGACGTTCTCACCAAGAATTCCACGTCGTGCACGTTCGGACAGAGGTGAAACCAGCGTATCCAGGGCGTGAATATAACCAAGAGTGTGGTCATCATGCGGATAGTCAGTCGCCCAGAAAAACTTGTCTGCACCAAGATACTCAATCAAGTATGAAACGGCGCGTTCATCGGGGTCCGCAGAAATCCAGCATTGTCGCTGAAAGTAGAAGCTGGGTTTTTCTTTGAGTGGGACCGAGCGACCCAGCGGCGTATCGTACGCAGCATCCATGCGGTCGAGCATGTGGCCGATCCAGCCAGCACCGGATTCAAGCATGACGACTTTGATCTTTGGGAACCGGTCAAATAGTCCATATTGAAAGAGGGCGAGAAACGCTTGTTGTGGCCCTTGCCCGCCAAGAATGTCCACCCACCACTCACCCCATCTGTACATTTCGCGGAAGCGTTGATAGACGCGATGCTTCGGTGGCTCTGCCACTGGATGAATCGCCACTGGCACATCAAGATCCTGCACAGCGGACCAGAAGCGGTCATTGTCTTTATGGGCATGCGGCTTATCAGTCAGTGTATGCGGCGCGATAAAAATGCCTTTGCAGCCCGCTTTCACTGCCCGTTCGAGTTCTTCGACTTCCATCCGGCCATCAGTCAAACAGATATGCGCGATGGGAATGAGGCGTCCATTGGAGCCTGCACAAAAGTCGACGACCCAGCGATTGTAGGCGCGCGTATAAGCTGTGGCCAACTCAAGGTCAGTCACTTCACTTTCCCATTCCAGCGAGATGGTGGGATAGATAAAGGCTTTTCTCAGCCCTTCAAAGTCAAGGAGTTGGACCCGCTCTTTCGGATCGCTGGCACCAAACGGCAGGCTGTCCTTATAGGGAATACGTGTGAGTTCGTCGCGAGCCTCAAAGGTAAAGCCCATACCACGGCCACGTGCGAGAAGATCGGCATTGAGATACTTCGAGGGTCTCCCACCGACCTGCATCCGTTCACGTCCATCAGTATCGATGCCAATATGAATCGCTCGATCACGGAATTGCGGGTCGATATATTTCTCCCACAGATCGTGGGGTTCGTTGATATGGCCATCAGCGTCGATCACGCCCTCATACGAGGTGCGGGTCGTCTTTGGCAGCATCCGCTCCACGGTGAGTCCTCCCTGTTAGAGTGAGAAATTTTCTATCAGGATATGAGAGGTTTCCGTCTCATACCCGGCCCTTTCACTAGACATAGAGATAAACAGCTCGGGCTTTCTTGCCAAGCCCTATCTCTATGCACTATAAGACAAGGAAACCAACCGTTCAAATGAGGTGCCCCATGAGTGCAGAAGACAATAAGAAAGTCGTGTTGAGTTTCTTCGAGAACTTCTCAAGTGGCAAAGCCGAGGCAGCCCTCGGGCTAATGACCGATAACGCCACCTGGACAGTGATGGGCAAACCAGAAACGTTTGCCTTAGCGGGAACCAAGACCAAAGTGCAATTCACCGAACTGCTCAAGGGAATCGGCGCCGCTATGCCGAAAGGGCTACGACTGACCGCCAAAGCCATGACCGCTGAAGGCAACCGTGTCGCGGTTGAAGCCGAATCATATGGCCAACATGCAAACGGCAAGATCTATAACAACCAGTATCACTTCCTGATTGAACTGCAGAACGGTAAGATTCAGGCCGTGCGAGAGTATCTCGACACCATTCACGCGAAAGAAGTGCTGGTAGGGTAAGCAGGAGCTGACCTGTCCATTCTGAGAGCAGCCAAAAAGGGCACGAGAGGTCGTGCCCTTTTTCTTGCTAGAGTTCTGACATCATGAGTCGCGAGACCAGTTACGATCACTGTTACCGCTTGCTTCAGCTCACGCCAGGAGCATCGCTAGCAGAAATCAAGCAGCGCTACCGTGACCTCGCGCGTCGTTCCCACCCAGATACCATGCCCTCGGCACAACGTGAGCAGGCCACGCTCCAGTTTCAGCAGATCAACTCTGCCAAAGAGACACTAGAGGCTTATTGGGAAGAACATCACTGTGCACCGCCGACGGCACGCCAACAACGTACACAGGAAGCGCAATCGCATCGCCCTCCAGCTCCCCCGCCCCGCACGGAATACCCTCGGCACCTGCGCCCGGAGCAGAGGCGCTACCAACCATCTTCACGGACATCGTACGATGAGCAACAACGACAACAGTGGAACAATCAACCCAACGAGGGAGTCCCGACGAAATCATCATTTTCCGTGCTTGACCGCATCTTCTTCGTCGCTGCAATCGAAGTGGTGATTGGCATTCTCCTCTGGCTCGATTATCACGTGCTCTTGACGCTTCATCGCTATCTCACCGAGTTTCAGACTGACTCCGCGTCCGCAGTGTTCCTCAAAGTCTATCTCTCAGTCGTCTTTCTCGCTCTGCTATTCTGCGGGTACGTCGGCGGCATTTGCCTGATCTTGTTGGCGCTTGCGTTTCTCGTCTTCCGCCACGAAAATGTCTTTGCCATGCTCTCAGCACGCCGGAAGAAACCCGAAGACCCCTTCCCTCACATGACCTCCCCTTCGCCCTCGCGCCGAAAATGGTAGCGTATCGAGCTGTCTGTTGCGTATAACCAACCGGTCGTCATCACGGTCGAATCAGCTGGCTTTCCTGCGAGACGATAAACCCTTCGCCCTTTTCCAGAAACTCGGTCATTGGCGACAGGCACGCATCTCGTCGCTCGGCGGCAATCGTCTCTCCAGCGTCATACACGAACAGCAAGTGACATACCGGAATCTGCGCTCGACAGAGCTGACCGACTTCGCGCGCCCCTGAACGGTCTCGTGTCCCAACCAACACTAACGTCGGCGCTTTCACCTCCCCAAGTTTCGCAGCAAGTTGCGGATGCTGAAGAATAGCTCGGGTCGGAGCGACAAGTATAACTCGCGAGACGACATCGGGAGCGTACACAGCCTGGATCACCGCCGAAGCAGCCCCATTCGATACACCGACAACGCAGAACGACGAGATCCCAAGCCGTGCTAACGCCGGCGCAAGATGCGTCACATCGTCCACACCTTCTCTTTCACGAAAGGGCGAAATATCGAGTGATATCACTCGATACTGATCAGCCAGTGCCGTCGTGACATCATCAAAGAGCGTGCCGCCAGCGGCTGGAAAGACAACGACGGGTTGTCCCGTCCCCAATTCTGCGTAACGGATGGTGATTCCGTTGCAGGCCAATGTTCCTTCAGTGTGCGTCGCCATAAGAATTCGTTGTCCTGACCTTGATGCCCTATCCTACATCCCCCGCACTTGCGGCATCACATCGCTCGCGAAACGTTCCATTGACTCGATTTGCTGTTCATACGACAGCCCAGGCCACACAAAGGCAATATCCATCAGCCCCACACCTGCCTCACGCAGCGCACCAATTTGGTCGAGCACCGTCGCTGGACTGCCACAAAGAAACGGACGATCAAACTCCAGCTTCTCAGGCGGTGATTCGCGCAAAGAGCTTCTCACCGCAGTGCTCATGTGTCGGGCCAGCCCCATATGGACTTTGAATTTGCTGGTATTGTGCTCCGCGGCCTCGTCACTCTCTGCCACATGTGCCCAAAAGCGGTAGAGAACGTTGTCTGCAGTTGGCTCCCACCCTTCTTTGGTTGCGGCTTCTTTGTACATCACCACTCGTTGCGAGATATCCGGCAACTGAATGAACGAGAGGGCAAGATTTAACCGTCGGCTGGCACAGAATTGTACAGACTCAGGGCTGTTGCCCGACGAGAACACCGGGGGATGTGGCTCCTGCACGGTGCGGGGCCATACCGACACCGTGCGATAATTGAAGTAGCGCCCCTCCCAACCAAACGGCTGCGGCTCTGTCCACGCATGCAAGATAAGATCGATTCCTTCCTGCGTCACTGCCTGTGCCTCAGCCGGATTACTCCGGTACGTAAGAATCTCGTTCGCCGTGCCACGGAGGAACAGCACCATCACGCGTCCGTCACTCATCGCATCCAGCATCGCTAATTCTTCGGCGACGCGGACTGGATTGGATAGCGGTAGTAGTGGACCCAGTACAGCGATCTTCGCTTTCTTGACCACTTCGGTCATTGCCCCGGCATAAATCATTGGGCTGGGCGCAAGGATACGTGGCGAATAATGGTGCTCTGATACGCTGACCCAATCGAAACCCAACTTATCGGCCAGGCAAAGTTGCTCTCTGGCTCGGTGCATAGTCTTACTGGCAGCGGCACGATCGCACTGCTCGGGTGGCACTGGCCACGGCGTTGCGGTCGGGGTTCCGGCATACGACATCGGATTCAGGAAGCCGACTTTCATCGTGGTATCCCTCCTAGCCGTGTCTTAAGCAGGTCTGCGTCGGTTCGTCAATTCGCCAGCATCGCCGCCCCCAACGGACTCTTCTTCGCTACTGCGGCATATAGAATCCTCGTGCACCACGAATGCCAGTCCTCTTTTTCTTTTTGAAAATCGTACTCGCTATCCGGGTTTCAGTCTCCGGTGTTTTTCCCACCGTCGTCGCTTCGATCCCTTTCTTGAGCGCGTAGGAGCTGAGAACTTTTTCGGTTACAAAGGTTCCGTCAATCTGGCAGACTTGCCCTTGTTTGAATGTCGGAGTTCCCCAGACGAAAACCGGCAGTGCCGCATTCTCTTCATTACGTACAATGAACGTCGTATAGGGCTTCTCGCCGTAGCGGGTCACAACATCGACAACCTCACCGGTAACCGTCACTTCTCGCTGGTGGAACGACTCGGGCGCGTTGAGCAACTCCGGAATCGTATGGGCACCGGCCCTGGCAGTGTTCAAGCTACTCCCACCCACCATCAACAACAACAGCAAAAGTTTTTTCATGAGATCGATTCTCCTACCTGCATTCTCACTTCGTGAACACGTTGCACGCAATCAATACCGTAGAGGTCGTCGCTGCCGCGCGCGTACGTACCCAGCGCCACACTCGCCCTGGCGCAAAACTGCCAACACTGAGACCACGCATATCGTCGAAGAACGAATAGACGACAGGTGTCACAAGAAGTGTAACAAACAAACATAACGCTTGACCACCGACAACAACCGTCGCCAACGCAGCCCGAGCCGATGCCCCGTCGCCTTTTCCTAACGCGATGGGAAGCATCCCGGCAATGATAGTTAAGGTGGTCATCAGAATTGGCCGCAAGCGCACCCGATCCGCAACAATCTGCGCTTCATATCGCGCCATTCCTTGCGCACGCAAGTGGTTGGTATAGTCTACCTGCAGAATGGCATTTTTCTTCACTACCCCCATCAAGAGAAATACGCCAAGGACACTGTAAATACTCAACGGCTGATCGGTCACTACCAGACTCAGAATACCAAACGGTAAGCTCAGAAACATGGAAACCATGATCGTCACAGGATGAATGAAACTCTCGAATTGCGCCGCCAGGACGATATAGATGAACACGATACTGAGCACGAAGGCAATGGCGAAATTTTGCATCGCCTCGATCATGATCTTGCCACGCCCGCTGTATGCGGTTGAGTACTCTGGGCCAAGGTTGAGTTCTTTCACGGCAGCATTACCTTGTAACATCGCCTCGCCCATCGGCTTGTTGTGAAGATTGGCAATGACGGTTACCTGTCGTTCTTGCGAGTAGCGGTCGATCTGCGCCGGGCCCTTCCCTGCATGCAAGGTCGTGACATTACTGAGGCGCACGAGTTTACCGTCACGCGATGGCACCATCAGCTCGGCAACCGCAGCTTCATTTTTTCGTGCACTCGGCTGCAATCGTAATCGGACGTTGTACTGCTCTCCGGCTTCTCGATAAAAAGAGATCCGCTCGCCACCAACTTGAGTCCGCAGTGCGGAAGCAATGTCCTCGACGCGCACGCCAAGGTCTGACGCTTTCTTGCGATCGATATGCACTTGCACTTCCGGATGTCGCAGCGCCTGACCGGTGTCGACATCAACAAACCCAGGGATGGTCGCGAGCGTCTGAATGAGCGCCTGTGAGTACTGGTCGAGCACGGGCAATTCTGGACCACGCAAGGTCATATTAAACGGTGTCTGACGGAATCCACCGCCCTGCATGAGGTTGAGGTTTTGCACGCTCAGCCGTAAATCTGGATACTTTTTCAGTAGCTCACGGACGACTTGCATCATCTCTTGCTGTGAGCGTTCACGTTGAGACAAGTGCGTCAAACCAATGTAAATCGAGGCATCAGTCACATTACTTTGGTACTGCCCCCGCACACCAATCGTGGTAAAGAGATGTTCGATTTCAGGAACCGTGCGCAAATCGGCCTCAATGTGGCGAAGAATCGTATCGCTCCGCTCGAGCGACGAACCAGGTGGGGCCTCAACAATCACTTCAAATTCACTCATGTCATCGTCTTGGAACACCTCGACTTTGGTAATGGGCAAGAGCCAGCGCAAGGAAGCAAAAATGCCGACGGCCACCAGGAGCGTCATCACACGATGTCGAAGACACCATGCCAGGAGCCACTCATACCCGCGTTCCAACATTGCATAGAACCGAGTTTCTCGCGCACCCTGGTGGTGCGACGTCACCTTCAAGAAACGCGAGCACAGCATTGGCACCAACGTAAAGGCAATGACCAGCGACACCAGGATCGCAAAGGCCATCGTCAAGCCAAAACTCCGGAAAAAGCGGCCTACGATTGCCCCCATAAAAGCGACAGGCAGGAAAATCACAACCAGCGACAGCGTCGTCGCGAGCACGGCGAGGGCAATCTCGCGAGTACCTTCGAGCGCTGCCTCCATCGGCGACCGCTTTTCTTCTTCCATATGACGGAAGATGTTTTCCAACACAATGATCGCGTCATCAATGACAATCCCTGTCGATAGCGAGATCCCCAGCATCGTCATGTTATTGAGGGTAAAGCCCATGTACCGCAGGAACGTGAAGGTCGCGATAATCGAGGCCGGAATGGAAATCGCCGTAATCAACGCGCTCCGCCAGTTGCGAATGAAGAACAGCACAACGAGTGCGGCCAAAAAACCGCCCAGAATCAAATGCTCCTCGACTTCCTCCATCGACCGGCGGATAAACCGCGACTGATCACGTACAACTTGAAACCGGATATCCTGCGGTAAGGTCTTCTGGATCTCCTCCAATCGCGCAGTAATACGATCCACCACCTCAACAGTATTCGCCCCAGACTGCTTACGGATCAACAGCGATACGGCATTCTCGCCGTCAAGGCGCGACAAGGTCCGCGCTTCCTCTTCTCCATCAATCGCATAGCCGATGTCTTTGACGCGCACCGGTGCTCCTTTGACATCAGCAACGATGATCTCGTTAAAGCCACTGGCCACTTCAATACGGCCCAGCGTCCGCAGTCCTTCTTCCCTCGTTTCCCAGGTCAGTCGGCCACCGGGAATCTCAGCGTTCTGCTTCCGAATTGCCTCCTTCACTTGTTGGATCGACAAGTTATACGCCGTCAAGCGATCAGGATCGACGTAAATTTGCAGCTCGCGTTTCCGTGCACCGACTAACGAGACCGCACCAATATCCTTGATGGTTTCGAGCTGCCGCTTAATTTTCTTATCAGCAATCTCCGTCACTTCACGTGAGACCCGCGCACACGACACTACAATCGCCATGATCGGCGACGCATCAGGATCGAAGCGTTCAATCACCGGAGGGTCGGTTCCGGGTGGAAAATCGCGCAGTACCGTTGAGACCTTCTCCCGCACTTCATTGGCAGCCGTTTCAATGTCTTTCTCCAACACAAACGAAGCGTAAATCTGCGATTGCCCCTCGATGGTCGTCGAGCGTAGTTCATCAAGGCCGCTAATGGTGTTGATCGCCTCTTCGACTCGTTTGGTAATCTGTGACTCAATTTCTTCCGGGCTCGCCCCTTCCAGACGAGTGGTCACCGTGACCGTGGGAAAATCGACTTTGGGGTAAATATCGACCCCCAAGGTACGGAAAGACGCCAGGCCCAGCACCACGAGTGAGACCACGAGCATAGTGGCAAACACAGGACGGCGAATACAAATTTCGGGAAGAGACATAGTTCGCTCACTTCGTTCGCGAAAGGCTATAGGCTTTAGGCTGCAGGCTTTAGGGAAAAACAGGAGGTTCCACCCCTTAAGCCTACAGCCTGTAGCCTTTAACCTGGTTCTCCATTCGCCAGCTTAATTTTCGCTCCTTGATACAGTTGCGCAAGACTTGAAGTGGCCACGGTCTCGCCCGACCGCAGTCCATCGGTAATCTCAAACTGCCCGTTCAGTCGACTCCCAAGTTTGACGAGCCGCTCTTGCACCGTCCCATTCTGCACCACAAACGCCTTATTGATACCGACATAGGTGTACACCGCTTCTTCAGGAACAAAAACCGCGCGTGGATTAACTCCGGTCACAATCTGTCCTTTGGCAAAGAAGCCAGGTTTCAGCTCTCCTTGCGCATTGGGGACTCTCGTCTCCAGTGCCAATGACCGGGTTTGTACATCAACCGCAGGGCTCACACGCATGACAACGCCGGGAAAGGTCCGTTCTGTAAATGCCTCAACGCGCACGTCTACCGGTTGCTCGATCTTTATTTCCGGGGCAAACCGCTCAGGAACCATCCCTTGGAATTTCAACGGATCGGTAATCACGAGTTGTAACAGTGGGGTCTTGTCCTTGACGACTTCTCCAATGGAAACGAGGCGTTGGCGCACTTCACCAGCAATGGGAGCGAGAATCTCGGTGTCACTCAGACGTTTACGGGCCAGGTCGCTCAGAGCGCGAAACCGCTCAATGTCCGCTTCACGAGCACGAACCTGCGCCTCAATAGCATCAAAGCGAGCCTGGGCAATGTCCAGCTGGCTAGTAGCTACGATCCCTTCGCCATGCAACTGGAGCATGCGTTTGAAGTGGAGGTCGGCGTCACGCCATTCTGCTTTGGCTTGAACCACCGCCTTTACGGCTGCCTCTAAATGCGCCTCTGCCTGCGCAATGGCGAGCTTGGCTTCGCGTTGGTCAAACACAAGCAAGCGTTGCCCTCGTTTGACTTTATCTCCAAGATCGACAAAAACCTTTTCGATTGTGCCAGGGGCTTCGTTACTGATAGTGACCTCTTCCCACCCCATGAGCGTACCAACCATCTCGACGGTACGCTTGATTTCACGAGTCGAGACTGGCGTCGCAGTAATCGTCAGCACCTGATCAACCGCTGTCCCAGGCTTAGCGGTGTCAGTATGAGGGTCAGAGGCCTTTCCGCGTGAACACGCGGTGCTCGCCACAAGGATGACTCCGCAGATAAGAACGTAAGACAGCGTTAAGCAATTTCCAGAGTCACTCAATCTCACCCGGAACACATGCTGCTCCTCTCTTCTAGATAGCAGTATGCGTATCATGCGGGCTGAGCAAGCAGAACCCCAGTTTTTGACCGGCCCGAGAAACTGCTCACGCACCAGCGTAGTTACAAAATCTCAACTAACTGAATCTCAAACGAGAGGTCTTTTCCTGCCAGTTCATGGTTGCCATCAAGAGTGATGTCAGTTGCAGATACCGCCGTCACCACGACCACCGCCGACGCACCATCTTGCTGACGAATCTGATAGCGGTGACCGACTTCAGGCGTGACATGTGAGGGCAGCGAGTCTCGTCCTACGGTAAACATCAACTCATTATTCCGTAGCCCGTATGCGTCGACAGCAGGAATAAGGACGGTTTTGGCCTCTCCAGGTTGCATGCCGACAACGGCACGATCAAATCCAGCGATCAGCTGCCCGGAACCGATAGTGAACTGTAACGATTCACCTCCCACCGATGAGTCAAAGACAGTACCGTCAGTCAACTTGCCGGCGTAGTGCACGCGAACGTTGTCACCATCTTTTGCTTGAGCCATTGGCATTCTCCTTTTAGGGCCAGTACATCGTCTTCGCTTGTTTCGTCAGTTCAGCCTGAAAATCAGGATGCGCGATACTGATCAGCGCCTCGGCGCGTTGTCGCTGGCTCTTGCCTTGCAAATTGACGATACCGAATTCGGTCACGACATAATCCATATACTGTCTCGGCGTCGTGATCGTACTGCCAGGCTCAAGCATTGGCACAATACGCGACAGTTGCCCTTTCTTTGCCGTCGACGGCAACACCATGATCGAGCGACCCCCTTTTGAGTACATCGCCCCCATCATAAAAGTCATTTGCCCACCGACGCCAGAATACATGTTAGGACCGAGTCCTTCAGCGGCAGCTTGCCCCGTCAAATCAATCGCCAGGGTGCTATTCACAGCCACCTGTGAGTGCTGAGCGGCAATCGTGAGCAGCGAGTTGGTATATGTCACACTGTACAGTTCAAAGGCCGGATTGTTATCGACGAACTTGAGGTCCGCTGCACCGACAATCATGGCAGCAACCGCTTTGCCCTTGTGCATCGACTTATACTTACCATTGGCAACGCCACGCTTGACTAACTCGACATGCGTCACCGTCATAATCTCAGAGTGAATGCCGAGGTCATTTTTGTCCATCAGGAAATAACCAATGGACTCGGAAATTGCCCCGATTCCCATTTGCACGGTGTCTCCATCACGAATGAGCGTGGAGGCGAATTCACCAATCACTTCGAGGGTGCCGCGTTCTTCATCCGGCGGAGGAGGAGTACCAAGAGGAAACGCTTTGGATTCTTCAACCAAGTAGTCGATCTCAGAGACGTGAATCCAGTTATCACCATGAGTGCGGACGAAAGTCGGGTCGACTTCAGCAACAAAGGTCTTGGCCGTCTTCGCGACATCTTTGTTGTACCACAGCGCATTACCGAAGCTGCAGTAGCCTTTTTCGTCCGGCGGAGACACCACGCCAAAGAAGATGTCCGGCTCCCAGGTATTGGTACGTCCTTCCTCAAGTTGTTTGGGGTACTGCGGGTAATCAAGCGTAATGAAATCGACATGGCGACTATTCATGCCGGGACGACAGCCGACACCCACGTAGTCAACAACACGATTGAAGGACTGATCGTATTGCGGCTCGTTCCAGAATGGATGGCTATAAAGGGGATAGCACTGAATGACAGTCACATCCTGTAATTCACCGTTTCGTTTCGCTAGAGCTTCAAGAATGGGAATAGGTGGTCGACCAATATGAAAGCGGACCAGTTGACCGGATTGGACCAGTTTCGCTGCCGCATCAGCGCTGATGATTTTGTCTTTGCATGTGTGTTGCCAAGGGGTCATACACGCTCCTTCACTATCCAACCAAACTATGTCCACCGTCCACGAACAATGCCGAACCTGTCATAAACGTGTTGGCGTCTGAGCACAGAAACAGGATGGCAGGCTTCATTTCCTTTGCATCCCCCACTCGTCCCATTGGAATCTTTTCCATCACACTCTGTCCACCTTTAGTCTGCCAGAATTCGTGATTCATGGGCGTATCGAAGTAGCCCGGACAGAGCGCGTTCACCCGGATGTTGTGTCGCGCCCATTCGAGAGCAAGGGTTCGAGTGAACGACACCAGTGCGGCTTTTGTCGCAGCATAGGCAGCCATGTAGCGCGCCACGATGGTGGAAAACACTGACGATACATTGATAATGTTCCCTTGCTTTCGTTTGATCATCTCTGCCCCAACATGTTTCGCACATAGCACAGGGCCCTTGAGGTTGAGGTTCATGAAGCGGTCCCATTCTTCTTCTTTGAGGTCATGAATAGGAGTTGTGCCGCCAATCCCAGCGTTGTTAATCAAAATATCGATCTTGCCAAACTCGCTCATCACTTTCTGTACCATTACGGTAATGTCCGCCTCTTTCGTGACATCGGCGGCAATTGCCAGTATCTTTCGACCAGTTGCGGCACGTACCTCCGCAGCGGCTTTGTCGAGATCGGCTTGGGTACGCGCCACCAATACAAGGTCAGCCCCAGCTTCAGCCAACGCATAGGCCATCTGCTCACCGAGTCCTTTACTGCCGCCGGTGATTATTGCGGTCTTTCCGCTCAGATCAAAATATGACGAGGCCATGTATTATCCCTTCGCAAATTAAAAATGAAAAGTGAGAAGACAGAGAGCACGTAACAATGGTGAGAAGAAAAGTTCCCTTTTTCAATTTTACATTTTTAATTTTGAATTTTTCATTACTGCTTAGCAGCCCAGTTGTCTGGCAATCACCATCCGTTGCACTTCACTGGTCCCTTCACCAATGGTGAGAATCTTTGAATCGAGATAGAAGCGCGACACTGGAAACTCACGGGTATAACCGTAACCACCATGAATCTGCACCGCTTCTTCTGCCGCTTTCACCGCAATCTCAGAGGCGGCAAGTTTCGCCATTGCGGCCTCTGTCGCAAACGGCCGTCCCTGGTCACGCAACCACGCGGCACGATAAATCATCAACCTCGCCATCTCAGCTTGTGTGGCCATATCAGCAAGTTTGAATTGAATGGCTTGATGCGACGCGAGGGGCTTGCCGAATGTTTTTCGCTCCATGGCATACTTGAGGGACATCTCCAAACATCCCTGCGCTAGTGAGAGCCCTAACGTGGCAACAGAAATGCGACCACACTCAAGTGTTTTGAGGAAGGCTCGGAATCCTGCGCCTTCTTGGCCGAGGAGGTTTTCGCGCGGAACACGGACGTTATCGAAGATCTGTTCGCGGGTATCGACACCATGCCAGCCGATTTTCTTATAGCGGCGCCCAACGGTGTAGCCCGGCGTGCCATTCGGAATAATGATGGAACAATACTGCCGTTTGCCGCTCGCATCTGTCCCCGACGTCGTCAGTGCAACAAGACCATAGCTGATCGGCGTACCAGCATTCGAGATGAAACACTTGGTGCCGTTGATCACCCATTCGTCACCGTCGAGTCGAGCTGTGGTCTGAATGTTGGAAGCGTCTGACCCTGCTTGCGACTCCGTCAGTCCGAACGCCCCGAGCCGCTCTCCTCGTGCGAGTGGTGCTAACCATCTGTGTTTCTGCTCTTCAGAACCAAAGTGGAGAAACGGTAACGAACCAATGGTGAGGTGTGCCTGCAGTGTTGTCGCGATCGACTGGTCGACTTTGCCAAGTTCTTCCAGAGCCGCAACCATCGCCATCGTACCGGCATTGGTGCCGCCGTACTCTTCAGGAATCAGCAATCCCATCAGATTGAGGTCAGCCATCTTCCGATACACGTCGACTGGAAAGTACTCGGCATCAAACCACTCGTCAGCATAGGGCGCGATCTCTTTGCGTGCGAAGTCACGACAAAGATCTTTCAGCATGAGTTGTTCAGCGGTTAGTTCAAAATCCATGAGTCCTCACAATCTGCAAATCCCAGCGGCATCTTTCCGCTGGCCTCCCTGCTTGTCAAGGTTACAGGTGACCAGGGACAGTCACCGCATGAAAAACCGCTCGCTCTGAGCGTGTCGAAGGGTGGTTCGTGTTTTGCCGTCTCTCTACTCTGCGCGGGTAGCAAGTGCGGTTTTGTCATGCTGAGCACAGCGAAGCATCTCTCCCCCGCTCCCGCTGAGAGATTCTTCACTCCGCGGTGCTCCGGTCAGAATGACACTCGCCGTCGCCGCGGAGCAAAAAGCGCAATTCGTGCCCGCGCAGTATATTTCAAGGAAGCTCCTTATACCTCCCTCGTCTGCACTGTCCCCTGTACCCCGTCCCCAGTAACCTGTACTTTGCTGATCGCTTGACAACAAAGGAGGAGGCCATGGCCCGCAAAATTCAATTTGGTCTGTTTCAACCACAAGTTGGTCAATCGTTCTCGATCCTGAAAGAGCGCGCGTTAGCGGCAGAAGAGTACGGTTTTCATTCGATCTGGCTGCCAGATCACATGTGGACTCGCGGCGTGCCACAGCTTGATTACCTCGAAAGCTGGACTGTCCTTGCTGGTCTCGCCACCGCAACCACCAAAATTCGGCTCGGTGGTCTCGTGTTCTGCAACTCGTACCGCAATCCCGCGTTCTTCGCAAAAATGGCAGCCACACTCGACAACATGAGTAACGGGCGTGTCGAACTCGGCCTCGGTGCCGGTTGGATGGACGAAGAGTACAAAGCGTATGGTTACGAATTCCCTTCTGGTGGGGTGCGTGCGAACCAACTGCGCGAGGGAGTCGAGATCATCAAGAAAATGTTGACCGAAGAGAAACCGTCGTACGCTGGCAAATACTACTCGATTACCGAAGCGTACAACAATCCCAAGCCGGTGCAAAAACCACATCCACCTATCACGATTGGTGCCGTGGCTGAGCAAAAGATGCTGAAGCTCGTTGCCGAACATGCAGATGGCTGGAACTGCCCAGCAGCAGCCTCGCATCGGCTGGAAAAGAAATGGCAGGTCATCGTTGACTATTGCCAAAAACTCGGTCGCAATCCTGATGAGATCCAAATTTCCGAGCAGGTCGTTGGTGTGCTCGGCAAAGACAAGACCGATTTCGAGCGCAAATGGCCAGTTGCCAAGCAGACCTGGGGTCGCCTGGGCGATATGGATAAAGGGGCATTACGTGGAGATCCCGCTGGATTTATTGAAGGCGTGAAAGAAAAGAACCGCAAAGGTGTCACGCTATTCACAATGGTATTGAGCGATGTCGCCCAGGATGACTTCCTGGCCACATTGAAGTTGTTTTCCCAAGAAGTCATGCCCGCGTTCCGGTAAAAGTGAAACCATTCGGGGCGTTGTGAACAACGCCCCAACACACGCCACGAAGTCCATCTGTTTTCTCTTCTCGTCCCCGCAAAAGACACCCCCTTTTCTCACCTTAAGCAATATCAGCCGAGACCGATACTTGTCCTACATAGGGACTAGACACCCAGTCGAAACTACGGGGTGAGAGGAGATGTTCCATGCCAGTGACAGAACAGTCAGAAAGAGCGGAGAGATCGGATACTTTTGTTTATCAGGGGCTCGTCCCTGACGAGAACCCCCTTCCTCTAGAACAAAACGCCAATGGGATAGCGGAAGAGCCTCACTCCACGGAGGCGTCAGCGACACAAACACCCGACGGAACAGAAACCGAGCAGGTCAGCACCGCACCGGAGGTGACAGCACCAACAGCCGTGCCTGTAGACACGCTCCCGCCTCCGCAACAGCGGTCGTCTTCATCTGGAAATGCCAAGAAAGTGAAGATTGGAGAGTTACTCATCCAAGAAGGAGTTGTCACTCCAGAGCAAATCGAGCAGGCACTCGCGGCACAGAAAACTCGCCATCCAGCTCCGCCGCTGGGCGAGATCTGTATCGAACTCGGCTTCTTCTCTCCAGCGACACTGAATAAAATCTTAAGTAAGCATCACGAGCGAATTCCGTTAGGTGAGATGCTCGTCCATCTGGGTCTCGTCACCCAAGAGCAAATCACTGCCGCGCTGGAGATTCAAAAAACGAGCAAGAAGAAACTCGGAACGATTCTCGTCGAACAGGGTCATCTCACGACCAATGCGCTCGTCGGTGTCCTCTACAAACAATCACAGATCGCCAAGCAGCACCAGGAAAAACGGCAAAGCCTGGCATCAATGTCACGCGTCAGCCCCCAAGAGATGTCGGCAGCCCTCGCCGCCGCACGCGAGCAACAATAGCCGCTGGGGACGGTGTTGTTGGAACGCTTCCGCTTGAGTAAGGACGAGGCCGGACAAGCGCTCAGCATGCACTACAAGTGCCCCTTCGCTGAGTTCAACGAAACCGTTGTCATCTCTCCCAGTTTGTTACGCGGGATTAGTACGAAATATCTCCGAACGCACTTCTGGGTACCCTTACGCGCCGGTGATCGATGGGTGGAAATTCTGATCGATGACCCACAATCGTTCTCCAAAATTCAGGACATCAAACGAACGTTCCCTGGCAAGGAAATCCGTTGCGTCGTCGGATTCCGCGAGGACATTACCAAGTACATTAACAAATACATTAGCGATCGTGCCGGAAAGAGGGTCTCTCGATCAGCAACGACACCGACAACTGAAGCGTCGCCGCCTCTTACGCCGGATTCTCATCTTGCACCGCCCAGTTTTTGGCAGGGTAAAGGGGATCTCACTCCCCGTGATGAGCCCCTTGGTGCCGTGCTCGATGAGGTCAAGGAAGAAGGGCTCGACGAAAACGACGGCACGGTCGTACGCCTGGTCAACCAGCTGGTCACCGATGCCGTCAAGATGGGTATCTCGGACATTCATATTGAGCCCTATGGTCCGAAAAAAGATATCATCGTCCGGTTTCGTATGGATGGCGCGTGCTTTGAGCACATGCGAGTCCCGGCCGAATACGCTCGGCCGCTCGTATCGCGCATCAAAGTGCTCTGTCGACTCGACATTGCTGAACGTCGCAAGCCACAGGATGGGAAGTTCAAGTTCCGCTCGGCGGATCGCGAAGTTGAGTTGCGCGTCGCGACGATCCCGACCTCTGCTGGAGACGAAGATGCGGTTCTCCGCATCCTCGCATCAAATGAACCGCTGCCGTTGAATAAACTCAATTTGACCCAACGTAATCAGCAAGAACTGACCCGGGTGTTAGAACAACCCCACGGTATGATTCTCTGTGTCGGTCCCACAGGATCAGGAAAAACCACCACCCTGCACGCCTGTCTGGGTCATATCAACGTGCCGGGCCGCAAAATCTGGACGGCAGAAGACCCGGTGGAAATCACGCAATCCGGTCTGCGGCAGGTCCAAGTGCACCCGAAGATCGGACTGACCTTCGCCTCTGCTATGCGTTCATTCTTACGCGCAGATCCAGACGTCATCATGGTCGGTGAAATTCGTGACCAAGAGACCGCCGAAACCGCAGTGGAAGCCTCGCTCACTGGACATCTAGTCCTCAGCACTCTCCACACCAATAGTGCGCCAGAAACCATCACCCGCTTGCTAGACATGGGCGTCGATCCCTTTAGTTTTGCCGATGCACTACAAGGCGTAATCGCACAACGTTTAGCGCGGACGATCTGTGTCAACTGTAAAGAGCGCTATCGCCCGAACAAAGAGGAATACGATGCACTCGCGTTCAACTACGGCGAAGAAGCCTTCGCGCAGTTAGGCGTAAATTTTGACGATCGGTTTATCTTGTACCACGGTAAAGGTTGTGAAACCTGTCGCGGTACTGGCTATAAAGGTCGTGTCGGTATCCATGAGCTGCTTGTCGTCACCGACGAAATTCGCACCCTGATACATAGTCATGGTAAGGTCATGGATATCCGTAAAGTCGCTCAGTCACCAGGAATGACGTTGTTGATTCAAGACGGCATCTTGAAAGTGTTGCAAGGCTTGACTGACTACTCGCAGGTCAAAGCTGTGGCGATGCACTAGACCTCATCCCCTAACCCTTCTCCTGTCAAGGCGAAGGGTTAGGGGATGAGGTTCACAACAACCGGGTGAAATCCGTTATATGTGTCGTTTGCTCGATTGCTTGCACTGCCGTCTGTACCTGGCTGACTTTGTTGGCGCTCCACACTGCCCCAGTAAGCCCACGATACTTCTCGATCAATTCGTCCCATGACAATGGGTTCTCTGGATCACCTTTGGGGAACCGTACGTGAGCAAAGACTTCCCGCCCATCTGTGAGTTTCGCTCGCGCCCACGCCGGCCATTCGCGTGGATAGTTCTTCTCTAACTCCGGGTCACGTGTATAGCCGACTTTTGCCATCACCTCCTGGACGAGGGGATCGGTCAGCATCGGGGGCGAAAACTCCTCAAGTCCAGCGCGGCGTTTGATCAATGCCACGGCAATGCCAAAGGGAAGGCTAAACTGCGCATCGACGATACCAAGAGGTTGGCGTTTGCGTTCGGCGGGTTCGCAGATAACCGGAATACCCGTCTCTAGCATACCAATTGTGATCTTCTCTATCTCTCCAGGCTGTACGTTATGCTCTTTGACCAATTGTAGTGTGGCATCAATCGGTGCTTGTGTGTACCGGCAGCACGAATGTGGTTTCACTGCCGTCTGCAAAATCTGAAAATCCTCACCTAAACCAGTGGTTATTTTTCCTGGATCAGCTTGTGACGTATACGCTTTAAGGAAACCATCTTTCCCCTCAATGATGGTTGTTGGTCCAATGAAACCTTCACGCGCTAATAACGCAGCGTGGATCCCGCTAAAGGCAGACCACCCTGGATGCAGCCTTTTCGTCCACGCACCATCGGTCAAGAACTCCATCGATCCCGACGCCTGACTGCCAGCAATGCCAAATGCGGACACAAGTTGCGCTTCACTCAATCTCAGGAGTTTCGCCGTAGCGACTGCCGCGCCAAAGGTGCCGCAGGTCGCCGTCGGATGGAATCCACGAGAATAATGCTCCTTTGGTCGTAGCGCCATAGCCAAACGTGCAGCCACTTCAAAGCCAGTGGCAGCCGCGGCAATGAACTCCTTCCCGCCGGCGCCAACCTGCTCGGCAACAGCCAGTGCCGAGGAAAAGACAGATACTCCGAGATGGATCGATCCACCTTGATGGGCGTCATCCAGTTCCACACTATGCGCTGAATTACCATTGGCTAAGGCTGCGTAGGCGTAGGCCGCCTTCTCCTTGCGCCCCAGGACCGTCGCGGTTCCTCCTCCACTCAGCTCACTGATCAAGCGGTACACCGGTTCGCTGGAATCACTCAGCGAGCCTCGGACAGCAACCCCAAGATAGTCAAGAAAGAAATACTTCGCACGATCGATCACCTCAGCCGGGAGGTTCTCATAGCGCAAGTTGTGACAAAACGAAGCAAGATGGCGAGTTAATGGGATTTCCATTTTGGTTCTCCATGAAAAGATAATACCCGTGATACGTACTGCGGGTTACGTAGAAAAGCAGTTGCACTCTTCTGTCCCGTCACGCAACACGAACCACGCACCACGTTCCGTATCACAGCTTCGGAATGACTTTCTCGCCAAAGCGACGAATCGCCTCGAGGGTTTGCTGATGCGACGGGCCACCGGGCTGACGGAAGCGAATGATCACATAGTCAGGCTGTATCGCTTCTTTCCACATCTGCAATTGTTGTAGACAGTCTTCTGGTGAACCGACAATCAAGCGTTCTTTTGCACATTGCTTGAACGAGAGATCCTCTGGTCGCTTCACGTCCTTCAGGTGCTCATCTGGCACATACGCGCCGTACTGAAAGTAGAAGCGATGGGTATACATCGTCGGCCCGCTTTGCGCCTCAGCCTCTTTCAAGCTGTCTGCAACCACCGCATCACGCATTAAGCAGATATAGGGCTTCCGTCCCACTTTCTGACACGCCGCACGGTACCGATTTGTGTAATCTTTAATCACAGGCAGAGACTGAACTGGATCGGCAATCCACCCATCCGCCATCTTGGCCGCGCGACGCAAGCCTGGAGGTGTCCAGGATGCCATCCAAATCGGCGGACCAGGCTGCTGATACGGCGTGGGTGTGATCAACGTGTCTTGGTAGCGAAAATGCTTTCCCTCATAGGCGAACCGCTTGCCAGTCCAGGCCTTGCGCATCACCTCCATCGCTTCCTCAGTCCGGGTCGCGCGTTCGGCCACTGGCACCTCAAAGGCATCAAAGTCATGCGGCTGATAGCCAACGCCGACGCTTAGCACTAATCGCCCTTTGGTCGCCAGATCGATGACAGCACAGTCTTCCGCAACATGGACCGGATGGTGCAGTGGCAACAACAACACACACGTACCAACCTTGATTCGCTGCGTTTTCATTCCCACTAGGCCAGCAACTAACAACGGGTTAGGAAGATAGCCATCTTCCTGTTGATGATGCTCAGTAATGAAACAGCCATCCCAACCGCTCGCTTCGACGGCTTGGGCTTCGGCAACAATCTCATCAAGTACCCGCGCCATATTGGCGCCTGACGGCGGATCCTGCGTACACGGTAAATACCCAATCGGCAGCATGTTATGGTCTCCCTTCTCCGGGTCCTGCAAACGGTGGCTTGATTTCTGTGACAGCGAGAAATTTCCAGGCGCCCGTATCTTTCCGTAGCACGTAGGAAGCGCGCAGTTTTTCCAGGACAGATTGATCTTTTTTATAACGGGTGACATCAGCAACGATGAGCGCAGTGGTCTGCGTGAAGGGCCAGGTCTGCAGCTTATCTGTTACCGAACGTCCCCATTCGCGTTTGTGCAGATCTGCCATGATGCGTTGGTAGGCACGTTCATGATCTGCTTCCGTCGCTGTCACAATCATGCCTTGGTCGCCTAAAAGGAAAGCGTGCGGATGCGCATAGCAACGCACAAAAGCAGCTTGATCCTCAGCATTGAAGCCCGCGATATAGCCGTTATAAAAGCTCTGAATCTCAGCCATGAGCGGCTTCGCCTCAGCCGCACTCTCCTGTGCAGCAGCTAATCCGCCAAACGGGGCTCTGACTTCCGTAAGAGTCAGAATTTTCCACGCCCCCTTATCCTTACGAACGGTATAGCAATATCGTCCGCTCTCTAAGACCGACTTATCCTTTTTATAGCGAGAAATATCTGCAACCAGGAACGCCAGGTTGTCAGCAATCGGCCAGGCGTGGAGGTGCGTGACGCCAGTATGGTCCCACCCTCGACTCTGAATCGAGGTTATCACTTCTTGATAGAAACGTTGCTGGCCTGACTCTTTGGTATTGAGTATCAAGCCATGTTCATCACTCACTATGCCATTGGGATAGCAAAACGAACGCAGGTACATGTCGGTATCTTCACGATTGAAGCCGTCGATGAAGGCGCGGTAGAACGACTCCACTTCACTTGCCAGTGTTGCAGCATCAGCCATAGTGGCCTCCTTCTCTCAGAAAAAACAAGGGTACCGTTTCACAACGGCACCCTTGTATACCACCTGCGAACCCGTCTTTGCAGTGGGGCAAACCAATTCTCAGTTCTCTGTGAGGAGAAAAGACGGAATTAATGCACGGCAAATCCACTATGGAATCGATATTGTTCAGGTTGAAAGCCAAGCACGATGTTCTCAGCTGGAATTCCCCGTCTCACGAGTTCCTGAGCAACTTCTGCATCAGTACTATCATGTTGCAGCCATACTTTATCTGCTTTGATATCGATATGAATGACACATCCATGCACCCGACGCTTTCCTTGCCATCCCACGGCAACTAGCTGATAGCGGTCCTGTACTTCATCAAAGATTGTTTCCATCTCGACTCGCCCACCTACAGGTGGTTGCTGAGCATACTCTTGTAGGAGTTGTTTCACGACTGTTCGATACTCACTTACTCCAGCCATTGTTTGATCACCTCCTGTTCTTTATCGAATACCAAGAGCTTCAACTGATTCGCTTTCGTCGCTAATTCTCCGAACTCAGTCGCAAAGAGATTGTCATACACATATTCAGCAATAGCCAGGTAAAGAATGCGGTCAGGTTCGTTTTGCTTCAACACACGGTGAACGCGATTGGACCCTTGTAAAAAGAAAGGGTTAGGCTAGAGAGGGCGGGCTAGAGGTCTGGGAAAGGTGTAAAGGGTCGTGAGTAATAACCCACCCATCCTTAAGAAGCGCGTTTCTTACAGTATTATGAGAGATGTCTTTCGCAGGCATACTCGCCTACACCTCGCTTCGGCACGTCGATCTCGTACATCGAGCCGACTTTTTTGACGTGCTCCCTTCCGTACTCCGCTGTGTTGAACAAACGTTAGCGTGGCTTTGGTTTTGGGGCAAGGAAGAGGGATGTTCGTCTGGGAGGGGCGACCCCACGTGGCCGCCCACAGGAAGGCAACCACATAGGGTTGGCCCTACTATATGAGACCAAACCGAGAGCTCTGTCTGCTTTCCCTTGACAGCACTCGCCACGCTCATTTATGGATCACATAGGGGAACTGCAGTGCGGCACCTCGCACGCACCATCAAAGGAGGCAGCTCATGTCACACGATTTGATTATCCGTAACGGCACGGTTGTCGACGGCACCGGAAAGCCAGGGTATCGCGCTGATATTGCCGTCAACAATGGCAAGATCACCGAGATCGGGACAACCCGTGAACATGCGACCCAGACGATCAATGCCGATGGGCTGGTTGTCGCTCCAGGCTTCATCGATCCGCATACGCACTATGATGCACAAATTGATTGGGATGGTCTCATCACCGGCTCCTCCTGGCATGGAGTGACAAGCATCGTCATGGGCAACTGTGGAGTCGGTATCGCGCCGTGTCGCCCGGAGCAACGAGAAGCACTGGCCTGGGACCTGGTAAACGTGGAAGGGATGTCTTTTGACGTGCTGTCCAAAGGCGTGCGTTGGCAATGGGAGAGTTTTCCCCAGTACATGGCGGCAAAACGCCAGGGGCTCGGCATTAACTTCGGCTTTCTTATGCCGCTAACCCCTTTCCGTTCCTACATCATGGGCGAGGCAGCCCAGGAACGCGCGGCCACCGCCGAGGAAACACACAAGATTGCTACGCTCTTACGACAAGGGATGGAAGCCGGTGCACTCGGGTTCTCAACCACCGTCGCCACTCAACATGTCGGGTTTCGCGGTCGACCACTCGCCTGCCGCTTAGCCAGTCGCGACGAATTGCGTACCTACGCGCATATCTTACGCGATCTTGGCTATGGGGCCATTGAGGTGAATCTGGGGGGCGCTGGGTCATCGATTCTGCCAGCCGGGTCAGACGAACTGATCGATTTCCTGCTCGCCGAAAGTCAACGTCCTGTCACCTGGTTGTCGGTGCAAACTCGCAGTGATCAACCAACCGCGCATCTCGAACTGTTAGAGCGTACAACCGGCTTGATCAAACGCGGCGCCATTCCACAAGCGAGTTGCCAGCCAACCGAAATACAGTTCAACCTGCATAATCCTTTTATCTTGGGACCATTTGAGGTTTGCCATAAACTCTTCAATCTGCCAGTTGCCGAACAGGTCAAGATCTACGCTGATACCAACTTCCGCAGCGCGTTTCGCGAAGCGTACACACGACTGCCCAAGGTCTTCAGCGGGCAATGGCAGATTATCGAGGTGTGTAGAGTAAAAAAGCCTGCGCATCAGGCGTGGGTCGGACAGACGATCGCCACCTTGAGTACACAGCAGAACAAGGAGCCCCTTGATACCTTCTTCGATCTCGCTATCGCCGATGAGTTAGGTACGGAGTTCGCATTGCCAATGCTGAATTCTGATCCGACGTTGTTGAAAGATGTCATCACCGATCCCCGCGTGATGCTGGGTCTCTCCGACGGCGGAGCGCATGTCGATATGCTGTGCAACACTGGCTACCCAACCTATCTGTTAGGCACCTGGGTACGCGAACGGAAAGTCATCACCTTAGAGCGTGCCGTGCAACGGCTCACCTCAGAACCTGCGCGTTTCTTTGCCTTGACCGACCGAGGAGAAATCGCAGCCGGAAAAGCCGCAGACTTTGCCATTTTTGATCCACAGACAGTCGCGGCTGGCGACAAGGAACTGTTGTACGACTTACCAGGGAAAGAACGGCGGTTCGTGCAACAAGCGCGAGGAATGCATTGGGTCATTGTCAACGGCACAGTTGTCTATGCCGATGGACGACATTCGGGAATATTGCCTGGGGAAGTGTTGCGGTCGAGGTAAGGGCTGCGCGCAAAGGTCGACCACCTTTGCGTCGGTTCCGCTTTCGCGTATCTTCTCCGTCAATGTCACGCAAACGCATCGCTATCGTGCAGTCGAACTACATTCCGTGGAAAGGTTACTTCGATCTGATCCACAGAGTCGACGAGTTCGTCCTGTATGATGATGCGCAGTACACCCGGCGTGACTGGCGTAACCGTAACCGCATCAAGACAGCGAACGGCTGTCTGTGGCTGACGATCCCGGTCCAGGTGAAAGGACGCTATTATCAGAAAATCAAAGAAACAGAAGTGAGTGACCAGCAGTGGCGTGAGCAGCACTGGAAGTCGATCCAGGCGTGTTACGCTCGTGCGCCCTATTTCCCTATGTATAAGGACTGGCTCGCTGACCTATACCTTGGGAATAGCGCGACCCTCCTCAGCGAAGTCAATTACCAGTTTCTGACCGCGTTTTGCGCCACCCTTGGTATTACCACGCCGCTGACCTGGTCCAGTCAATATGAATTAGGCATGGGCAAGAATTAAGTTACCGATTAAGAGCGAGGAAGAAGCGTATAGTTCCAATCGCCATGAAACTTACCGGGTTTGATATTGAGCGCTTGAAACTCATCGT
>Ga0194132_10002846_pt1 | contig 31699 bp, 23 predicted proteins | sample TA2KigOf80mmetaG_FD_148612 | JGI IMG/M metagenome (GOLD analysis project Ga0194132, IMG submission 148612) | Freshwater microbial communities from Lake Tanganyika, Tanzania - TA2015054 Kigoma Offshore 80m | ecosystem: Environmental > Aquatic > Freshwater > Lake | place: Tanzania: Lake...
CCCGCCCCACCTGTAGCGGGGTCGCCGTCAATCCCAGGCCGGCCAAGCGCCCTCCCAGTTCCCGCCGCATCTCTTCCAGCCCCAGGCTGTCGGCAAAGTAGGCCTTGAGCTGCGACACTTCGCCCGATTCTTCAAGTTCCAGCCCGCAACTGCCCAGCTCGAAGCACCAGGCCGAGACCACCTCGGCGTGGAGGAGGGGCACGGCGAGGGTCAGGCAGTGCCAACCGGCAGCGGGATTTGCCATCTCGATCGGGATTTGTTGCTATGATAAGGACGGGCGCGCCGAAGCGTCAAGCAGCGCGGAACAGAGGATCAGAGGGAGGCGGCCAGCCGCTCCACCGCCGCCTCCAGCATGGCGGCGATCTGAGCAAAGGCCCGGCCTGCCCCCGAGTCCGGGGCCGCCAGGGCGATGGGGCGGCCCTGGTCGCCGGCGGCGCGGATGGCGGCTTCAAGGGGCAGCTCGCCGAAGAACTCGATGCCCAGGGCCTGGGCGGCCTGGCGGCCCCCGCCGTGGCCGAAGATCTCGTGCCGGGCCTGGCAGTGGGGGCACAGGTAATAGCTCATGTTCTCGATCAGGCCCAGCGTCTCGACCTCCACCTTGCGGAACATGGCGATGCCCCGCTCCACGTCCTGGAGGGCCACCTCCTGCGGGGTAGTTACGACCACTGCCCCCGACAGTTCCACCGACTGGCTCAGGGTGAGCGGGATGTCCCCGGTGCCCGGGGGCAGATCAAGGAGCAGGTAGTCCAACTCCCCCCACTCCACCTGGCTGAGGAACTGCTGCACCGCCTGGCCCAGCAGGGGCCCGCGCCAGATCACCGGGGCCTGCTCGCCAGCGACGAAGCCGATGGACATCAAGGCCAGCCCCTCTTTAGCGACGGGGCGGAGTTTGCCGGAAGGGGCGAGGGTGGGTTCCTGGCGCGTCCCCAGCAGCAGGGGCAGGCTGGGGCCGTAGATATCGGCGTCGAGCAGGCCCACCTGCGCCCCCCTGGCGGCCAGGCTGAGGGCCAGATTGACGGCCACCGTGGACTTGCCCACCCCGCCCTTGGCGCTGGTGACGGCGATGGCGTTGCGCACGCCGGGCAACAACTCCCCTCCCGCCAGGGTCCTGGGTGTAGAACTCATCCGCCGAAAGCCTCGCGCATCTTGTCGAAGAAACTCTTGCCCTCTTCGGCGGCCTGCCGCTGCTCCAGGCGGGCCAGTTCCTCAAAGAGCCGGCGCTGCTGCTCATTCAGGTGGGAGGGGGTGATCACCACCACGTCCACCAACTGGTCGCCTACCCCACGCCCCTCCACTTCGGGGATGCCCTGACGGGCCAGGCGCAGCACACGGCCCGACTGGGTGCCCGGCTGGATCTTGAGGCGGGCCTTGCCGGTGAGGGTGGGCACCTCCACCTCGTCGCCCAGGGCCGCCTGGCTGAAGCTGAGGGGCAGGTGATAGTGCACGTCGTTGCCCTGGCGGCTGAAGTGGGGGTGTTCCTTTTCCTCGATGAAGACCAGGCAGTCCCCGGGGGGGCCGCCGCGCGGGCCGGCGTCGCCCTGGCCCCGCAGCGGGATGTAGTTGCCGGAGCTGACCCCTGCGGGGATACGCACCGTCAGTTGGGTGGTGCCCCGCTTCAACCCTTCCCCCTCGCAGTCGCGGCAGCGGTCGCGGATCATGCTGCCCTCGCCGTTGCAGGTGGGGCAGGGGGTCACCACCATGGTCTGCCCAAAGAAGGAGCGGGCCACCTGCTGCACCTGGCCCAAGCCGCCGCAGGTCTTGCAGGTCTCCTTGGCGCTGCCCTCCCTGGCCCCCGAGCCCTTGCAGGTCTCGCAGCGCTGCTGGCGGCTGAGCTTGATCTTCTTCTCCACCCCGGCGGCAATCTCCTCCAGGGTCAGCTCGATGGCGATCTTAAGGTCGCGGCCCTGGGGCGGGCCGGCCGGACCGCGTCGCCTTCGGCCACCCCCACCAAAGAGCCCCCCCAGCAAATCGCCAAAGAGGTCTTCGAAGTCCCCGGCGTGGGTGAAATCGGACCACTGGAAGCCGCCGCGGCCAAAGTTGCCTTCCACCCCGGCGTGGCCGAAGCGGTCGTACGCGGCCTTCTTCTGCTCGTCGCTGAGCACCTCGTACGCCTCGGAGGCCTCCTTGAAGCGCTCCTCGGCCTCGGGGTTGTTAGGATTGCGGTCGGGATGGTACCTGAGCGCCTGCTTGCGGTAGGCGCTCTTGATCTCGTCCTGGCTGCTCTCCTTGGAGACGCCGAGGACTTCATAATAGTCCCGTTTGGCCATCTACTGGTTCTTTTTCTTGTCCTCGTCCACCACTTCAAAGTCGGCGTCCACCGCCCCGCCCTCCGCCTTCTCCGGGCCTGGGGCCGGGCCGGGCTGGTTCTCGGGGGCGCCGGCCTGCTGGTAGATTTTTTCTGAGAGTTTGTGTGCCTGAGCCTGAAGGGACTCCATCGCCTTGTCGAGGGCGGCATCGTCGTCCCCCTCCAGGGCGTGCTTCACCTGGGCTACCGCCGCCTCCACCGTCCCCCGCTCCTCCGCCGGCAGCTTGTCCCCCTGCTCACGCAGCAGCTTCTCCACGCTGTAGACCAACCCGTCCGCCCCGTTGCGCTTCTCCACCCCCTCCCGCCGCCGCTTGTCCGCCGCCGCATGCGCCTCGGCGTCCCGGCTCATCCGCTCCACCTCCTCCTTGCTCAACCCGCTCGACGACTCAATGCGGATCTTCTGCTCCTTCTTCGTCCCCTGGTCCTTGGCACTCACATGCAAGATCCCGTTGGCGTCGATGTCAAAAACCACCTCGATCTGAGGCACCCCGCGCGGGGCAGGGGGGATGCCGTCCAGGTGAAACCGACCCAGACTCCGGTTGTCCCGGGCAAACTCCCGCTCCCCCTGTAACACATGGATCTCCACCGAAGGCTGACTGTCCGACGCCGTCGAAAACACCTGGCTCTTCTTCGTCGGAATCGTCGTGTTCCGCTCGATCAGCCGCGTCATCACCCCACCCAAGGTCTCGATCCCCAAGGACAGGGGCGTCACGTCCAACAACAACACGTCCTCTACACTCCCCGACAACACCCCCCCCTGGATCGCCGCTCCCACCGCTACCACCTCGTCGGGGTTCACCCCTCGGTGCGGCTCCCTCCCGAACAACTCCTTCACCACCTGCTGCACCCGAGGCATCCGCGTCGAGCCCCCCACCAGGATCACCTCATCAATCTGATCTGCCCGCAACCCCGCGTCCTTGAGCGCCTGGATGCAGGGTCCCTTGGTCCGCTCCACCAAACCCTCCACCCACCGCTCCAACTGACTGCGGCTGATCACCTGACGCAGATGCTTGGGGCCACTCTGATCGGCGCTGATGAAGGGCAGGTTGATCTCCGTCTGCGCCACACTCGACAACTCGCACTTGGCCTTCTCGCAGGCTTCCTTCAGCCGTTGCAGCGCCATCGGGTCCTTGCGCAGGTCGATCCCCTCCCCCTTGCGGAACTCCTCGGCCACCTGGTCGATCAGCACCTGGTCGAAATCATCCCCCCCCAGGTGGGTGTCCCCATTGGTCGATTTCACCTCAAAAACCCCGTCCCCCAACTCCAGGATCGAGATGTCGAAGGTGCCCCCCCCCAGGTCGTAAACGGCGATCTTCTGCGCCTGACCCTTCTTGTCCAGCCCATAGGCCAGCGCCGCGGCGGTGGGCTCGTTGACAATGCGCAAGACCTCCAAGCCGGCGATCTGGCCGGCGTCCTTGGTGGCCTGGCGCTGGGCGTCGTTGAAGTAGGCCGGCACCGTCACCACCGCCTGGGTAACGGGCTCCCCCAGGTAGTCCTCCGCCGTCTGCTTCATCTTCTGCAAGATCAGAGCCGAGATCTCGGGGGGGCTGTAGTCCTTGTCCCCCACCTTCACCGCGGCCAGACCCCGGGCGCCATTCACCACCGGGTAGGGCACCCGGCTGCTTTCCTGGGGCACCTCCTCCAGGCGACGGCCCATGAAGCGCTTGATCGAGTAAATGGTCTGCTGCGGGTTGGTCACCCCCTGCCGCTTGGCCGTCTGACCCACCAGCCGTTCCCCTTCCCGCGTGAAGGCCACCATCGACGGGGTGGTCCGGCCTCCCTCCGCGTTGGCGATCACCACCGGCTCCCCACCCTCCATCACCGCCACGCACGAATTCGTCGTCCCCAAATCGATCCCGATTACCTTGTTAGCCATTTTCTCCTCCGGTCTTGCTGACCACGACGCGCGCAGGCCGCACCACCTTGTCGCGCAGGCGATACCCCTTTTCCATTTCCTCCACCACCGTGCCCGGCGGCTGGTCGCCCCGCTCCACCTCGAGCAGGGCCTCGTGATACACCGGATCGAAGGGCTGCCCAAGGGCCTGGATCTCCTCCAGCCCATAGCCCCGCAGCACCTCGTGGAGCTGGCTGTAGATCAGCTCCACCCCCTGCTTGAACACCTCCACCGTGGCGTTCTCCTGGGCCAGGGCCCGGCGCATATTGTCCATCACCGGGGCGATCTGCAAGAGCACGTCGCGCAGGGTCTCCTCGCGGGTGTCGCTGCGCATCCGGGCAGTGCGCTTGCGGAAATTGTCCAGTTCGGCCACGGCGCGCAGGTAGCGGTCGTAGTGCTCCGCCGCCTGGGCCCGGGCTTCTTCCAGGGCCACGGCGGTTTCGTCGGCGGCTTCGGCTGCCGGCGCCCCCTCCTCTTCCTCGGGGCGGTGGTCCTGATCGGCCCTTTCGCTCTCGGCGCGGACATTGTGGTTGTTCGTTTCGCTCATACCCTCTGCCGTCTGCCTCTAAATAGAAACCCGCTCCCAGGGGTCCGGAAAACCGGGGACCGGGAGCGGCTGATTAGGGATGGAAAGGGGATTGGACAGGCGAAATCAGGTCCATCCCTAGCCCACGAACTGGGCGGCCCGCGAAGCCAGGTAGTTCACCAGCGCCGCCACCCGCTCGTAGGGCATGCGGGTGGGTCCGATGACCCCGATGAGGCCCACTGCCCCGTCCACCTCATAGCTGGCGGTGACGACGCTGCACCACTGCATCTCCTGCACCTGGTGCTCGCGGCCGATGGTGACCACCATGCCCTGGCGCTGCTGCAGCATCTGGGCCAGGGCCTCCTTGCGCTCCACCAGGTCGATCAGCTCGGCCATGCGCTGGGGGTCGCGGAACTCGGGCTGCAGGCAGATATTGCGGGTGCCGGCCACATGCAGGTCCCCGGCGCCGGCGCGGTGGAGCCCCTCGATCTCCTCGCTGATCACCCGCAAAAGCTGGGGATCGCCGGTCTCCACCGAGGCCAGGCGCTCGCGCATGGAGGCGCGGATCTGGGCCATGCTCAGGCCCTGCAGGCGCTGGTTGATCTGGCCGCTGAGCAACTCCAGATCCCGCTGGGAGCAGGCCGAGCCCACCTCGATGACCAGGCTGCGCACGCTGCCCTGGTGGATGGAGAGCACCAGCAGCAGGCGCTGCTCGCTGAGCTTGACCAGCTCCACCTTGTGGAAGATGCCCTGCTCAAAAGCAGGGGCCATCACCACCCCCAACTGGTGGGAGACCTGGCCGAGGATCTTGGCCAACTGGCCGAGGATCTCGTCCACCCCGGCCTCGGCGAGGTGCTCGTGGAGCTGCTGGCGGAGCTGGGCCCCCTCGCCTTCGGGCAGGGCGCAGTCGGGGTCCACGCACTGCTCGACGTAGAGGCGGTATCCTTTGTCGGTGGGGATGCGGCCGGCCGAGGTGTGGGGCTGCTGCAGGAGTTCCTTTTCCTCAAGGACCGCCAGGGTATTGCGGATGGTGGCAGCGCTGATGCCCAGGGTCTCCCGGTCGAGCAGGGTCCGCGAACCCACCGGCACCCCCACCTCGACATAGGTTTTGACCAGCGCCTGCAGCACCTGCCACTCGCGCCAGGACAGCATTTGAGGGTCCCTTGGTTTCATCGCTGCGCCCCCGGCGGCGCAGGGCCGCCGGCAATCCTCGGACAAGCTATTGCAAATAATGGGTATGCCTGAGATTTACAAGATGGAGATCGCCCCCCCTCTTGTCAAGGGGCGGCCCCGGCTCAGCCCCCAGGCTCAGCCCCCAGGCGGCGCAGGGCTTCCACCCCCGCCTCCGGCGCCAGCCCCGCGGCCTCCCAGGCGATCAGCGCGGCCCCCAGGACCGGCGGCAGCAGCGGCTCGCGCCAGCGCAACCGGCAACCGACCCCCTCGGCGGCCGCCTCCAGGGCCGGCCACAACAGCTCCCTGGCGGCGAAAACCCCGCCCACCCCGGCGACCTCCACCTCCGGCCCCAGGCCCAGCCGGCGGGCCACGGCCCCCAACTGCCGGCCCAGGGCTTCGCCGGCAGCGGCGGCGATCTGCCGGGCGCAACCATCCCCTTCTCTGGCGGCGGTCAGCACCTCCGGCCCCAGGGCGGCCACCCCGTCACGGCCCAGTTCGCCGCTGTAGATCCGCCGCACGAGCTGGTCCCAGTCCTCCAGGCCCAGACCGCGGCGCAATCGCTCCTCCAGGACCGTGGCCGGCCCCCAGCCATCGCGGGCCCGCAGCGCCGCCTTGATCCCCTCCAGGCCCAGGTAGTACCCGCTGCCCTCGTCGCCCAGCCAGGGGCCCCACCCCCCGGCCCGCGCCTGGCCCCCCTGGGCGTTCCGGCCCAGGACCATCGAGCCGGTGCCGGCCAGCACCACCAGTCCCGGCCCACCCCCGTGCGCCCCCACCAGGGCGGCTTGGGCGTCGCTGACCACCCGCACCTGGCCCGCCCATCCCCGCTCCAACACCCTTTCGGCGATGGCCTGCTGCTCCGCCGGCCTGCCCGCCCCGGCCAAACCCAGGCACAGGGCGTCCAGGGGCAGCCCCACCCCCAGGGCGGGCCAGAGTCCCCCCAGCAGGGCCTCCAAGCCTTCCAGCCCCAGGACCTGGAAATTGCCGCAGCCGGCGCTGGCCCGCCCCCGCAACCGCCCCTCCCCATCCAGGGCCAGGGCCCGGGTGTGGGTGCCTCCTCCGTCGATGCCCACGATCTGCGCCATACCCAAAAATAAAAAAGGGGCGATGCGCGCGGCATCGCCCCGGTGCTCAAAAAGGATAAGGACTGGTATCAGGCCAACTGGTCCACCACGCGCTCGGCGGTGGACCGGCGCACCTCCGGGTCCTGGTAGAAGCCGCTGCTGACCCGCTGGCGGGCGCGCTCGACCTCGGCCTTACGAGTGTCGGGGGTGCCCCTGACCTGCTTGCTCAACCCCTTGGCCTGGGCCAGGTCCGCGGCGACCTCCTTGAACCCGCCGGACTGGAGCAGCGCCCCGGCGATCTGCTTGCGGGTCTCGGGGGTGTTGTAGTACCCCGACTGCACCCGGGCGCGCACCTCCTCCAGCCGCGACTCACCCGCCGGATCGACCGCGACCCGAGCTTTGGCGGCCAGGTCTGCCACCCCCTGGGTGCTGGTGGAGATCTCCACCACGTCCCCGCCGCGGACCGGCGCCTTCTTGGTCGGGGCCACCTCGCTACGCTTGCCGGACTGGGGGGTCTTGGGCTGCTGTGGTACACCGTCTATGCGCATCGGACCTCACCTCGTCGCGGGTCCGGGGAAGACCCGCCTCTTGTATATATCGGCGCTGTTCCGCGATATCTTAATCTAATTTTGACAGCGAGGCCCTGTCCAGGCAATTTTCCCCTCAGCGGACCCGGTCGATGAAGCGGGACTCGCTGGGCCCGGCCTGTTTTTGGTAGCCGCGCAGGGCCCGCCGCCCCTGCTGGAACTGGCGCCCCTCCTCGCGGGCCCGGTCCAGCAGTTGCTGGACGGCCGCCTCGTTCTCGCGGCGCAATTCCTGCAGCCGGCCGATCAGCCGGCGCACCTCCTGGCGCGAACCCTCCAGGTCGGGACCGCCACCTAGGACAGGCCGGCCCGCCTGGCGCAGGCGAATGCGGTCCATCAGGCGGCGGGTGCGCTGGCAGGAGGCGCCCAGGCCCTCCAGATCCTCGCGGGCGATATATTCGCGCTGCTCCAGACCCAATTGATACATGACCTCGTAGTCGGCCAGGTCCTGGCGCAAAAGCTCGGCGGCGGACACGGCGCTCATCCGGTGATAGCCACCCGGGCCGGGGCGGCCTCGGGGGTCTCGGTTTCGCCTTCGCCCTGGAAGCCGACCACCTTCTCCCACGCCTCCAGCAGACTGGTCATCAGCACCACCACCTCCTTGATCGCCTCGGGATCCATGTCCACGTTGGCGCGCACCAGCCGGCGGTAGCAGTAGAGGTAGAGGCGCTGGAGGTTGAGGGCCAGCTCGTTGCCCTTGGCGAGCATGTCCTGGTCCAGGGCGTAGAGGAGTTCCAGCACGATGTCCTGGGCCCGGATCAGGCTCTTGCCCTTGCCCTCCATGTCCTTCTGTTCGAGCTGGATCAGGGCCTTCTTCATGAAGCGGATCGCCCCCTGGTAGAGCATGACGATCAGCTTGCCCTTGTTGGCGGTCTTGATCTGTACTTGGCTGTACTGCCGGTAACCGTTGCGGTTCATACCCCCCTTAGGCTTCTTGCTGCGTGAAAAGGTTCACGCTCCAAATATAACCATATCCCCATCAACGTGACAGCGAGGAGAGCTGCTGGCTGAGGAAGGTTCCCTGCGACTGCAGCGAGGAGAGGCTGCCTTCGAGGGCGGCGAACTTGCTGACCAGACCCTGGCGCGACACCTCCACGCGGCGCTCCAGGGAGGCGATCTGCTCATTGAGATCCTTGATGGTATCGTCGATGGCATCCACCCGGCTCTTGAGGGTGCCGGTGAAGGTGTCGGTGATAAAGCTCAGGTCGTCGGCCAGCAGACGGGCGACCCCGTGGACCAGCTTTACCTGGCCATGCTCGGTGCCGCTCGCCGCCAGTTCCGCCGGGGTGTAGCCCACCCGCACCGAGACCCCTTCGACGTTTTCCTCGCCGATGGCCCCGGTGAGGATGCGCCCGAAACCGTCGGCCTTTTCGTTGTTGATGGTGCCCGCCGTGTCCTCCCCGACATAATCCCCCGCCGCCAGACCCAGTTGGTCCACGCTCTGGGAGACGCTGAAGCCGTTGCGGCTGCCGTAGCCGTCGTGGCGCAGGACCAGTTTGCCGTCCTCGTTGAGGGCGGTGATCTCGATGCGGGGCCGGCCGCCATCCTCCTCCTCGATGCTGCCCAGGTCCAGGGTGCCGCCCCCCTCGTTGCCCTCGATGAGGGTAAGGGTCAGTCTGCTCTCGCCCACCTGGCTGTCGGTGATGGCGATCTTGCCCTCGGCGTCCACCGTCACGCTGACCCCTCCGCCAAAGGTGGTGCGCACCTCACTGAGCAGGTCGCCCACCGTCAGGGTGGCCGGGTCGGAGATGGTGAAGAGGCTGGATACCGCCGAGCCCTCATGGGTGGTGCCGTTGATACGAATGGTGTCGCCGGCCGTCACTCCAGCCCCGAAGATGCTGGCAAAGGCGGTGGCGCTGGTGATCGGAGTGGTCCCGTCGGTGGTGCTGCCCGCGGTGCCGCGCCGCACCTCGGCCACCTCGCTGTCCAGGCTCTCGTTGATCTTGTCCACCACCTTGCTGAGGCTGTCGCCGGCAGCCAGGTGGATGATCGCCTTGCGGCTGGACGCCTTGTCGATGATGGTCAGGATCTGGTCCTGGGCCAAGCCCTCGCTCAGTTCGACAGTGCCGGCGACCTGGGCCTGCTCCGGGGCCCGGGTGATGTTGACGGCGTAGGCGCCGGGCTTGCTCTTCTTGTTGCTGGAGATGAACTCCACCTTCTGGTCGGTGGTGGTGCCCTCGGAGACGAAGAGGCGGCGCACCCCGTCCAGGTCCTCGGTGAGGGACTCCTCGAGCTTGGCGTCGTCCACCTCTAGCACCCCGTTGCGGTTGAAGCTGACCCCGATCATCACCAGCGAGTCGAACTTGCCGGTCAGGCCCTCCACCTGACCCGAGAGGAGTCCACGCATCCGCGATTGCAGGCTCAGCAGGGTGGCGTCGCCGGAGAGCGGCCCCCCTTTTTTGGTCCTGGGGTCGAGCATGAACTGGTCGTTGATCAGTTTCATCGAGGAGTTCAACTGCTCGACGAAGCTCTTGATGTTGGCCTTGAGGTCGGCGGTGTCGTCCTTGGTGATGGTGATGGTGACCGTCTTGCCCACCTCAGCCTGCTTCAGGTCCAGGGTGACCCCCTCGACGGCGTCGGCGACGGTGTTGGCGTCGCGACTGAGGGTGATGCCGTTGATGCGGAACTTGGCGTCCTGGCCGGTCTGCAACTCGGACGAGCGGGCATCCAGGCCCTGGGTGGTGATGCTCTGGGTGCCCAGGTCCAGGCTGCCGCCCCCCTCGTTGTTGGCCAGCAGGCTCAGGCTCAGCGAGCTCTTGCCGCTGGTCTTGTCCAGCACCGCGATCCGCCCGGAGGCGTCGATGGAGGCAGTGACCCCGCCGCCGAAGGTCTGTTCGATGGTGTTGAGCAGGTTCTGGATTTTCAGGTTGGCGCTGGTGATGGAGAAGGAGGCGCTCACCTGGCCGCCGTTGTGGTCGGTGCCGTTGATGGAGATGGTGTCCCCGGCCTGCACCCCGGCGCCGGCCAGGTCGACGAAGCGGGTGTCGGCGGTGATGGTGGTGGCTGCGCTCATGATCCCCAGGCCGGCCAGCACCCCGCCCTGGTCCTCGAACTGGGTGGTGCCCGAGATCTCCAGCTTGAAGGTGCCTGCCCCGTCGTCGGCGACCTGGGCGCTGACCCCGGAGATGGCGGCGTTGTTGATCCGGTCGCGGAGGGTCTCCAGCGAGTCGGCGGCCAGGTCGATGGCCACGCTCTGGCCCCCGATGGTGACGCTGCCGGCGGCGCTACTGCCGTTGAGGGAGCCGACGGTGTCGCTGCTGCTGGCGAAGCCGGCGCTGTTGACCACCGAGCCCTGGGCGTCGAGCAGGGCGCCCCGCTGCTTGAGGGTGGCGCTGCCGGTCAGCACCTGGCTGACGCTGGAGAAGTTGCTATTGGAGCCCACCAGCACCCCCAGGGACTCCAGCACGTTGCCGGCGTCGGTGAAATCGGTGCTGCCGGCGATCTGGAGGCGGAAGGCGGTGCTGCCCTCCCCGTCAGTGGCGCTGGAGATGCTGGCAGTCACTCCGGAGATGCCGGCGTTGTTGATCTTGTCCTGGATATCGGCCAGCGAGTCGGCGGCCAGGTCCACGGCGACGCTCTGGCCGGCAATGGTTACGGTCCCGGCAGGGGCGCTGGAAAGCCCCAGCAAAGCCCCCACCGCCGTGGTGGTGCTGGTGAAGGCGTCGCTCTCGCCGCCCCCCGCCACCCCGTCGGCGATGACCCCCTCGCCGTCGAGCACCCCCAGGGCTTCGAGGGTCCCGGTGACATCGGCGAACTGGTCGGTACCCTCGATCTGCAGCTGGTGGCGGGTGATGCCCCCCTGGGTGCTGGTGACCACGCTGGCGCTGACCCCCTCGATGTCGGCGGCATTGATCTTGTCGCGGATGGTCTCCAGGGAATCGGTGGCCAGGTCCAAGGCCACCTCGGCGTCGCCGATGGCGACGCTGCCGGCGGGCGGGTCGGCCAGACCCAGTTGGGTGCCGATGGCCGCGGCCGCGTCGAGGAAGCGGGAGCTGCGGGCGCCGTTGAAGAAGGCGTTTTTGGTGTGGGTGACACTCGAAGTGAAACCGAGGGACTGCAAGAGGTCCCCGGCGCTGGCGTCCCTGAGGTCGAAGCCGTCGGCGCCCACCGCCTTGGCGGTGAGGATGAGACGGTTGTCCTTGGGGGTGACGCTGAGGATCTGGGCGGTGACACCGGCGTTGGCCTCGTTGATGGCCTGGCGCACGTCGGTCAGGTCGTCCTCGACCTTGACGGCGATGCTCTTGCCGTTGATGACGAACTCGCCGCTCAGCCCCAGGCCGGTGGAGAGGCTGGCAAAGGAGCGCGAGGAGAGGCTTCTGGCCTGGGCCAGGGCCAGCACCTCGACGTTGAGGGTGCCGGCTGCCGCGTCCACGGTGGCCTGCACCCCCACCCTGTCGGTGTCGCTGGACTGGGCTTTGACAATCGAGAAAAGCTTGCCATCGGCCAGCTTATCGACCGTGCCCTTGAGCGAAAGCAGGCCGGAGTTGATGTTCCGGAACACCTCCTTCTGCTCGTTGAGCTTGGTCTGCTTGACGGTGTTGAGCTGGATGGGTCTTCTCTCGATTTCAGTAAGCTGTTTGATGATGGTGTCGGTGTCCAGACCGGAACCCAGACCCGAAAAGGTAATGCCGCTTGTCATCTCAGCCTATCCAGAAATCAAGGCGCTTCCAGCGCTGCTCCCCGCGTCCCTGCCGCGTTGTATCAGCCCTGATCGTCGATCAGCAGGCCGACGATCTTGTTCATGCTGACGTTGGCTTCCATCAGTTGCTCGGGTGGAATCTGCTTGACCACCTCGCCGGTGTTGTTGTCGGTGATGCGCACCACCATGGTGCCGGTAGTCTCATCGACCGACACCGACAGGTCGCTGTGTTGTTTCTGCAGCACCTTGTCCACCTCGGCGGCGGCCTGCTTCAGGTCCTCGGCGGGCACCGGCTGGGCCACGGGGGCCGCCTGGCTTCCGCCGACGGCCGGGGCCGCTGCTTGGGCCTCGGGACCTCTGGGTTGTTTGGCCTTCACCGCTTCGCGGGAAAGGGCCGCTGGTATCTTCATGGTCTGGTTTATGCCTTCCATTTTCTCTCACCTCACTCCGAGAGACGCCTCGCTTCCCTCACCTCATGCCGCTCTGCCCTCGTCGATTAGCAGCCGGAACAGGGGCGTCGCCGGCTACCGCCGGTGACGCCCCCGTCCGCTATTGGGGTTTAATCGGTGCTTCCTATCTCCAGTTGCTACTGCAAGAGCGCCAGGGCGTTCTGCGGCAGCACGTTGGCCTGGGCCAGCATGGCGGTGGCCGCCTGCGAGAGGATCTGCGAGCGGGTGAATTCGCTGACCTCGTTGGCGATGTCGGCGTCGCTGATGGCCGATTCGGAAGCCTGGATGTTCTCGACTTCGTTCTCGGTGTAGGCGACGGCAAAGCCCAGGCGGTTCTGGAACGCCCCCAGGGTGCCGCGCTGCTTGGCGACCTCGCTGATGGCCTGGTCGATGGTGGTAAGCGCCGAGCGCGCGGTGGTGATGGTGGCGATGGAAGTGCTGCTCAGGTTGAGCGTGGTGCCAGTGGCCCGCATATCGGCGATGCTCACCTCCAGGCGGTTGAAGGCCCGGTCAGAGGGGCCCACCTGGAAGGAACCGCCGGTACCCGCGTTGACGACGATGGTCTGGGCATTGAGGTCGCCGTCGGTGTAGGAGCCGGTGGCGTTGGCCACGTTGGCCCCTGCCAGGGTCACCTGGATCCCGAGGCGGTCGAAGTTGGCCACGAATTGGGTGCCAGTGGCAATCACGTCCCCGTCGAGTATAGTGCCGATGCTGATGGTCTGGGAGACGGTGCCATTGCCCAGGGTGATGCTGCCGTCGGTGCCATCGTCCTCAAAGGTATAGGTACCGGTCTGCGCCCCCGAGATACTGATCTCGCTGACACCGCTGGTGTTACTGGCCGTCACCGAGGTCGAGGTGGCGTCCACCGTGTTGCCGTACCCGGTCAGCAGGGTCTGGTTGTTGTAGGTGGTGGCCGCGGCGATGCGGTCGATCTCCTGCAGCAATTGCGAGAACTCGCCCTGGAGGGCCTCTCGGTTGGTGTCGGTGAAGGTCGAGTTGCCCGACTGGGCGGCCAACTCGCGCATCCGCACCAGGATGGCGTTGGTCTCGTTGAGGGAGCCTTCGGCCGTCTGCAGCAGGTTACTCGCCTGCTCGGCATTGGTGATGGTCGCTTTCAGACCCGACAACTCGGCCCTCATGCCTTCGCGCACCGACAGGCCGGCGGCGTCGTCCTGGGCCTTGTTGAGCCGCAGACCCGATGCCAGGCGTTCCTGCTTGGCCGCCAGAGTGCGGGTATTCGCATTCAGGTGCCGCCTGGCATTGATGGCAGCAATATTTGTATTTACACGCAGCGCCATGAAATCGAACCTCCTTGTTTATTTTTTGTTAACGGCATCCCTGCCGGTTTCGTCTGCCCCGTTCCCCAACGCGGCATTCGCTTTCCGATCGATCACTTTGTCAAACGGCCCCACTCTCGTGCAGTCCACCTCCTTCAGCTCTCTAGCCGAATAAAAGGTACAAATAGATTGTATCTTTTATCCTTATCGGCATGGCCTTCATCTAGCTTTAATCTTTTCTCGCCCGCCCTACCCCGGAGCCTGCACCGGCCCCGGGGCAACCGGCTTTACTATTCATTATCGACCGACTTCGGCCCTTCTTTCATATTTTTACCCGCCCAGGAGGGTCATCACCGCCTGCGGGGCGCTGTTGGCCTGGGCCAGCATGGCGGTGGCCGCCTGGGTCAGGATCTGGGTGCGGGTGAAGGCCGAGACCTCGGTGGCCATGTCCGCGTCGCGCACCGTGGCCTCGGAGGTGGTGTTCCCTTCGATGGCGTTTTCGGTGAAGCTGATGGTGTGTTGCAGCCGGTTCATGACGCTGCCCAGCTTACCGCGCTGCCTGGCCACCTCCTCGATGGCCGCATTGATGGTATCGAGCGCCTCCCGGGCGTTCTCCTGGCTGGACACCGACAGGCTGTTGAGGTTGAGCACCGAGCCGCTGGCGCTCATGTCCTCGATGCCCACCTCGATGCGGTCCTCCACCACGTTGTCGGCCCCCACCTGGAAGGACCCGCCGGTCCCACCGTCCACCACGATGGTGGTCCCGTCCAGATCCCCGTCCACGTAACTGCCGATGGCGCCAGCCCCTTGGTGCCCCGCCAGGGTCACTTGCACCCCGAGCCGGTCGAAGTTGGCCACCGCGGTGGTGCCCGTGGCGATGGCATCGCCGTCGAGGAAGAGCTGGGAGCTGTTGAGGGTCTGGGTGACCACCCCGTTGCCCAGGGTAAGCTCCCCATCCCCAGCCCCATCTACAAAGGTATAGGTGCCCTCGCCGGCCCCTGCCAGGCCCACCCGCACCACCCCGGTGGTGGCGCTGGCTGTCAGGGCGGTGGACAGGCTTTCGTCCACGTTCACCCCAAACCCCGTCAGGATCCGCTGGCCGTTGTACCCGGTGGAGCGGGCAATGCGGTCGATTTCCTGGCGGAGCTGGATCATCTCGTTTTCGAGCGATTCGCGATTGTCGTCGTTGAGGGTGCTGGTGGCCGATACCATGGCCAGCTCGCGGATGCGGATCAGCACGGAACTGACCTCATTGAGGGAGCCTTCGGCCACCTGGAGCAGGTTGGAGCCCATCTCGGCGTTGCGCAGCCCGATGGACAGGCCCGACAACTGGGCCCTGAAGCCCTCTGAAATGGAAAGACCCGCCGCATCGTCCGTGGCGCGGTTGATGCGCATCCCGGAGGATAATCGTTCCAGGCGGGTGCCCAGGTCCTTGCTGTTGGAATTCAGGTGGCGCCGCACGTTTACGGCTGCCACATTGTGATTTACGTTGATGGTAATCGCCATATCCAAACCTCCTTGTTCAGCGGCGTTTACGTGGGTGTGGGTGCGTTATCGTCCCTGATTTAGTCCAATGATATATGATTTATTGTGACTTGATAATACTTAATATCACACCCCTTTTATCGACTGCTCTATCACACCCTTTAATTTTTTTCCAAACCCCCCTACTGGAGCAGGGTCAGGGCCGTCTGCGGCAGGGCATTGGCCTGGGCCGCCATCGCCGTGGCCGCCTGGGTCAGAATCTGGCCGCGGGTGAAGGCCGAGACCTCCTCGGCCACGTCCGCATCGCGGATCGAGGATTCGGCGGCTTGGAGGTTCTCGATGGCGTTCTCCAGGTTGAAGGAGGTGTACTGCAGGCGGTTCTGGGTGGCGCCCAGGACCCCGCGCTGCCGGGCCACCGCCAGGATGGCTGTATCGAGCCGGCTGATGGTGGAGCGGGCGCTCTGCTGGTTGGCGATGGACAAGCCGTTGAGATTCAACTGGTTGCCCGAGGCCCGCATGTCGCCGATGTTGATCTCGATGCGGTTGTTGGCACCGTCGTTGGGCCCCACCTGGAGGGAACCGCCAGCCCCTTCGGTGATGACGATGGTCTTGCCGTTGAGCCGGCCGTCCACATAGGAGTTGGCCGGGATCAGGCCCAGGGCCTCGGCCCCGGCCCCGCCGACGTCGTGGCCAGCGGTGTCGATCTGGATCTCGTTCAGGTTGGCGTCGTAGGTGGCTGAGCCCGGCGGGGTGAGACCGGTCAGCACGGTGTGCAACTGCTCGGCCACGTTGGCGAGGGTATCCCCGGCCGTAATGGCGACCGCCAGGTCGTCGATGATGAAGCTCCCGCCGGCGCCGGCATCGGCCGTGGTGCTGCGCAGGGCCTCGGTGTTGTCGTCCACCTCCGGCCCCACCAGGGTGACCTGGATGCCGAGGCGGTCGAAGTTGGCCAGGAAGGTGGTGCCGGTGGCCACCAGGTTCTGGCCGTTGTCGCGGTCCAGGCTGGCGCCCACGTCGATGGACTGGGTGAGGGTGGTGCCGTCGTCCAACTCGATCGACAAGGTGATTTGGTTGTCCTGGGCGCTGGTGTCGGAGAAGGTATAGGTCCCCGGCACCGCCCCGGAGATGCCAATCTCGGTGGCCCCGGCGAACCCGCCCAGGGAGGTGGAAAGCTCGCCGTCCTGCTCCACCGAATTGCCGAAACCGGTCAGCAACACGGTGTCGTTGTAGGTGGTAGAGAGGGCGATGCGGTCCACTTCCTGGATGAGCTGGTTGAACTCGGAGGTCAGACCCTCGCGGTTGGAGTCGTTAATGGTGGAGTTGGACGACTGCACCGCCAGCTCGCGCATACGGGAGAGCATGTTGCTCACCTCGTTGAGCGAGCCTTCGGCCAACTGGATCAGGCTGGTGCCCTGAGAGGCGTTCTGCACGGCCTGCTTCATGCCCAGAATCTCTGAGCGCATGCCTTCGGACACGGCCAGACCGGCCGCATCGTCGGCGCCGCGGTTGATGCGCAACCCTGAAGAAAGACGCTCGATTCTCTTGGTGAAATCAGCGCTGTTCTTGTTCAGGTTTCGCGCCGCATTGATTGCGCTGATGTTGTTGCCAATACGCAGGGGCATTACGACCTCCTTGGAATGGCCTATGCCTTCCTTGGGCTTCGACCCCACCGGGGAGTCGGCAGGGATACGGCTCTCCCTTGAGCAAGCGCTGTGCCAAGTTCCCTTACGGAGGGTATAAAAGTGCTCAAGTGTCTATTTTTTATTGATTTTTATCAGGATGCCAAGAGCCTGGCCAACTCGGTAAGACAGAGGGACGGGGGGTGCGGCGGGAAGAAAATTTTGAGGAGGCGCTGGAAGAATTTACCGCTGCGGATGGGGTTGGAGCGGGGGTTCAGGCGGGAGAGGCTCCGGCCTTGCGGCTCTGCTCGTAGCACATGCGGGCCGCTTCCTCTACTCCCAGTTTGCGGTAGCAGTCCCCCAGGGCCGCAAAGGTGGCCCCTTCCTGGGGCTGGAGTTGGATGGCTGCCTCGAACTGGGCAATAGCCTTCCAGTAGGCCCGCTGGAGGAAGAAAAGTTGCCCCAGGCTGCGCCGCGCCTCAAGGTTGCGGCCGTCCAGGGCAAGGGCGATGCCAAAGGCGTATTCGGCGCATTTGGGCAACTGCCGGCCCGCCAGGGTGGTACCCAGGCGTCCAAAGGCGCGGGAGGCTGCGGGCTGGTCCTCCAACTCCCCGGCCTGCCCCTGGGAGAAAAGGCCCAGAATCTGCCCGGCCAGCCCCTGGTCCCAGCGGCCCTGGACGGCCAGGCTGGCCAGCAATCCCAGGTTGATGTCGAGCAATTGGAGATCGCGGCGGCGCACCAGGGCAAAAGCCGCCTCCGCCTCGGCGTGGCGCCCCTCGTCCATATAGAGGTGCCCCAGGTTGGCCTGGGCCTCGATGCCTTCGGGTTGGAGTTGGGCCACCTGGAGGTACCGGCGTTCCGCCTCCTGGACATCCCCCCCGCTCTTGGCGAGGAAACCGAGGTTGAGCAGGGAGGGAGCGTGGGCGGGCTCGCGCTCCAGCACCTCCTGGAAGGCCGCCTGGGCTGCCTGCCCTTGCCCTTCCTCCAGATGCAGCACTCCTATATTGAATAGGTGTTGCAGGTTGGTGGGGCCGAGTTGGCGGGCCTCTGCGAGCACCTCCAGGGCCCTGGCCTTCTTGCCCAACCCCTTGTAAAGCTGGGACAGGGAGCCCAGGGCCTCGCTGCGGCGGGGCACCGGGACCTGGGCGGCCTGGAGGTACGCCGCCTCAGCCTGGTCCCACTCCCCCAGCCCCTGGTGGGCCTGAGCCCGCAACACCAGGGCCGAATAGCGCAGGTCGCGCTGGTCAATGGGGAAGAAGGTGTGCTGGGGCCCGCTGTCCAGCACGGCCTGGGCGCACCTGCCCGCCTCGGCAAAGCGCTCCAGGCGCACCTGGACCTCGGCCAGGCTAAGCTTGGTCAACACGTAATCCGGGTCCACCTCCTCGGCCTTCTGGATGTACTCCAGGGCCTGGGCATACGCCTTCATCTTGAGAAAGGTGCGCCCCAGGAAGAGCAGGGCCGTGGTGTAGACCACGAAGTTGCGGTCGGCCAGGCAGGTGCTCTGCTCGAGGATGGCCCGGTACGCCGCCTCGGCCTCGGCCAGCCGGCCCGAGGTGTGGTAGGTGAGGGCCACGTGGGAGCGCACGATATAGTCGCCGGGATGCTCCTCCAGCCAGCGCTCCATGATCCGCAGATAGCGCTCCTTCTTGGCCTTGACCACCTCGGGGGTGGGGTACCCGGTATGGGTGACCCGCACCTGGGTGGGCACCATCGCCACCCCCAACCGGCCCAGGGAGGGGGTGACCTGCTCGTGGATGGGCATCTCGAAGCACACCCCGGGCAGGTTGGGAAAGAGGCGCATCTGCAGGCAGGAGACGTTCTCGTAGCCCTGGTCGTCCAACAAAAAGAAATAGGACTTGTCCCGGCCCCTGGTCAGCAGGTGGCGGATCTGGGCGTGGTACTCCGGGGAGAGCAGGTCGTCGGCGTCCAGCCACAGGACCCAATCCCCGGTGGCCAGGGAGAGGGAATGGTTGCGGGCCGCGGCAAAATCGTCGCACCAGGTGAAATGACCCAGCACCGCCCCGTACTTCCGGGCGACCTCCTCGGTCCCGTCGGTGGAGCCGGTGTCCACCACCACCAACTCATCGATCAGCCCTTTGACGCTCTCCAGGCAGTTGCCCAGGCGGTGGGCCTCGTTGCGCACAATCATACACAGGCTCAGGCGCGGGACCCCCTCCCCCGGCCCCAGGGCCTCCAGGGCCGCGGCGGCCTCGGGCTGGTGGGGCGAGACGGCGCGGGCCGCGGCAAAAGAGGCCCTGGCCTCCTCGGTGCGCCCCAGCCCCTGCTGGCACTGCCCCAGGAAGAAATGCGCCGAGTAGCGGACCACCTCCAAGTCCAGGGGAAAGTGCGGCTCGGCCTGGCCCTCCAGGGCCCGCCGCAGGGGGGCCAGGGCCGCCTCGTACTGCCCCAGCTTGGTGCGCGCGTCCCCCAGGGAGAGGTTGGCCAGCACCTCGTCGGGCTGCAGGGCCAGGGCCTGCTCCAACTGGGCCGCCGCCTCGTTCAGGGCTCCCTCGACAAGGAGGCAGCGGCCGTGAAACACCGCGGCCAGACGGAACACCGAGGGAGGGTCCACCGCCCCGGGCCCGGCGGCCAGCACCCTGGCGAAGTACTCCCTGGCCCGGACCGTGTCCCGCTCGCTGTAGTGGGTGTGGCCGATGCGGAAGCAGATGTCCCAATCCTGGGGGCTGCGCTCCAGCCAGTCCTCCATCAGGCGCAGGTAGTATTTCTTCTTGCGGGCCACGGCATCGGGCTGGTCGTACCCGGTGTGCCGCACCGCTACCGGGGCCACCCGCAGCGGCACCCCCGCCCGGCGCAGACCGGCCAGGACATGTTCGTGTACCGGCCGCTCGAAGCGCACCAGGGGGTGGCGCGGGAACATCTTGACCTGATGGAAGGAGGTGCGGTCGTTCCCCTCGTTCACCAGGGTGAACGAGAAGGCCCGGTCCGGGGGCTGTTCCTTGAGGGCGCGCACCTGGGCCAGGTCCGCGGGGGCCAGGTAGTCGTCGGCGTCCAGCCACAGGACCCAGTCCCCGGTGGCCAGGTCCAGGGCGGCGTTGCGGGCCGCGGCAAAATCGTCGCGCCAGGTGAAATGACCCAGCACCGCCCCAAAGCCCCGGGCGATCTCCACCGTGCGGTCGGTGGAACCGGTGTCCACCACCACCAGCTCGTCGGCGGCCCCGCGCACGCTCTCCAGGCAGCGTCCCAGCACCGCCTCCTCGTTGCGGGCGATGATACAGACGCTCAGCCTCCGGCCTCCCTCCCCCAGCCGCCCTTCCAGCCGGGCCAGGTTCTGGCGCAGCACCTCGTTGTCTGGGGCCAGGGCCGCCCCCTGCCGGTACAGGTCCAGGGCCTCGGCGGCCCGCCCCTGCCGGTCGAGCAGGCTGGCGGCGTTGTTGTGCGCCTGGTACGCCTGGGGAAAACGGGCGATGATCTCCCGGTACGCCCCCAGGGCCTCCTCCCCCCGGCCCAACCTGTCGTAGAGATCAGCCCGCACCAGCAGGGCCAGGTCCTCCTGCACATAGAGGGCCTGCTCCTCCCTCTCCAGTCCGGCGACCACCTCCTCGATGCGCTCCAGGGCCTCGGCCAGGCGGCCGGCGTCGCGGTAGGCCAGGGCCAGTTCGTAGCGGGCGCGCAAATCCCCCGGCTGCTGACGGACCTTCTCCTCCCCAGCCCTGAGATAGTGATCCTTGGACCGCGCTTTTTCGGCATACCCGTAGTGGTGCACCGGCACCGGGCAGTCCCCCACCTGGGCGCCCCGGGCCGCCAGCGCCCCCTCGACCAATTCGTGCACCGCCCCGGCGAAACGGATCTCCCTCAGGTTGCGCCACAGCCGCACCTTGGTGGTGGGGAACCAGCCCCGGTACTGCTTCTCCTCGGGGTATTCCCCCCGACAGGCCACCCAGCCGGCGAGATTGGCCCGGTCGGTGTAGTTGCGGGTGGTGAGGCGGTAGGCCAGGGGGCCGGAGGAGCGCAACAGCTGGCGCAGCCGGGCGTGGTCCGAGGGGGCCAGCACCTCGTCGCAGTCGAGGACCAACACCCACTCGCCGGTGGCCGCCTCAAGGGCAACATTGCGGGCCGCGGCAAAATCCCCCTGCCAGGGATGGTGCAGAAGCAGCGCCCCGTGCTTATGGGCCACCTGGGCGGTGTGGTCGGCCGAGCCGGTGTCCACCACCACGAGCTGGTCAACCAGCCCGCGAACACTTTCCAGGCACTGTTCGAGGAAGGCGGCCTCGTCGCGGGCGATCATACACAGCGAGAGGCGAGGTCTGGCGGGCGTCTTGGCCTTAGGCTTTTTTCCCACCCGTCTGCTCCGCGATGGCCCCAGCCCGCTGGTGGTCGGGCTGGAGGGCGAGAACCTTCAGGGCCGCATGGCGGCTGCCCTCCCGATCCCCCAGCTGCCACAAGACCTCGGCCAGTTGGGCCTGCAACTCGGCGTCGTCTGGGTGCCCGCCCAGAAAATGGCGCAGCACCGCCGCCGCCTCGGCCGGCTGGCCCACCTTCAGGTGCAGGAGCGCCAGGTTGGCCACCAACTCGCGGTTGGCCGGGTCCTGACCGGCGGCCTCCTTGAAGTACCCCAGCGCCTCCAAACCCTGCCCCTGCTCCCAGGCCCAGACCCCCAGGTTGACCAGGGCCTCGGGGAAAAGGGGCTGCAACTCCAGGGCGCGCCGGAAACTGGCCCCTGCCGCCTCCCACTGCCTGGCCTTGCTCTGCACCAGTCCAAGGTAATTGTGGGCCATCGCGGAGTGGGGGTCGAGTTCCACCAAGCGGGTGATGACCCCCGCAGCCTCGTCGGGCCGGTCCTCCTCGATCAGGGCGTCGGCCCAGACCATGATGGCCTCGACGAAATCCGGCTTGGCGGCCACGGCCTTCTCGCAGGCCAGGGCGGCCTGATGCCAGTCGCCCCGCTGCCGGCAGCGATCGGCCTCCTGCAGGTGCAGGGCGGCCTGCTCTTCCCTGCTGGGCGATGGGGATTGCACAAGTTCCTGGAGTACCTGCCTGGCCCGTTGGGCCGCCTGCGCCCAGGTGAAGTGGGCATGGATATGGGCGCTGGCCCGCTGCCCACGCCCTCGGGCCGCCTCTGGGTCTCCGTACACCTGGCGCAACCGCGCCTTCAGCCCCTCCAGATCCGGCTCCAGCAGCCAGGCCGGCCCCGCCGTCTCCTGCTCGAAGCGCACCTGCAGGCGCTGGGCCTCGACCCAGTACACCATCTCCTCCGGGCAGAAATCGTCGCAGGCCCCGCCCCTGGTGAGGATGGCCGGCAGCCCGCAGGCCAGGGCCTCGGCCACCGGCAGGCCAAAGCCCTCCCCCCGGTACGGATGCACCAGGCAGTGGCAGGCGGCGTACAAGCGAGGCATCTCCCCCTCGGGCAGATCCTCGGTCAGATAGAGGATCTCCGGGTTGGCCGGGTCTTCCTGCAGGCGGCGGATCTGGTCGCCGGCGTTTTGGCCGCGGTAGAAACTCTGCACCCCCATGTCCTTGATCACCAGGCACACCCCGTCGGCGGCCGAGAAGGTCTGGACGTACGCCTTGAGCAGCACGTCGATGCCCTTGCGGAAGAGGGTGCCGCCCACAAAGAGAAATCTGAAGGGCTTCCCGGTGGCCAGGGGCAGGGGCTCCAGGCCGGGGCGGAAACGCGCCGGGTCCACCCCCAGGGGCACCACCTGCACCTTGGCGGCAGGCACCCCGCTGTCCAGGTAGCACTGGCGCACGTAGCGGGTATAGGCCCAGACCTGGTCCACCTGTTCCAGGGGCCCCAGCCAGTCTTGGGGAATGCGCCCGAACTCCCAGGGCTGGATCAGCACCAGCTTGCCGCTGGCGGGCCGGCTGAAGTCGGGGGGCCAGCGGTGGCGCAGGTGGAAATCCACCTCCCCCGCCAACCCCTGCCCCAGGCGCCCGGCCAAATCCCCCCCACCCCACTGCGGCGGCTCGCTGGGGATCAGGCCCAGTTCGCAGTCCCCCTCCGCCAGCAGAGCCCGCACCAGTTCGCCGTTGGCGTGGGCCAGGCTCGAAGGCACCAGAAAAGCCCCCTCCCAGTTGCCGCGCAGCGGCCTGCCGGCCGCCGGGGCGGCGAGGAAACGCCCCTGGGCGTCAAAACGATGTCCCCACTGCTGCTGGAAACGCAGCAGATTTTCCCGCACCCGGTCGAAGCGGCCCTCGCTGGCCCCCTCGTGGTGCTCCACCACGCACTCGGGGCAGTAGACCACCCTGTGCCCGGCCTGGCGCACCCGCAGGCAGAAGTCCACGTCCTCCACCCCGTTGACGTAGGCCACGTCCAGTCCCCCCAACTGCAAAAACAGCTCGCGCCGCACCAGCATACAGGCCCCGGTGACCATGTCGAGATCGCGCTGCACCAGCACCCGGGGATCATCGGCCGCCGCCCCCCGGTACACGTGCTCGGGGAGCCCCTTGACCATCTCCAGGCCGGCGTGCTGCACCTTGCCGCTCCCCGGATAGAGCAGCCGCGCCCCCACCACCCCGATGCGCGGGTCCGAGTCGGCCAGCCGCACCATCGCCTCCAGCCAGCCGGGCTGCGGCAGGGTGTCGTTGTTGAGCAGGACCACGTATTCCCCTGTCGCCGCCTCCACCCCCTGGTTGCAGGCCCGGGCAAAGCCCAGGTTCTGCTCGTTGCGCAGCACCCGGATATCCCCCTCGAAGGCGTGCAGCAGATATACGGTCCAGTCAGTGGAACCATTGTCCACCGCCACCACCTCGTACTCGGGGTCGTCGCCGGTATTGCGCGCCACCCCCAACAGGCACTGCTCGGTCAGTTCGGCCTTGTTGAAGAGGGGGATGACGAGGCTGACCCGAGGGGCCTGGGCCTGGGCCTGGACCGGAGCCGGCTTTTCCTTGCGCACCGCCCGAAAGATGTACTGGATGACCCGCGACTCCTGCCGCAGCACCTCGGCGTCCCCCCCCAGGCCGGCCACTGCCTGGATGAAGGGTTCCATCTCCTTGATCGGTGGGGAGGACGAGACGGTGGTGGTCTCGGCGCGCAGCCCCAGCCGCTCCAGCATCTCGCTGATCTCGGCGCGGGTGAAGAAGCGCAGGTGGGTGCGGTCGAGCAGTCCCTCGTCGCGATAGCGCCAGCGGCCATTGACCAAAAGGTCCAACATCACCGACTGGTGGCGGATATTGGGGATGCTGGAGACCAGGGCGCCCTGCGGATGCAGATAACCGAGCAGTTTCCGCAGCGCCGCCTCCGGGTCGCGCAGATGCTCCAGCACATCCCCCAACACGATGCAGTCGAAATGCCCCACCGGGTAGGGCAGGTACTCCAACTCCTCGATATTGCCCTCGATCACCCGCGCCAGGTGCTTGCGGGCCAGGGCTGCGGCCTGCGGATTGAGCTCCACTCCCACCACCTCGGTGCCAGGCTGCCGTTCCTGCAAAGAGCGGCCCAATTCCCCGGCGGCGCAGCCCACTTCGAGGATGCGCCGCGCCGTCTCCGGCACCAGGGCCGCCAGCTCGGGCCGGCGGTTGCGGTAATAGGCGGGCAACTCCTCCTGGGCCGGCACCGCGACCGGCGCCGGGGGGGCGCTTTCACCGACGACACAGGAAGCGCAGATCCCTTCGCCGAAGACAGCGGCCAGCACCTGGTCGGCGCGGTGCCCGTAGGTGTGCCGCTCTATGACCAAACGCCGTCCCGCAGCAGCGATCTTTTCGCGCTCCTCCCCGTGCTCCAAGTAGAAGTGGGCCAACTCCTCCAGGTTCCCCTCGTCGTAGAGGACCAGGTGTTGGCGGTCGGCGAAGAGTTCCTCCAGCCCGGCCTCTGGAGGCAGGCGGTCGGTCAAGAGCAGGCTTCCGCAAGACAGGGCCTCGAAGACCCGCATATTCAGATCGGCGTTGAGGCTGCGGTTGAAGACCAGCCGCCCCCGCGAGAAGAGCAAGGCCATCTCTTCGAGGATCTTGCTCTCCACCCGCAGGTCGAAGCCGGCGGCCTGCAATCGTTCCAGCAGCCGCACCCGGTCGGGGTGCCACTGGCGCAGGGTCTGGCCGGCAAAGACGACATCGTACGCCTTGGGCACCGCAAAGCAGCGGTGGATGCCGGGTTCGCAGGCGGCCGGCAGCCAGCCCACCCGGGCGCAGCCCCCGGCGATAAAATCGGGGATATGCTGCCTGGCAAACATTACGAAGGCGTGCGAGAACTGGCGGGCGTACTCGATGCGCCACTGCCGCTGTCCGGTGTGGGTGTCGCCGACCAGCGCCACGGTGGGACAGTCGAAAGCGTCGGGATCGAGTAAGAGGAAATCCGGTCCGGCATCGACCCAGACCACCAGGTCGGGCCGCCAGCCCTGGGGCAGCCTGGCGGCGAGCTGCCGGCCTTCCACCTTGCCCCAGGGCAGCGGCAGGTCGTTCTCGCGCACCAGCCGGGAGAGCAAGCCCATCTTATCGGTGTCCCCAGACCCGGCCGGCTTGAGGGCGTGCTGGTCCTCCCAGCTCTTCCACTGCCCCAGCATGGCCGCGTCGAGGCGGGGACCGCAGGTCAGCACCTCGTGCCCCTGCCGCAGGGCGCGCTCGTAGTAGGCCGAGGTGGAGAGAGGATTGGCCGGGGCGGCCAGCAGGATCTTCAGCCGGCGCGGGCCACCGGAACTGGGGCGCGGCGCCGACCGGGGCTGCGGGGCGCGTGCCCCCCCCCTGCCACACATTGGGCGAAGACCTCGTTCCAGCCGGCGGCGCAGGTCTCGATATTGAATTTTTCGACCACCGTCTGCCGTCCCCGCTGCCCCAACTGCCGTGCCAGATTTACATCGGCCAGCAGCAGCTGGATCTTCTCCCGCAGCACCCCGTGGTCAGCGGCGACAAAGCCGTTCATCCCGTCGATGATGGGCGAGGAGGAGTTGGGGGTACTGACCACCGGCATGCCCGTGGCCATCGCTTCGAGCACGGCCAGGTTATAGCCGTCCTCGTGTTCCTCGGTGAGGGTGTTGAGCAGGAGCCGGTGCCGGCGGTACTGCTGCTTGAGGTCCTCCCAGTCCGCCGAGGGCCGCGCCTCGGGAAGGGTGGGATTTACCCCGACGATGGCCGAGGGGAACTGCCCGCCGAGGATGGCCTCCTGGGCGCTGTACCCCTGCATGTGGTCCCGCTCCCTGAGCAGATTGCCCACCCGCAACACCTGGACCACTTCCCCGGTGTAGCCCCCGTACTCCTCGGTCTCGATCCCCGACACTACCACTGGCGCTTCCCAGCCCCAGTCGCGCCTTTTCTTTTCGGAGATGAAGGCCAGATCGACCTCCCGGAACAACGGCTTCAGGCTCTCTACAAAAGCGGCCTTCTGGGCGCCCTGCCTGCCGCTGTCCGTGCCGATCATGTTGAGCATGACGAAGAGCCGGGGCACCTGCCAGCCCTGCACGGTCTGCAAATCGGGCAGGGCCAGGCAGAGCACCAGGTCGTAGGCGCCCTGGCGCAGCCCCTCCTGGGCCTGGGCCCAGTCCACCTCCTCGGCGTTGGCCGGCAGGGGCCTGAAGCCTTGGTTCCACTTGCGCTTGGGTTGCTGCGGGGGGGGAAGGACGTGGAAGTGATGCCCGGTGCGGGCGAAGAGGCAGATATAGGGTTCGTGCCAGTTGAAAACCAGCACCCGGAGTCTGGAGGGGGTATCGGTCATGCCGGCCGGGGCGCCGAACCGGGCGGCTCAGCTCTTGGACTTCTTGCCCCCCAGGGCCTGGCGCAGGGCCTTGAGTTCGGCCTCGCCCTCCTGGATGGCCATCTGGTTCTCCTGCACGATCCGCTCGTAGACCTCGCCCCGGTGTACGGAGATATCGCCTGGCGCCTCGACCCCCAGGCGGATCTGCCGCCCCTGGATTTCGAGGATGGTGATGCGGACCTGGTTGCCGATGACGATGCTTTCCCCGGCTTTGCGCGTCAACACAAGCATGTCGATCTTCCCTGATTGATGTCCCGGTTCAGCCCTGCGAGCTGGCCTGGCCCGCCGCCAGGATGGAGTGTTTGGTGTGGTACCGCTCGTCCACCAGGATCATCTGCCTGGCCTGCTGGGTGCGGGTGTTGATCAGGACGGGCCCTTTGAGATTGGCAGTGACCTGCTGAGGTACCGGGCTGAGGGTGACGATGCAGTAGATGCCCAGTTCCTCCGAAGAGGTGATCTCCAATCCCTCCAGGTCCTCTGTGCCGATCTGCGGGTTGTAGTCGGCCCAGACCAGCAGCGGGTTGAGCAGCACGAAGCCCACCGAAGGGTTGTCCATGGACAGGAGCCGCAGGAAGGGGGCCTCCTCCTCGAGGGCGACCAGCCCGTACCGCCGGCACCGTTCGAAGCCGGGCAGACCGGTGGGGAAGGTGAGGATCTCGTCGCGGCCGACGCTCACCTCGCCGAACTTGGCATTCTGGAAGGTTGTCTTCTCTGGGTCGCTCATCACCGCTTTCCCCGGCTGCTGTGGTGGCGCTGCGAAGGGGAGGATCAACCGATGAAATCCATCAGGGACTGGGGCACTACCGAGCCGCCCGAGGAGAGGGCGGCCTGGAACACATCCTGCTCCTGGCGCAGGTTGACGATGGTGTCTGCCAGGTCGGTGTCCTCGTCGGCCGAGAGCACCGCGGTCATCTCCGCCGACACCCGGTCGAGGACGTTGCGGGTGATCTCCATGCGGTTGATGCGTGCCCCCACCAGACCGCGGGAGGCCGAGATCTGCTCGCGCACCCGGCCCAGCGAGCCCAGCGAGGACTGCACCCGGCGGGTGTCGTCGGCGCGCAGGGCCTCGCGCAGCTCGATGAGCACCCCGAAGGCGCTGTCTTCGCCCTCGAAAAGCTCCTTGCCCGGGATGTTCACCTGCATGACGATCCCGTCCGAAACCTCGCGCTCGATGCTGCCGGTGGTGACGTCCCGGGTCCGCAACTCGGTGATGGTGCCGCTCTCGTCGCGCACCGCCTCGTAGGGCGGATCAGCGGTCTGGGTGCCGCCAAAGATGTACCGGCCCCGGTAACGGGCCTCGCTCAGGTTCAGCGTGTGTTCGAGAAACTGGTCGATCTGGTCGGCAATGGCCCGCCGTTGTTGGGTGTTGTAGGTGTCGCTAGCCCCCTGCACCGCCAGGCCGCCGGCCTCGACAAAGAGCCCCTCCATCTCGTTGAGGGTGGCCTCGGAAAGCTGGAGCCAGCCCACCCCGTCGTCGATGTTCTTGCGGTACTGCTCGGCGTTGCGCAACTCGGAGCGCAGGGCCAGAGACCGCTCGACGGCCGCCGGATCATCGGAAAGGTTGTTGAGCCGGGTACCGGAAGAGAGGTTGTTCTGGTAGCGGGTGATGCGCTCGAAAGAGCGATCGAGGTTGGACACCAGGGTGCCCACTGCCATCTGTGACGTCACCCTCATGGCATCACCTCGCTGGGTTTTCCCAAATATAAGTGGAGGTCATTTTTCTGTCCATCAGCGCGGCCTCCCTCCCTACATGTTGATGGTGGTTTCCATCAGGTCGTCGATCACCGAGACAGCGCGGGCCGCCGCCTGGTAGGCCCGCTGGAAAAGCACCAGTTGCGCCCCTTCGTCGTTGAGGGACACCCCCTGGACGCTCAGCCGGCGGTTCTCGATCTGGGTGCTGAAGAGGCGGTGGTTCTCGGCCATGGTCTGGGCCTCCTTGCTGCGGCTGCCCACCTCGCCCAGCAGGGTGCTGTAGAACCCCTCCACCGTGCTGGTGCCCCCGGCCATGAAGCGCTGGTTGCGCAGGTCGCTGATGGCCAGGGCTACCCCGTTGTCGCCGGTGTTGCCGTCCTGGGAGGCGGCGATGTTGTTGAGGTCGGCGCGGATGGCCTCGTCAACCGAGATATTGGCCGCGGTGGTTTGCGTGGGGTCGAAGAAATTCACCCCGGTGCTGCCGTTGAGCCCGGTGCCGGCGCGGTGGATGATATTAACCTTCTCGACCATGGCGGTGGCCACTTCGTCGAGGCGCCGGCTCAGATCGGGGATCAACTGGTCGCGGGCGTCGATCAGCCCGCTCAGGCGTCCGGAACGGATCCGCGCCATCGAGCCGTCGTCGGCAAAGGCCACCTGGGTGCCGTTCAGGCCCCCGCTGGTCACCTGGCGGGTGACCAGATGGACGGCGCTGGCCCCGGCGACCAGGTTGTGGCCGCTCATCAGCACCGAGACCTGGCCGTTGTCCTGCTCGACCAGGGCCACGTCCACCTTCTGCGACAATTCGTCCAACAGATTGTCCCGCTGGTCCTCCAAATCGGCCAACCCGCCCCGGCCAAAGCTGGCGCGGGGGATCTGGGCGTTGATGCCGGCCAGCCGGTCGAGGATGCCGTTGATCACCTCCACTTCCCCCACCACCTCGTTGTCCAGTTGCACCCGCGACTCCTGCAGGCGCTGGTGGGACTGGTGCAGGGTATTGACCATGAACTCCGCCTCCTGTCGCACCGCCGCCCTGGCCGCCCCGCTTTCGGGCGCGTTGGCCACGTCCTGCCAGGCGTTCCAGAAACGGTTAAGCGAGCCGCTCAGGCCGGCCCCGGAGGGCTCGTTGAAGACCGTGCCCGCCTCGCTGGAGCCGGCCCCCGCCGTCTCGTTGAAGATGCTCTCCAGCCCGCCCAAGGTGTGCTCCAGTTCCTCCCAGCGGCCCCGCACCTGGTTCTCGGTCCGCGCCTGGGCATCGAGGAAGCGGCTGCGCATCCGCTCGATGAGGGTGACGTCCACCCCGTTGCCGACCCGGCCCCCCGGCCCCCCATCGACGCTCTCCATGTTGGCGCGGCGCCGCGAGTAACCCTGGGTGTTGGCGTTGGCGACGTTGTTGCTGGTCAAGTTGAGGGCGGCCTGCTGCGCCTGCAGGGCGCGCCGCCCGATCTCCAGCCCCTGATTTGCCGCCGAGGTAATTGCCATGGCTGGTCCCTCTCAGGCCGTCCGGTTTACCAGGGTGCGCAGCCCGTTGCCCCGCCGGGACCGCCCGAACTGCCCGTACACCCCGGGGTTGCCCGGCTGACCGCTGAGGATGTCGAGGCAGCGCTCGGTGTAGCGCATGGACTGGCGGATCAGGAAGGCGTTGCTCTCGTTGGTAACCCGGATGCGCCGGTTCAACTCCAGCATCGTCTCCCGCATCCGCGACAATTCCTCGCCCTGCCAGCCCTCCACCACCTCCACCAGCCGCGCCAGGGTGCAGTTTTCGGGCTCCAACTCCAGGCGCTTGGAGATCTTCTGCACCACCAGCAGCCGCTCGGTCTCCATCCGCCGGGCTTCCTCGGCGGCCTCCTGCTTGGCCGCCACGCAGGCCTCGATGGCCGGCAGGTCGTCCTCGCACAGGGACTGCTGCTCCTGCTGGAGGATTTCCAGCAGCCGGTTGAAGATGCGGATCTCGCCGTTGACGATTTCGATAAGTTTAACCACCAATGGATCGCTCATGGCTCTTTCTTCCCCGGCCCGCCCGCACCCGCTGGGGGGGCGAAGGGCCGCCCGTTTCCGACCGGCGGCAGTTTGGCGTTGAGGCCGGTCGCCTCCTCCTCCAGGCCCGCGGCCCGGCTCAACTGGCGGTAGAGCACCTCGCTGAGGCTGGAAGGACCGCCCCGGGCCGAAAGCCGCTTGGCCCATTCCTCGTCCAGCATCCCCTCAAACACCTCCTCCCCGGCGCCTTTCTCGATCAAGCCGCCGCTGGCCACGGTCTGGCGCATGGCCTTGACCACCTGGTACATGAATACCGACTCGAATTCCTTGGCTGCCTGCCGGATGGCCTGCCGCCGCTGCTGGGCGTCCCCGGCGTGGCTCAGTTCGCGGAGGTGGTTCAAGCCTTCGACGTTGATCGACCGGGTTTCCATGCCTCCTCCTACTGGATGATCAGCTCGGCGCGCAGCGCGCCGGCGGTCTTGAGGGCCTGCAAAATGGCGATCAACTCCCTGGGCGTGACCCCCAGGGCGTTGAGGTTGCGCACCAGGTCGCGCACCGTGGGCATGGCCCCCACGTCAAAGGAGTTGAGGATGGGGTGCAGGTGGTCTGGCTCCTCCTCTACCGTCACCTGCTGTCCGCCCAGCGGGTCGGCGGCCTGGCCGCTGTCGCCGGGGATCTTCAGTTTCAGGCTGCCGTGGGAAAGGGCCACCGCCGCCACCGAGACGTGGTCGCCCACGATCACCGTGCCGGTTTTCTCGTTGACCACCACCCTGGCCGGCAGGTCGGGGATCACTACCACCTTCTCCAGGTCGGCCAGGAAGCCGGCCATCTCCTGGGAGCTGCTGAACTGCTCCGGGGTGGTCACCACAATGGTGCTGGCATCGGCGGCGATGGCCAGGCCCGCCTCGCCGAAGAACTCGTCGATGGCCCAGGCCGCCCGCGAGGCGGTGGTCCAGTCGGCGTCGTTGAGGGTGAGGGTGATCTCGTTGCTCAGGCGCTCCAGGCGCTTCGGCTCCTCGATGATCAGGCCGCCGTTGGGCACATTGCCCACCACCGAGTGGTTCTTTCGCACCGAGCCGGCCCCGGCCCCTCCCAGGTTGAAACCGCCGATGGACACCGCCCCCTGGGCGGTGACGTAGGTCGCCCCTTCCGGCCCCATGAGGTTGGTGCGCAGCAGGGTGCCCCCCTGCAGGGAGCTGGCGTCGCCCAGGGAAGCCACCTGCACGTCGATCTTTGCCCCCTTGCGGGCAAAGGGCGAGAGGTTGGCGGTGACGCTTACCGCGGCCACGTTGCGGATGCGGATCTGCGCCGGGTCCACCGCCAGGTTCATGCGCTGCATCATGTTGGTCAGCATCCGGGTGGTGAAACTGGCCTGCCGGCC
>Ga0194132_10002847_pt1 | contig 31695 bp, 34 predicted proteins | sample TA2KigOf80mmetaG_FD_148612 | JGI IMG/M metagenome (GOLD analysis project Ga0194132, IMG submission 148612) | Freshwater microbial communities from Lake Tanganyika, Tanzania - TA2015054 Kigoma Offshore 80m | ecosystem: Environmental > Aquatic > Freshwater > Lake | place: Tanzania: Lake...
CCGCGGCCTGGGACGCACCGCCGGTTTCGGCGGTCCGGCCGGCGCAGGCGGCGAGCGCAAGGCAGAGCAGCAGGGTTACGGCGCGCATCGTGTGATGAATCCCGGCTTTGCGAATCTCGGTGAGCCCCCGCCGGACCATAACCGCGGAAGCGTAAACCAGATGTTGCACGCACCGGCTTGGCGGTGAATTGTGGCGCCGGCCGGGCCGCGCCCGGCTGTCCCGCGCGGCAAAATGTGGTGTAACCCCGGTCCCTCCGTCCCGCTTCAAGAGGCCTCCCCCGTGAGCAATCCCAGTCCCGATGTCGTGAAGGCCTTCGCCCCCACCGGCACGCTGCGCGTGTCGATCAACCTCGGCAACACCGTGCTGGCGCAGCGCGCGCCGGACGGCTCGCCCGCCGGCATCACGCCGGAGCTGGCGCGCGAGCTTTCGAAGCGCCTCGGCGTGCCGCTGGCGATCGAAACCTTCGACGCCGCGGGCAAGGTGTTCGAGGCGATCAAGGCCGGGCGGATCGACGTGGCGTTTCTCGCGGTCGAGCCGGTGCGTGCCGCCGAGATCGACTTCACCGCGCCCTATGTGTTGATCGAGGGCACCTATCTCGTCGCGAAGAACTCGGCCCTGAAGGAGATCGAGGACGTCGACAAGCCGGGCGTCAAGATCGCGGTCGCGACCGGCTCGGCCTACGACCTTTATCTTTCGCGCACGATCAAGAACGCCACGCTCGTTCGCGAGCCGAGCGGCCCGCAGGCGCTCGCCATGTTCAAGCGCGACAAGCTCGACGCCGCCGGCGGCGTGCGCCAGCCGCTGGTGGAATTCGCCGCCGCCAATCCGGAGTACCGCGTGATGCCCGGCCGCTTCATGGCGATCCAGCAGGCGATGGGCATGCCGAAAGGCCGCGCGGCCGCGGCGGTGGATTACCTGAAAGCCTTCGTTGAGGAGATGAAGGCGTCGGGGTTCGTGGCCGATGCGCTCAAGCGTAGCAATCAGCCGGACGCCCAGGTCGCGCCGAAGGCGCAATAGGGCAGGTCGCCCCGAAGGCGTGAGGTTGAAGTGCCGCGCGGGCCACAGCTTCACCTCTCCCCGCTTGCGGGGAGAGGTCGACGCGCGAAGCGCGTCGGGTGTGGGGGCGCATCGGCGACTCTGTGCCTGCCCAGTTGCCCCTCACCCCAACCCTCTCCCCGCAAGCGGGGAGAGGGAGCGCAACGCCCGAGCCGAAAATGACTCGCGCTAGACTCAGCTCTTCTTCGCGCCGAGCGTCGGCGCGCTCATGCCGCCGCCGCTGTAGCCCTGCTTGTAGGCGGAGACCTGCTTGGTCTTGCCTTCGGCTTTCGGCTTTTTCTTTTCCTTCGGCTGCCGCTGCTGTCCCTTGGCCATGGCGAATCCTCCTGATTCCGAAGCCGCATTCTACCAACAGCGCGGGCATCGGGGAATTCCGCCGCCGGCCCTTTGGAAAGGCCCGCCCGCGCCAAAGCCACATAGCGGCCAATCGTCCACCGGCTTTTCCGGGCCTCCAGCGGCCCCTATGATTTTCCCGCCGCGACGGGAGATTCGATTGGTCCGCGCCCAGGACGCCCTGTTCGTACTGCTCAGCCTCGCGGTCGCCGCGATGCTGGCGCTCGGCCTCAACGTCGGCATCCTGGCGCTGGTCGGCGCCTTCGCCTGCGGCTCGCTGTACCTGCTGATCGGCATGATCCCCGACCGCGCCGAGCCGTTCTGGGCGCGCGCCTTCACCTCCGTGTTCCTGTCGCTGGTGCTGGCCTGCCTGGTGCTGATCCTGCCGGCGACGCTCGGCGCGATGCGGCCGGGCGTGCAGAGCGCGCAGCTTGCGATCGCCGCGCTGCTGCCGGCGATCGCGTTCGGCTTCGAGGTGGTGCGCACGCCGCGGCTGATCGCGGGCCTGTTGCGCTATCTGCGCTGGCGGTGACGCCGGAACAAGCGCCATCGGACGGGGTTTTTTGCGGCGCCCGTTCGCCGTCACCTTCGCCCCTTCGGGACCAGCCCGAGGGGATGGAGCGCCGAGCGGCGCCCTGTCTCAAGTGTCCGCCGAAGGCCTTGCGGCTTCCGGCGGGTGCGCCCTCCAATGGGGGAGAGCGCGCGCCTCCCGGCGCTCCATCGCGGCGATTTCGGGCCTGGGGACCGTAGCTTCCGGGACTCGGACGGCCCACTCTTCGCGGACCTTATCCGGCGGCTTTCGCCGCCTTCGTCCGGCCCCGTCCAGCCCACTTAAGGGCAGCCCCCCGTAGTGGGGACGGACGGTGACCCCCGGCCTCCCGGGACTGCGTTTGCGAGACGCAAGGCGCGGGCGCCGCACCCCGCTCCGCCAACCGAACGCCTCCGGAAGGCGCCCTCGGATGAGCGGGGTGGAGGCGAGTTAGAGGGGAATAGGAATAAAGTCAAGATGATTGTGGCCAGAAAATTTCGGCTGATCTCTCGCTGAGTCTTGGGCGTGCGACGCGGTGCAAAGCATCTCGCCGAATTGTGCCAGTAGATCTCTAGGCACCGGGCAAATAACCTTTCCCGCGCTGGAGGGTGTGCTTTGCCAAATCGCAAAATGAGCTTGATCCCGAGCGAACTCTTGGAACTCTACGAATTTCATGAGTGGCGGAACGCCGTTCCCATATTGAGCGTCGCATACCGCAGAGAGTGGCGCGACCTGCTTGAAGTCTTGAGAGACTTTCGAATCTTGCGGTCCGATATTGGCGAGGCGGGTGAGAAGGGCGGCGGCAAGAGCAAGGTCGCTATCCGCATGGATCGGATGTTTTTAGAACGAGGTTGGAGGCCGAAGGAGTTTGATACCAAGTTCTTGATTGACGGTGTGCCAATCGAAAGCCCGACGCACGAAGTAGATTGCTTCAAAGGCAAGGTGGCGCTGGAATTGGAATGGAATAACAAGACTGAATTCTACGATCGCGACCTCAACAACTTTAGGCTTCTGTTTGATCTGAGAGTCGCCGACGTTGGGATCATCATTACCCGTTGCGACGAGTTGCAGAGCATCTTCAACGCAATGGGCAAAGGCGCCAGCTACGGTTCGACGACCACAATTTTGAGCAAGCTCAAACGCAAGGTTGATGGCGGGGCAGGTGGCGGATGCCCCGTGTTGGCAGTGGGGATGAAATCCACACTTTATCTGGACGATATCGCCAATCCTGGTGTAGGTTCACGCTTTGTTCGTATTGAGCGTGTTACCAAACCAAGACGCAAGGATGATTCGTCCAATGCACGCCGCAAGCCTCGATCTACTTGAATTCGTTGGCAAAAGGCGATTTGCGACTGTGCTTGCCGACCCACCGTGGCAATTCACTAATCGCACCGGGAAGATGGCGCCGGAGCACAGGCGATTGTCGCGTTATTCCACGATGAAGCTGGACGACATCAAGACGCTGCCAGTTTCCGAAATCGTTGCGCCAACCGCTCACCTCTACCTTTGGTGCCCAAACGCGATGCTGCCGGACGGTCTCGCGGTTATGAGCGCTTGGGGGTTCACCTACAAATCCAATCTCGTGTGGCACAAGGTACGGAAAGATGGTGGTTCCGACGGTCGGGGCGTCGGATTTTATTTCCGGAACGTCACCGAACTGATTCTGTTCGGAGTGCGCGGCAAAAATGCACGCACGCTTGCACCGGGACGCCGGCAGGTGAATTACCTTGCAACGCGCAAGCGAGAGCATTCGCGCAAGCCAGACGAGCAATTTGAAATTATCGAAGCGTGTAGTCGCGGCCCTTACCTCGAACTGTTCGCGCGCGGCAAGCGGCGTGGATGGACAGTGTGGGGCAATCAGGCCGACGACGACTATGCGCCCACTTGGAAAACTTATGCATATAACTCACTCGTAGCAGCGGAGTGAATCATGCCAGCGCGGCCGCCCCATATGGAAAATCCAGACAAATACGAAATTGCGACCGAAGTGCTGTCGTCGACCATCCGCGTGTTGCAGGCCGCGGGATTTCACGAGAAAGAAGTCTTGCAGTTGTTCGGTCAGGTCGCTGCTAAGCGCGAGCGCGCTCCGGTCTATTTGGAGCCTTTGGGGGTCTGATCGCCGGGCTTCTTTGCTTTTTGCCTTCTACGCATAGCGATCAATTTCGGTGTGTGGACGCGATAACGGCGCTTGTCCGCAGTGCCATCGAGGTAAGCGCGGACGTCGTCCAAACCTCGCATGATTTTGTTGAACGCGTGCTTGCTCATGCTCGCCTGATACGAGAACGGGCGAGGCCCGGCAAGCGCGTGCCCCCTCCCTAACCCTCCCCCGCAAGCGGGGGAGGGAACAGGCCGTGCGTGGGCGCGTGCAACGGGAGTTTGGGCTTCGGGCTGTTCTGTTCTTGGGCTAATGTATTGTCGGGCGGGATCGGGGATGAGCCGGTCCCGGCAAGCGGCGGGCCTCCTAGACGTACGTCCGCCGCGCCCTTGGGCGGGACTGGTGATTGGCCCGGTCCTGGTAAGCCGGCGGGGGTCGCTGAAGTCTCCCCGCCGCGCCCTTACGCTCCCTCAGCGCAGTAGTGTCGAGAAAGCGCGGAGCGTAAGCCGGTCGCAGGCTCGAAGCCGGGCCGGCCGCCGGGATTATTTTGGCTTCTGGATTCCGGGTTCGCAGCGCCTTCGCTCGCTGCGCGAGCTTCGGCGGGCGCCCCGGAATGACCGGCGGTCAGGCCTCCGCGACGAACTTGTTCCGCATCCTCCCCAATCCCTCCACTTCCGTCTCCATCACATCCCCCGCGTTCAAAAACGTGTTCGTCCCTTGCCCCACGCCCCCGCAGGTGCCGCAGACGAAAATGTCGCCGCATTCCAGCGACAGAATGTCCGAGGCGTATTCGATCTGCTCCTCGGGCGTGAAGATGAACTGCGAGGTGTTGCCGTTCTGCTTGACCGCACCGTTCACCGACAGCCGGATGAACAGGTTCATGTGATCCTTCACGAACGCGCGCGGCACCAGGAACGGCCCCATTGGCGCGAAGCGGTCGTGGCTCTTGCCGTTCAGCCAGTCGGAGCGCAGGCCGGGGCGGTCCTGGCGGATCTGCAGATCGCGCGCGGAGACGTCGTTGGTGGTCATCCAGCCGGCGACGTGATCGAGCGCGCGCTCCGCCTTGATGTGGCGGCCGCGCTTTGAGATGGCGCAGGCGATCTCGGCCTCCCAGTCGATCTTCTTCAGGCCGCGCGGGATTTCGATGTCGTCGTTGGCGCCGGCGAGCGTGCTCGGCGCTTTGAGGAACAGGTAGGGTCTGGTGGTGGATTTCTCGCCGGTGAACTTCGGACCGTCCTTCGGCGACATGCCGGCGCGGATCATCTCGTCGACGTGCTCCTGGAAGTTCTGCGCGGCGTAGAACATCTTGCCGGGGCGGCCGACCGGCGGGCGGGCGTCGAGGCTCGCGACCGTCGCGGCCTTGGCCTTGGCCTCGCCGTCGCGGTCGAGCGCCGCGGCCATCTCCTGCAGCACGGCGAAGTTTAAGTCCCAGTCGTCCAGCAGGTCCTGGATGCTGGCGGTGCTTGAGAGCGCCTTGCGGCCCGGGCCGCGGTAGAGGTCGGCCGCGGCGTCGAGCGGGATTGCGATCTCGTCCAGCACCAGGGCGGGGAAGGGCTTGCCGCCGGATTTCGCGAAAGTGCCCAGCTTGAATGCGCGGCCGTTCATGGTGTCTCGCTCCCGGTGTTCTGCCGATTGTTGCGGCGGCACGTTAGCGGCGATTGCGCGCGCGGAAAAGCGCGCGGGTGTCATGACTGTCAGGTCGATTTGCGGCGGCGATGCGACGCGCGCGGTTACCTCTCCCCGCGCGCGGGGAGAGGGAGCGCACTGTGCGCTTGGCGTGGTCGTACCGCTTGCAACCTACAGCGTGATGTCCTTCCCTGTGTGCAAAGGAAAATGGCCGCCGTTTGCGGCCCTGGGGAGGACAGCCATGAAACACAAAGCCATTGCCGCCGCCGCTCTGCTCTGCATGTCCGCGTTCGCAGCGTCCGCGCAGACCGCGCCGCCCGCCGCCGTGCGCGACCTCGCGCCGTCCGGTAAACTGAAAGTCGCAATCAACGTGGTCAACCGCGTGCTGGCGCAGGAGGGCGCGGCGGGCGCCCAGCCCAGCGGCATCACCGTCGATCTTGCGCGCGAACTCGGCAAGCGCCTCGGCGTGGCGGCAGACCTGACGGTGTTCCGCGGCGCGGGCACCGTGTTCGCCGCCGCCAAGAGCGGCCAATGGGACGTCGCGTTCTTCGCGATCGAGCCGGTGCGCGCGGCGGAAGTCGATTTTACTGCGCCCTATGTCATCATCGAGGGCGGCTACGCGGTGCCGAAGGCCTCGCCGATCAAGGCGGTCGCGGATGTCGACAAGCCCGGCGTGCGGATCGCGGTCGGCACCGGCTCGGCCTACGACCTGTTCCTCACCCGCACCCTGAAGCAGGCGCAGCTCATGCGCGCGCCGGCGGCCGGCGGCCGCTACCTCGAACTGTTCGAGAAGGAGAAGCTCGACGTGGTCGCGGGCGTCAAACCGATCCTCGCCGCCTGGGCCAAGGACCGGCCGGACGTGCGCATGCTCGACGGCCGTTTCATGGAGATCGAGCAGGCCATGGGCACGCCCAAGGGCCGCGGCGAGGCGGGGCGGAAGTATCTCGCGGCCTTCGTCGAGGAGATGAAGAAATCGGGCTTCGTCGCCGAGGCGATGAAGCGCCACGGCAAGACCGGCGAGGCCATCGTCGCACCGCCGGCGAAGTAGGCCGCGCCTCAGCGTTCCTGCGCGCGCCGCCATTCCGAGGGCAGGGTGAAGTCGCCCTGCCACAGCCCGCGCTTGGCCGCGCGCGCTTCGCGCTCGGCCTCGGCGTAGCGGCCGTTCGAGAAGCGGCGCAGCTCCAGCGCGTGGCCGTTCCTCACCATCGCCTCGCTGAGATCGCGTTCACCCGCAGTGCAGACCGCGACCGAACGGTCGTGGCTCGCGCCGACCGGCGTGCAGGTCACCGGCCGCCCGCCGATCGCGACCGAGAGCGCGCGGCGCGCCTCCTCGCCGCAGGCATAGACCCGGCCGCGGCCGTCGCGGCAGTCCTGCCGCGCTTCCGGCGCGTCGATGCCGAACAGCCGGACGCGGCGGCCGGACACTTCCAGCGAGTCGCCGTCGACCACGCGCGCGCGGCCGGAGAACGCCTCGCCGGTCGCGGCCGGGGGGCGGCCGAGCAGCGCGGGTCCGGAGCGCCACAGCTCCGCCAGCGCCGCGGCCACGGCGATGATCAAAAGCCAGACGAGGAACGAGGTGCGCCGCCGCATCGGGCGCGATCATGCGACGGGCGGCGATGAGTCGCCAGCGCGGAGAAATGACTCCGCTATTTGCCGTTCAGCGCGGCGAGCGCGTTGACGTACAGCGGCGGCGGCGCGAGCGAGGGCGGCGTCACCATGCCCATGGCCTGCGCCACCTGCGCGGCGAAGTCGTTGCAGTTGTAGAAGAACAGGTGCCAGCGCGGCTGCGCCGTCTGCATCCGGCGCAGCGTGGATTGCAGGCGCGCAAAGCCCGCGGCGCTGAGCCTGCGGCGGTAGTTCGCGACCACCGGTTCGTCGCGGTCGTTCTTGTCGGTGCCGATGTAGGCCGGCACCGCATAGGCCGGCCCGGCAAACGCGGCGATGGCGAGGAAGTGCCCGTACTTGTCCTTGGGATAGAGCCCGGCGTAGCGCTCCTCGACGATCCGGCCGCGCCGGTCGATGCGGCCGTAGGCAATGAACGTGTGGCCGATGCGGCTGGAGAAGCGGGCGCGAAAGTCGACGAAGTAATCCCAGTCCCGCGTCTCGGCGCGCGGCGCATGCTGCGCGGCCGCCTGCGGTGCGAGCGCGGGCGCAAGCAAGAGCGCGAGCAGAACGGCAATGAGGCGCGGTGCGGCGCGCATGGCGACTCCGATACGGACCGGTATCCCCGCGCCCGCACCTGCGGGGGATCCGATGCCGCCAGCATTCACGGCTTGGGAGGCCGCCGCAACGGTAAGGTTAAGAGAGGGTTAACGCCGCGAATCCAGGTCGCGTCTGGGGTCGCGCGGGCAGTGGCGCCGCCGCGACAACGGAGCGCAGCGTGCTGCGCTCACCATTTCCACTTGAAGGCCGCGCCGATGCTCTTGCCGGCGGTCGGTGCGCCGGGGTCGGTCACGGCGGCGGTGAGGCTCAGCGCATCCGTGAGCTTCTGCTCGGCGCTGAGCCGGTTGCGGGTGATGTTGTTCGCGCTGGAGTTCGCGGCGCTGGCGGCGAATGTGGTGCCGGTCGCGCCGATGTCGAGCTTCACCGCGCGGGCGGTGCTCCACACCCGGTCGCTCGCGGGCGCGGCTGCCGCGCCTGGCGCGGGCGTGCCGTCGCTCGCCGGCATGACGGCAAGCGTTTCGCTCACCGCGTAGCCGGTTTCCAGCGTGATCGCATTGCCGCCGCCGACCGGAACGGTGCGGCGGAGCGTGGCGCCGATCCGGCTCGGCGCGTTCGCGCCCAGCCGCGCGTCGAACGAGGCGAGGTTCGGCAGCTTGAGATTGGCCCAGGCCGCGCCGGTATCCTGTCCGGCGGGCGTGCCCCAGGGCCGGCCCGGCGCGTAAACGGCGGAGGGCGGCGCGGCGAGGCCGAAGTCGGCGCCGAGCGACGTGTCCCAAACGCTGGGCAATGCCGCCGGCAGCGCGCGCTTGACGCTCATCGCGGCCGAGCCGTCGCGGTTGTCGCTGCGGCTCCAGGTCGCGGAGGATGCGGACGGCGCGCCGTGTCGCGCGGCGGCGCGGGGCGCCGCGTCGCCGAGTGCGTCAAAGCCCAACGCCTCGCGCAGCGCGTCCTGCTCGTCTTCGGACAATGCGTTGTGTTCGGGCGCGGGGGCCTCGATGACGATGTCTTGCGCGGATGTGGAATTCGCCGACAAGGCAAATGCGACCGCCGCGATCGCGCCAAGCCGCCGCCACGCCACATTCCAACGCATCGATCCTCACCCGCGCATCGGTTCAGTGGCGGTTTCGATGCCACCGGAATGGGGCGAGGGTTTGGAGGCAATGTGGCGTGCGGCGCGCCGCAGGCGTTAACGCGGCGTTGCCGGCGCAGCTTTGCTAGCGCGGCCTCGGCTTCCACCCGCCGCGCTGGCCGGGCTTGCCGGTGTTGGAGCGGGGCGCAACGGCATTCGGGCGGTAGGGCTTCGACTCCTTCTGAACGCCGGGGCCCATCTCGTCGAGCGTCGGCTTGCGCGGATTCCCCCGACCCCCACCCCGCGCGGCTTCGCCGCGCGACCCTCCCCGCAAGGGGGAGGGTGAACGCGCGGTCGGATCGTCCACCACCGCCATCTCGGTCGCGCGCAGGCGCTTGAGCTCGTCGCGCAGGCGGGCGGCCTCCTCGAAATCTAAATCCGCGGCGGCGGCGCGCATCCGCGTCTCCATATCCGCCAGCACCGCCTCGAAGTTGTGCCCGATGGTGACGGCGTCGGCGAACTCGCCGCCCGCGCCCGCGCCGGTCGCGACCAACACGTGGTCGCGCTCGTATACGCTCGCCATGATGTCGGTGATCGAGCGCTTGATGCTCTCCGGCGTAATCCCATTGGCCTCGTTGTAGGCGCGCTGCTTGTCGCGGCGGCGCGAGGTCTCTTCCATCGCGCGCTGCATCGAGCCGGTGACGTGGTCGGCGTAGAGGATGACGCGGCCGTCGACGTTGCGCGCGGCGCGGCCGATGGTCTGGATCAACGAGGTCTCGCTGCGCAGGAAGCCTTCCTTGTCGGCGTCGAGGATCGCGACCAGCGCGCATTCGGGAATGTCGAGGCCCTCGCGCAAGAGGTTTATGCCGACCAGGGCGTCGAACGCGCCCAGGCGAAGATCGCGGATGATCTCGATCCGCTCCAGCGTGTCGATGTCGGAGTGCATGTAGCGCACGCGGATGCCCTGCTCGTGCAGGTATTCGGTGAGGTCCTCCGCCATCCGCTTGGTCAGCACGGTGACCAGCGAGCGGTAGCCCTTGCGCGCGGTCTCGCGCACCTCGCCGACGAGGTCGTCGACCTGCGTGCGCGCCGGCCGCACGTCGACCGGCGGATCGATCAGGCCGGTCGGGCGGATCACCTGCTCGGCGAACACGCCGCCGCTCTCTTCCAGGTCCCACGCGCCGGGCGTCGCCGAGACGCAGACGGTCTGCGGCCGCATCGAGTCCCATTCCTCGAAGCGCAGCGGGCGGTTGTCCATGCAGGAGGGCAGGCGAAAGCCGTATTCGGCGAGCGTCGCTTTGCGGCGGAAGTCGCCGCGGTACATGCCGCCGAGCTGCGGGACGGTGACGTGACTTTCGTCCACGAACACCAGCGCGTTGTCGGGGACGTATTCGAACAGCGTCGGAGGTGGCTCGCCGGGCTTCCTCCCGGTGAGATAGCGCGAATAGTTCTCGATGCCGGCGCAGACGCCGGTGGCCTCCAGCATTTCGAGATCGAACAGCGTCCGCTGCTCCAGGCGCTGCGCTTCGAGCAGACGGCCGGTGCGATGCAGCTCGTCGAGCCGCTGCTTCAACTCGATCTTGATGCCCTGGATCGCCTGGATCAGCGTCGGGCGCGGCGTCACATAATGCGAGTTGGCGTAGACCTTCACGAACTCCAGCTCGTCGGTCTTCTGCCCGGTGAGCGGATCGAACTCGTGGATCGATTCCACCTCGTCGCCGAACAGATTGATGCGCCAGGCGCGGTCCTCGTAGTGCGCCGGAAAAATGTCGATGCAGTCGCCGCGCACCCGGAACGTGCCGCGCGAAAAATCGCCGGCGGTGCGCTTGTACTGCGTGGCGACCAGGTCGGCGATCAGGCGGCGCTGGTCGATGCGGTCGCGCTGCTTGATGGTGAAGGTCATGGCCGAGTAGGTCTCGACCGAACCGATGCCGTAGATGCAGGACACCGAGGCGACGATGATGACGTCGTCGCGCTCCAAGAGCGCGCGCGTCGCCGAGTGCCGCATGCGGTCGATCTGCTCGTTGATCGACGAATCCTTCTCGATGTAGGTGTCGGTGCGCGGGATGTAGGCTTCCGGCTGGTAGTAGTCGTAGTAGCTGACGAAATATTCGACCGCGTTGTCGGGGAAGAACGACTTGAACTCGCCGTAGAGCTGCGCCGCGAGCGTCTTGTTCGGTGCGAGAATCAGGGCAGGGCGCTGCGTCGCGGCGATCACCTGCGCCATGGTGAAGGTCTTGCCCGAGCCGGTGACGCCGAGCAGCACCTGGGTGCGGTCGTTGCGCCTGACGCCTTCGACCAGGTCCTTGATTGCGGACGGCTGGTCGCCCTTGGGCTGTAGCTCGGACTTCAATTCGATGCGCACGCCGCCTTCGGATTTCTCCGGCCGCGGCGGACGGTGCGGCGTCCAGATCGCGGTGCCGCCGCTCGCGGCGAATTCCGGCCGGCCCTCGCGCAAGAGCTTCTCCAGCGCCGACATCGACGCGGTGACGCCGAGCGTCACCGGCTGCGGCGACGGGCGGTGACGCTGGCGCTTCTCGCGGACGGGCTCGGAGATCAGGGAGATTTCGTCGCGGGGGACCGCTCCGTCCTCGTCGCTTGCTCGATTACCTCTCCCCGCTTGCGGGGAGAGGTCGCCCGCCGAAAGGCGGGCGGGTGAGGGGGCGTCTCTGCGGGTCTGAGCTTGTGGCGACTCCCCCTCACCCCGACCTTCTCCCCGCAAGCGGGGAGAGGGAGCCCCCGCCGCTTCGTTCTCGCTTTCGTCGCCTCCGCCGACGATCGACTTCGTCGGATCGCTGTCGTAGCCGAGCGCCTTTCGCAATTCCGCATTGATGTCGAGCGGCGCGTTCGCCACGTAGCCGCGCTGCGGCGCTTCGTCGAAGCCCTGTGCAGCATTTTGCACTACCGACTTGCGCGCGGTGTGCTCGCCGCGGCGGTCGGCGCGGCGCTCAAACGAATTGTCCGGCGGCGGCTGAAGCCCGGTGCCGGAGCCCATTCCCGCCGTGCCGCGCCCAATGCCGGGGTTGAGCAGATTCTCCAGCGCGGGATCGGCCGGCGCGGATTCCGGCCGGTGCGCCTTGCTGCGCGTCGGGCGCGCGGGATCGCCCTTTGACGGACGCGACGGATGCCGGGGGGACTTCGCCATCGGGCGAATATGGGGGGAGTCGGCGGGGGAAGGAAGTGGTGCACGCGAATTCCAAACGCTTTGCGCGCGGAATGGCGATGGCGGATACTTTCACGCGCCGCAATCGATGGGCTGCGCGGGCGAAGGAGCGCGGATGGAAACGCGGGTGTTCGGGCGCAGTGGGATGCGGCTGTCGCCGCTCGGCTTCGGCTGCGGCGCGGTCGGCGGGCTGATGGTGCGCGGCGAACCGCGCGACCGGGAGCGCGCCATTGCGCGCGCGCTGGAAGCCGGCGTGAACTACTTCGACACGGCGGTGCAGTACGGCAACGGCGAATCCGAGAAGAACCTCGGCCATGCGCTGCGGACGCTCAAGCCGGCGAACGTGTTCGTCGGCACCAAGGTCCGGCTGCCGCCCGCCGAGCGCGACCGCATCGGCGACAACATCGCGAAATCGCTGGAGGGGAGCCTCGCGCGGCTGCAGCGCGATCACGTCGACATCTTTCACCTCCACAATTCGGTCACCGAAACCGGCGGCGGGCCCGCGCTCAGCATCCGTCAGGTGCTCGAAGAGGCGGTGCCGGCGCTGCAGCGGCTGCGTCAGCAGGGCAAGACGCGCTTCCTCGGGCTCACGGCCGTCGGCGACACCGCGTCGCTGCATCGGGCGATCGACTCGGGCGCGTTCGACAGCGCCCAGGTAGTCTACAACATGCTCAACCCGTCCGCGGCCGAAGCGCTGCCTGCGGACTATCCGGCGCAGGATTACCGGCGGATGTTCGACCGCACGACGGTTGCCGGCACCGACGTCGTCGGTATCCGCGTGCTCGCGGGCGGCGCGCTGTCAGGATCGTCCGAACGTCATCCGATCGCCAGTCCGCCGCCCGAGCCGATCGGTTCGGCCGCGGACTACGACGGCGACGTGGCCCGCGCGCGCCGCCTGATGCCGCTGGTGCAGGAGGGATACGCCGCGAGCCTGACCGAGGCCGCCACGCGCTTTGCCATCGCGCATCCGGCGATGGGCACGATCCTGGTCGGCGTCGCGACGCCGCAGCAGTTCGAGGACGCGCTCGCGGCGGTGGAGAAAGGCCCGCTGCCGCCCGCGGCGCTCGATCGGCTCCGGGCGCTGCGCAAGGCCTTCGCTGGCGAACCGCGGTGAGCGCGTTGGCCGATGCGCCTTGCTGCGGACCTTTGCGCCCGCGCGTGCTAATCCTCTCGCCATGACCGATCTGTCGAAACTCACGCCCGGGCTCGTCGGCCACGCCGAACTGATCGTCGCCGACGAGCACACTGCGCCGCGCATCGGCTCGGGCCGCGTGCGGGTGCTGGCGACGCCGGTGATGATCAACCTGATGGAAGCGGCCGCTCTCGACGCCGCCGAGAACCTGATCCCGGCCGGCCACCAGAGCCTCGGCACCCATCTCGACGTCCGCCACATCGCCGCGACGCCGGTCGGCATGAAGGTGCGCGCCACCGCGCGGCTGATGTCGGTGGACGGCCGCACGCTGGAGTTCCACGTCGAGGCGCACGACGAAAAAGACCTGATCGGCGACGGCAGGCATGTGCGGCTGGTCGTCAACGTGGAACGCTTCGACCGGCGGGTGCAGGCGAAACTGTCGAACGGCTGATGGCGCGTTTGCCGTTCAAGGCCGCCGGCGTGGGTCCTTAATCGCAAGACGGCAGTTAGGCGCCCGCCTCAATTGCTGCGGTGGCACGCCCTGCGGTAACGTCAGGCGGCGGTAGGGACTGTGGTACCGAGGATCACGATGAAACGCTTGGCGTTCTTGCTCGCGCTCATCTGCTGCGCCATGCCGAGCGGGCCCGCAGCGGCGCAGCCTGGCGATTTCGCACCGTTCTGGAAGGAGTTCGCCGCAGCGGCCAAGAACAACGACAAAGCCAGGATCGCCTCACTGACGAAGTTTCCCTACGAATATCGCCTCAAGAAGCTCGGGCCGGGACAGTTCGACACGATCTGGAAGACGTTCTTCCCGCCCAGCATGCTCGCGTGCCTCGCCCGCGCGAAGCCGGTGAAGGACTACCAAGCCGAATCCTACAGCGTGTTCTGCAAGAAGATCATCTACATGTTCTCGCCGGAGCCGGAGGGCTGGCGGTTCGTTGCGACCGGTGTCGATAACTGACCGGCGCCCGATGGACCCCGCGCGCCACGGCAGTTCCTTCCTGTGAGCGATCCAACCCGAACTGCGCCGCAGAGCCGGGCATTGCCAAGGGCACTCGCCGCACGCGTGCCGTTCTATTACGGCTGGGTGGTGCTTGGCTGCCTGTGCTGCGCGGGTTTCGCGCGGCAGGGGCCGGCGGTGGCGACGCTGTCGATCTTCATCGAGCCGCTGAGCCGCGAGTTCGGCTGGTCGCGCACGGCGCTGTCGGGCGCGGTGTCGCTCGGCGGCGTGCTGGCGGCGGTGGCCGCGCCCATGATCGGACCGCTGCTCGACCGCCACGGCTCGCGGGTGGTGCTATCGCTCGCGGTCGCGGCCAACGGCATTGCGCTGCTGCTGCTGTCGCTGACGCCGTCGCTGCTGATTTTCTACCTCTTGTTCTGCTTCGCGCGCATGAACTGGGCCGGCACCTTCGACCTCGGCATCTACAGCGCGCTCAACAACTGGTTCGTGGCGCGGCGCACGGCAGCCGCCTCGGTCGCCCACGTCGCGCAGATGGCGGGGCTGGTGGCGATGCCGCTGATCGCGCAGTTCGCGATCCTGCATGACGGCTGGCGCATGGGCTGGATCGTACTTGGCCTGACCACGCTGGCGGTGGGGCTGATCCCGGTGTGGCTGTTCGTGGTTCGGCGGCCGGAGGACCTGGGGCTCGAGCCCGACCGCGCGGTCCCGGCGCAGGCTGGCGGGCCGGCTCCCGAGCCGCGATTTTCGCGCAGGGAGGCGATCCGCACCCCGGCGTTCTGGCTGCTGATGGCTTACACCGCGATGGTCTATCCGGTGCAGGCGGGCGTGAGCCTGCACCAGGCGCCGCATCTGGTCGAGCGCGGCATCGATCCGACCACGGCGGCGGGCATCGTCGCGTTTTTCTCCTTCATGTCGGCGATAGCGACGATCGCCTGCGGATTCCTGCCGCGGCGCTGGCCGTTGCGCTATCCGCTCGCGCTCGCGGGCGTGCTGATGGCCGGCGGCACGCTGCTGCTGCCGGATGTTGCAAGCGCGCGCGAAGCCTTCTTCGCCGGTGGACTGTTCGGGCTTGGCATCGGGACGATGCTGACGCTGACGCCGGTGGCATGGGCGGATTATTTCGGGCGCGCCAACTATGGTGCGATCCGCGGCATCTCGCTGTCGACCCAGGTGATCGCGCAGGCCATGGGGCCGCTCATGTCCGGCGTGCTTTACGACCTGACCGGCAACTACACGATCTCGCTGCATGCGTTCGCCACGCTGTCGGCGATCAGCGTCGCGGTGGCGCTGGCGGCAAGGCCGCCGAAAATCGCCGGTTGAACGGGCGGCTCGCAGACGGCAAGCTTGCCGGCGAACATGGCGCGCGTTTTCATCACCGGATCGTCGACCGGCCTCGGCCTGATGGCCGGGCAGTTGCTTGCGGAGCAGGGACACCGCGTGGTGCTGCACGCGCGCAATGCCGCGCGTGCCGAGGACGCGAAGCGGGCGCTGCCCAAGGCAGATGCTGTCGTCGTAGGCGATGTCTCCACGATTGCGGAAATGAAAAGCGTCGCCGTACAGGCCAATAACGTCGGGCCGTTCGACGCCGTGATCCACAATGTCGCCGTCGGCTACCGCGAGGGCCACCGCAAGACCGCCGACGGCCTGCCGCATGTGTTCGCGGTCAATTCGCTCGCGCCTTATGTGCTGACGGCGTCGATCGAGCGGCCGAAGCGCCTCGTCTATCTGTCGTCGGGCATGCACCGCAGCGCCGGCGCCAATCTACAGGACCTGACATGGGCCAAGCGCTCCTGGGGCGGATCGCAGGCCTACGCCGAGAGCAAACTGCACAACCTGCTGCTGGCGTTCGGCGTGGCGCGGCGCTGGAAAGGCGTGCTGTCGAACGGCGTCGAGCCCGGCTGGGTCGCGACCCGCATGGGCGGGCCGGGCGCGAGCGACGATCTCGACCAGGGCCACCGCACCCAGGCCTGGCTCGCGGCGAGCGACGATGCTGGGGCGCGCGTGACCGCCGAATGCTTCTATCACCTGCGCAAGCGCGAGCCGAACCCCGAGGCGCGCGACGCGGCGTTGCAGGACGGCTTCATCGAAGCCTGCGGGCGGTTGTCGGGCGTCGCGCTGCCGGACTAGGTTTGGGCGAGCGGACGCTTTGCCGCCGCGATGTCATTCACCGGAAAGCCACAGATGATCGACATGCGAATGGATGGGCGCTGCGCGCTGATCACCGGCGGCAGCAAGGGCATCGGCTTTGCCGCCGCGGCGAACTTCCTGCGCGCCGGCGCCGATGTCGCCATCGTGGCGCGCCGGGGCGACGTGCTGGAGGAGGCGCGGGCGGCGCTTGCGGGCGAAGGCAAGGGTAGGGTTGTTGCGATCGCCGCCGACGTCAGCAAGGCCGGGGACTGCGCGCGCGTGTTCGCCGAGGCCGAGAAGGCGCTCGGACGCGTCGACGTGCTGCTCAATAACGTGGGCATCCACGCCGCCAATCCGTTCGAGACGGTGACCGACGAGATGTGGCAGGCCGACCTCGACCTCAAGCTGTTCTCCAACATCCGCCTCGCCCGCGCCGCGCTTCCCGGCATGAAGGCGCGCAAGTGGGGCCGCATCGTCAACGTGCTCAACAGCACCGCGAAAGCGCCGCGCGCCGGCAGCGCGCCGAGCTCGGTGACGCGCGCGGCGGGCATGGCGCTGACCAAGGTGCTGGCGAACGAGGGCGCGCCGCACAACGTGCTGGTTAACGCGGTGCTGGTCGGACTGATCCAGACCGACCAGTGGGTGCGCGGCCATGCCGCCGAGGGCAAAGGCCGCTCCTACGACGAATACATCGGCGAGATGGCCAAACGCGTGCCGCTCGGACGCGTCGGCACGGCGGAGGAATTCGCCAACATGATCCTGTTCCTGTGCTCGGACGCGGGCAGTTACGTCACCGGCACGGCGATCAACGTCGACGGCGGCATGATCCCGGTGGTGTAGGGCGGACCCTCAACGGTCGGCGCGGCGCACCGCCTGTGAATGGCTGTCCCTAAATAGTTTGACTCCAAACTATTGGATATCATAGGATCGGCGCCGACCGTCAGGAGATGCCCGTCCATGGCCCGTTCTTCGACCGCAAAGCGGCAGGCCCCCGCGACCGAACGGGACGCGCCGGGCGATGTCGACAGCCACATCGACCTGGGCTGGCTCGGCGGCACCGTCGGCTTCTATCTTCGCACCGCGCAGGAGGCCGCGTTTCATGCCTACACCCGGCGCGCCGGACGCGCCGCAGCCCCGCCCTGGCGCTTCGCGATCCTTGCCCTGATCGACGCCAACCCCGGTCTGACGCAAGGCGCGCTGGCGCGCGCGCTGCGCCGCGACACGTCGAGTCTCACGCCCGCGCTCGACGACCTGTGCAAGCGCGGCTTTGTGATCCGCGAGCGCGTCGAGGACAACCGCCGCAGCTACTCGCTGACGCTGACGCCGGACGGCCGGCGCGCGATGCGTGAGCTGCAGAAGATCGCCGAGGCGCACGAGCGCGAAATAGACCGGCTGGTCGGCCGCGACAACCGCGCGGCGTTCGTCCGCACGCTGCAGCGCATTGCAACCGGCCTTTCGCCGGACGATTAGCCAACGGTTTCACGCCGGCATCCCAGCGCAACAGGTGCAAACGGGTGCGTCATGATCAAACCCTGGATCTTCGAATTCTTTCCGGAACTGGGCGACGCGGCGCAGAACGCTCCGCCGAAGGCCATCGCGGCGCACTTCGCGAATTACCTCGATCTATGGACGCGCGATGAGGCGCTGGGCTTCGAAGGCATCTTCTTCAGCGAGCATCATTTCGGCAACTCGTACGGCGCCTCGCCCAACCTCCTGATCGCGGCCATGGCGTCGCGCACGCGCACCATGCGGCTCGGCGTCATGGGCGTGGTGCTGCCGTACTATCACCCGGCGCGCGTGGTGGAGGAGATCGGCATGCTGGATCATCTCACCGGCGGCCGGCTTGAGATCGGCACCGCCATCGGCATTCCGCAGGAACTCGCGCGGCTCGGCATGAGCATGGCGGAGGCGCGGGAACGCAACGACGAAATCGTCGAGATTCTGCACGCAGCGCTGAAGCAGCGCGTGGTGTCGCACAAGGGCAAGTATTTCGAGTTCACGGACCTGCGGATGCAGCCGCCTGCGATGCAGGAGCCGCCGCCGGTGTGGACCACGGTGGTCAGCGCCGAATCCGCGCGCAAGGCGGCGCGGCGCGGATCGAAGATTTCCACGGGGTTCAACGCCACGCCGCAGATCAAGGCGATCTTCGACGCCTATCGCGAGGAGGCGGACCGCGCCGGCATTCGTGTCGGGCCGGATCACCTGGCGCTGCGCCGCCGCGTCACCCTGGCGCCGACCAACGAGCAGGCGCAGGTCTATGCGGAGGGCGTTGCGGCGCGCATCCGGAAATACGTGTCGGAAGACCCGCGTGCGAAATTGAAACCCGTTCCCGACGCGCCCGGCGGAGGCGGCTTCACGCTCAGCGACGACGAGTTCATCACCGGCACGCCGTCGGACGCCGCCGAACAGATCGTCGCGCAATGCCGCGCCGTCGGCGCCGGTCATTTCCTCGCGGTGCTGAACTGGAGCGCGCCGTTCGACGAGGTCGCGCACGCCCACGATCTGTTAGGCCGCGAGGCGGTGCCGGTGCTGCGGAAGGCGTCCGTTTAGGCCGCCGCCGCTCTTACGCCAGCTCCACTGCAGACTTCTCCGCCACCGGCACCACGTCGTAGGCGTAAAGGTGCTTGCGGAAGTCGGCGTGGGCGGCGAGCTCGCGGTCGCGCTGTTCGAGGTCGCCGTAGAACGAATCGACCCGCAGGCCGTGCTTGCGCGCGCCGAGCTGCACGTCCGCCACGCGCTCGCGGCGCAGCCGCTCGTAGGTGACGAGCGCCTGCGGCGCCGCCCCGCGGCCGGCGCGCGACAGGATGGTGGCGAGCGCCATGCCGTCCTCGATCGACTGGTTCGCGCCCTGGCCGAGATGCGGCAGCATCGGATGCGCGGCGTCGCCGAGCAGCGTCAGCCGGCCCTTGGTCCAGGTCGGCAGCGGCTCGCGGTCGTACAGCGCCCAGCGGAAGCAGTGGTCGACCTGCGCGAGCACGCCGGTGATGCGCGGGTCCCAGCCTTCGAATTCGGCGCGCAGCTTGTCCGGATCGCCGGGCGCCGACCACGACTCCTTCATCTCCTCGTCCGCCGGCACAAAGCCGACGTAATTGACCATCTCGCCGTGGCGCACGGGGAACACGAGGAAGTGCTTGCCCGGCCCGGCCCACATCTGCCAGCGCTCCATCGGCCATTCCGGCAGGCGCTCGCGCGAGACCAGGCCGCGGTAGGAGATCGATCCGGAGAACACCGGCGTCGACGGCGGGAACACATAAGGCCGCAGCTCGGAGTGGATGCCGTCGGCGCCCACCACCACATCGGCCTCCGCGACCGCGCCGTTGGAGAACTTGACGCGCGCCTTGTTGTCGTCCTGCTCGAAGCCCACCGCGCGGTGCCCGCAATGCACGACGCCCTTCGGCATGGGAGCGGCGAGGAAATCCACCAGATCGGCGCGGTGCATGCCGTAGGTCGCGTTCCAGCCGTGGAGGTCGGTGACCTGCACCGGCGCGATCGGCGAGCCGTCGTGGCGGAAGTAGTGCGACTTGGGCCCGACTTTCGCGCCCCATTTCTCGACCGCGGGCCCGAGCCCGACGCGCTCGAGCTGGCGCACTGCGTTCGGCGTCAGGTATACGCCGGCGCCGACCTCGCCGAGCGCCGGTGCCTGCTCGTAGACGTTCACGGTCAGGCCGCGCGACAACAGCGCGTTGGCGGCGAACAGGCCGCCGATGCCGCCGCCGACGATCGCGACGCTCAGTTTGGTCTCGGCCATCGTCACACCCTAGCTCTTCGTCGTTCCAAACGCCGCCATCCGGAACCGGCGCAACCGGCGGTCTGGAACCCGCGCCCGAACTTGAAAATGCGTCGGCGCTGCGGCGGTTGCAAGCCGCGCGCGCCGTCCGCGCTTGGATTCCCCGGCATGGGTCGTATGATCGCCACGCGCGCTGGCGTTGTGCCGGCCGGGAGTGCGGTCATGGCGTGGAGAATTGGGGCGGTTGCGGCCGCGGTGCTGTGCTTCGGGCATGTTTCGGCGCATGACGCCCGCGCCGATGCGCCGGGCCGCTGGGACGGACCCTATGCGGGCGTCTATGCGGGCTACGCGTTCGGACGTGCCGAGGCGACCGAACCGTTCGATTCCAATACCGGCTTCTTCTACAACATCACCGGCCGGTCCTACGGTCTCGATGCCAACGGTGCGCTCGGGGGATTCACGGCCGGTTACAACTGGCAGCGCGGCGCTTGGGTCGCGGGGATCGAGGGCGAGATCGGTTATCTGGGCCTCGATGGAAAGGGGATCGACCCGAACGGCACCGCGCTCGGCACGCCCGATACCGAGACACGGTTCCGGTCCGACTTCCACGCGGCGCTGAACGCGCGGCTTGGTGCGGATGTCGGTCGTGTGCTGATCTACGTGAAGGGCGGCGGGACGCTGCTCAACGCGCGTGCGTCGACCGTCGACCCGTGCGTGCAGCCGCCGGCAACCTGCGGCACCACCACGCTGTCCATGCACGGCAGCAAGGTCATGCTCGGCTGGACCGCAGGCGGCGGCGCCGAATGGCGGATCGGCCCGCGCTGGACCGCAAAGTTCGACTATTCCTATTTCGACTTCGGCTCCATCGAGACGTCGGGGCCCAGCAGCACGGCGGGCGAGTTCTATCGCCAGCGCATCGACGTCACCGCGCATACAATCAAGCTTGGACTGAACTATCGCTTCACCGCGCCGGGCCGCTGAAGCGCGCTCCAAGGCAAGGATCGGCAGGCGCTGCGCGCGCCGCGCGTCAGCGCGCCGTCCGTTCCAACAGATATTCGACGATCAGGGGTTTCAGCGAGTCGCGCTCGCAAGGGTGCTGCGCCATGAACGTTTCGATCCAGGTGCGGCGCCCGGTTTCGGTGCCGCGTGGAATCTTGCGCAGCACCACCCGTTCGGACGTATGGCAGCCTCCGCAACCCTTGGCGTAAGCCTCGGCCGGTGTCTGGGCGCCCGATCGGCCAATGCCGCCTGCAAGGAGCGCCAATGCAAGGCCGGCGGCGGCGAGATTGCGGCTGTGTCGGTTCATATTTTTCAATATGGGCAGCACGCAGCCGGTGCGGCAGGGGCCATGTTGCTGTGCATTATGAATTGGAGCGTGGACGCGCATACCGCCGACGCATAGCATCGGTGCAACGATAATTCCTCTGCCGGGGGGAAGGGCCGCGGGCGTCGCGGCCAAGACCGCCGCTTGCCGCCTGACCCGCATGTTCCGCCTCGGCGCGCTCGCCCCGTTCCGTCATCGCAGCTTCCGCTTCCAGTGGCCGGCGGATTGCGCGACGTCGTGGGCGTTCGAGATGGAGACCATCATTCTCGGCTGGTACGTGCTGGTCGAGACCAACTCGGTGCTGCTGCTTACGCTCTACGGCGCGCTGATCTACGGCGGCACGCTGGTCGCGCCGCTGTTCGGCCTGGCGAGCGATCGCATCGGCCACCGGGTTTTGCTGTCCGGCATGCGCACGCTTTATGCGGCGGTGGCCTGCACCCTCACCGTGCTGGTGTTCGCAGGGCTGCTCAACCCGGTCATCGTGCTCTGCCTCGCCGCGGTGTCCGGTATCGCGCGCTCCTCCGACATGGGGCTGCGCGGCGCGTTGATCGCCGACAGCGTGCCGCCCGAGGCGCTGACCGCTTCGCTCGGCATCGGCCGGACCACGGCCGACGTCGCGCGAATCGCGGGCGCGCTGTCGGGCGCCGCACTGTTCGCGGCGCTCGGCATGGGGCCGGCGTTCGTGGCGATCACCTTATTCTACGCAGTGGGTGCGTGCTTCACGTGGCAGGTGCGGCGCCCGGCGTCGATGCCGCCGCCGGCGCCGGTGGTGCGCGCGTCGCCCTGGGGCGAATTGCGCGAGGGCCTGGCCTATGTCTGGAACACGCCGCGGCTGCTGGCGCTGGTGTGGTTCGCGTTCCTGGTCAATTTCGCGGTGTTTCCGCTGACCAACGGCCTGTTGCCCTATGTCGCCCGGGAAATCTATTCGGTCGGCCAGACCGGGCTCGGCTATCTCGTGGCCAGCGTGGCCTTCGGCGCGCTGGTCGGATCGGTGGCCATGACGCGGTCCGGCATCCGCATCGGGCTGCCGCGGCTGATGCTGGCCGGGTCGGTGATCTGGCATATTCTGGTGCTGGGATATGCGCAGATGCAGTCGCTGGCCTGGGGGGTGACGGCGCTGTTCCTGTGCGGGGTGGCGCAGAGCGTGACCATGGTGCCGCATACGGTGCTGCTGCTGCGCGGGGCGTCGGAGCGGTTCCGGGGGCGCGTGATGGGTGTCCGCATGCTTGCGATCTACAGCCTGCCGCTGGGGCTCCTGCTGTCCGGCGTGCTGATCCCGCTGATCGGGTTCCACGCCACGGCATCGCTCTATGCGCTCACCGGCCTCGCGTTCACGGCGGTCATCGGTTTACGCTGGCGCGCCGCGCTCTGGCAGGCGCGCGGCGCCGAGGACTCCGTCTGACCATGGCCCGTCGCAAGCGCAAGAAGCGCGTACCGCAGCCGCGCTGGGCGTCCTGGCCCGACCAGCGGCTGCTCGCCATGCCGATGCGCGACCTCAAGCTGTCGCTGCGCGGCAGCTGGCTCAACGAATGCTTGCGCGAGCTTAATGCCGAGATGAAAGAACGCGGACTCGCCGTAAAGCCGCACGCCTGGATTTCCAGCGAATGGTTCAGCCCGTCGGACACGCCGGGCATCGCGTTTCCGTTCTATCTCGCGCACCCGCGGCTGATGCGGCTCGAACGCAAGATGATCATCGACGTGGAGGGCGGCACGCGCGCCGAGTGCATGCGCATCCTTCGTCACGAGGCCGGCCACGTCGTGCAGCATGCCTATGCCCTGCACAAGCGCAGGCGCTGGCAGGATCTGTTCGGCCGTTCGTCCACCCGCTATCCGAGCTCCTACCGGCCCAATCCCGCGAGCCGCAATTACGTGCAGCACCTGCGGCTGTGGTACGCGCAGAGCCATCCGGACGAGGACTTCGCCGAGACCTTCGCAGTGTGGCTGACGCCGCGATACAACTGGCGCAAACGCTACGAAGGCTGGCCGGCGCTGAAGAAGCTGCAATACGTCGACGAGCTGATGGCCGAGATCGCGGGGCAGAAGCCGCTGTTGCGGCGGCGCGTCGAGGTCGATCCGCTGCGCAAGCTGCGTTTCACCATCGGCGAGCACTACAAAAAGAAGCTCGAACACTATTCGATGGACGCGCCGCGGACCTACGACCGCGACCTGTTGCGCATCTTCTCCAACAATCCGCGCCACGGCCGATCGCCGTCGGCTGCGAACTTCATCCGGCATCACCGCGCCAGCTTCCGGCGGCTGGTGGCGAAATGGACCGGCGAGCATCAGTTGACGCTCGACACCGTGCTCGACGAGATGATCGAGCGCTGCCGCGAGCTGAAGCTGCGCGCGGCCGGTCCGGAGCGCCAGCTCCGCCAGGATTTCACCGTCCTGCTGACCGCCAAGACGGTACATTCGCTCTACAGCCCGCAGCGGCGGCAGTGGTTCGCGCTATGAGGCGGCTGCGCGTCCTTCTGCTGACGCACCCCGACCTGATTCCGCCGGATTCGCTCAAAGGTCTCAGCGAGCAGGAAGTCCACGCGCTGAAGACCGAATACGACGTGGTGAGTACGCTGCGCGCCAGCGGCCACGAAGTCCGCCCGCTCGGCGTGACCAGCGAACTGCGGCCGATCCGCGAGGCGGTCGAGACCTGGAAGCCGCACGTCGTATTCAACCTGCTGGAAGAGTTCCACGGCGAGGCGGTGTACGACCAGAACGTGGCGAGCTATCTCGAACTGCTGCGCGTGCCCTACACCGGCTGCAATCCGCGCGGCCTGGTGCTGGCGCGCGGCAAGGATCTGTCCAAGAAGCTGGTGCACTATCACCGCGTGCCGACGCCGGCGTTCGCGGTGTTTCCGATGCGGCGCAAGGTCAAACGGCCGGCGCGGCTCGCGCTGCCGCTGATCGTGAAAAGCCTGAACGAGGACGCCTCGATGGGCATCGCCCAGGCCTCGGTGGTGGAGACCGACGAGGCGCTGGCCGAGCGCGTCGAATACATCCACGAGCGCATCGGCACCGCCGCGATCGCCGAACAGTACATCGAGGGCCGCGAGCTGTACGTCGGCGTGCTCGGCAACGAGCGGCGGCGCATCCTGCCGATCTGGGAATTGAGCTTCGGCGACCTGCCGCCGGGCACGCGGCCGATCGCGACCGAGAAGCTCAAGCACGACGTCGCCTACCAGGAGCGCCGCGGCGTGATCGAAGGGCCCGCGAAGGACCTCGCGCCGCACGTGGTCGAGCGCATCCAGACTCTGGTGAAGCGCATCTGCCGCACGCTGGAACTCGACGGCTACGCCCGCATCGACTTCCGCCTGTCGGCGACCAACGTGCCGTATTTCATCGAGGCCAATCCGAACCCGGAAATCGCGCAGGCCGAGGAGTTCGCGCGCTCGGCCGCGCACGGCGGGCTCAAGTATCCCGATCTGCTCAACCGCATCCTCGCGCTCGGCATGGCCCGCGCCAAGGTGGTTGGCGTGGACGTGTAGGGCCGGGCCGGACAGGCGTGCGAGACGAAACGCGCGGCGACCGGGCCGCGCCGGTATGGTACGGACAGTCAGGGTCGCGAAGGCAAGAAGGAGTCCGAACATGAACGCAGGACTTTGCCGTGCGGTTCGACGCGCAGCTTGGGCAAGCGCCCTGGCCGTCTGGCTGGTAGCGGGATGGGCGATGCCGGCATCGGCTCAGTCTTACCCCGATCGCCCGATCAAGCTGATCGTGCCGTTTGCGGCCGGTGGGCCGCTCGACATCGTCGGCCGCACTCTTGGCGACAAACTGGCCGCCGCACTCAAGCAGCCGATCATCATCGAGAACCGGGTCGGCGCCGGCGGCAACATCGGGACCGAACTCGCTGCCAAGTCCCAGCCGGACGGCTACACGCTGCTGCTCGTTCTTAGCGGAACGCTGGTCGCCAACCCGGCCGTTTTCAGCAAGCTGCCGTTCGATCCGAAGGCCGACTTCGAGCCGATTTCGCTTCTGACCACGACCAGCCAGATGCTGGTGGTGCATCCGTCGGTGCCGGTGAACACGGCCGCCGAGTTTGTCGCTCACGCCAAGAAGAACCCGATCACCTATGCGCACGCTGGGCCCGGCAGCGGCGGGCACCTGGCCATGGGCTATCTGCAATTGCAGGCCGGTTTCAGCGGCACGCCGGTGCCCTATCGCGGCAACGCGCCTCTGATGAACGATCTTGCGGCGGGGCAGGTCCAGTCGGGCTTCATCGCGAGCGCCGGCGCGATCCCGCACGTGCGTGCAGGCCGCCTCAAGGGACTGGCGATCTCCTCCGAGAAGCGCTCGCCGCAGGCGCCGAACGTGCCGACGGTGGCGGAAGCCGGATTTCCGCAGATGAAGCTCAACACCTGGTTCGTGCTTATGGCGCCCGCGAAGACGCCACCGGCGATCCTGACCGTGCTCGAACGCGCGGTACAGAATGCCGTGAAGCAGCCCGACCTGCGCGAGAAATGGCTGTCCATGGACATCACGCCGTTCGGCACCGACGGCGTCGAGGCGAAGCGGCTGCTCGCGGCCGACACGGTGCTGTGGGCCGACATCGTCAAGCGGGCAAACATGCAGCAACGGTGAGTGTGCCGGCGTCCAGCGTGTGCAAGACCGCGCATGGCGGCAATGACAACTTGCCGATTGCGCGCGCAGGCACGCGGTGCTTCCTGTCGCGCACGATTTCCGTCCCTTCGCGCACCCGTACAGCACCGCAATGGATTTCCTCGGCACGCCTGACGTCGGTCCGCTCCTGTTCGCAGGCCTGGTTGTGGCATCTTGCGTCACGGCGTTCATCGGCGTGTTCACCGGCGCGGCCGGCGGCGTGGTGCTGCTCGGCCTGATGGCGATGGCGCTGCCGCCGCTGGCGCTCATTCCCGTGCATACGGTGGTGATGCTGGGCTCCGGCGTCACCCGCACCATGATCATGTGGCGCAACGTGATGCGCGGCACGCTCTTGCCGTTCGTGATCGGCTCGGCGATCGGAGCCGCGGCGGGCGCCAAGATCTTCATCGCGCTGTCGGTGACCTGGCTGCAGTTCATCCTCGGCGCCTTCATCCTGCTGGTGACGTGGATGCCCAATCTGGGCCGGATCGGCGCCGAGCGCGGGCGCTTCGCCGTGCTTGGCTTCGCGACCACGTTCGTCGGCGTGTTCGTGAGCGCAACCGGTACGCTGCTGGCGCCGTTCGTAGCCGCGTCTACGCCGGACCGCCGGGTGCATGTCGCAACCATGGGCGCGCTGATGGTGATCGCGCACGTCGCCAAGCTGGTGGCGTTCGGCTTCATCGGCTTTGCGATCGCGAGCTACGTGCCGCTGATGGCTGCGATGATCGCATCGGGCGCGGTCGGCAACTGGATCGGCGAGGTAGCGCTCAACCGGGTAAGCGAGCAACGGTTCCGGCTGGTGCTGCAGATCGTGCTGACGCTGCTCGGCTTGCGGCTCCTTTGGGGCGCGGCGAGGGGAGCGGGGTGGTTCTAGGCCGGCCGCTCCGCCACGCGGACCGGAGTGGTTGCCGTCAGCAGAGCGGGCTATGCTGCCTTATGTCCAGTGGCAATAGCGGCGTTCCCGACGACGACGGCCCGGAGCCGAACCTGAAGCTCGCGGCGCTCGTCATTCTGGTGGTGATGGGCGCTGCCGCCGTGTGGTATTGGCTGCGCTACATGAACTGACGCCTGCGCGTCCGCCGCGTCACGTCCTGGCCCGCCGCCGTTTCAACTCGCCCAGCACCAGTGTAGAGGTTGATTCCGCTCCGCTGTGCCGTTTTGTCCGATCGACTCATTTCGGCGTCATGTTTGCCGCCTTGATCAGCTCCAGCATGAGTTTGGCGTCGGCCTTGAGATAGGCCGCGTAGTCCTCGGGGCCCTTGAAGAAAATCTGCGCCCCTTGAGATTCGATTTTCTCCTTGGTCTTTTGCGCGCCAAGCGTCTGCGCAATGGCCGCGTGCAGCCTGCCGACGACCTCACGCGGCGTCCCGGCCGGTGCCGAGATTCCATACCACGTGCTCATCGTGACGTCGGGAAATCTGGCTTCGGGCATCGTTGGCGTGTCGGGCAGCGACTTGATGCGGGCAGGGGCCGCTACCGCGAGTGCGCGCAAGCCTCCGCTTCGAACGTGGGACAGCACGGCGGGAGCATTGAGAAACGCCATGTCAACCCGGCCGCCGAGCAGGTCGACCGCGGCCGGCTGCCCGCCGCGGTACGGCACTTCGACCAGCTTCACGTTGGCACGAAGCTGCAGCAGGACGCCGAGAAACTGCGGAATGCTGCCGACCCCGACCGACGCGAATGTCAGCTTGCCGTCCGCGGCCCTGGCGGCGGCGACCAGTTCCTTGACGGTCTTGTAGGGGCGGCTTGGCGGCGCGACCAATACGTTGGGAACGTCGGCCACCGTGGCAATCGGCGAGAAACCGGCGATGCCGTCGTAGTTGGCGTCCTTCATCAACGCGGGCGTAATCACGTGCGAGGGCGAGCCGCCGATGAACAGCGTATAGCCGTCCGGTTTGGCCTGCACGACGGCGCGCGCGCCGATCGCGGTGCCAGCACCCGGGCGATTCTCGACCACGACTGGGCGGCCCAGTGCTTCGCTCATTCCATCCGCAATCGTACGCGCGAGCAGATCGGCCGGTCCGCCGGCGGCGTACGGATTGATCAGCGTGATCGGTCGCTCGGGAAACGATTGGGCGCCCGCATGTCCTGCGAACACGCACACCGCGATAAGAGTTGAGATAGCCAAGCGCGTCATTCGTCCCTCCCAAAGTGGTCGGCTTCTCACAGACGATTTTGTCGCTTATGATAGTTCGGTTCACGCTCTCACAGCAAGGAACGGCATTGGCCGTATGTCCGGAACGCCCGCGAGCACATTGCTCCCGACGACATTGGTGGGCAGCTACCCTCAGCCCGAGTGGTTAATTGACCGAAAGCGCCTGACGGCAATCGTTCCGCCGCGGGCGCACGCGCGCGACCTGTGGCGCGTCGATCCGCCCTGGCTCGAGCAGGCGCAGGACGACGCTACGCTGCTTGCGATCCGCGACCAGGAGCGTGCGGGGATCGACATCGTCACCGACGGAGAAATGCGGCGCGAAAGCTACTCCAACCGGTTTGCCACCGCGCTCGAAGGCATGGACGGCGACAACCCCGCGCAAATTCCCTCGCGCACGCGGGGCAAAGTCCAGATCGTGCCGCGAGTCGTCGGCAAAATCCGGCGCCGGCGGCCGGTTCAGGTCCGGGATGTGGCGTTCCTGCGCGCCAACACCGACCGGCCGATCAGGATCACCATTCCCGGCCCGTTCACCATGACGCAACAGCTGTTTGACGAGCACTATAGGGACGAGGCGGCCGTCGCGACCGACTGCGCCATCGCGTTGAACGAGGAGATCAAGGACCTGTTCGCCGCGGGCGCCGACGTGGTGCAGCTCGACGAACCGTTCCTGGAGGCCTATCCGGACAAGGCTCGGAGCTTCGGTGTGTCGGCGATCAACCGGGCGATCGAAGGCGTCGGTGGCGTGACCGCCGTGCATCTCTGCTTCGGTTATGGCGCGATGGTCAGGAACAAGCCGTCCGGATATTCGTTCTTGGCCGAGCTTGAGGCGACGAAGATCGATCAGGTCTCGATCGAAACCGCGCAATCGAAGCTCGATTGCTCGGCGCTGGCGCAGCTGCCGGGCAAGCACATCGTCCTGGGTGTCCTCGATCTCAACGACCCGGCCGTAGAAACTCCCGCGATTGTCGCCGGCCGCATTCGCCGCGCGTTGCCGTATGTGCCGGCGGAGCGGCTGATCGTTGCGCCGGATTGCGGGCTCAAGTATCTGCCGCGGGACGTGGCGTTTGCGAAATTGCAGGCCATGGTCGAGGGCGCAGCCATCGTCCGCCGCGAACTCGGCCGATAGCGCAGCGATATCTCGCGCGCGGCGATCATGAATTTGCGCGAACGGCGAGCCTGGCGGCCAGGACAGATTCAGACGGGCTTTCGAATCTCCAGCTCTTAACGCCAGGCCCTTGCCAGTACCGCATCTTCCGCGGAGGCCTCGGGCGCGGGCTTGTCCGGCCGATCGATGGCGAACACCTCGTTGACCGCGCAGTAGTCCATGTAGCCGAGCCGCGCGAGCGGCTGCACGCGCGTTAGCTCGACGTGGCCGTTCACGATTGCCGAATCGTCGATATGAATTCCGACCACTTCGCCGATTACGACCGACGACTGATTGCGCGTACCGTCCGAACTGACAAGCTCGACGGTCTTGAAATGCCTGCATTCCAGCGCCACCGGCGACCGCGCGACACGCGGCGGCTTGACCTCGCGGCACCGCGCCATTTCAAGCCCGATCCGCTCGGGCTCGCTGATCCCGGGACCCCATTCGGTCGATGACAGGTTCACCGCATCGCGCAGCTCGTAGGTCGCCATGTTGTACACGAACTCGCCGGTTTCCTCGGCGTTGCGCTGGGAGTCCTTGCGCGTCTTGCTTGAAAACATGACGAAGGGCGGGCCGCCCGAAACCAGGTTGAAGAAGCTGTAGGGCGCGAGATTCACCACGCCGGCGCGGCTGACCGTCGATATCCAGCCGATCGGGCGCGGCGCGACGAGCGCCGTCATCGGATTGTGCTTCAGGCCGTGCGGGTCGCGGCGGGGGTCGTAGTACATGGGACGGTTTCCAATGGTTCGAACGGCGGCATCCAGGTGGTCCGCTTCTAATATTCGCATCCCGTTTCAGCAGGCAAGTTTGCGAATGTTAGAAGCAAAGGACCACTAGCTCACACGGCGCGGGGCCTGCGCAGCGGGGGCGATTATACGTTATCGGACGGCATGACAAACCGAATTGCGCCGGAGGCCTTTTTCGGTTTGCGACACGATTCAGCGTCTCGACCGCCGTCTGATCTCGCCCAACACCAGCGCAAGCGACGCCGCCACGATGATCGCCATGCCGGCGAGGCTCCAGGCGCTCGGGATCTCGCCGAACAGAAAATAGCCGAAGAACGCCGAATAGACGAGGCGGCCGTAATCGAGTGGCACCAGCGCGGTGGCGTCGCCGAGCGTGAAGCCGTGGGTGATCATGCCCTGGCCCGACATGCCCATGATCGCGATGACCACGAGCATCGCGAGATCGGGCCACGACGGCGTCACCCAGACGAACATCGCCGGGATCGCGGAGAACGCCGCGGTCCAGAACGCGTAGTAGAACATGATCACGCGCGTCGACTCGGTCGACGACAGCTTTTTGATGCAAATCACCACCAGCCCGCCGAACAGCGCGCCGGCCGCGCCCACGAACACACCCGGTTCGAAGCCCGCGGTGAAGGGGCGGGCGTAGATCAGGATGCCTGCGAAGCCGGCGCAGGTGATCGCGGCGCGCCGCATGCCCACCATCTCGCCGAGGAACAGCATGGCGAGCGGGATCATGAACAGCGGCCGCGAGAACTGCAGCGCCATGGCGTCGGCCAGCAGCAGGTGCGTCAACGTCCAGAAGAAGCAGATGTTGCCGCCGGTGCCGACCAGGCCGCGCAGCAGATGCATGCCCGGCCGCTTGGTTCGCAACGGCTCCAGCGGATCGCGCGCGAACAGCGGCAGGATAAACAGGAAACCGATGGTGGAGCGGAAGAACAGGATTTCCAGCGCCGGCACGCGCTGCGCGAGCACCTTCACCAGCAGCGCCATCACCACCAGCACGAACGAGCCGACGGAGACGAGGATTGCGCCGCGCGCGCCGGCGTCGATCGCCGCCCAGCGCGCCGCGAGGAATTTCGGTGGTTCGAGCAAGCCGGTCTCGACGCCGGGTGGGGAAGGGGGAACCGCCGCGCGCGTCCCGGCACGCCATTCGCCCGCACATGGTACCGCTTGCGCGTGTTGCGGCAAGGCGGATGGTTAAATTAACCGCGCGCATTTTCCTTAACTTCAACATCGACTTCGCCGCGCGCGCGGCATCGCTAACATCGACCCGCTGAATTCCGAGGAAACATCGGGACACGCGGGGGCCTCACGTGGTGACGAACAGAACGGCTTTGGACGAGGCGCGGCGCGCCATGCGGCGCGCGGTGATCGGATCGTTGTTCGGCTCGGTCAGCATGCTGGCGGTGGTCGGCGCGGCCGGCGCTTACGGTTTGCAGGACCGGCTGAGCGAGTCGTCGCTTGCGGCGGCGTTGAAATCGCTGCGCATGCAGGTGTCGCCGCTTGCCGAGCGCGCTGCGCCGCTGGTCGAGCGCGCGGTCAAGTTCGCGAACGAGCGTACGGCTTCGCTCGGCACTGCAAGCGACGCGGTTTCGGTCGCGGTGCCGGCGCCGGCCGAGGCTCCGAAGCTCGCCGAAACCGGCGAGCCCGCCGCCGCCGCATCTGCGCCCGCCGCCCTGCCGGTGGTGAAGCCCGAACCCGTCGCAGCGCCTGCGCCCGCCGCAGCGCCCGCAGCCAAGCCGGCC
>Ga0194132_10002848_pt1 | contig 31692 bp, 34 predicted proteins | sample TA2KigOf80mmetaG_FD_148612 | JGI IMG/M metagenome (GOLD analysis project Ga0194132, IMG submission 148612) | Freshwater microbial communities from Lake Tanganyika, Tanzania - TA2015054 Kigoma Offshore 80m | ecosystem: Environmental > Aquatic > Freshwater > Lake | place: Tanzania: Lake...
GGGCGGCGCAGGCGGGGCAGGCGCAGGCGGTGTGGGATCGTCAGCCATGACTCGGGGGCGAATCTGCCGTCGGACGGGCCGTGGAGCGCGTCAGGCCCACTCCAGCGCCCCCTTCTTCCACGCGTACACGAACCCGACCACGAGGATGAAGAGGAACACCATCATCTCGATCAGCCCGAACCACCCGAGCTCTTCGAGGATGACGGCCCAGGGAAACATGAAGACCGTCTCCACGTCGAAGATGACGAACAGCATCGCCACCAGGTAGTAGCGGATGCTGTAGCGATCGCGTGCGTCGGTGGCCGGCTGGATGCCGCACTCGTACGGGTCCAGCTTCACCTTGTTGTACTTGTTCGTCTGGAGCAGCCGCGACGGGAGCAGCGTCACGCCCGCAAAGCCGATGGCCACCAGGAGAAACAGGACGATGGGGACGAACTCCTGCGGCATCGTGACGGACCTCCCGTCGGCCCGGCGCGGTGGTCCGACGACGTAGACGCCTGCTCATCGGCTGTAGCGGCAGCCGCGCCCGCCGATCGCGGCGTCTCGCCGACCGGCGCAAAAATGGCGTGTTTTATAACACGCGACCTGAGGGGTGTCAACTGAGGCACCCCGGCGGACCGGGCCCTGATCGAAGCCCGCAAGTCTCTTTTTTTCAACGACTTTCTGCCAGTATCGAGCTTGACCCTGCTCCGACGCGGCACCTATACTGTGGCAGTCCGCCGTCGGGCTCGCAACACCTTTCCACGAGACGCACGCATGAGGTTTCGAGGCGCGGTCGTGATGTCCGCCGCAGCGGTCGTGTTGATCGCCGCCGGTGTCGGGATCCGCGCACAGAGCGCCCGGGAGCAGACACTGTTCGTCAGCGCCCTGGATGCGAGCGGCGAACCGGTCCTCGACCTCTCCGCGAACGAGATCGTCGTCCTCGAAAACGGCGCCCGGCGCGAGGTGCTCCGGCTGACGCCCGCGACCGAGCCGATGGACATCGCCCTGCTGGTGGACAACAGCGCCGCCGTTGACGGCGATCTGGTGCCCCTCCGCCGGGCGCTCACGGCCTTCGTGGACGCGATGTCCCGCGAGCACCGCATCGCGATCTTCGGCCTCGCCGCACGCCCCACGATCTTCGCGGAGTACACCGGGGACGTGGAGCGGCTCCATGCGGCCATCGGCTTGCTGTTCCCGGATTCCCAGTCGGGCATGACGCTGCTCGATGCGCTGGTCGAAGTCTCGCGCGGCCTCGAACGGCGCGATGCCACCCGGGCGGCCCTGATTGCCGTCATCACCGACGGCCAGGAACTGGGCCATGAGGACGATCGGTCCGCGCTGGACGCCCTCCGCCGCGCCGGCGCATCGCTGCACGCGGTCGGCGTCGGACAGTTCACCGGGACGGGCGGCGACACGATGCGGTATCGGGACCTGGCGCTCGCCCAGGGCACGCGCGACACCGGCGGGCGTTTCGACACGCTGCTGAACAGCCTGGGCTGGCCCCGGGCGCTCGAGCAGCTGGCCCGCGAGCTGTCGTCGCAGTACAAGGTCGTGTACGGCCGGCCGGAATCGCTCATCCCGCCGGACCCGGCCGAGGTCTCGTCCACGCGTCCGGGCGTCGCCGTACGCGCCACGCCCGCCCGCGCGAGCAGAGGGGCGCGATGACGGTGCGCCGCTGGTGGACGGGCGCGGCGGTCGCCGCGCTCGGTGCCGCCACGCTGGCGGCCCAGGACGAACGCACGTTCCGCTCGGCAGTGGACATCGTGTCGCTGAGCATCACGGTGACCGACGCGGCGTCGCGCTACGTCACCGATCTGACACAGCAGGACTTCCAGGTCTTCGAGGACGGCACGCTCCAGAACATCTCGTTCTTCAGCCGCCGCCAGCAGCCGGTGGCCCTGTCGCTGCTGCTCGACAGCAGCGCGAGCATGGAAGACAAGCTGCCGACGCTCCGGACCGCGGCCGCGAACTTCGTCAGGCGCCTGCAGCCGAAGGACCTCGCCCAGATCATCGACTTCGACGTCCGGGCGCAGATCCTGCAGGACTTCACCGCCTCGCAGGACGAGCTCGAATCCGCCATCGGCCGGACGGCGGCCGGCGGGTCCACCTCCATGTACAACGCGATCTTCGTCGCGCTCGCCGAGATGAAGAAGATCCAGGCGCGGTCGGACGAGGACATCCGCCGGCAGGCCGTGGTCGTGTTCAGCGACGGGGAGGACACCTCCAGCGTCGTGTCGTTCGAGGAGGTGCTCGATCGGGCCAGGCGCTCGGAGACGGCGATCTACAGCATCGGCCTGCAGTCGGTGACGAGCGCCCAGAACCGGGGCTTCCAGGAAGCGGCGTACGTGATGCGGCAACTGGCGCAGGAGACCGGTGGGCGCGCGTTCTTCGCCAAGCGCATCGAGGATCTCGACGGGGTCTACTCGGAGATCGCCGACGAGCTGTCGAGCCAGTACACGATCGCGTACACGCCGAAGAACCAGATGCGCAACGGGGCCTGGCGCCGCATCGTCGTCCAGGTGCAGCGCGAGAACGCGACCCCGAGAACCAAGCGCGGCTACTACGCGCCAACGGCGAAGTGACGTGGACGCCGTTCCACTGTTCATCTACGCCGCCGCCGCGGCGCTCTACGCGGTCCATTTCGCGCGCCGCGACGGGCGCAGCGGGCGGGCGGCCACGATGCTCCTCATCGCGGGGGCCTGCGCGCACACCTTCATCATCGGCATGCAGACGATGGAGGTGTGGAACGCGCCGTTCGGCAGCCCCTCGCGCGCGGTGTCCACGTTCGTCTGGCTGCTCGCGCTCTCCTACCTCTACACCGAGTTGACGACCGACGAGCGGGCGATGGGCGCCTTCATCCTGCCCGTCATGGCGCTGCTCCAGATCGTGCCGGCCGTCGTCCAGGGACGCGAAGGCACCGACCCGCTGCTCGACAGCCCCTGGTTCTGGGTCCACATGCTGTCGCTGCTCTTCGCCTATGCCAGCTTCGCCCTCGCGGGCGTCCTCGGGCTCACCTACGTCCTGCAGTTCAAGGAGATCAAGCGGAAGAGCCTCGGGTTCTTCTTCCCGCGGCTGCCGTCCCTGCACGTGCTCGACGAGATGAACTCGCGGGCGGTCACGGTGGGCTGGGCGTTCCTCACGCTCGGAGTCGCGGTCGGCTTCGTCTGGGCGTCACAGGCACGCGCCGTGTCACCCGACGACCCGCAGGTGCAGGCGTTCTCGGCCGCCGACCCGAAGATCCTCGTCACGGTCCTGGCGTGGGCCGTGTATTCGTTCGCGGTCGTGGCCCGGCGGGCGATGGGCTGGCACGGCCGGCGCGCGGCGTGGCTGTCGGCGCTCGGCTTCGTCATCGTCATGCTGAGCTTCCTGCCCATCAACTACTTCGTGACCACGTCGCACACCTTCCAGTAGGCCCGACGTGCACCTGTTCCTGCTCGGGGTGAGTCATCGCACGGCGCCGGTCGAGCTGCGGGAGCGGCTGGACTTCGCCAGCCGCGACGTGGGGGCCGCGGTGGAGGCGCTCTGCGCGCGCACCTCGGCCACCGAAACGGTGGTCCTCTCGACCTGCAACCGGTCCGAGCTGTACGTCGCCGCCGACAACGTCTCGCACGCGCGCGACGAGCTGGTGCGCTTCCTGAGCGACTACCACCACGTCCCGGTCGACCAGTTCACGCCGCACCTCTTCGGCCGCGAGGACGCCGAAGTCGCGCACCATCTGTTTCGCGTCGCCGCCGGACTCGACTCGCTCGTGGTCGGTGAGCCGCAGGTGCTCGGGCAGGTGAAGAGCGCCTTCGCCGTGGCGTCCGATCGCCGCTGCTCCGGCCCCTTCCTGAACAAGCTCTTCACCTCGTCGTTCGCCGTGGGCAAACGGGTGCGCACCGAGACGGGGCTGGGTGAAGGCGCCGTGTCGGTGAGCTTTGCGGCCGTGCAGCTCGCGCGGAAGATCTTCGGCCGGCTGGCCGGCCGGCGGGTGCTGGTGATCGGCACGGGCGAAATGGGCAAGCTCGCCGCCCAGCACCTGCGCACACAGGGCGTGGGCGAGGTCGCGATCGCGGGACGGACGATCGAGCGGGCGCGGGCGGTCGCGGACGCCGTGGGCGGCGCGGCCATTCCGTGGGCCGAGGTGATGAGCGCGCTCGCGCGCGCCGACATCGTGATCACCGCCACCGGATCGCAGGTGCCGATCCTGACCCGGGCGGCGCTCGAGCCGATCATGGGGCGCGGGCGCCGCGACCCGCTGTTCATCATCGACATCGCCGTCCCCCGCGACGTGGAGTCCGCGGCCGGCGACATCGAACAGGTCTTCCTCTACAACGTGGACGACCTGCAGGCGATCGTGCAGGAGAACCTGACCCGCCGCTCCGCCGAGGTGCAGCGCGCCGAAGAGATCGTGGCCGAAGAAGTCGGCCGCTTCATGGTGTGGCGACGCTCGCGGACGGTCGTCCCGACGGTCGTCGCGCTGCGGCGCCGGTTCGACACGATCCGTCGATCCGAGCTCGAGCGCCTCGACGCCAAGCTGGCCGGACTGGACCCCGACGCCCGCGCGCGCGTGGACGAGCTGACCCGGCTCATCGTCGAGAAGCTGCTGCTCGAGCCGACCGAACAGCTCAAGGCGCTGCCGGACGAGGAGACGCAGGTCGCCTACACCGACGCCGTCCGCCGCCTGTTCGCGCTCAGGGCCGAGGACGCCGACGCGGCGGCGGCAGATCCCGACCCGACCCCATCGAAGAACCAGCCCGGGTGACGGGCCTGCCACGATCGTGAGCATCCACCCCGGTTCGATCGAGGACCCATCTCCGTGCTGAGAATCGGAACCCGAGGCAGCGCCCTCGCCCTGTACCAGGCCAACACCGTGGCCGGCCGCCTCCGTCAGGCCGGCGTCGCCGTCGACGTAGTCGTGATCAGGACATCCGGCGATCGCCTCGCCGAGGCCGCCTTGTCGGAGATCGGCGGCAAGCGCGTGTTCGTGAAGGAGATCGAGGACGCGCTGCTGGCCGGCACGATCGATCTGGCGGTCCACAGCGCCAAGGATCTCCCGGTCGTCCTGCCGGACGGACTCGAGATCGCTGCCGTGCTGCCGCGGGAGGACCCGCGTGACGCGCTGGTCCTGCCTCCGATGCCCGACTCGGATCCGGAGATCCAGCCGCTGGACGACGTGCTCCGGCGCCTGGGCCCGGCGCCGCGCATCGGGACCAGCAGCGTCCGGCGTGTGGCGCAGCTCGCCAGGCTCGTGCCGGACGCCGCCTTCCTCCCCATCCGCGGGAACGTGGACACCCGGCTTCGCAAGCTGGATGACGGCGAGTTCGAGGCGATCGTGCTGGCGGCCGCGGGCCTTCGCCGTCTCGGGTTCGCCAGCCGCATCTCCGCGATGGTGCCTGCCGCGGCGTGTGTGCCCGCCCCGGGTCAGGGCATCATCGCCATCGAGACCCGGACGGACGACGATCGCGCGCGCGCCCCCCTGCACGTGCTCGACGACGGCCCGGCGCGCGTGGCGTTCGACACCGAGCGGGTCGTCGTGCGGCGGCTGGGCGGCGGGTGCCAGATGCCGATCGGCGCCTTCGCGGACATGGCCGGGGACACCTTGCGAGTGGATGCGATCGTCAGCTCCCTGGACGGCGGGCGCGCGGTGCGCGCGGCGGCGGCCGGCCCCCCAGACCAGGCGGATGATCTCGGTGCGGAAGTGGCCGCGCGCCTGCTCGCCGAAGGGGCCGCGGAGATCCTGGCGGACGTCGAGGCCACGCGCGCCGGCGGCGCGCCCGGGGGGCGCGCGTGACGCGTCCCACGGTCTTCCTCATCGGTGCCGGTCCCGGCGATGCCGGGTTGATGACGGCCCGCGGCCTCGAGTGCCTCCGTCGCGCAGACGTCGTCCTGTACGACCACGAGGTGGCGGCGCTGCTGCTCCGTGAGGCCCGCCCCGACGCGGAGCTGATCGACGTCGGAAGCGCCGGGCCCACGCCGATGGCGCAGGAGGCGATCTGCTACCTGATCGCCGAGAAGGCGCAGGAAGGCAAGGTCGTGGCCCGGCTGAAATGGGGCGACCCGTTCGTGTTCGACCGGGGCGGCGAGGAAGCCCTGTTCCTGATCGAGCAGGGCCTGCACCTGGAGATCGTGTCGGGCGTGCCGATCGCGATCGCCGCCACCGCATACGCCGGCATCCCCCTGACCTATCCCGGCGCGGGAGACACGGTCATCCTGCTCCGCGGCATGGACGAGACCCGCAAGGCGATGCCGGATGTGGACTGGCGCGCGATCGCGGCGCTCGACGGCACGCTGATCTCGTTCGCCAGCGCCTACCAGCTTCCGCGCATCGTCGACTCGCTGCTCGGTGGCGGTGCGCTGCCCGAGACGCCGGCGGCGATCGTGCGCCACGGCACGCTGCCATCGCAGGAGGTGACGTCAGGCACGCTGGCCGGACTGGCGACGGACCTGCAGGCCCGTCCGCACGGCGACCCGGGACTGCTGGTGGTGGGACGCGTGGCCGCCTTCCGCGATCATCTGCGCTGGTTCGATCGGCGGCCGCTGTTCGGCCGGCGCGTGGCCATCACGCGGCCGCGGGAACAGGCCGGGGAGCTGGTGAGCCGGCTGACGGCGCTCGGGGCGGAAACGATCGAAGCGGCGATGATCCGGATCCTGCCGCCCGAGGACGACAGCACGCTGAGGCGCGCGGTGGCCGCGGCCGGCGCGTTCGACTGGATCGTGTTCTCGAGCGCCAACGCCGTGGACGCCTTCATGCGCGTGCTGCTCGACGAAGGGCTGGACGCCCGGGCCCTGAAAGGCCCGCGCCTCTGTGCCGTGGGGCCGGCGACCGCGGACAAGCTGGCCGGCTATCACCTCCGGGTGGACCTGGTGCCGAAGGCGTTCCGTGCGGAAGCCGCCTTCGATGCCCTGCGCGAGGCGGGGCCGCTCCAGGGCGCCCGGGTGCTGCTGCCTCGCGCCGACATCGGCCGCGAGGTGCTGGCCGAGTCGCTGCGACACGCGGGCGCTGATGTCACGGAGGTGATCGCCTACCGGACCGTCCTGCACGAGGGGCAGCGCGATCGGGATCCGGACATCTACCGCATGCTGCTCGACGGCACGATCGACGTCGTGACGTTCACGAGCGGCTCGGCGATCCGGAACTTCGCGAGGGTCTACGGCGTGGAACAGTCGGTGGACCTGCTGCGCCTGACCGCCGTGGCGGTGATCGGACCGACCACCGCGGACGTGGCGCAGGAGTTCGGGATCCCGGTCGCGATCCAGCCGGAGGCGGCCACGATCCCGGCGCTGGTGGACGCCATCGCCGCGCACGTCGCCGCGACCACTGAACGATAGGACATCGGGTCGACAGACGTTGGGGAGGACGGCTGCACGGATATCCGCGCCGCATCGTGTACGCTCGTCCCCGGTGCCCGTCTACACACATCAGCAGGTCGGCTGGGCGCTTCGCTGGGGCCCGGGTGCAGGCGCGGCGGCGGCGCTGGCGATCGCCTGGTCCGACCCGGCGGCGCGACCCGGTGGCACAGCGGCAGCGGTGCTCTTCGTGCTGATCGCCGCCCTGTTCTCGAGTCTGACCGTCGAGGTCGACCACGAGGGCGTGCTGGCCTGGTTCGGGCCGCTGCGGGGCATCCTCTGGCGCCGGCTGCCTGCAGCCGAGATCCGCTCGGTGCAGGTCGTGCGGAACCGCTGGTACTACGGGTGGGGCTTCCGGCGAGTCCCCTCCGGCTGGATGTTCAACGTGTCCGGCCTGGACGCCGTGGAATTCGAGCTCACCGGCAGCCGGCGCTTCCGGATCGGCACCGACGATCCGCAGGGGCTGCAGCGGGCGGTTCAGGAGATGACATCCGTCGCGAGGTGACCGGAGCGACCGCGGCCCCGGCCCGAACGCGCGGGCGGCGGCGTCCAGCCGCCGCTCGAGGTCTGGAGTCCGCGCGCTGCTCGCGTGTCTGCCACGGGTCGCACGCCTCAGTCTGCTTCCAGGACACGCTTCAGTCTGGCCAGATCCCGCCGGTTAGCGCGCCGGACCGCGCTCGCCATGAACGGCGCAAGCCACCGGGAGAACCCCGTGGGCGTTCCGCGGTTGCGCAGCGTCATGCGCGTGGCGCCATCCGGCAACGCCTCCCAGCCGTACGTCGTTTCCATCGGAAACGGCCCTTCCGCAGTCCGCATGACCAACCGCTCGCCCGGGATCAACTCGACGATTTCGTATGTATACGCCAGCCGGCGCCCGAGGAACGACGCCACGAACGCGATTCGAGAGCCAACGGCGACGACCGGCGCCGTTCGCCATTCAACACTCGTGATCGCGGCGTACCAGGCCGGCACGTTGTCCGGGTGGCCCGCAAACGCGGCGACGTCGGTGCGGGGCCGGGCGATCACCGTGCTGGTTTCGACGTCGATGCCGCGATTCGATGTTCCCGGCCACCACATGAGCATCGGACCTTCAGGAAGAACCCTCGGGGCGGACGCCGCGCGCGACACCCGAAAGGATAGCCCACCGCCGGGGGTAGAATGACACCCGAGCCAGTCGTGCCGCAGGCGCCACCCACCACCCGTCTCGCGCTGACACATCGCCCTCGCCGCCTGCGGCGCACGGAGGCGATCCGCAGCCTCGTGCGCGAAACGCGCCTGTCCGCAGACGCGCTCGTGCTGCCGCTGTTCGTCTGCGAAGGCCGGGGCGTTCGGCGCGAGGTCGCGTCGATGCCGGGCGTCTTCAACCTCTCGGTGGACGAAGCAGTGAAGGAGACGGCAGCCGCCAACGCCGACGGTGTCCGCAGCGTCATCCTGTTCGGCCTGCCGGCGTCGAAGGACGAGAGCGGGTCGTCGGCATGGGACTCCGACGCGCCGGTCCAGTCCGCCATCCGCGCCATCAGGCGGGAGGTGCCGGGCGCGCTCGTCTTCACCGACGTCTGCCTGTGCGAGTACACCTCGCACGGCCATTGCGGCCTGCTCGACGGCGAGACGATCCTCAACGACCCGACGGTAAACAACCTGGTCAGGATGGCGCTGTCGCACGCCGTGGCAGGCGCCGACTTCGTCGCCCCTTCCGACATGATGGACGGCCGGGTCGGCGCCATCAGGAGGGCGCTCGACGACGCGGGCTTCGCCGACACCGGGATCATGTCCTACGCGGCGAAGTACTGCTCGGCGTTCTACGGCCCGTTTCGCGACGCCGCCGGATCCGCCCCGTCCTTCGGCGATCGCCGGAGCCACCAGATGGACCCGGCCAACGTCGACGAGGCGCTCCGCGAGGTGGAGCTGGACCTCGCCGAAGGCGCCGACATCGTCATGGTGAAGCCGGCCGTCCCGTACCTCGACGTGATCGCGAAGGTGAAAGAACGCTTCGGCCGCCCGACGGCCGCCTACCACGTGAGCGGTGAATACGCGATGCTGAAGGCTGCGGCCGCGAACGGCTGGCTCGACGAACGACGGGTGATGCTCGAAACGCTGACGTCGATCGCCCGCGCCGGCGCCGACATCATCGTCACCTACTACGCGAGAGAAGCGGCGAGACTGCTCTGACGCGAAATCCCAAATCCCAAATCCCAAATCCCAAGCCAAGGCCCAAGTACCAAGCCCAAGCCAGACCTCGACAGGAACCCGGTCGTCCAGCGCCTTCATGAAACGCCCCCTCACCAGCCAGAAGCTCTTCGCGCGTGCGCAGGCCGTACTGCCGGGCGGAGTCGACAGCCCCGTCCGCGCGTTCAGGTCGGTCGGCGGCGTGCCGCGCTTCATCAAGCGCGCCGCTGGCGCCCGCCTCCACGACGTGGACGGCAACCGCTACATCGACTACGTCATGTCGTGGGGCCCGCTCATCCACGGCCACGCCCCTGCCGGGCTCACGCGAGCGCTGGCCGCGGCGGCGAAGTCGGGTACGAGCTTCGGCGCGCCTTCTCCGCTCGAACACCAGTTGGGCGAGCTGGTCCGCTCGCTGATGCCCTCGATGGAGCGGGTGCGCTTCGTCAGCTCAGGCACGGAGGCCGCGATGAGCGCCATCCGCGTCGCGCGCGCGGCCACGGCCCGCGACCGGATCGTGAAGTTCGAGGGGTGCTACCACGGCCACGGCGATGCGTTCCTGGTGAAGGCCGGGTCGGGGGCGCTGACGCTGGGGGTCCCGACGAGCCCTGGTGTCCCCGCGTCGGTGGCCGCCGACACCCTGCTCGCGACCTACAACGACCTGCCGTCGGTCGACGCGCTCTTCGACGCCCACGGCGCGTCGATCGCCGCCGTGATCGTCGAGCCGATCGCCGGCAACATCGGCGTCGTCCCACCTGCCGGCGGCTTCCTCGAGGGCCTGAGAGATCGCTGCACTCGCCACGGCGCGCTGCTCGTCTTCGACGAGGTGATCTCCGGCTTCCGCGCGGCGGCTGGCGGCGCCCAGCAGGTCTTCGGGGTGCGCCCGGATCTGACGTGCCTGGGCAAGATCATCGGCGGCGGGCTGCCGGTCGGGGCGTACGGCGGCCGCGCGGATCTGATGGCGCTGGTCTCGCCCGAGGGACCGGTGTACCAGGCGGGCACGCTGTCGGGCAACCCGCTGGCGATGACGGCGGGACTGTGGGCGCTGAAGCGGCTGACGCCGAAGCTCTATCGCGATCTGGCCCGGCTCGGCACGCTGCTGGCGACCGGCCTGGCCGATGCCGCGCGCGGGGCGAAGGTCGCGCTGCAGGTGAACGCCTTCGGTTCCCTGGTGACGCCGTTCTTCACGCACACGCCCGTACGCGACTGCGCTTCGGCGCTCGAGGCCGATACGGAGGCTTACGCGGCGTTCTTCACCGGCATGTTGAGGCGGGGGGTGTACCCGCCGCCGTCACAGTTCGAGGCGTGGTTCCTGTCGGCAGCCCACACCGAGCGTGACGTGCAGGCCACCATCGCCGCCGCGAGGGGCGCGATGCGGGATGCGGCCCGCCTTCGCGCGTAACGCGGAGGCGGACTACCCGATCGTTGCGGGTGAGTCGAAGCGGATCCGGAGCGTCGTCCCCTGCGGGAGCTCCAGCTCCTTCCCTTCGGTGGCCGCCAGCGTTCCACCGCCTCCGATGAGCACCCCGGCCAGCGCGCCTCTGCCGCCCCCGAGCAGGCCTCCGATGACGGCGCCGGCAATCGCGCCGGCGCCCAGCCGCCCGGCTTCACCCTTGATGCCCTCGCCCTGCATGGCCTGCGTCACCATGGCGCGAATGGGGTACGAGCGCGTGCCGATCGTCACCTGATCGAAGCTGACCGTCATCCTGGCCGTCCGGTTGGTGCGCGTCGCCCGCTCCACGGCCGTGACCACACCGCGCATCTCCGACCCCGCCGGAACCACCACGCGACCGTTCACCGAGAGGTCGACGAGCGTCGTCGCCTGGAACCGATCCTCCACCATCGCCGTGCCCGAGTTCAGGCTGTCGATGAGCCGGACATCGACTTCGGTACCGACAGGCACCTGCGTGCCGGGATCACCCGCCGTGATGGCCGGCGCGACGGTGGACGCCGGCGGCGTCGGCGGAGCGGCCGCGTAGCGCCCTTCCCCACGGGCGCGGCTGCGGAGATCGTCGAGGCGATCCCGGACGTCCGCGTACTCGGCGCGCGTGAGGCTGCCATCCTTCCGCAGCTTCACCTTCAGGTAGATCACTTCCTCGCGGAGATCGTCGAGGTCGGTCTGCAGGGTCGAGGCAAGGGAGGCATTCTTCGCTCGCAGCTGCGAAACCTCCGAGCCGGCCTGGAAGACGTTGTCCTGCAGCCGCTGGATGTCGGACGGCGTGACCGTCTGTGCCGCCGCAGGCAGCGCGAACGCCAGGCAGAGCACGAACGGCGTGACGATTCCGGAGGCAGGCATGCGGGAGGTTCCTTTCGGCTAGTTTCGCCAGGGCATCAGCGCTTCAATCCAGCTGATCCGCGTCAGGTCGTTGTAGATGACCGTGATCATCAGCATGAAGAGGAGCACGAAGCCTGCCATCAGCATCTTCTCCTTCACCCGTATGCTGAAATCGCGCCGGGCGATCCCCTCGAGCGCCAGGATCAGGATGTGCCCCCCGTCCAGGACCGGGATCGGCAGCAGGTTCAGGATCCCCAGATTGAGGCTGATGATCGACATCAGCGCGAACAGCGGCACCCAGCCGGCTTCGGCGGACTGGCCGGACAGCTGGGCGATGGCCACCGGTCCCATCAACTGGCGCGGCGACGCCTCTCCCGACAACAGGTGCCCGACGGTCTTGAAGATCAGGCTGCTGCCCTCGATGGTGCGGTCCACGCTCATCGTCACGGCCTGGAGCGGGCTCGGCTGGAAGTCGACGGTGGGGACCGACGGCGAGATCCCGATCATGCCGCGCCCCTCGCGCAGCTCCGGCGTCACCCGCACCGTCCGCTCCGTGCCGTCGCTGAGAATCGTGAGCTCGATGGGAACGCCGGCCTTGTCCGCCGTCGCCGCCACGAGGTCGCTCGGCATGACCGTACGCATGCCGTCAACGGCGAGCACGACGTCCCCCACCCGCAGGCCGGCCGCTTCGGCCGGACTGCCGGGCACGACGGAGACGATCACCGGGTTGATGTCGGGCTGCACGCCGATGGTGCCCGTCTCGAACTGCGTTTCGGATCCGGTCCGAACCGTCACGGCCAGCGTCTCGGCACCGCGGGCCAGCGTGATCGCCACCTCCCGTTCCGGCCGTATCCCGATGGCGAGCACCAGGTCGGCCCAGGTCGGCGTGGCGTCACCCGCCACGCTGAGGATCCGGTCGCCCCGCTGGATCCCGGCGGCAGCCGCCGGCGACCCCTCCACCAGGCCTCCAATCACGGCGGGCTGGTCGTCGTAGGCCGGCACCTGCGTCCCCTGCATGAGGACGACCGCCGTCACCACCAGCGCCAGCAGGATGTTCATCGCCGGCCCGGCGATCAGAATCTGGAACCGCTGCCACTTCGTTTTCGACAGGAACTCGTCGGGCTGACCGGCTCGCGGGTCCTCCGGGTTCTCGCCGGCCATCTTCACGTAGCCGCCGAGCGGGATGATGCTGACGCAGTAGTCGGTGTCACCCCGGCGCACGTTGAGAATCTTCGGACCGAAGCCGAGCGAGAACGTGAGGACACGAACGCCCTGGCGCCGGGCCATCAGGTAGTGGCCCAGTTCGTGGACGAAGATCAGGACGCCCAGGACGAAGAGAAACGCGAGCAGCGTGGTCACTGATCCCTCAGACGTTCCATTGTAGGCGATGGTTCAGGTCGGCTACCTGCGTGCAGCAGGCGCGGAGCCGGCCCGGCCGGCCGCCTGCACAGCCTCGCTCGCGCGCGCCCGCGCCCAGGCATCGACGGCTCGCACCTCGTCCAGCGTGGCCGCCGCCGCCGGCGGATGCGCGTCCATCGCGGCCCGGATCACGGCTGGAATGTCGGTGAATGCCAGCCGCCCCGCCAGGAACGCCTCCACGGCGACCTCGTTGGCCGCGTTGAGGACGCAGGGCATGCTCGGACCTGCCTCGATCGCGCGGTACGCCAGCCGGAGGCAGGGAAACCGCTCGTGCGAGGGCGCCTCGAACTCCAGTCGCCCCGCCCGCACGAGATCCAGCGTGGGAAGGGGCGTCGTCCATCGCTCGGGATACGAGCAGGCGTACTGGATCGGGAGCCGCATGTCGGTCACGCCGAGCTGCGCGATGATCGACCCGTCCACCAGCTCGACCATCGAGTGCACGATCGACTGCGGGTGCACGACGACGTCGACCCGATCCGCCGGCACGTCGAAGAGCCAGCGCGCCTCGATCACCTCCAGCCCCTTGTTCATCAGCGTGGCCGAGTCGATCGTGATCTTGCGCCCCATCCGCCACGTCGGATGCTGCAGCGCATCGTCGGGGCTGACCCGCGCCAGATCCTCCGGCGTGCGACCGCGAAAGGGCCCGCCCGACGCGGTGAGGACGAGCCGCCGGACGTCGGACGGTTGACGGCCGTGCAGGCACTGGTGAATCGCGTTGTGCTCGCTGTCGATCGGCAGGATTGCCGCGCCCCGCGCACGGGCGGCAGCCGTCACGATCTGCCCCGCCATCACCAGCACTTCCTTGTTCGCAATCGCGACGGTCTTGCCGGCGTCCACGGCGGCCAGCACCGCGTCGAGGCCGACGCTGCCCGCCGTGGCGCAGATGACGATGTCCGCGTCCGGATGCGAGGCCACCTGCACGAGCCCGTCGGATCCCGCGCCGAGCTCCTTCGGCAGCGGCACGCCACTGTCCCGCAACCGATCGAGGGCGCCCGGGGAGGCCACCGCCGCGGCTCGCGGCGCGTACCGCACCAGCTGCTCCGCGAAGAGATCAACGTTGTCACCTGCCGCCAGCGCGGCCACGGCCAGGCGATCGGGGTGGGCATCGACGACCGCGAGGGCGCTCCGGCCGATGGAGCCGGTCGACCCCAGGATGGCGAGCCGCTTCAGAGCCATCGCTGCACGAACAGGAAGAAGGCCGGCACGGCGAACAGGAGCGCATCGATGCGGTCGAGCACGCCTCCGTGTCCGGGAATCAGGCCCGAGCTGTCCTTGAGGCCCGCCAGCCGCTTCAGCCGCGATTCGAACAGGTCGCCGCAGATGCCCAGCAGCACCACGACGGCTCCCGCGAGCGCCAGCTCGGCCCGACCCACGAACGGCAGGACCAGCGGGCCGGCGCCCGCCATGAGCGCCGTCCCCGCCACCAGGCCGCCGGCCGCGCCCTCGATCGTCTTCTTCGGGCTGATCGCGGGCGCGAGCGCGTGGCGGCCCAGCAGGCGGCCGGTGTAGTACTGCGTGGAGTCGCTGATCACCACCGTCGCCACCAGCAGGATCACCGCCTCGTGTCCCGCCAGCGCGTGCACGGCCACCAGCGCACCGAGGGGAAACCCGATGTACAACCCGCTCGCGACGCCGACGGCCGCGGTCCCCAGCGGGCGCGCGCGCACGAGCACGTCCGCGCCAAGCACGGCGAGGCCGCCGGCGGCGATCACGTCGAGCCGCGGCTCCGGCAGGCTCGCCGCCCAGCACACGCCGAGGGTGTACACGTACGCGAGCGGAGCCGTCGGCGACGTGCCGGGGCCGCCGGCCACGGCGAGCAGTTCGCGCGTGGCCAGTGCCGCCACGAGCAGCGCGACGAGGCGCAACGCCGACGCCTCGAGGAGCACGATGGCGGCCAGCGCCACCGCCGCCAGGAGCACGCCCGACGCGAGGCGGATCACGGGCGTGCCACCACCTCAGGTCGCCACTGCGGCGTGGCTGCTGGTGATGCCGCCGTACCGGCGCTCGCGCTTCTGGTAGGCAAGGACCGCTTCCAGGAGATGCCGCCGCCGGAAGTCGGGCCACAGCGTCTCGGTGACGTAGATCTCGGCGTATGCGATCTGCCAGAGCAGGAAGTTGCTCACGCGCATCTCGCCGCTGGTGCGGATCAGCAGGTCCGGGTCGGGCTGTCCGGCCGTGTACAACAGGCCGGCGAAGCGCCGCTCGTCCAGCTCCTCCGCCGCGATCCCTTCCGAAACGGCACGCCGCGCCGCGTCCACGATCTCCGCGCGCCCGCCGTAGTTCAGCGCGATGTTGAAGAGCATGCCGTGGCTGTCCGCGGTCCGGGCCACCGCCGAGTCCAGCTCGCGCCGCACGTCCGCTGACAGATCCTCTGCGCGGCCGATGACGCGGAACCGGATATCGTTCCGGAGCAACGTCTCGATCTCGAGGCGCAGGTACCGCTTGAGGAGCGTCATCAGCGTGCGCACCTCGGCGGCCGGCCGCTTCCAGTTCTCGACGGAAAAGGCGTAGAGCGTCAGGACCCGGCAGCCCAGCCTGGCGGCCGTCTCGACCGTGTCGCGAACGGCCTGGATGCCGTTGCGGTGCCCTTCGACCCGCGGCAGCCGCCGCTGCGCGGCCCATCGGCCGTTGCCGTCCATGATGACGGCGATGTGCGCCGGCAGCCGATCGAAGGCCACCTGACGGGCGAGCGCCTCATCCGGATGCCCCGGCGGAATCCAGGCCAGCAGCTTCTCCAGGGACATGAGGGATCAATTCTAGCGGCTCACGGCCCAGGGCTCACGGCTCACGGCCGGCCATAGCGGACCTCGACCAGGCACAGCCCGTGCGCCGGGGCAGTAGGGCCGGCTGCGCGTCTGGACCGGGCACGCAGCAGCTCCGCCATGGTCCCTGCCGGCCGCTGGCCTCGGCCCGCTTCGACCAGCGTCCCGACGATCGCGCGCACCATGTGGCGGAGGAAGCCGTCCCCCCGGACCTCGTAGACCAGCAGGCTCCCTGACGGACCGTGCCCGACGTCGGCCACGGCTTCCCGGACGGTGGACATGGTCAGCGTGCGGACGGTGGTGGCCACCTCCGTGCCCGTGCTCTGGAACGCGGCGAAGTCGTGTGTGCCCACCAGGGCGGCAGCAGCCTGCTCCATCGCCCCGCGATCCAGGGGTCCGGGCACGTGCCATGCGAAGCGGGAGAGGAACGGACTGGGCAGAGCGGCGTGGGCGATCACGTACCGGTACGTCTTGTCCGTTGCGCTGAAGCGCGCGTGGAAGCCGTCCGGCACCTCCTCGACCCCGACCACCGTGATGTCCCCGGGCAGCTTCGCGTTGAGGGAGCGGATGATCGTACCGGCGTCGTGCCGGAAAGTGACGACGGTGCTTGCGACCTGCCCGAGCGCGTGGACGCCAGCATCCGTCCGGCCAGCGCCGTGAGCCGTGACGGGGACACCCTCCAGGTCCGAGAGCGCCGCCTCCAGCGCCCCCTGGACCGACTCGCCCTCGAGCTGCCGCTGCCACCCGACGAAGCGCGTGCCGTCGTACGCCAGGGTGAGCTTCAGCGTCCGCATCCGCGGCCGGTCACGCCGGCTTCACGCGCGAGCCGGGCTTGATGACCGGCAGCCCCGAGGCACAGAGGGGACAGTCCTCCGGCCGATGCGTGACGAGCGCCATCGTCGTCAGCGCCCGGAACGGCACGTCCAGGCCGTTCCGGCCGTCGCTGCGATCGATGATGGCGCCGGCGCCGACGACACTCGCCCCGGCGTTGCGCGCAACCGCGATCGTTTCGCGGGTGGACCCGCCCGTGGTGACCACGTCCTCGACGACGAGCACGCGTTCACCGCGCACGAGCTCGAAGCCGCGCCGCAGCGTCAGGACGCCGTTCTGGCGTTCCGCGAAGAGCGCGCGCACGCCGAGGGCCCTGGCGACTTCGTGACCGATGACGATCCCGCCCAGCGCCGGCGACAGGACGGCTTCAGGCTGCCCGGTACGGAACAGGCCGGCGAGGGCGGCCCCGCACACCTCCGCGTCGGACGGGAACTGCAGCAGGCGCGCGCACTGGACGTAGCCCGGGCTGTGCAGGCCGGACGACAGCGCGAAGTGCCCATCCAGCACGGCGCCGGTCTGCCGGAGGCGTTCGAGGAGATCCGGGACCATGGATGGCCTGACAATGTACCGCCCGGCCGCGGGATCGAGCAATCCGCCACCCGGTCCCGGTGAAACTCCGGAGTCCGTGCGGTCGTCTACGACAGAGTGGAGTGTGAACCCCTTTTCGTGGAGCTTCGTCACATGCGCAGGTTCGTCACCCCCGTTCTCGCGGTGCTGGTCGCCGCGCTCTGCTGGGCTTCCAGGCCCGCCCACGCCCAGGCACCGGCCCCTGACGTCCGCCGGCTGACCGTGGACGATGCCGTGCGGCTGGCGCTGAAGCACAACCTCGGCCTCCAGGTTGCGCGGATCGGCCCGCAGATCCAGGATCTGGCCATCGCCCAGTACTTCGCCGCCTGGAACCCGGCGCTCACATCGACCCTCACCACGGCCAGCACCGATACGCCGACCAGCAGCTTCCTCTCGGGCGCGATTGGCGACAAGACGACCGAGCGGCGCGTGGGAGGGAACGTCGGCGTGCGGCAGGCGCTTCGCTGGGGTGGCGGCAGCTACAGCATCGGCTGGGACAACGCGCGAGCCACGACGACGAACCTCTTCTCCAACTACTCGCCGATTCTGAACTCGTCGCTGAGCCTCTCGTTCGTGCAGCCGCTGACGCGCAACTTCAGCATCGACTCGATCCGGCAGCAGATCGAGGTCGGGCGCCGGAACCGCGACATCTCCGATCTGTCGCTCGACGCGTCGATCGTCAACACGACGCGATCGGTGCGGCACGCCTACTGGGAGCTGGTCTACGCGATCGAGGCGCTGGCCGTGCAGCGGCAGTCGCTCGACCTGGCGCGGGAGTCGCTGCGCAACACGCGATCGCGGGTGGAGATCGGCACGCAGGCGCCGATCGACATCGTGGAGGCCGAGGCCGAGGTGGCGCAGCGTGACGAGGCGGTGATCGTGGCGGAAGCCGCCATCGGGCGGGGGGAGGACACGCTGCGCGCACTGATCTACGACCCGACCATGCCGGACTTCTGGACGATCCGGCTCGAGCCGGTCGATCGCCCCCCGTTCCAGCCGATCGCCGTCGATCTCGACGGGGCCGTGCGCACGGCGATCGAGGAACGCACGGACGTCCGGCAGTCGAGGAAGACGCTCGAGGCCAACGACGTCAGCATCCGGTACTTCCACAACCAGACGCTTCCCGAGATCAACGCGCAGGTGGACTACGGTCTGAGCGGGCTGGGCGGTACCGAGTCGATTCGCGGACCCGGGTTTCCCGGCATCGTCATCGGCACCAGCCGGCGCGACTACGGATCCGTGCTGGGGGACATCTTCGGCAACGCGTATCCGCGGTGGACAGTGGCGCTCAACGTGAGCTACCCGATCGGGTCGAGCCAGCAGGACGCGAACCTCGCTCGGGCGAGGCTCCAGCAGTCGCAGGCGCGGACCGAGCTGCGCAATCTCGAACTGCGCGTGGCCACCGAGGTGCGGGACGCGGCGCGGACGCTGCAGACGAACCAGAAACGCGTGGCCAGCACGCGTGCGTCAAGGGAGCTGGCGGAGCGGCGGCTCGAAGCCGAGCAGAAGAAGTTCGCCGCCGGGCAGTCCACCAGTTTCTTCGTCTTCCAGGCCCAGCGCGACCTCGCGCAGGCGCAGAGCACCGAGCTCCGGGCGGTGCTCGACTACCACACGTCGCTCGTGGACTTCGAGTCGATCCAGGAAGCGCCCCTCGGCGGGGCCGGCGGCGTCTCGGCCGTGAGCGCCGGCGGCACGGTGTCGAGCGGAGCCGCCACCGCCGGATCCGGAGGCTCCGCCGCCGCCCAGCAGCGCGGTTTCTAATCCACAGGTACGCAAGAACTGCGTACCAGGGTCAGACCCGGGTCTGACCCGGGTCAGACCCGGGTCTGACCCCGGCAGTCGGGTAACATGCGGCGTCGTGCCGAAGCTGTCGGTCACCATCATCACGCTCGACGAGGCCGAGCACATCGGGCGGGCCATCGACTCGGTGACATGGGCGGACGAGATCGTCGTGGTGGACTGCGGGAGCACCGACGGCACCGTCGCGATCGCCCGGGCGCGTGGCGCGACGGTCGCCACGCGAGCGTGGACGGGCTACGTCGATCAGAAGAACCACGCGGCGTCCCTCTGTGCTCACGACTGGATCCTGTCGCTCGACGCCGACGAAGCGGTATCGGCGGCTCTGGCTGACGAGGTCCGCGCGCTGCTCGTGTCCGACCCTCCGCACGCCGGCTACCGGATGCCGCGCGCCACCTTTCACCTGGGGCGCTGGATCAGGACCACAGACTTCTTCCCGGACTACCAACTGCGCCTGTACGACCGCCGCCGCGGGCGCTGGGACGGGCGGCACGTACACGAGTCCGTGCGACTCGACGGCTCGATGGGCTACCTGCGCGGCGAGCTGGAGCACCGCTCGTACCGAGACCTCGCCGACCACGCCGACCGCATCAACCACTACTCGACGCTGGCGGCCCGGCAGATGCACGAGCAGGGACGCCGCGCTTCCGCGATCGGCCTCGCGGTCCACCCGGCAGCCGCCTTCCTGCGCAACTACGTGCTTCGGCGCGGCTTCCTCGACGGCGGCGCCGGACTGCTCATCTCGCTGATGAACGCGTGGGGAGTGTTCCTGAAGTTCGCCAAGCTGCGGGAGCTCCAGAAAGTGGAAAAGTGGAAAAGTGGAAAAGTGGAAAAGTGAAGTGGGAAGTGGGAAGTGAGAAGGGAGAAGTGAACTGACCTTCTCTCTCCACGTGGACAGCTCGCGCATCTGGCGCGGCGGCCAGCGGCAGGTCTTCGACCTGCTCCTCGGCCTTCGCGCCGCTGGCGATCGCGCCATGCTCGTCGCCCACCCGGACGGACCGCTGTTCCAGCGCATGCAGGAGGGCATGGACGTCTTTCCGATTGCGGCCGCGTCCGACGTGGACGTGGCCGCGGCATGGCGTCTCTCGCGCCTGCTGAAGAGCGAACGCCCCGACGTCATCCACGCCCACGACTCCCGGTCGGTCGCCATGGCGGCCACCGCCATCGCCATCGTGGCGCCGACACCGCGCCCACGACTCGTCACGACGCGTCGAAGCGAGTTCCGGCCCGATCGCACATCGTTCTCTCGCTGGAAGTACAGCCAGGTGGACACCTTCATCGCCACCAGCCGCTCGATCCGCGAGCGCATCCTGTCGGAGGGTGTCCCCACCGACAGGGTCGTCGTCGTGCACCCCGGCGTGGACCTCACGCGCGTCGATCGGCTGGCTGCCGCCAACGTGCACGCCGACTTCTTCCTGCCGACGCACGCGCCGATCGTCGGCAACGTCGGCGCCCTCATCCCGGTCAAGGGCCACCAGCACCTGATCGGCGCCCTGCCCGGCGTGCGCCGTGAGGTGCCGGACGTGCGACTCGTCATCGCCGGGGACGGAGAACTGCGGGTACCGCTCGAACAGCAGATTCGGGATCTACACCTCGAACGCCATGCCTTCCTCGCCGGCTTCCGCGAGGACGCCATCGAGCTGACGAAGGGCTTCGACGTCTACGCGTCAACCGCGCTCCGCGAAGGCGCCTCGGTGGCGGTGCTCGACGCCATGGCCGCCGGGAAGCCGGTCGTCGCCTTCGCCGTCGGACACCTTTCCGACCTGGTGCAGGACGGCGAAACAGGCCATCTCGTCCCGCTGCGTGACGACGCCGCGCTGGCGGCGGCGCTCACCCGCCTGCTGCTGGACGAAGGGAGCCGCCGGCAGATGGGGGCGGCGGCACGTCAGGTCGTGGCCGAACGATTCTCGATCGAAGAGATGGTGGAGGGGACGAAGGAAGCGTACCGAGAAGTGGAAAGGTGGAAAAGTGGAAAAGTGGAAAAGTAAAGTGGGAAGTGGGAAGTGGGAAGTGGGAAGTGGGAAGTGGGTGCAAAGTGCCCACTTCGGACCCGTCCCGAATCTCGCCGCTGCGCCCCTTCGAGGTGTTCGGCTCCAGCCTCTACCTGGCGATTCCCGCACTCGGGGCGCTGGCCCTCCGTGCCGTGCGGCGCGGCGGTGCCCCTGACGCGCTGCTCGCCGTATGGGGCACGGTGGCGATAACGGCAACGCTCGGGCAGAACCGGTTCGGCTACTACGCAGCTCCCGTGCTCGGCATCCTCGCGGGCTGGGCCGCCTCGACGGTGCTGGAGGCCGCCTCGCGGCAGGCCCCGGGGTCGCGGATCGCGAGCAATGCCACCGCCGTGCTCGTCACGGCGCTCATCCTGTACCCGAGCCTGCACGGAGGGGAGGACGGCACCCGGCTGCCGACGGCGTTCCGGCACGTCGCGCGGACCGCCTACCGGACGGTCCGGACGAAGCTGGGCCCGAACTGGATTCCGAAGAGCGACGAGCGGGCCCTCTTCGAGACCCGGGACGCCGCCTACCGCGAGATCCGCCGCCAGCAGCACCTCAGCGGCGCTGCCGTGCAGCCCCCGGCGGACACGGCACTGCTCTACAATGGCAACGTCATGGTGGGGCTGCAGAAGGCGCACCGAAGCCCGCTGTCCGTGGCACTCGCCAGGCACTGATCGGCGCCCTCCACGCGGAGGCTCAGGCCCCGGCCAGCGCGAACCCCTCCTTGCGGGCGGCCGCCGCGAGACGATCGTCCAGCGTCACGAGCGCGAGCGAGCTGGGGCGGCGCTCGGCCACGAGGAAGGCCGCCGCCAGCTGGAGCGCGTCGGCCGCTCGGAGCGGATGCACGCGAAGGAACCGGAGGGCGGCTTCTCGAATGGCATCGCTCGGGTCGACTTCGTGCCACGCGCCGGCAAACTGCGAGAGCCGATCGAGCGCCCGGGCCGCGCCTTCGTCGTTGAGGTCGCCATCGCGCTGCAGTCGCGCCACCGCGGACGCGCACTCGACTTCCGTCGCCCACCAGACCAGCATGACCGGGTCGGCGGCGGCGAGCGCCCGCATCCGCTTCGTGGCGGGCTCGGCCAGCAGCAGCGGAACGATGGCGGATGCGTCCCAGAACCTCATCGGCCCTCGCGCCGCTCCTCCAGAAGCGCGCGGACGCCGGATGAGGTCGGCTTCGCACGCGGCGGGCGGCTCCGGAGCAGACGCGTCGGCAGCGGTCCGCGCGCGGGACGCACGATGCCCTCGCGCACCAGGCGCGCCAGCCGCCCGCCCTCGTCCTCGCCCGCGGAGCCGACCGGCTCGAGTCGGGCCACCGGCCGCCCGCGGTCGACGATGAGCACGGACGCACCGCCCCGGACGTGGTCGACGAGCGCGCTGAGGCCGTTCTTCGCCTCCGTAATGCTGGCCTTCTTCATATGGCTAGAATAGCCATGTCATGATGGTCCTTCAAGCCTGTCCGTAGGCGGCCGTGAGCGCCCGGGCCGCCACCCCACCGTGACGTTCGTGACCCGTCCTCTACTCACGTGCCCCTCTCCGTCACTCGTGGCCGGCGCCCAACGCCGCCGCAGCCGCGCGGCGCGGCATCACCCGTGTCAGACGCGGTTCGCCCGAAGCCTGGCCCGCGGTCCTCGACAGGTCCGTGTACAACCGTTCCGGTATGATGCGCCTCTGTGGCCGACGATCGCCTTGGCTGACGGAGGAACGCATGCGTACCAGGCTGCTGGCCGGCGGAGTGGTGATTCTTGGCGGGGCGATGGCCGCGCAGCAGGCGGTCAACCCGCACCAGCAGCCAGGCGCCATGGTCCACATCTTCGCGCCGGAACAGCACGACCTGTACGACGGGCATTTCGTCATCTCGGCGAACCGGATCTACATGGTCGGCGGGCTGAACGACCCCGAGGGCTGGGATCATCTCGACAACGACGCGAAGAACGTCACGCCTGTATCCGGCACGGCCGAGATCGACGTCGACGAGATCCGGAACACCGGCAGGTTCGAAGCGCGGCTGACGATCCCGGAAGGCGACCTGGTGCTCGCGATGGACAGGTGGCATGAGTTCAGCCCGTGCCAGAACGGCGGCATCGTCGCCTACATCCACGAGCACGGAACCGATTCAGGCTGCGGGGACAACAACTGGCCGAAGACGGTCGGCTTCCTGGCCGGATGGGGATACGGCCACGCGACCCTGAACGGCAGGCCGCTGTATCAGGACCACGAGATGCACTTCATGGTGACGCAAGGGCTCCGCGACCGGAAGACCCTTCGCGTCAACTACCCGATGGCGAACAAGCGGCTGCCTGGCGGTGAGACGAATCCGGCGACGCAGCAGATCGACTTCTACATCCGGAGCCCGCAGCAGAATCCGAAGAACCGGCCCGGCCGGCAGGTGTTCGCCCACTTCTTCGGGATGGAGATCACCTGGAAGTAGCCCGCGCCAGGTCTGGTGACCAGGCGCCAGGATGCCCGACCGCCCGCGGCCCGGGAACCGGTTCAGGCCCGGCCATCAGCTCTCGGACCACCTTGCTTCGCACTTCTTCCTTCTGACTTCGCACTTCTTCCTTCTGACTTCGCACTTCTTCCTTCTGACTTCGCACTTCTTCCTTCTGACTTCGCACTTCTTCCTTCTGACTTCCCACTTTACTTTTCCACTTTTCCACTTTTCCACCTTTCCACTTTGCGCGGTGCGCACGCACCGCGCAAGGGACACCGGGCGCTCGAGCCGCTCCGGCCGAAGCCGCACGCGCCCATCATGCCGACGTGGCAGAGTGAGAAGTCGTACCTGATCGGGTCCGCGGGATTGAGCGCGCGCAGGGACGCGGTGATCTCGGCGGCCATCTTCCAGCCGGGGCTCGCGTAGCGCGTCAGCCCCAGGCAGCGGCCCACGCGGATGACGTGCGTGTCGAGCGGGACGACGAGCCGGGCCGGCGCCACGCGGCTCCAGACGCCGAGGTCGATCGCATCGCGGCGCACCATCCAGCGCAGGAACAGGTTCAGCCGCTTGCACGCGCTGCCGGACGACGGGCGCGGGAAGAAGTAGCCGACGCGCCTCGTGGCGCCGGGCTGGTAGATGCCCCCCAGACCGGTATCGAGCGCGCGGGCTGAAAAGCTGTCGAGCGCCTGCCCGACGTCGACCGCCAAGGGATCATCGCCGGCCGCGAAGAACGCCTCGATCGACCCGGCCTCGACGAGTATCCGCTGCAGCGCGCGAACGAGCGCCACCAGGTCGGCACCCCGGATCCACCGATGGCCGAGCGCGGCGAACCGCGTGCGCTCGCGGGCGGGGTCGAACCGGCGCACGTACGCGGCGGGCGACGGTCCGGCGAGGGCGAGCAGGGCCTCGATCGACTGCAGCACGCTGGCGACACGGCCGAAGGCCAGCGCAGCGGCCAGGAAGCCGACGACCTCACGGTCGTCCGGCCGCGTGAACCGCCTGACGATATGGACCGGGTCGGTGGCCGACTCGACCCGATCGAAGGTGCGATACAGACCCTCGAGCGCCGGCCCGAGCCGGGCGCGCCGGCCTGCCCGGGCCTGCCGCGCCACCGACAGGGAGCGATGCGTCGACGCCGCGCGATTCACGTCGTGAACCGTGAGCCGACTAGAACCTCGTCAGCGGGACACCGGACGCGCACAGCGGGCACTCCCCCACCGGGTAGTTCGCAGGCGCCCGGTATTCGGCCAGCGCGACGTTCGGCGCGCCGGCATCGGTCATCGCTTCCATCCGGTCGTAGATCTGGCAGGTCGCCAGCACCTCGCCGCCCGCCTCCCGCACCAAGGCCGCACAGCACGCGAGCGTCTGCCCGGTGTTGCGGACGTCGTCTGTCAGGAGGACAGCCGTCCCGGCGATGATCGTGCGATAGAAATCGCTCAGGGTCACGCGCCCGTCGACCACCTGGAACGGCGCGAAGCTGGTCGGCGGACGGCGCAGGTCGCGCCGGCCGTCCAGCAGCCCGGCGACGGTGTGCGCCAGCAGCGCGCCCCCGGTGACGGGTCCCGCCACCACCTCGGCGCGTTCGATGATCGAAGCCGGCACCACGTCGAGCAGGTCCTGCGCGAGCCGCCAGATGGTGGACGGGTGGCGGAACAGCTGGTGCGGGTTGAGGTACACGCTGCCGTGAAACCCGTTCCCGAAGTCGAAGTGCTCGTCGAGCATCAGCACCTCGTGCCGCTGCAGCTCCTCGAGCGCCGCCGCCCGCCGGTCGTCCCGCTTCGTCATGCCGTGGCCGCGGCCAGACCGGCCGCTTCGTTCGCGAACAGCATCCGGCCGCCGACGATCGTGGCCGCGACGCCCCCGCGCAGCTCCCAGCCGTCGAACGGCGTGTTCTTCGATCGCGATCGCATCGCGGCCGCCGCGACGCGGACGCGCAGGTCGGGTGCAAGAATCGTCACGTCGGCCGGCGCACCGACCGCGAGAGTGCCGCCCGGCACCGAGAGGATGCGCGCGGGGTTCACCGACAGCAGCTCGATCATCCGCCGGAGCGTGATGACGCCGCCGTGCACGAGCCGATCGAACGTGAGCGACACGGCCGTCTCGAGCCCGGTAATCCCGAACGGGGCGTTGTCGAACTCGACCTGCTTCTCGTCGTAGTGGTGCGGCGCGTGGTCGGTGGCAATGGCGTCCACGGTTCCGTCGGCCAGGCCGGCGACCATCGCATCGCGGTCCACGCTCTCCCGCAGGGGCGGGTTCATCTTCACGTTGGTGTCGTACGGCACCGGCGCCGCGAGCGCCTCGTCGGTCAGCGTGAAGTGATGAGGCGCCACCTCACACGTGACCCGGATGCCCGCGTCCTTGCCCTTGGCGACCGCGCGCAGCGACGACCGCGCGCTCATGTGGGCGACATGGAACGCCGCGCCGGTGAGCTCGGCCAGTTGCACGTCGCGCTCGACCATGATCGCCTCGGCGGCACCCGGAATCCCGCGCAGTCCCAGCGTCGATGCCTGGAACCCTTCGTGCGCCACCCCGTCGCCCTTGAGCGACGGATCTTCGCAGTGATCGATAACCGGCATGCCGAACATCGCGGCGTACTCGAGCGCGCGCCGCATCAGCAGCGCGGTGGCGACGGGCCGGCCGTCATCGGACAAGGCCACGCAGCCGGCCTGCCGCAGCTCGGCGATGTCGGCCAGCAGCTCGCCGCGCGAGCCGCGCGACACCGCGCCGATCGGGTACACGCGCGCCTGCCCCGCCTCGCGCGCCTTCGACACGATGTAGGCGGTGACGTTCGCGTTGTCGTTGATCGGGTCGGTGTTCGGCATGCACGCCACGGCGGTGAAGCCGCCGGCCACCGCCGCCGCCGTCCCGGTCGCGATCGTCTCCTTGTGCTCCTGCCCCGGCTCGCGCAGGTGCACGTGCATGTCGATCAGCCCCGGACACACCACGAAATCGGGCCGCAGCTCCACGACCACGGCGCCATCCACCGGCAGGCCGCGGCCGACCGCCGCGATCCGATCGTCGTCGATCAGCACGTCCAACTGACCGTCGATCCCCGCGGCCGGGTCCACCACCCGGCCCCCCTTAAGCAGCCTCTTCATGCTCCGCTCCGCCCGCCAGCAGGTACAGCACCGCCATCCGCACGGCCACGCCGTTGGCCACCTGTTCCAGAATCACCGAGTCCGGCCCGTCGGCCACCTCCGACGCGATCTCGACACCGCGGTTCATCGGCCCGGGGTGCATGACGATCGCGTCCGGCTTCGCCAGCCGCACGCGCGCCCGGGTCATGCCGAACACGTTGAAGTACTCGCGCAGCGACGGGAAGTACGCCCCCTGCATCCGCTCGAGCTGGATCCGGAGCAGCATGATCACGTCAGCACCGTCCACCGCTTCTTCCACGCGACTCGTCGCGCGGACGCCGAAGCGCGCCACGTCGGGAGGGATGAGCGTCGGCGGCCCGCAGATCCACGCCTCGGCGCCCAGCTTGGTGAGCAGATGGAGGTTGGAGCGCAGCACGCGGCTGTGCAGGAGGTCGCCGACGATGGCGACCTTCAGGCCGGCGATCCGTCCCTTGCGCTCGCGGATCGTGAACGCGTCGAGCAGGGCCTGCGTCGGGTGCTCGTGCATGCCGTCGCCCGCGTTGATGATCGCGGACCGGCAGATGCGCGACAACAGGTGGCCTGCGCCCGACGAGGAGTGCCGCAGCACGATCATGTCCGGCCGCATCGCCTCCAGCGTGAGCGCCGTGTCGGCCAGCGTCTCGCCCTTCGCCACGCTCGACGAGGCGATGGCCAGGTTCAACGTGTCGGCGCTCAGGCGCTTCTCCGCGATCTCGAACGACGTGCGCGTGCGGGTGCTCGGCTCGAAGAACAGGTTGACCACCGTCTTGCCGCGGAGCGCCGGCACCTTCTTGATGGGCCGCGACGCGATCTCCTTCATCGCCTCGGCCGTGTCCAGCACCAGCGAGATCTCCGCCGGTGACAGATCGGCGATGCCAAGCAGGTCCTTGCCGCGCAGCGTCGTGGTTTCGGGCGGAGCCGCCACCCCGGGGGTCGTCGATGCAGGCGTCATCGCGCGCTCTCCTGCTGCAGCACCACCTCGTCGCAACCGTCGCTTTCCTGCACTCGCACCTGGACGCTTTCAGCCGCAGAGGTGGGGATGTTCTTGCCGACGTAGTCCGCCTTGATCGGCAGCTCCCGGTGACCCCGATCGACCAGCACCACCAGCTGAATCGACCGCGGCCGGCCGAAGTCGATCAGCGCGTCCAGCGCCGCGCGGATCGTCCGCCCGGTGTAGAGCACGTCGTCCACCAGCAGGATGGCGCGGTCGTCGATGGAGAAGGGGATGTCCGTGCGCCGCACCAGCGGCTGCGGGCCGACCGCCGTTCGCATGAGGTCGTCGCGGTAGAGCGTGATGTCCAGCGCACCCCTCGGGACGTTGCCCCCGGTGATGCCGTTCACCGCCGCCGCAAGGCGGCGGGCCAGGTGGTCCCCACGCGTCCGGATGCCCACGAACGCCAGGCCGTCCACGCTCTTGTTGCGCTCCACGATTTCGTGCGCGATCCGGGTCAGCGCGCGGCCGATGCGGTCCGCGTCCATCACGACGGCCACATAGCCCCCCGGAGCATGCCCGGAGCCGTACGCGCGCGGAAGGCGGGGCCCCCTCGACAGCAGGCGTCAGTCGCGACGCACGGGCGTGGCGGACGAGGGATCTGGAACGGCGGGCGGAAGGAGAGCATGTGGCCTCTTCGCGATCTCGCAGGATCGCGCTTAAAGAGTTGCCCGAGTATATCGCGCACGGACCGGACAGCGAAAGGCCCGTGCGGCCCGGGCGCTATACTTGGAGGTCGATGCCCGTCGACGTCCGGGCGCGTGTGGTCGCGAACACGCGCCTGAGCCCCGACTACAACGTGGTTGCGCTGGCCGCGCCCGACATCGCCGCCGGCTGCCGCCCCGGACAGTTCGTCATGGTCAAGCCGGGCCGCGGCCACGACCCGCTGCTTCGCCGCCCCTTCTCGGTCTTCGAGATCCTGCGGAACCCCTCGGGCATCGACGGCTTCTCGCTCCTCAGCAAGCGCATCGGGGTCACCACGTCGCTCCTCTACGACCTGGAGCCGGGCGACGTCGTCGAGTGCCTCGGTCCGCTGGGCCGGTCGTTCGACCTCGTCGATCCCCCGCGCGACGCGTGGCTCGTGGCTGGCGGTGTCGGCCTCGCCCCGTTCGCCGCCGCCGCCGAGGATCTGGTGGCCCGAGGCACCCGCACGACGCTGTTCTACGGCGCGCGCTCCGCGCGGGAGCTGTTCTACCTGGACTGGTTCAGCTCGCGGGGCGTCGAGATCGTGACGGCCACCGAAGACGGCAGCCACGGCGACCGCGGCCATGTCACCATCCCGCTCGAGCGGGCGCTGGGGCGGGCGCGCGGGGAACTCACGATGTACGCCTGCGGGCCCGAGCCGATGCTCGCGGCGGTGTCGGCCGTGGCCGCGCGGCACGGGCGCACGTGTCAGGTGTCGGTGGAGCGCGTGATGGGCTGCGGCATGGGCGGCTGCTACAGCTGCGTCATCCCCGTCCGCGAGGACGGCGGGCCTCCGCACTACGTGCGGTCGTGCATCCACGGGCCGGTGTTCGACGGGGCGTCGATCGTCTGGGAGTACAGAAGGGCCGGCTGAAGCCCTCCCCCACAGGGCATCTGGAGGCGCAGGAGGAGACGTGCCAGGCAAGTTGGACGTGCAGATCGGCGGGCTGCGGCTGAAGAACCCGCTGATCGCGGCCAGCGGCTGCTTCGGCTACGGTGTCGAGTACGCCGAAGCCGTCGACCTGTCGTCGCTCGGCGGCATCGTCAGCAAGGGCCTGTTCCTCGAGCCGCGCGAAGGCCATCCACCAGAGCGGATCGTCGAAACGCCCTCCGGCATGCTCAACGCCATCGGCCTGCAGGGGATCGGCGTGCGCCGCTTCATCGCGGAGAAGCTGCCGGAGCTGCGGACGCTGGGCGCCACCACGATCGTCAACATCTGCGGCAGCACGCTCGACGAGTACGTCGAGCTGGCGCGCATCCTCTCGGACGCCGAGGGCGTCGCGGCGCTCGAGCTGAACATCTCGTGCCCCAACGTCAAGGAGGGGGGCATCACGTTCGGCTGCAGCCTGACCGGCACCTTCGACGTGGTCAACGCGGTGCGGAGGGTCACGACCCTTCCCATCATCCCGAAGCTGACGCCCAACGTCACCGACGTGGCGTCCTTCGCCAGAGCGTCGCAGGAGGGAGGTGCCGACGCCGTGTCGCTGGTGAACACGTTCCTGGCCATGGCCATCGACGTCGAGACGCGGCGGCCGGCGCTGTCCAACATCGTGGGCGGCCTGAGCGGTCCCGCGATCCGGCCGATCGCCGTCCGGATGGTCTACGAGTGCCGCCGCGCGGTGTCGATCCCGATCATCGGGATGGGCGGCATCGCCTGCGGGCGCGACGCCATCGAGTTCCTGCTGGCCGGCGCCTCGGCCGTGCAGATCGGAACGGCCAACTTCGTCGATCCGTTCATCTGGCAGAAAGTGCTGGCCGACATCGACAGCTACATGACGCGGCACGGTGTCGCGCGGGTCGCCGATCTCGTGGGGGCGCTCGACACGAGCGCCCGGGAGAAGGAATGGATCAGCTCCTGATCGCCCTCGACGTCGAGTCGGGAACACGGGCGCTGGCCCTGGCCCGCGCGCTCGACGGCGTGGCGGGCGGGTTCAAGATCGGCAGCCGGCTGTTCACGCTCGAAGGTCCCTCGCTGGTGCGGCGGCTGACCGACAGCGGCGCGCGCGTCTTCCTCGACCTGAAGTTCCACGACATCCCGAACACGGTGGCGCAGGCCGTCGAGTCCGCCGTCCACACGGGCGCCTGGATGATCAACGTCCACGCGTCAGGCGGTGCGGCCATGATGGCCGCGGCTGCCCGGGCCAGCCGGGACACGGCCGCCAGACTGGGAGTCCCCAGGCCTCTGGTGATCGCGGTCACGGTCCTGACCAGCCTCGACGAACGGACGTTGCGGGACGTGGGCGTGACGCGCCCGATGGTCGATCAGGTCACCGCCCTGGCCCGGCTCGCGAAGAGCGCCGGACTCGACGGCGCCGTGGCCTCCCCGCAGGAAACAGCGCACCTGCGAAGGGAACTGGGCCCCGGCTTCACGATCGTGACGCCGGGCATCCGCGGCGCATCGGCCGGATCCGCCGGGCAGGACGATCAGGCACGGACGCAGTCTCCCGCCGAGGCGCGCCGGGCGGGTGCCAGCTACCTGGTGGTGGGCCGGCCGGTCATCGGCGCGCCGGATCCCCGCGCCGCGGCGGAGGCGATCGCGCAGGAGCTCGCGCGCGCGTGAGGGATCGCCCGCGGGTGGCGCTCACGCTGTACTCCAAGCCGGGCTGTCATCTCTGCGATGAGATGAAGGCGGTCATCGATCGGGTCGCCGCGCAGGTCCCGTTGTCACTCGACGTCCAGGACATCACGAGCTCGCCCGAACTGGAGCAGCGCTACGGCCTGCAGATTCCCGTGTTGCGCATGGGCGTGCACACGATCGCCAGGCACCGGGTGACAGAAGGTGTGCTGCTGGAGAGGCTGACGCGCGAGCGCGGCTGAAGGGCGAAGCGACACACGGGGCGAAGCCGATGAACGCCCTCGCCCCGTGCAGGTGGTCGACGCGCAGCCGGACGCGGCCGGCTACTTGGCGGTGAAGATGAACGTGCCCCGCCGGTTCTGCTGCCAGCAGGACTCGTTCTCCTCCGTGCAGACCGGGCTTTCCTCGCCCTTGCTCACCGTCTGCATCCGGTCTGCGGCGATTCCCAGGCTGACGAGGTAGTCCTTCACCGCCTGGGAGCGACGCTCGCCGAGCGCGAGGTTGTACTCGTTGGTCCCGCGCGAATCGCAGTGCCCGTCGATGTTCACGCGCGTTGACCTCCAGCGCCGCAGGTACTCGGCGTTCTTCTGCAGCGCCGCACGCGCGTCTTCGCGAATCTCCGACTTGTCGTAGTCGAAGAACGCGTCCCCCAGCGGCCGCTCCCGGTTGAGATCGTCCAGCGACTTGCGGCTGAAGATCTCCTCCTCGGTCAGCGGCGGCGGCGGTGGCGGCGGCGGAGGCGGTGGAGGTGGCGGCGGTGGTGGCGGCGGCGGCGG
>Ga0194132_10002850_pt1 | contig 31672 bp, 28 predicted proteins | sample TA2KigOf80mmetaG_FD_148612 | JGI IMG/M metagenome (GOLD analysis project Ga0194132, IMG submission 148612) | Freshwater microbial communities from Lake Tanganyika, Tanzania - TA2015054 Kigoma Offshore 80m | ecosystem: Environmental > Aquatic > Freshwater > Lake | place: Tanzania: Lake...
CCTACTTGAGGATCTTGGTGACGACGCCGGCGCCGACCGTTCGGCCGCCTTCCCGAATCGCGAACCGCAACCCCTCGTCCATCGCGATCGGCGTGATCAACTCGATCTTCATCTGAATGTTGTCCCCCGGCATCACCATCTCCACCCCCGCCGGCAACTCCACGTTCCCCGTCACGTCCGTCGTCCGGAAGTAGAACTGCGGCCGGTACCCCTTGAAGAACGGGGTATGCCGTCCCCCCTCGTCCTTCGTCAACACGTACACCTCGGCGTCGAACTGGGTGTGCGGCGTGATGCTCCCCGGCTTCGCCAACACCATCCCTCGCTCGATCTCCGTCTTCTCCACCCCCCGCAACAACAACCCCGCGTTGTCCCCCGCCACCCCCTCATCCAGCAGCTTCCGGAACATCTCCACCCCCGTCACCACCGACTTCTTCTCGCTCCCAAACCCCACCAAGGCCACTTCCTCCCCCACCTTGATCTTCCCCCGCTCGATCCGCCCCGTCGCCACCGTCCCCCGGCCCGTGATCGAGAACACATCCTCCACCGGCATCAAGAACGGCTTGTCGATCTCCCGCACCGGCTCCGGAATGAAGGTATCCAACGCCTGGTACAACTCCTCGATCTTCGCCACCCACTTCGGGTCGTTCTCGATCGCCTTGATCGCGCTCCCCCGAATCACCGGGGTGTCATCCCCCGGATAGTTGTACTTCGTCAACAACTCCCGGACCTCCAACTCCACCAGGTCCAGCAGCTCCTCGTCTTCCACCAAATCGCACTTGTTCAAGAACACCACGATGCTCGGCACGTTCACCTGCCGCGCCAACAAGATGTGCTCCCGAGTCTGCGGCATCGGCCCGTCCACCGCCGAGACCACCAGGATCGCCCCGTCCATCTGGGCCGCCCCGGTAATCATGTTCTTGACGTAGTCCGCGTGCCCCGGGCAGTCGACGTGGGCATAGTGCCGCTTCGCCGTCGAATACTCCACGTGGCTCGTCGCGATCGTCAAAATCTTGGTCGCGTCCCGCCGCCCCTGACTCTCCGACGCCTTCGCCACCTGATCGTACGAGATGTAGGTCCCCAACCCCTGCTCCGCCGCCACTTTCGTCAACGCCGCCGTCGTCGTCGTCTTCCCGTGGTCGACGTGGCCGATCGTCCCGACGTTCACATGGGGCTTGTTCCGCTCGAATTTGGCTTTGGCCATGGTCTCGCTTCTCCCTTGATCCTACTTCTTGGCTTTCGTGACGATCTGATCTTCGACGGCCTTCGGGACCTGCTCGTAATGATCGAACTGCATGGTGTACACCGCCCGTCCCTGGCTCATGCTCCTGAGCGCGGTGGAGTACCCGAACATCTCGGCCAGGGGCACCTCTGAGGCCACCACTTGATTGTCCCCTCGCTGGGTCATCCCGCCAATCTTGCCGCGTCGGCTCGACAGGTCGCCGATGACGTCGCCCAGGTAGTCGCCCGGGCTCACCACCTCGACCTCCATGATCGGTTCGAGGATGATGGGCTTGGCCTGCTTGCAGGCCTCCTTGAACGCCATCGAGCCGGCGATCTTGAAGGCCATTTCCGACGAGTCGACGTCGTGGTAGCTGCCAAACACCAGCGAGACCTTGACGTCGACCACCGGATATCCGGCCAGCACCCCGCTCTCGAGGGCTTCCTTGATACCGGCCTCGACGGGACGGATGAACTCGCGGGGGATGACGCCGCCCACGATCTTGTCTTCGAAATGGAACCCGGTGCCTGCCGCGGCCGGCTCGAGGTCGATGACCACGTGGCCATACTGACCCTTACCGCCTGACTGGCGGATGAACTTGCCCTCGACCTGGGTGACCTTCTTGGTGACGGTCTCCCGGAAGGCCACCTGGGGCCGCCCGACGTTGGCTTCGACCTTGAACTCGCGCTTCATCCGGTCGACGATGATCTCGAGATGCAACTCGCCCATCCCGGCGATGATCGTCTGCCCGGTCTCGGCGTCGGAGCGAACCCGGAAGGTCGGGTCTTCCTCAGCCAGCTTCTGGAGCGCGATACCCATCTTGTCCTGGTCGGCCTTGGTCTTCGGCTCGATCGCGACGTCGATGACGGGGTTCGGGAACTTCATCGCCTCGAGGATGACCGGGTGGTCTTCGTCGGCGAGGGTGTCACCGGTCCGGGTATCCTTCAGGCCAATGGCGGCGGCGATATCCCCCGCCAGCACTTCCTCGATCTCGTCGCGCTTGTTGGCGTGCATTTGCAGCAGACGGCCGATCCGTTCCCGCTTGTCCTTCGTGCTGTTGTAGACGTAGGAACCCGACTTGATCGCCCCCGAGTAGACCCGGAAGTAGGTCAGCCGGCCGACGTAGGGATCGGTCATGATTTTGAACGCTAGCGCCGAGAACTTCTCGTCGTCCGAAGCGACCCGCTCGACCTGGGTGTCATCGTGCTGCGGCAGGTGGCCTTTGATCGCGGGAATGTCGGACGGAGCGGGGAGGTAGTCGATCACCGAGTCGAGGAGGGCCTGGACGCCCTTGTTCTTGAACGAAGCGCCGCAGAGCACCGGGACTATCCAGCCATTGATCGCGGCCCGCCGAATGGCGCCCATGATCTCGTCTATCGTCGGTTCTTCCCCGCCAAGGTACTTCTCCAGCAGCGCTTCCTCGTGCTCGACCGCGGCCTCGATCAGCTCGTGGCGGTACTTCTCCGCCTGTGCCTTGAGCGCGTCCGGAATCGGCATCTCGGTGAACGTCTTGCCGAGCGTCTCTTCGACGAAGACGACCTCGACCTGGCGGAGCAGATCGATATGGCCGGTGAAGGTCTCGCCGGAACCCACCGGAAGCTGGAGCGGGTAGGCCTTCCGGGTGAGCCGCGACCGAATCATCTCGAGGCAGCGATAGAAGTCGGCCCCGACCCGGTCCATCTTGTTGGCGAAGATCAGCCGCGGGACGCCGTAGCGGTCGGCCTGCCGCCAGACAGTTTCTGTCTGCGGCTCGACCCCGGCGACCGAGTCGAGCAAGGTGACCGCGCCGTCGAGGACCCGAAGGGACCGCTCCACCTCGGCGGTGAAATCGACGTGACCGGGAGTATCGATGATGTTGATGCGGTGTTCGACGCCGTTGCGGTTCCAGAAGCAGGTGGTGGCGGCAGACGTGATGGTGATTCCTCGCTCCTGCTCCTGCTCCATCCAGTCCATCGTGGCGGCGCCATCGTGGACTTCACCGATCTTGTAGTTCTTCCCGGTGTAATAGAGGATACGCTCGGTGGTAGTCGTCTTTCCGGCATCGATGTGCGCCATGATGCCGATGTTGCGATACCGACTGAGCGGTGTGGACCGTGCCATCGTAAACCCCGTCAAGAACCAGCGTCAACACAAAAGCGGGGCGACTCGGCCGAGGCTTTCACCTCGCGGTATCGCTCCGCACATCCTCCACGACTCGAGTGCAGTCGAACAGCCGTCGTTGGGAGGGGGAACCCCATTGGGGTCCCCACGAATTTTTTCGGTCCGGAGGTGGCGGGGGACTACTCCCCAACCGTCACGCGGCCGAATACAAACCAAAGAAACAGCCTGCCTTACCGAGCCGCTAAACCTAACCCTCGTACCAAATTAGGTCAAGCCGGCGACCCCCCCCAAATTCAAAGGAGCGCCCCGCCGAGGCGGAGGCGCTCCTTGGTCCGCGCCGGGCCCTACCGGCGAGGTACTACCAGCGGTAATGGGCGAAGGCGCGGTTGGCCTCGGCCATCTTATGGGTGTCTTCCTTCTTCTTGATTGCGTTCCCCTCACCCTTCGACGCCAGGATCAACTCCGCTGCCAGCCGCTCGGCCATGGTCTTCTCGCTCCGGGCCCTGGAGTACTGGATGATCCATCGCATCGCGAGGGAGGTTCGCCGCTCCGGCCGCACTTCGACCGGCACCTGCAGCGAGGCGCCGCCGACCCGGCGACTCTTGACCTCGACGCCTGGCTTGGCGTTGGCCACCGCGGCCTTGAAGACCGTAACGCCCGGCTGATTGGTCCGCTCCTCAATCAGGTCCATGGCCCGGTAGAACACCCGTTCGGCCAGGCTCTTCTTGCCTTCGTACATCAGGGCGTTCAAGAACTTGGTGACCGTCTGACTATCGTACCGGGGATCCGGGGGAATTGGCCGCCGGATGGCCTTGTTGCGCCGACTCACTTCTTACCTCCCGCCGGAGCGCCTTCCTTCGGCGCCTTGGTCCCGTACTTGGAGCGGCTTCGTCGACGGCCGTTGACCCCGGCCGCGTCGAGGGTGCCCCGGACGATGTGATAGCGAACACCAGGCAGGTCCTTGACCCGGCCGCCCCGAATCAGGACGATCGAGTGCTCCTGGAGATTGTGCCCCTCGCCCGGGATATAGGCGATGACCTCGAACCCGTCGACCAGGCGGACTTTGGCGACTTTGCGAAGGGCCGAGTTCGGCTTCTTTGGCGTAACGGTGTAAACACGAGTGCAGACCCCACGGCGGAACGGGTTCCGCTTGAGGGCTGGGGATTTGTCTTTGTAGACAGGCGCCTTGCGGGGACGCCGGACGAGCTGGTTGATAGTCGGCATGCTAACCCAAGAAATCAGAGCCCCAAAAGCTAGCCGCTCGATCCGCTTGGGTCAAGAAAACCACCGAGTACCTTCGTCTTACCAAGCAGAAACGCCACAACCCCGAGAACACAGACCCCGAGCCCGGCCAGCACCAGACCGCGAACCCAGACTCCGACAAAGGGAGCAAGGTCTTCCGCCTGGAGGCCCGCCCGGACGGCCGGCCCCTCGAACCACATCACCAGCCCCGCAATCAGGAACGACACCGCGAGGACCAAGACCAGCCCCGCCAGGATCTTCAGGCGTTGCCGAATGCCCGGTTTGGCCTGCTCTGCCGCCCAGAGCAAGAAACAGCAGATCAGCAGTGGCACCGCCCTCGTAACCCAGGACGTTGCAAGTTGGAACCGAAATCCTGGGCCTTCACCAGCCTCCTGGACCGACACCATGACCTGAAACACCTGGTCACCGGCGATCAGCAGCGCGGCCAGTGACGCCGGCATCGCGAGCGAGGCAAACGGGGACTCCGCCGAGGCTCGCCCCGGACTGGGTTTGGCCACGGCGGCTACCCCTGCACCACCACTTTGGCCACCTCGCCCCTCCGAGCGGCAAGGATCCGCACTGCACGAAGGATCCCGACCGCCACCCCGACACAGTAGAGCGTCCCGAGTCCGGCCACGAAGGCGGCCCGCGACGAGGCGAGCAGCATGGGCCCCGCCATCTCGGGCCGGACCGCGCGGCGCAGTTCTACGGCATCGAGCAAGAACGCCGCGAGCCCAGCGAGCAGGAGGAGCCCGAAAACCAGATGGACGACCGCCCACACCCGAAGGAAGCGGCGGTGCCCCGAACCGACCGCGGCGATCAGCACCATGGCGTCGAAGATCACTCCGGTGGTCGCTCGTCCGATGGTGAGTCCGAAGGCGCCGTAGCGCCACTGGGAGGAGCTCCAAGTAAACGGGTGGAGGCTGGTGGCCAGCTCGGCGGCTTGATCGACGAGAACGAGGATCGCCCCGGCATACAATGCCGGGAACAGCAGCCGAGTCGCATCGGGTTGGGTCATGGTCACCTCCTGGCGCTAAGCAAATCTAGTACCTGCGCCACATTGCCACCGCCTCGTCCAACGGCATCCGACGGGTTGGTGGCGCCGCCGGGGCTCGACCCGGCGTCCGGGAGAACCGCGGCGCCCCGGCCGGTTGGACGGTCCCGCCAATGGTCGTGTGCCCCTGGCGCGACCTAGCGTGACCATCATCGGTGGCCTCACGGACGTCGAGCACCGGGGCCACGCAGGCGTCGGTCTCGCGAAACACGGCAGCCCAGTGGTCTCGAGGCTGCCGGGCAATCCGCTCGGCGATGGCGACGCGTAGCGCGGCCCAGGTCGACGGGTCCCATCGTCTCGCGGTCACCTCGGGCGGCAGCTCGAGCCGCTCGGCCAACACGGCGAAGAACTCGTCCTCGAGGGCACCGACCGCCAGGTACCCGCCGTCGGCCGCGCGGTAGACGTCGTAGAAGGGGGCGCCGGTGTCGAGGAGGTTCGACCCCCGCTCGAGTCGCCAGCGGCCGGCTGCCAGCATCCCGTAGGTGGGGGCAAGGAGGGCGCCCACGCCGTCGACCATCGCGACGTCGACGACTTGACCTTTCCCGCTCGACCTGGCCTCGAGGAGCCCGGCCAGCAGCCCGGTCACCGCGAACATGGTGCCCCCGGCGTAGTCGCCGAGGAAGTTGATTGGCGGCACCGGCGCCTGGCTCTCGCGTCCGATCATGGCCAGAGCCCCGGTCACCGCGAGGTAGCTGATGTCGTGGCCGGCGGTCCGGGCTCGCTCGCCGGTCTGACCCCACCCGGTGACCCGGACGTAGACCAGCCGGGGATTGGCGGCAAGCAGCTCCGCCGGGCCCAGGTCGAGCCGCTCCATGACGCCGGGCCGGAGCCCCTCGAGAATCGCGTCGGCCGACCTAACCAGTTCGGTGACCTTGGCTCTGTCGTCCGGGTTCTTGAGATCGGCCGCGGTCAGCCGCTTGCCGCGGTTGGTGACCAGATGCTCCCGGGGCACCCATTCCGCGACCGAGGAGGCGCTCGGTCGTTCGATCACGGTCACCTCAGCACCGAGATCCGCCAAGAGCATCCCGGCCAACGGGACCGGACCGATCGCCGCGAACTCGACCACCCGGGTTCCCGCCAGCGGCCCCGTCATCGACCGGCCCATTCCCTTGCCAACGCGAGGTAGCCATCGATGGCGGCGGGAGCCGCCATGGCGTCCTTGGAGCAGGCCTTTTCCGGAGCGACGCCCTGGAGCAGCTTCTTGACCGGCACCTCCATCTTCTTCCCGGTCAGGGTGTAGGGAATGGCCGGCATGGCGACGATCTCGTCCGGCACGTGCCGCGGCGACCCTTCTCGGCCGAGTCGGGCCTTGACCAGGGCCTCGAGCGCGGGGTCGAGTGTCGGGGAACCATCCGCCTGCACCAGGAAGAGAATCATGGTGGAGTCCCCGTCGCGGCGGTCCACGTTCACCACGAGGCTGTCGCGCACCCCAGGGGTGCCCTCGACGATCCGGTAGACATCGCTGGTGCCGATCCGAACCCCATGACGATTGAGCGTCGAGTCCGACCGCCCGTAGATCACCCCGCTACCCCGATCGGTGATCTTGAGCAGGTCACCGTGACGCCATACGCCCGGCCACGGCTCGAAGTAGGTCGCCAGGTACCGGATGTTGCCGGGGTCGTTCCAAAAACACAACGGCATCGACGGCATCGGCCTGGTCACCACCAGCTCGCCGACCTCGCCGACGACGGGCTTGCCGTCGTCGTTCCAACACTCGACCGCGACGCCAAGACAGGGGATGGCCATCTCGCCGGCCCGCACTGGGAGGAGCCGGGTTCCCACGAAGAAACCGGTGGCGATCTCGGTTCCCCCGCTCGAGGAGGCCATCGCGACGTCCGCCTTGACGTTGTGATAGACCCACTCGAAATGCTCGGGTGTCACCGTCGACCCGGTACAGGTGATCGACTCGAGTCGGTCCAATCGGGCGACGTCCTTGGGGCGGACGCCCGCTTTCGAGAGGAGCTGAATGAACGCCGGGCTCACCCCGAAGCTGGTGGCGCCGAACTCATCGCACAGCTTCCAGAGCAGGTCCGGCGCCGGGTGGACCGGATTGCCGTCGTAGATGGCGATGGTGGCCCCGGTCAACAGACCGGTCACCAGAATGTTGAAGTTGATCCAGCCCGACGAGGTGTAGAAGAAGAACACCGACTCCGCGGTCAGGTCGCTGTGCAAGCACATCAGCTTGAGGCTCTCGAGGACGATCCCGCCGTGGCCGTGAGCGATGCCCTTCGGCAGCCCCGTCGTGCCCGAGGTGAAGACCACCCAGAGCGGATCGCCGAACCGGGTCGGGGCACACTCGAGCGGTGGGGAGTCGGGCCCGAGGAACCGCTCCCACAGGGTTGCCGGCCGCCCGCTGGGCAAGGCTGGCGCGGTCGAGAGGTAGGGCACCAGCACGACCGTCTCGACGCTGGGAAGGCCGGCCGCGATCCGGTCGACATCGGCCAGACGCTCGATGGCCTTCCCGCCGAAACGATAGCCATCGAGCGCGATCAGCACCTTGGGCTCGAGCTGCTGGAATCGATCGAGCACCGTCTGACTGCCGAAGTCGGGGGAACAGCAGGCCCAGATGGCGCCGACCGCTGAGGTGGCCAGCAGAGCCACGACGGTCTCGGGAATGCTCGGGAGGAACCCGGCGACCCGGTCCCCAGGCCGGACGCCCGCCCGCCGGAGGGCGGCCGCCGCCCTGGCCACCTCGCGCGCGAGGTCGTCTCGAGTCAAGGCGCCGCCGGGCCTGGTCTCGGAACGGTGCAAAAGGATCGGGCCGGTCGGCCGCGCCCTGGCCAGCACCTCACGAGTGAAATTGAGTTCGGCCCCGGGGAACCACTCCGCCCCGGGCATCCCCTGCTCGCCCAGAACAGCGCGGTACCCCGTGGGCGATCGGAGGTCGAAGTACTCCCAAACGGCGCCCCAGAATTCCTCGAGGTGGTCGACCGACCAACGCCACAGTGCGGGATAGTCCCCGAGGTCGAGGCCTCTGGCCTCGTTGATCCAGCGCCGGAACCGGGTCAGGGCATGCCTGGCAACGAGGTCCGGACTCGGGGTCCAGAGGATATCGCCTTCTGCGGCCATTATGCGGAGCTGGGGAAAGGACGCCCGAACTTGGGACCGAACCTCGGTACCCCGCAAGGGCGGTCCGCGGCCACGGAGTGACCGATCAGGCGCTATGTTAGTGCGTCCCATGGCGCGCGACCTTCTGCCCATCGTCCGGAAGGCACTCGAGGGCCGGTATTCGGTCGAGATGGAGATCGGCCGAGGCGGCGCGGCTCGGGTGTTCCGGGCCAGCAACAATGCCGGGGAGCCGGTGGCCCTCAAGATCCTCCGCCCCGAGCTCACCGTCACGGTGACGGCCGACCGTTTCTTGCGGGAAATCCAGCTGATCCAGCGATTGGAGCATCCCCACATTGGGAGGCTGATCGACTCCGGCCAATCCGACTGGCTGATCTATTACGCCATGCCCTACATCGAGGGCCCCTCGCTCCAGCAGGTCCTGGAGCGCCGAGGCGCGCTGTCGTTCGCCGACGCGCAACGACTGGCCACCGATCTGCTGTCCGCGCTCGATCATGCCCATTCCCGCGGAGTCGTCCACCGGGATGTCAAGCCGGACAACATCCTGATCGGGCGCGGCGGGGCGATGCTGGTCGACTTCGGGATTGCCCGCGCCATCGAATTGGCCGGGACGGATCGGTTGACCAAGAGCGGCATGGCGGTGGGCACGTCGCGATACATGAGCCCGGAGCAGATCGCCGGAGGGGATCAGGTCGATCCCCGGTCCGACCTCTACTCCTTGGGCTGCGTCCTCTTCGAATGCGTGGCGGGGCGACCGCCCTATCAGCACCCCAACGAGCTCGCGATTCTCGAGTTACATCGAACCGCCCCGGTACCGGATCTCGCGACGGTGCGGTCCGGGACGCCAGCACCGCTGGCGCACGCCATCCGCCGCTCGATGGCCAAGACGCTGCAGGAGCGATGGCCAACCGCCGCCGGCATGGCCGGCGCGATTGGGGTTCGTTAGCGGAGCAGAACGTAGCTCAGCGCGGCAATGGACGCGGCCATCGGAATGGTCATGACCCAGGCCCACACGATCCGACCGGCGACCCCCCACCGAACCGCGGACAGGCGTTGCGCCGTACCCACCCCGACGATGGCGCCGGTGATGGTGTGGGTGGTGCTCACCGGGATCCCTAAGACCGAGGCCAGGAACACCGCGGCGGCCCCGCCGGTCTCGGCGCAGACTCCCCCGAAGGGCCGGAGCTTGGTGATCCGGGTCCCCATGGTCTTGACGATCCGCCAGCCGCCGGCGGCCGTGCCTAGTGCAATCGCGCCATGGGCGCTCAGGATGAGCCACCACGGAATGGTATCGACGGACGGGAGGTAGAGGTGACCCATCCAGCCATCGGCACCCTTGAAAAGGTGCTGAGTAGAGACCAAGAGGCCCGCGATGATCCCCATCGTTTTCTGGGCGTCGTTGGCGCCGTGGCTAATCGAAAACGCGGCGGCGGACCCGAGCTGCAGCCGGCGGAAGACCCGCTCGAGTGGCGCGGCCGGCAGCCGGTAGAGGAGCCAGCCCAGGCTAATGGACAGCAGCAACGCGCCGACGGCGCCGATCAGCGGCGACAAGAAGATGAAGATGATCGGCTTGACCCAACCGGAAGCAATCAGCGCGGTAATCCCGGCTTTGGCAACGGCCGCCCCGCCGTAGCCGCCCAGCAGCGCGTGCGACGACGACGAAGGCAGGCCCAGCCACCAGGTGATCAGGTTCCATACGATGGCGCCAACGAGACCGGCCAAGACCACGTCTGGATCGACCACCGCCGGATCGATCATCCCCTTGCCGATAGCCTTCGCCACCGCGGTCCCCACGGTGAACGCGGCAATGAAGTTGAAGAACGCCGCCCACAACACGGCCACGGACGGCGAGAGCACTCGAGTGCCGACCACCGTCGCAATCGAGTTGGCGCTGTCGTGGAAGCCGTTGATGAAGTCGAAGATCAGGGCCACGCCGATGATGGCCAGGACGAAGACGATCTCCGGGCTCATGAGTGTTTGATGGCCACGGATTCGAGCACGTTGGCGACGTCTTCGGCCTGATCGAGGGTCTTCTCGAGGTTGTCGTACAGTTCTTTCCACTTGATCAACGTGATCGGGTCGCGCTCCTCCTCGAAGAGCCGCCCGAGCCACTCGTGGTAGGCGAAGTCGCCTTCTTCTTCCAGCTTCTTGATCTGGGTGCAGGCGGCGATGATGACCGGCGTCTTGGAGTTACTGAGGACTCGGACCGCCTCGAGGATCTGCTCGGTAGAGCGGACAATGACCTCGGCAATGACGACGGTGCCTTGGGGTGCGGCGCCGGGGCGGAAGATCTGGACCCGCCGCGCGGTGCCGTCGATGAGATCGAGGATGTCGTCGAGCCGGGAGGCGAGCATGTGAATGTCTTCCCGGTCGAGCGGGGTGATGAAGCTCCGGTCGAGCCGGGTGATGACCTCGTGGGTCAGGGCGTCGGCCTCGTGCTCGAGGCGTTTGATGGACTCGACCAGGTAGGCCCGCTGATCGGGGTCCGCCTTGAGCAGCTCGCGGAGGTGCTTGGCCGCCTCGACGTTGAGCGTGGCCACGGAGGTGAACAGATCGAAGAAGCGCTCGTCGCGTGGAAGCAGGCGCACGATTCCGTCCCGGAGTTCGGTTGGAGTTGCGGAGGCGGCCAACAATGTCACGTCGTGAGGTGATCATGACAAGGCCGTGACCCGGGTAGTCGCGTCATTGTCGGGTTTTCTTCGGACCTGATCGCCGCCCCGAGCTCGGCACCGTGGGGGTGGGGGCTTGTTCAGCGGAGGCTCGGTCGTTAGCTTAAAGCCGCGATCATTCTTTCGCTTCTGCGGGAGACAGGTTCCAGGTAACGAGGGCTGGCGATTGCGCCGGCCCTTTTTCGTTCCCTGATCGCCGCCAGACCCCCGGCGAGTGCCGGCCTGGTGGGGGCCAATCCCGGCGTGGGGGGAGCATCTCACGCAACATATGTAGTCGGAAAAGTTACGGCATGGTCCGGGCTCCGATTACACCTTTTGAGGAGCAGGACATGCGTACGACTGGTACCGTGAAGTGGTTCAACGAGACGAAGGGCTTCGGGTTCATCACGCCCGAGAACGGGCAGAAGGATTGCTTCGTTCACCATTCGGCGATCAAGGCGCAGGGTTTCCGGACCCTGGCCGAGGGCGAGCGGGTGGAGTTCGACATCGTGCAGGGGGCCAAGGGCCCGGCGGCGGAGAACGTCGTCAAGTTGGGCAGCTGAACGCACGGTAGATCACGATAACCGTGACGGCCGGTTCGTCACTCGACGGGCCGGCCGTCGCATTTGCGGCCACGCCGTTAGGCGCTGGCCCGAGTTCGGGAGGGGTTCGATGATCGAAGTGACCCTGGCGGAAACCGATGGGATCGATTGGGCGCTCAAGGTGTTCAAGCGGAAAGTCCAGAAGTCGGGGATCTTGAAGGAGCTGAAGCAGAAGCGGCACTATCTCAAGCCGAGCGTGGCGCGGGCCCTCAAGACCCAGGCGTCGCGGCGACGCCGCCGGACGGCGGAGGCGAAGCGGCAGAGCCGAGGGCGGTAGTACCCTCGATTCCGTGACAAAGGAAGGCCCGGACGGGATGCCGTCCGGGCCTTAGTCGTGCCGGTCGACCGCTGGCCCTACAGCGCTTCGACCTCCTCGATGACCACCGGCGCCGGAACTGCCTCGCCCTCCGGGGCCGGCGGCGGCGGCTCGAACCCAACCGGGGCCTGGACGTCGAGATCGACGTACCGGTAGTGGCCGGTGCCCGCCGGGATCAAATGCCCGATGATGATGTTTTCCTTCAACCCACGGAGATCGTCCTTGGCGCCGCGGATCGCGGCGTCGGTCAACACCCGGGTGGTCTCCTGGAAGCTCGCCGCCGAGACGAACGATTGGGTCGTCAAGCTCGCCTTGGTGATGCCTAACAGCAGCGGTTCGGCCGTGGCGGGCGTCCCCTTGCGTCGCACCATCCGCTCGTTCTCCTCTCGGAAGGTCAGCCGATCGACCGCCTCCGCCTCGAGGAAGCTGGTATCGCCCGGATCGACCACCCGGACCTTCTGGAGCATCTGCTTGATGATCACCCCGCAGTGCTTGTCGGCGATCCGAACGCCCTGGAGCCGGTAAACTTCCTGGATCTCGTTCAGCAGGTACTCCTGCACCGCCCGGGGACCCTTGATGAGGAGGATCTCGTGCGGGTTGACCGGACCTTCCGTTAGGCGGTCGCCGGCGCGGACCCGGTCGCCCTCGTGGACCCGCAAGTGCTTGCCGGCGGGCACCTCATAGACCTGCGGCGGCTCCTTCTCGTTGATGGTGCCGTCCTTGAGCATCGGATAGACGAAGATCTCCCGCTTGCCGCGCTTGATCTCGCCGAACTTGACGATCCCGTCGATCTCCGACATGGTGGCCGGATCCTTCGGACGACGGGCTTCGAACAACTCGCCGACCCGGGGGAGACCACCGGTGATGTCGCGGGTCTTGTAGGCCTGCCGCGGGATCTTGGTGATGGTGACACCCTTCGCGATCGCCACCGGCGCCGAGAGGAACACGGTGCGATCCTTGGCCTCCTTCTTGGTCTTGGTGGACCACGCCTCGTTGATGGGACGCTCCTCGACGTGGAACTTGCTCGACCACGGATTGGCTTCGTCCGTAACGTGCATGGCCCGGGTGATCTGATCCGTGGGCGACCCCATGATGATCCGGGACCCCTCGGCCAAGGTGTATTCCTGAGGGTCCTTGCGGTTGGAGACGTAGACCAGCGCCGACGGGTGCAACTCGCGATCGGGATCGGCGGTCACCACCAGCGAACGGAGCCCAGTGCCTTCGTCGAGCTCCTCCCGGAGAGTCACTCCGGGGACCAAGTCCTTCCAGCGGAGCTGGCCATCCTGCTTGATGATGCTGGGATCGTTGTAGGGATCCCAGGTGTATAGAATGGTGGCCCGGCGCTCGTTGTCGCCCTTGGTGACCTGCTGGCCCTCCTGGACCTGTAACATGGCGCCCTGCGGCACCGGGTACCGGGACAGGATGTGATGATGGTCCTTGGGATCGACGATGAGGATGCCCTCCTTGGTCTCCTCCTCGGCCGACTCGTCGTCGCGGGTGAGGGCGACGCGGATCTTGCCCTTGGTCCCATCCTCGTACTCGACCGTGAGGTCGGCGAACTCGAGCCCCTTGGTGTATTTGACGATCCCGTCCGATCGGGCCCGCCGTTCGGCTTCTTCGGCGATTCGTGCCGAGGTACCGCCGATGTGGAAGGTCCGGAGAGTGAGCTGGGTCCCGGGCTCGCCGATCGACTGGGCGGCGAGAATCCCGACCGCTTCGCCCATGTCCACCATGTCCATGGTGGCCAGGTTCCGCCCGTAGCACATCCGACAGACGCCCCGACGGGCCTCGCAGGTGAGCACCGAACGGATCTTGACTTTCTCAATCCCGGCATCCTCGATCGCATCGGCGATCTCTTCGGAGACCAGCTGGCCGGCCTGCACCAAGACGCGCGGGTCGCCGTGTTCGTCGAGTTGGTGCGGATCCATGACGTCTTCGCCGGCCACGCTTCCGACGATGCGCTCACCGAGCGATTCGATGACGTCCTCGCCCTCTTTGAGGGCGCTCATGTCCAGACCGAGAATGGTGCCGCAATCTTCCTCGGTGATGGTCACGTCCTGGGCGACGTCGACGAGACGGCGGGTGAGATAACCGGCGTCGGCCGTCTTCAAGGCGGTGTCCGCGAGACCTTTCCGGGCGCCGTGGGTCGAGATGAAGTACTCGAGCACCGAGAGGCCTTCTCGGAAGTTCGACTTGATGGGGCTCTCGATGATTTCCCCGATCCCGCCAGTCAACTTCTTCTGGGGCTTGGCCATCAGACCGCGCATCCCGGCGAGTTGTCGGATCTGATCGCGGCTGCCTCGGGAGCCGGAATCGAACATCATGAAGACCGGATTGAACCCGCCGCGGCTGTTCCGCATGTGGGCGATCATCGCCTCGGCCACGTCGTTGTTGGCGTGGGTCCAGGCATCGATCACCTTGTTGTAGCGCTCACCGAAGGTGATCTGACCGGTGTTGTACGCCCGCTGGAACCGCTCGACCCGCTTCTGCGCCTCATCGAGCAGCCCCGACTTCTCGCTCGGGACCTCGAGGTCCTCGACCCCGATCGAAACACCGCCGGTGGTCGCGAAGTCGAACCCGAACCGCTTGAGCCGATCGAGGAACTCGACGGTCTCCTTGAGGCCGGCCCGGCGATAGCTCTGGAGCACCAGCTCGGAAAGGGTCTTCTTCTTCATCACGTCGTCGCGGAAGCCGAGTTCCGCCACGGTCCTGCGGGGGAGGATGTTGTTGAACAGCACCCGACCCACCGTGGTGCGAATCCAGCGCGGTTCGCGGTCGGCGGCCTCGGCCGGCGGCACGAACCAGAAATGGATGGCCGTATGGTAGGTCAGGCTGCCGGTCTGGAGCGCCATCTCCAGTTCCGCGATGGAGCCGTAGTGCTTGGCGCCCTTCCAGAGGCGCGCCTTGGTCTGCTCGGTCTTCCCCACCCCGCGGCGAAGCTCTTCCTCGAAGCCCCGGGGCAACTTGGTGAGCCAGTAGCAGCCGAGCACCATGTCCTGGGAGGGCTCCGCCACCGGCCGGCCGTCGGACGGCTTCAAGATGTTGTTGGACGAGATCATCAGGAGCCGCGCCTCGAGCTGCGACTCGAACGACAGCGGCACGTGGACCGCCATCTGGTCGCCGTCGAAGTCGGCGTTGAAGGCCGCGCAGACCAACGGATGGATCCGGATGGCCTTGCCCTCGACCAACTTGGGTTCGAACGCCTGGATCCCGAGCCGGTGGAGCGTCGGGGCCCGGTTCAGGAGCACCGGGTGGTCCTGAATGATCTCCTCGAGGATCTCGTAGACCTCCGGCCCCTCGCGTTCGACGATCTTCTTGGCCCGCTTGACCGTCTCGGCGATGCCCTTGTCGACCAGCTTGTTGATGATGAACGGCTTGAAGAGCTCGACCGCCATCGCTTTGGGGAGCCCGCACTGGTGGAGCCGGAGCTCCGGCCCGACCACGATGACCGAGCGGCCCGAGTAGTCGACTCGCTTGCCGAGCAGGTTCTGACGGAACCGGCCCTGCTTGCCCTTGAGCATGTCGGAGAGCGACTTGAGTGGCCGCTTTCCGCGCCCGCGGATCGCCTTGGACCGGCGGCCATTGTCGAACAGGGCGTCGACCGCTTCCTGGAGCATCCGCTTTTCGTTCCGGAGGATGACTTCCGGGGCGCGATGCTGGATCAGCTTCTGGAGCCGGTTGTTCCGGTTGATGACCCGGCGATAGAGGTCGTTGAGGTCCGAGGTGGCGAACCGGCCGCCATCGAGCGGCACCAAGGGACGGAGGTCCGGCGGCAGTACCGGAATCACGTCCATGATCATCCACCCAGGGTTGTTGCCGAGTTCCTGGGACTCGCCCGAGTAGAGAAAGGCATCGACGATCTTGAGCCGCTTGAGCATTTGCTTCTTGCGGTGCTGGCTGGTCTCGTTGGCCACCCCGCTCCGCAGCTCCTCGGCGAGCTTCTTGATGTCGATCTTCTCGAGCAGCGCCCTAACGGCCGGCGCCCCGATCTCGGCCCGAAACCCGGTGTCGTTCTGCTCCCGGGCCTGCATCCGGAGATTGAGGTACTCGTCTTCGTCGAGGAGCTGGCCGATCTCGACGTCCTGCTTGCCCGGCTCGATGATGACGTAAGCCGAGTAGTAGATGATCCGCTCGAGGTCCCGGAGGGTGACGTTGAGCAGATTGCCCATCGGGCTCGGCAACGTCTTGAAGAACCAAATGTGGGCCACCGGAACGGCCAGCTCGATATGGCCCATCCGCTCGCGGCGCACCTTGGAGAGGGTGACCTCGACCCCGCAGCGATCGCAGATCACGCCCCGATAGCGGATCCGCTTGTACTTGCCGCAGTGGCACTCCCAGTCCTTGACGGGACCGAAGATCCGCTCGCAGAACAGGCCGTCGCGTTCCGGCTTGAAGGAGCGATAGTTGATGGTCTCCGGCTTGGTGACTTCGCCCCACGACCACCACTGCCGGAGGCCTTGGAGCTCGAGACGTTCGCGCTCCTTGGGATCGCGAGGCCCGCGGATCTCCTCGGGCGACGCGATCCGGATCGCGATATAGTCGAAACTCGAGCTCTTGGGCTCACGCCCGCTTCGGAAGTCGATCATGGCTTACTCCTCACCTTCGGCGGTGGCCCCGAGTGTTACCCGGAGGCCGAGAGCCTGTAGTTCCTTGACCAGCACGTTGAAGGACTCGGGAATCCCCGGTTCCGGGAGATTCTGACCCTTCACGATCGATTCGTAGACTTTGCTCCGTCCGTTGACGTCGTCCGACTTGACCGTGAGCATCTCCTGGAGCAAGTGGGCGGCGCCGTAGGCCTCGAGGGCCCAGACTTCCATTTCGCCGAAGCGCTGGCCACCGAACTGGGCCTTGCCGGCCAGCGGCTGCTGGGTGACCAGGGAGTACGGTCCGATCGAACGAGCATGGATCTTGTCATCGACCAAGTGCGACAGCTTGAGCATGTAGATCGTGCCCACCGTGACGTCGCTCTCGAACGATTGACCGGTCCGGCCGTCCCGGAGCCGGATCTTCCCGGCCGGGGTCAGCCCGGCCCGGCTGACCAGCGCGTCGACGGCAGCGCTCAGTGCGTCGGGGCCGATCCCGCCTTTGGCAGCGGCGGCCAGGGCCGGTTCCAGCGCGAGCGGGCGCTCCTGGACCTCGGCTAAGGCCTTCTCGAGGTCCTTCTTCCGCGCTCCGTTCGCTTTGGCCACTTCGGCCTGATGGAAGGCGATTTCGTGAGACCGCTGGGCCGCATCGCGCTCGGCCAGTTCCTTCGCGGCCGTTTCGACGAACTGCTTGATCCCGGCGTAGAGCGCCTTGGTAGAGGCCGACACTCCGTCCTTCGCCAGGTCGGACACGGTGGCATCGCCGAGGGTCTTGCGCGACACGCCGATCTTCCGGAGATCCGAGGCCAGCGCCCGCACCGCTTCCACGGTTGGCGACGGCGCCACCGCCGAGAGCCGGAGGGCCTGGCCGGCCCAGCGAAGCCCGGCGACCCGGAGGAGCAATCCGATCTCGCCCTCGTCGGCCCCGCGGAACACCGGGGTCTTGGCTTTGAAGCCGAGCAGGGTCGCGACCCACCCGAGGTGGGTCTCGAGAATCTGCCCGACGTTCATCCGGCTCGGCACGCCAAGGGGGTTCAAGACGATGTCGACCGGGCGGCCATCCGGCAGGAACGGCATGTCTTCTTCGGGAACGATCCGGGCCACGATGCCCTTGTTGCCGTGGCGACCGGCCATCTTGTCGCCGACGGAGATCTTCCGCTTCTCGCCGAGATAGACCTTCACCAGCTGGATGACGCCCGGGGGCAGTTCGTCCGGCTGGAGGATCTTGTCGATCTGGTCTTCCGCCTTCTCCTCGACCCGGGCCCGTTCCCTCGCCGCGGTATCGACCGAGAGCCGAAGCCGCTCGTTGGCGCTCTTGTTGGCCAGGCGGAGGGTCTTCAAATCGACGTCGTGGAGGTCGATCGCCTTGAGCTGCTCGGCGGTGAGGCGGCTTCCGGCTGGGGCGAACTCCTCCACCGAGCCGGCCTTGAGCATCAGCGCGATTTCCTGGCCCGCCATTAACTCGCGGACCTCCGACATCATCACGTCGGTGATGCGCGACTTCTCCTCGTGCTCGATCCGGCGGACCTCGCCGATTCGTTCGCCGCGGTCCTTCTCGACGACCTGGTCTTCGACCCGGCTGAAGATCTTGACGTCGATCACGGTGCCCTTCATCCCCGGCGGCACCTTGAGCGAGCTGTCTTTGACGTCCTTGGCCTTCTCGCCGAAGATGGCGGTGAGCAATTTCTCTTCGGGGGAAAGCTCGGTCTCGCCCTTCGGGGTGATCTTCCCGACCAGGATGTCGCCCGGCTTGACGTGGGCCCCGATCCGGATGATCCCGCGCTCGTCGAGGTCGATCAGCGCCTCGTCGGAGACATTGGGAATTTCTCGGGTGATCTCTTCCTGGCCACGCTTGGTATCGCGAACATGCAGCTCGAGTTCCTGCACGTGGATCGACGAGTAGACGTCGTCCTTGACCAGCCGCTCGGAGAGGACGATGGCGTCTTCGAAATTATGGCCGTACCAGGGCATGAAGGCGACGGTGACGTTGGCGCCCAATGCCAGCTCGCCATCTTCGGTGGCCGAGCCGTCGGCAATGACCTGCCCCTGGCCGACCTTCTGTCCCAACTGAACCAGGGGCCGCTGATTGATGGCGGTGTCCTGGTTGGTGCGCCAGAACTTCTTGACCCGGTATCGGTCGACCTGCGCCAGGCGAGCCAGGGGGACGTCGGTGGCGCCTTCGGTGCCGGAGTCGACGATGATCTCATCGGCCGTCACCCGGGTCACGGTTCCGGCCCGGCGAGCGGCGATGACCGCGCCGGAGTCGGCCGCGACTTTGGCCTCGAGCCCGGTCCCCACGGTGGGGGCATCGGGGAACAGCAACGGCACGGCTTGCCGCTGCATGTTGGATCCCATCAGAGCGCGGTTGGCGTCGTCGTGCTCGAGGAACGGGATCAGGGCGGCCGCGATCGAGACCAACTGCTCGGCGCTCACGTCCATGTACTCGATCCGGGACGGAGGAAGCAACGGATAGTCGTCGCCCCGCCGGCAGAGGACCAAGTTCTCGACGAACTTCCCGTCGGCGTCGATGGCGGTGTTGGCCTGGGCGACCGAGATGCCTTCTTCTGCGCTCGCCGAGAGCCAGCGAATCTCGTCGGTGACCCGGCCGTTCTTGACCACCCGGTAGGGCGTTTCGATGAAGCCGAGATCGTTGATCTGCGCGAAGGTCGCCAGGCTGGTGATGAGGCCGATATTGGGACCTTCCGGCGTCTCGATCGGGCACATCCGGCCGTACTGCGAGTAGTGGACGTCGCGCACCTCGAAGCCGGCGCGCTCGCGGGTCAGACCACCGGGACCGAGAGCCGACAACCGCCGCTTGTTGGTCAACTCGGCGAGCGGGTTGGTCTGATCCATGAACTGCGACAACTGACTCGACCCGAAGAAGGCCTGAATCACCGAGCTGACCGTCCGGGCGTTGACTAGGTCATCGAGCGAGATCTTCTCGGGATCGGAGTTGATGCTCATCCGTTCCTTGACGAGCCGCGCCATCCGCGACAGGCCGACCGAGAACTGATTGGCGATCAGCTCGCCGACGGACCGAATCCGCCGGTTGCCGAGATGGTCGATGTCGTCGGTGTGACCACGCCCGTCGTGGAGGTCGATCAGGTACCGAATGATCGCGACGAAGTCCTCTTCGGTGAGCACGGTGTGGTTGGCATCGATCTTCAGCCCCAACCGATGATTGATCTTGTACCGGCCGACCCGACCGAGGTCGTACCTCTTGGGGTTGAAGAACAGACGCTGCAGCTGGGCCCGGGCCGTCTCGAGGTTCGGAGCGTCGCCGGGGCGGAGCAGCGAGTAGATCTGCTGCAGGGCCTCGGTCTCGTCCTTGGTGGGGTCCTTGGTCAGGGTGTTCTTGATCAAGGGCGATTCCGACCGGCCGGGCGGCAGCAGGACCTCGACCCGGGTCACCCCGGCCGCGGCGAACTTCTTCCGGAGGTTGTCGGTCAGTTTATCGCCGGCCTCGGCGACCACTTCGCCCGTCGCCGGATCGGCGACGTCGAAGGCCATGACGTGGGGGTGCCGGTCGCGAGTGGTGGTCGGCAGCTCCTCGTCACGCAGATCGAGCGTGGTGTAGCCGGCGAACACCTGAACTGCCTTGACCCCGACGTGGCGCATGGCGTTGAGACGCTCGGTGGTCAATTCGTCGCCGACGCCGCCCAGGGCGTCTCCGGAGGGGTCCTCCGGATTCTTGACCGGGACGGCGAGGAGGGCCCCGATGACCTCCCGGCGCTCCTGGCGGCCTTCGAGCTTGCCGGCGATGTTGATCGACTTGGTGGCGAAGAACAGCTTGAGAATGTCGGCGTTGGTGCCATGACCGAAGGCGCGCAGCAACGCGGTCGCCGGGAACTTCTTCTTCTTGTCGATGTGAACGTAGATCACATCGTGAATGTCGATGGTGAACTCGACCCAGGAGCCGCGGAACGGAATGATCCGGGCAGAGTAGAGCAACTGGCCGTTCGGGTGGGTCTCCTCCTCGAAGACCACGCCCGGCGAGCGGTGGAGCTGACTCACGACGACCCGCTCGGCCCCGTTGATGACGAAGGTGCCCAGGGGAGTCATGATCGGCAGCTCGCCGAGATACACCTCCCGCTCGATCTGATTCTTGAGCCGGCGCTGGCCGTCGACGTCCTCGAAGACGTTGAGGGCGAGCTTGGCCTTGAGCGGCGCGGCGTAGGTCATGTCGCGCTCGATGCACTCCTCGACGGCGTACTTCGGTTCGCCGAGGCTGTAGCTCTTGAAGTCGAGCTCGTATTTCCCGTTGACATCGGAAATCGGGAAGAGGTCCCGGAAGACGCGCTCCAGCGACACGTCCTGGCGGTCGCCTTCGATGTCGTCGGGATTGAGCAACGCCGAGAACGCCCGCGTCTGGATATCGAGCAGATGCGGCATGGGCATTGCGCTGTCGCGCTTGGTGAACGAAACCTCGGGCCGAGTCGTCGTCATCGCCAACTCCTACGCAGAAAGCAAAAGCGAGCCGCCGCGGTCGCCCCGTTTTCGAAAACGGGCCCCCGCGGGGACGCTGTGGAAATTCGACAGTACTGCGCTTCGAACAGACGCCATGTCGCCTCGCTGAAGAAGGTGGGTCGATCCCTGGCGCCACCCGAACGGGGCGGCGCCTCGGGACGGCACCCGACCTACTTCAGCTCGACGGCAGCGCCCTGGTCTTCCAACTTCTTCTTGATCTCTTCCGCCTCGGCCTTGGTGGCGCCTTCCTTGATGGTCTTCGGGGCGCCGTCCACGATGTCCTTGGCTTCCTTGAGGCCCAGGCCGGAGATGACCTCGCGGATCACCTTGATGACCTGGATCTTCTTGGCCCCGCCATCCTTGAGGATGACCGTGAACTCGGTCTGCTCCTCGGCGGCCGGAGCCGCCGCGCCGCCGCCAGCCGCGGGACCGGCGGCCGCCGCGACCACGGAGACATTGAACTTGGTCTTGAAGGCCTCGATCAACTCGGCCAGCTCGACCACGGTCTTGGAGCCAATCGCTTCGAGAATCTGATCGTTCGTCATCGTCGACATTGGGATATTCCTTTAAGCCGTTTCAGCTTGACGTTTGTTCTTGAGCGCTTCGAGCGCGCCGACCACCTGATAGAGCACTCCGTTGAGACACCCGGCGAACTGGCCGAGAAGCTCCTGCTTCGAGGGCAGGTCGCCGAGCCGCTTGATATAGGCGGCGTCGACGGTCCGGCCATCGACCAGTCCGATCCGAACCGAGGGCTTCTGGTGCTCCTTGGCGAACTGTCCGAGGACCTTCGCCGCGGGGAGCGGATCGTCGCCCGCCAGGACCAACCCGGTCGGGCCGGCCAGCGCCTCGTCGAGCCCGGTGACCCGATTGGCCGCCAGCGCCCGTTGAGCCAGAGTGTTCTTCACCACGACATACCGGGCCCCCGCCTGGCGCAGCTTTCGGCGGAGGTCGGTGATCTTCGCCACGTTGAGGCCGGCGAAGTCGGTGACGTAGATGTTCGCCGACCCCTTGACCGCTTCGGTCAGGGTCTCGACCATCTGTTGGCGTTCTGATTTGCTCATCGGTACACCGCCGTATCGAGCCGGACCCCCGGCCCCATGGTGCTCGACACCGTCGCGGTCTGGAGGTAAACCCCCTTGGCGGCGGACGGTTTGGCCTTGACGATCGTGTCCATGAAGGCTTGGAGATTTTCCTCGAGCTGTTTCTCCGAGAACGAGACCTTGCCGATCGGGGCATGCACGTTCCCGGTCTTGTCGACACGGAACTCGATCTTGCCGGCCTTGATCTCCTTGACCGCGCGGCCGACGTCCATGGTGACCGTACCCGCCTTGGGGTTCGGCATCAGGCCGCGAGGGCCGAGGATCTTGCCCAACGCGCCGAGCTGCCCCATGACGTCCGGGGTCGCCACGATCACGTCACAATCGAGCCAGCCCTCCTTGAGCTTCTGGACGAACTCGATCCCGACGAAATCGGCGCCGGCTGCCTGGGCGTCCTTGACCCGGTCGCCCTGGGTGATGACGAGCACCCGGACCGACTTACCGGTGCCGTGAGGCAGCACCACGGTTCCGCGAACGACTTGGTCCGCGTGACGGGGATCGACGCCCAACCGCACCGCCACATCGACGGTTTCGTTGAACTTCGCGAACGAAGCGGCCTTGACGATCTTGACGGCTTCGGGGATCGGATAGTGCTTGGTGCGGTCGACCTTGGCGAGCGCCGCCGCAAACTTCTTTCCGGTCGCTGGCATCAGTCGGCCACCTCCAACCCCATCGACCGGGCGGTCCCGGCGATCATCCGCATCGCCGATTCCATTTCGGTGGCGTTCAGGTCGCTCATCTTGAGCTCGGCGATCTTCTTGAGCTGCGCCCGGGTCACCTTGCCGACCTTGTTACGGTTCGGCTGAGCGCTTCCCTTGTCGATGCCCGCCTCCTTCAGAAGCAGGTTGGCCGCCGGGGGCGTCTTGGTGATGAACGTGAACGTCCGGTCCTGGTACACGGTCACGACGACGGGGATCACCATCCCCGCCTGCGACTGGGTCCGAGAGTTGAACTGCTTACAGAACTCCATGATGTTCACGCCTTGCGGCCCAAGCGCGGTGCCCACGGGGGGCGCCGGATTGGCCGCTCCAGCGGGACACTGGAGTTTGACCATCGCAACTACCTTTTTTGCCATACCTCCCTCGTAGCGAAGGCCGGTCGGTCAGGCCGCCGGCGGTTCTGCCGCAGTACTCCCCGTGCGGTCGCGGGCAGGAAGCGCGCTGCTTTCGACTTCCTAGTGACCCCTCAATTGCAAGTAGTCGAGCTCGACGGTCGTCGGTCGACCGAAGAGCGAGACCGAGACCTTGACCCTCCCCTTGTCGCCGAGCACCTCTTCGACGGTGCCACTGAAGTCGGAGAAGGGCCCGTCGGTGATCTCGACCGCCTGGCCGATCATGAACGGGATCTCTTCTTTCGGGCCGGCATCGGCGACTTCTTCGACGATGCCGAGCAGCCGATTGACTTCGTCCTGCCGGAGGGCCTGCGGCATCTTGGCCGAGCCCACGAATTTGATGACGCCTTGGACACTATTGACCAGGTGCTGGGCTTCCTGACTCATCGTCGTCTCGATGAGGACGTAGCCAGGGTAGAGCTTCCGCTCGACCATCACCTTCTTGCCATTCTTGATCTCGATCGCTTCTTGGACCGGAACCAGCGCCTGGCGGACCAGTTTCTGCTCTGCCGGCCGAGGATCTTCCTCGATGCGGCGAGCAAGCAGGCCTTTGACCTTGTTCTCGTGGCCTGCGGTGACCTGGATCGCGTACCAGCGGTAGTCCATGTTACCGGGCCAGGGCGGCGACGCCGTCGAAGAAGACCTTCTGGAGCAGGAAGTCCAGAATGCCGATCGCCGAGCCGAGGACGAGCGTCATGATGATGACTCGCCGGGACGCGTCGGTCAGTTCCGGTTTCGTGGGCCAGGTAACCTTGCTCATCTCGGCGCGGACGTCCGTCAGGAACTGACGAGTCGTCGAGATGAACGCGACCACCTTATTCGGCTTGGCAGCGGCCTGGGCCTGTTCCATGGCTACTTCGATTCCTTATGCATCTGGTGCTTGTTGCAGCGGGGACAAAACTTCCGCGCCTCGACCCGTTCCGGATGCGTCCGGCGGTTCTTGTCGGTGAAGTAGTTCCGCTCCTTGCACTCGGTGCACTCGAGAATGATGTTCTCGCGTGGCATGATCCCAACTCCCTACTTGAGGATCTTGGTGACGACGCCGGCGCCGACCGTTCGGCCGCCTTCCCGAATCGCGAACCGCAACCCCTCGTCCATCGCGATCGGCGTGATCAACTCGATCTTCATCTGAATGTTGTCCCCCGGCATCACCATCTCCACCCCCGCCGGCAACTCCACGTTCCCCGTCACGTCCGTCGTCCGGAAGTAGAACTGCGGCCGGTACCCCTTGAAGAACGGGGTATGCCGTCCCCCCTCGTCCTTCGTCAACACGTACACCTCGGCGTCGAACTGGGTGTGCGGCGTGATGCTCCCCGGCTTCGCCAACACCATCCCTCGCTCGATCTCCGTCTTCTCCACCCCCCGCAACAACAACCCCGCGTTGTCCCCCGCCACCCCCTCATCCAGCAGCTTCCGGAACATCTCCACCCCCGTCACCACCGACTTCTTCTCGCTCCCAAACCCCACCAAGGCCACTTCCTCCCCCACCTTGATCTTCCCCCGCTCGATCCGCCCCGTCGCCACCGTCCCCCGGCCCGTGATCGAGAACACATCCTCCACCGGCATCAAGAACGGCTTGTCGATCTCCCGCACCGGCTCCGGAATGAAGGTATCCAACGCCTGGTACAACTCCTCGATCTTCGCCACCCACTTCGGGTCGTTCTCGATCGCCTTGATCGCGCTCCCCCGAATCACCGGGGTGTCATCCCCCGGATAGTTGTACTTCGTCAACAACTCCCGGACCTCCAACTCCACCAGGTCCAGCAGCTCCTCGTCTTCCACCAAATCGCACTTGTTCAAGAACACCACGATGCTCGGCACGTTCACCTGCCGCGCCAACAAGATGTGCTCCCGAGTCTGCGGCATCGGCCCGTCCACCGCCGAGACCACCAGGATCGCCCCGTCCATCTGGGCCGCCCCGGTAATCATGTTCTTGACGTAGTCCGCGTGCCCCGGGCAGTCGACGTGGGCATAGTGCCGCTTCGCCGTCGAATACTCCACGTGGCTCGTCGCGATCGTCAAAATCTTGGTCGCGTCCCGCCGCCCCTGACTCTCCGACGCCTTCGCCACCTGATCGTACGAGATGTAGGTCCCCAACCCCTGCTCCGCCGCCACTTTCGTCAACGCCGCCGTCGTCGTCGTCTTCCCGTGGTCGACGTGGCCGATCGTCCCGACGTTCACATGGGGCTTGTTCCGCTCGAATTTGGCTTTGGCCATGGGGCATCATCTCCGTTTGAAAACCATCACGTTTTGTCCTGGGCGGCCTCGGCAGGGACCCCGAGCGCACCCTTTCTTGCCCAAGCTCGCGACCGGGATCGAACCGGTGACCTCATCCTTACCAAGGATGTGCTCTACCGACTGAGCTACGCGAGCAGTTGTCCGAAGCGGGCGACGGGACTCGAACCCGCGACCCTCAGCTTGGAAGGCTGATGCTCTACCAACTGAGCTACACCCGCGCTTGGCCTACCGCCCGTTCCCGCTTCGTTCGCCCAACTCCATGGTGGGGGTAGGATTCGAACCTACGTAGGGCGGAGCCCGGCAGATTTACAGTCTGCTGCCATTAGCCACTCGGCCACCCCACCGCCTAACGTGCGCACCCGCCCCGACAGACAACCCCGTATGCACACCGAGACGGGGTCGCGGGATCGTTCACCGAACAGTGTCTGCGCGCTCCGACAAAGCTGACGAAGGGACTCGAACCCTTAACCTGCTGATTACAAATCAGCTGCTCTGCCAATTGAGCTACGCCAGCGGAATTGCCCGCGGCATCCACAGATCCTTATAATACACGGACTTAGCAACGGAGTCAATGCGGCCGGTCACCCCCTCCAACGGACCGCGCCGGGGACCCGAGCATACAAGCTGATGGAAACGGGGCCGGCAACTTCTGCCGGCCCCGTCGCCGCCGTCGGGCGGTACCCTCTTAGACGTCCGCTACTTGATCGCGATCTTGCTCTTGGCTGACGCCTCCGCCTTGGGCAGCTTGACGGTCAGAACGCCGTCGCCGTAGTTCGCGTCGATCTTGCCCTCCTGGACCGCACCGGGGAGGCGGAGCGTGCGCATGAACCGGCCTTCCTCCCGCTCCTCCCACAGGAAGTCCTCGCCCCTTTCCTGTCGATGCAGTTCCCGCTTGCCGGAAAGGGTGAGCAGATTCCCGTCCAGGTTGACATCCAAGTCGTCCCGGTTCATGCCCGGAACCTCGAGGCGGACCAGGTACTCCTTCGGGTTCTCGGAGAAATCGAGGGACGGCTCCCACATGGCGTCCGTCGCAACCCGCGGTGTGGCAAGCGGCCACAGCGGGGTAGCGAAGAACCGATCGAACAGGCGATCGAAATCGTTGCGAACCCCGGCCATCGATGGAGAAGTCTTCATCAGTTTCATAGCGCCCCCCTTGCCTCGTTCACGAGGCGGTTCGTGTGTCGACGAACCCAAGATGTCACGGGACCGCTGAAACTCTGCTTAAGCCTGAGTTAAACCTCCTTAGTGCTGGTGCTTCGGGCCGGGCGGGCAGACCCGATGCAGGTCGCGAAACGCGTCATGCACCCCATCGAGAGCCGTCTTCAGTTCGGCGTCGGCGGCCTGGCCTTCGACCAGCTGGGCCAGTGAGCGGGTCTTCCCGACGAAATCCTCCAACTTGGTCGTGAAATCGGCTGGGGGCGGACAGGCCTCCGGCGCCGTCGACTTGGCCCAGACCTCGGCGGCGTTCGCCATTGCCCGGGCGCTATTGCGGGTCGGGGTCAGGTCCTTGTCCATCATGGCCGCGTGGTGGCTCAGATGGAGGTAATTGTGGACGGTGTTCAGCTCCTTCCAGGATGTCGCGGGCGGCATGTTGCCGTGGCCTTGGCCGTGGCGCTCATGCTGGGCCGCGGCGGTGGAGCCAAGGAGCATCGTCATCAGGAACAGCGAACGGACAGTGCCAGACATTGGGCCTCCAAACAGGCTCGGGTTGATACCCCAAATTGAGCTGATTCCATGAGAATCCGGTGAATCGCTCGCGAGGCGGCCTTCGGTGGCTCAGCGCCGGTCGACCAGCTCCGCGCTCCCGTCGCGGCGGTCTCGGAGCTCGAAGCCGGCCTCCTTGAGTCGGACCCGGATCTGGTCGGCGAGGGCGAAATCTCGGCTGCGCTTCGCGGTGGCCCGGCGGGCGGACCAGCGCGAGGCCCAACCCAGTCGGGCGGCCGGGTCCTCGGGGACTTGGTCGCCCAGGGCGGCCGGATCGGCGTCGAGCGCCGACGCCGCGATTTCCGCCCGGGCCTGGGCCCGGTGGGCCACGGCAAGGACCCGATCGACGGCGTCCCAAGCCGTTTTGGCGGCGGGCGTCGGGGCGATTCGCTCATCGAGGAGTCGGTTGGCTTCCCGGACGAACTCGAAGGCGGCGGCAACCGCTCGGGGAGCGTTGAGGTCGTCGTCCAGGGCCGCGGCGAACTCGTTGGCAAGGGTCGCGGCAAGCCCGGCCCACGGCGAAGTCGGGTCCGGCTTGGTCACGCTCGCCGTGTCGAACCGGTCGGCGAAGTCTCCCAATCGGCGGGCGCCTTCTCGCGCCGCGGTCAGGGCCTCGTCGGTGAGATCCAACTGCTGTCGATAGTGGGTCTGGAAGACGAGGAGCCGAAATCCGGCCGGCTCCACCCCGTCAGCCTTGAGGTCCCGCGCCGTGGTGATATTGCCGAACCGTTTGGACATCTTGGATCCACGGATGTTCAGGAACTCGCCGTGAAGCCAGTACTTGGCGAACAGGTCCTGGCCGGTAAAGGCGCAGGACTGAGCGATCTCGTCTTCGTGATGCGGGAAGATCAGATCGACACCGCCGGTGTGAATATCGAGGACCTGGGTTTGATACCGTTGACCGATCAACTCCAGGGCCATTGCCGAGCACTCGAGATGCCAGCCAGGTCTGCCGCGACCAAAGGGCGCGTCCCAGGCCGCCGAAACGGCTTCGTCCTCGGGTCTGGCGGCCTTCCACAGCACGAAATCCTGGGCGTTGTCTTTGTCGTACTCGTCGGCGCTGGTGCGACCACTCGCCCCGATCTTGAGTTCTCGGGTATCGAGCTGGGAGAGGCGGCCATAGGCGGGGAATCGCGCGATCCCGAAGTAAACCGAGCCATCCTCACCCCGGTACGCCACTCCTTTGTCGAGGAGCCCCTGGACGAGCCGGATCATCGGTTCGACGAACTCGGTTGCCCGGGGGTAGACGTGCGCCGGGACGATGCGGAGGTAATCGCGATCCTCGAAGAAGGCATCGATGAACGGTTTCACCAAGTCGTCGATCGAGGTGCGGCGCTCGCCGGCCGCCTTGATGATCTTGTCGTCGACGTCGGTGAGGTTCATGATGTGGAAGACATCGTAGCCGCTGGCCTCGAGCCAGCGCCGGAGCAGATCGACGAAGAGGAAAGTCCGGAAGTTGCCGACGTGGGCGAAGTTGTAGACCGTCGGGCCACAGGAGTAGAGGGTCACCCGCGGCGGCGCCAGCGGCTGGAACGGCTCGATCCGCCGGGTCAACGTGTTATAGAGCGCCAGCGCCACTGGCTCAGCCTCCCCCGGGCAACGGCGTGCCGTCGCCCCGAACGTGGACGGTCCGCTGCGGATATGGGATCTCGATGCCCTCTTGGTCGAACCGCTTCTTGATGCGGAGGCGGAACTCCCTCGCGACGGCCCACTGCGCCCCGGGGGCGGTCCGCAGCGCGGTGCGAATCGCGATCCCGCTGTCGCCGAAGGCATCGACTCCGAGGACCTCCGACCCCGCTTCGAAGCTCGCGCTCCAGTTCGGATCTCTGGCCATCCGGGCGAGCTCGTCCTTGAGCACCGCGAGGGCGCGATCCAGATCGGTGTCGTAGCCCACCGAGACGTCGAGCACGGCCCGGGACCAGCTTCGGGTCATGTTACTGACCGAGGCGATCGTCCCGTTGGGAATGGTATGAAGGACGCCGCGGAGGTCGCGGAGGGCGACCACCCGCAAGGTCATCCGCTCGACCACGCCGGCCTTGTCGCCAATCTGAATGACGTCGCCGACAACGAACTGGTTTTCGACCAACATGAAGAACCCCGAGATCAGATCCTTGACGAGGCTCTGGGCCCCGAAGGACACCGCCAGGCTGAGAATCCCGACCCCGGCCAACAGCGGTTTGATGTCGACGAAGAGGTTCAGGCTGAGCAGGATGATGCCGATGATGACCAGCGCCCGCCCGACGCTGCGGACCAGTTGGGCGATGGTCTGACCGCGCTTCTCGGCAGCCGAGAGGACCGAATCGTCGCCGTCGTCCACCGCGGATTCGATCCGCCGGGCGACCAGCCGAACGACCCGATTGGCCGCCCAACCGACCAGCCAGATGACGGCCAACTGCAGCAGCTTCCGCCACAGGAGGCCCTGATCGATCCCGAGCAGGGCCGTGAGCCAGTCGATCGGATTCGCGGTCATCGCCGCGAAAATAGGCAGGCGGCGGGTCCGCTCGCTACTTGGCGGGTTTTCGGCTCACGGTCCAGACATAGGCGGAGACCGCCCGGAGCTGCTCATCCGAGAGCGAGGCCCCACCCATGGGCGGCATGATCTGGCCGGTCTTCGAGTTGGCCAGGTCCGTTCCCGACTTGACCAGGGCCACGATCTCGAGAAACGTCCCCGATCCGTGGAGCCACTTGGCGTCCGTTAGGTCGGGGCCCAGGCCACCCTTGGCATCGGTGCCATGGCAGGCGAGACACAGCCCGATTCCACCGAAGATCTTCTTTCCTTCCGCGATCGTCGCCTTGGTCACGGACGCCGGCAAGGTGTCGGCCGGCGGCTGCGCGGCGGCCGTGGTGGCGAGGATCAACCCGGCCAGCCCGCGCCACATCGGCCCGGGCAGCCAGGTCAGAAAGCGGTCGTCAGTCCCAGCGTCCATCGGAAACGGTCCCTCGTCGATTCGTAGGTGCCTTCGAGTGTCCAGCGGAAGTTGCGTCGCTCGGCTCTTCCAATTCCAGCCGAGTAGGATTCGTAGCGTCGTTGGTTCGTTGGCGTGCCGAGGCGGACATCGAGCAGGGGCCGATCGGCGGTCACCAGGTTGTACAGGGCGAATCCATACCACTTCGACTTCGGCGGCTGGACGATCAGCTCCCCGAACCCGCCATCGACGGTGACCTTCGGCTCCGTTGGAAGAAACCGCGGCCGGCTGTCGGTTCGCCTGAGGTACTGCCAGTTCACCTCCACCGTCCCGCCGCCAATGGTCCCGTCGAACCCGATCATCTTGGTCTGGTTGCCGAGCCCGTCTGACTCGGTGCGCCCGGTGTATCCGAACGCGCCAAGGCGCACTTGGCTGACCAAGTCGCGGGTGACGTGGAGCGCGAGATTCTTGCCGGGATCGCTGTCGAAGGTACGGTCCGGCTGGGCGGCGCCAACGCCGTTGCCGTTCAGGATTTGTCCAGTGACCGTGAAGCCGGCGAGATCCGCGGTGGCCATCAGACCCCGGTCGTAGGTCAGGTTGACCGGTACCTCGCCGACCCGGGCCCGGTAAATGGCGTAGTCCTCGAACTCGAGCCGGAGTTCCCGCTTGAAGAGCGGGTCGGAGACCTGGAATTGGCCGACGATCAGATCGATCGGCTTGCCGCCGATATCGTTGACCTGGATCAGCGCATCTTCGACGCCGCCGATTTCGCCGCGCTCGAGCAGAAAGGTGTAGAAGTAGTAGGAGAGCTTTTTCGAGATCGGGCCGCCGCTGAGCAGCTTCACCCCATAGGGGGTTTGGAGATCGGTGGAGACGGTCCCTTTGGCATACCCTTGGACGTAGGCATCGATCCGCATCGCCAAGGGAAGGTCCTTGATGAGGGAAAGCTCGGGGTCACCCGTGTTGATCGTGTCGCGGGGCTCTTCGCCAGGGGCGAACCGAAACCCGTTGCCCGCGAACTGTTCGCCGAACGCGTTGAGCTTCGGAATCGGCTGGTGACAGAGCATGCAACTGACCCGGTAGCGCCGGGCAAACGCCGGGATGGGATAGGCGGCGCTGGGAAATGCCGCGACGAGCGCCACCAGAAGGACTAGACCGCGGGCTCCCATGACTCCGTCTCCGGACGTGGTTGTGTCCTGGTTCAGCGGAAATGTGACTCGGTGGCTGTGAATTAACGCACCCCGGGTGGTTCGGCCAGCGCCAGCATCGCCCGCGCCGCGCGGCGGCGGTCGCGAGCCGTTTCGAGCTTGCGGTCCCGC
>Ga0194132_10002851_pt1 | contig 31659 bp, 31 predicted proteins | sample TA2KigOf80mmetaG_FD_148612 | JGI IMG/M metagenome (GOLD analysis project Ga0194132, IMG submission 148612) | Freshwater microbial communities from Lake Tanganyika, Tanzania - TA2015054 Kigoma Offshore 80m | ecosystem: Environmental > Aquatic > Freshwater > Lake | place: Tanzania: Lake...
CGACGGTCGTGCAAGCGGGCGAAGGCATCGGTCGCGCGTTCGATCGTGGTCACGGCGGCCATTGTGACTCTCCAAAGTACCCGTTGGTACTTATACCGTAGCCGAAGCCCGCGTCACCTGTCAATCATCTACATCTGGCCGTCCGAACAGATCGGGCGTGGTACGCTGCGCCTGCGGTAGGTCTCGGCCAGGCCGGTATGCCGACATCGCCGACCGCGGGAGGACGAGATGAGGGTCGTACGTCTGGAGGAGAGCGGCCGGGGGCCGCACGGGGGACCCCTGTTCGTGGGGACGGTGCAGCGCCTGGGCATCGTCAACGAGGCTGAGAGCGACCTGCTGCGGGTGAACGAGGTCAGTTTCCTCGCCGGGGCGGTCAACAAGTTCCACACGCATACGTTCGATCAGGTGCTCGTCATCACCGAGGGCGTCGGCCTCGTGCAGGTGAAGGGTGGCCCCGAGCGCCGAGTCACCACCGGCGACGTGATCTTCTTCAAGGCCGGTGAGTCGCACTGGCACGGCGCGGCGCCGGGCGCGACGATGCGCCACGTGGCGATCGGAACCCCGGGTTCGACTCAGCTCGATCCGGAATAGACCCGGCCAGGCTCGCGCAACGGACCGCCTGCCGGCGATCCGGGCCCGGCGCGGCGGCGCCGACCCTACGCGCGCGCGCCGTACCTTTCTTGACTGACGATCTCGGCAAGAGATTTCCGCCCCGGGGTGGCGCGGGTAGGGCGATGGTCCGTTGTCGTCGTGGGGCGACCGATCGCGACGAGCGACCGCGCCAGTCTGTCCGGGGGTATGCCGAGGATACGCTTCCCCTCCGCCACCTGAGACTCGTCCCCGAAGAACGCCACTCCGCCGCCCAACCCGAGCATGTTCGCGGCGATCAGCAGGCGTTCGGTGACGCGCCCCTCATCGTACGCCTCGCTCATCGGGTTCGCGCCGTCCATCACCAGCGCGATGGCGAGCGGCACATCGGCCAGCCAGTTGATGGGCGGACGCAACTGACTCACCTTTCGCAACTTCTCCCGATCGGTGACGATGATGAAATGCCACGGCTGAGTGTTTCGCGCACTACCCGTCCAGCGCGCGATCTCGAGCAACTCCTCCACCGCCTCGGCAGGTACTTGCTCCTGGTGGTAGAGGCGCGCCTGCCGGACCGTGCGGACGGCCTCGGTCGGCCTGCTGAAGGTGCGATACGGCATGTCGGGCTGTCCCTCCTCGCGCCATCTCTGGCGCCTGAGGCATGGTATCCGGGCCCGAGGGCTTCTACCGCCGGAGCAGGTCGATCGGCGTCGAGGGATCGTACACGCGCGCGCCAGCCGCCAACCCCGGGTAATGCTCCGCCAGCGCGCGGTTCATCATCCAGGCGATCCGGCGATAGGCGAAGTGTCCGGTCGGCCCAGTGCGCAGTTCGGTTATGTAGAGCGCCTCGGCTAGATCCATCTTGAACAGCGCTCGAACCCGCGCCGCGAGGGGCAGGCAGTAGATCGCCTCATCGCCCAGGTCTTCGCGGAGGTCCTGGTACGCGCCGACCGCGGCCTCTAGCGCCTGCTCGTACCGCGCCCGATGCCCCTCGCGGGTGGCGAGTTCTGCGCCGGCGTCGGTCAAGCCGGCGCGGAAGATCTCCCCGGCATCATCGAATCCCTCGGCTGGGCTCGGCTCGCGGATGATCTGAACGCACCGGCGATGGCGGTGCAGATCGCGGAATGCGCCAACGTCGGCGCGGATCTCGAACGTCAGCGGATAGCCGCTGCGGAACGCACGGAGGTGCTCATCGTGGCGCCCGCGGTCGGCCAGCGCCGTCGCGACGATGGCGGCCCGGCGCTCAGGCGATAGCGCCGCAATCTGGCGGGCGATCGCGCTGAAAGGACGGCGTTCTGCGTCGACCTCGTACAGCAGCGTTGCCACGATCTCCACGTCCAGCGGCAGCGGTTCGGCGAGCGCCACGTCGCATCTCATCGACGCGGATCCGCCGAGCAACTCCGCAGCGACCCGAACGAGCGCCGCCCTCGCCGCTGCCGGATAGGGGCTCGGGGCCGCGTACTTCACGAGCGTCGGCGCAGCCCCGCCGACGAGCAGGTCGTCGAGCGCACCCACGGGCAAGCGCGCCGCCAGGCTGTGCAGTGTCGGCGCGTCGGGCGGGCGAGCGCAGGCGTCCTTCAGTTCGGCGGCGATCGCTCGGCACTCCGGCAATTGGTCGGCGGCGAGGCGGCTGATCTGCCGCTCCAGGACCCGTGCCGAGACGACCTGCCCCACACTCGTCCGCGTGGCCAGAGGGAGGAGGTAGCGGGCGACATCGAAGGCACGGGCCCTCAACGTGCGCCGATACGCTGGCTCCTCCATTTCCTCGGGCCGGGCCACGACCCTGGTCAGGACGTCGGTGAGGCCCCGGCTCAGGCCCTCGTAAGCCGCGAAGAGCCGATCGTTCGCCTCCCGATAGCGGCGCGCGGCTTCAGGCGACGCGATCTCGGGCGTGAAGTACCCGGTGCGGCTGAACGGCTGGTAGCGCGTCGACCGCTCCTGCCCATCCCAGAGCGGCTCGTCGACCACCCGCACGGCCGCCCAGAGGGAGATGTTCTCGATCGCGAATGCGAGGTGGGCGAGGTCGGCGATGGAGCGATGGCCGTACTGGAAGTAGAACGTCTCAAGGAAGTCGGCGGCCTTCTGCGCAGAGAGTTCGGCGATGCTCTCGCGCATCGACTGGTTCGAGCGGGAGTACTTCGCCATCGCGTACGCTTGCGTCTCTGGCGGTACCCCCCAGATCGTGTAGATGGCGCGCCCGGGTTCATCCGCGCTCGGCCGGGCGGACCGCTCGCTCACGCCGGGCGAAGGCTGGCGCGACATTCCAGGTTCGCTGTTACGGCGGCCGAATCCATCCAGAGCGGCTTCGCCTCGTCCCGCAGCCACAGGCGCGTCTGATCCCGGTAGTGGCGCGACCGAACGTGGGCTGACTGGCCGAGGTTGGTCGTCGAAAGCGTGACGCCACCCTCTCGCAGTTCGGCCGTGAATCGATAAGTCGCGCCGCCCTGAACGTGGAACGGTCCGACATCGGCGGGTTCGGCTGCGCGCACGACCGACCCGCCCGAACAGGGGAATGGACCGGTACTGAACTCGCGCTCGGGGAACAGCTCGGCGAGCGGGTGGGGCCAGGTGACGGTGTGAAGCCGGCCCCAGCGCCAGTGGGAGGCGTGCGGCCCCCCCTCCGCGACCAGACGTGCGACGCCGGCGGCGAAAGCTCGCTCGAGCGCGGTCGCCTCTCGCGCCGGGGAGAACCAACCGACGGTCGCGCCCACGATCAAGGCCCGTCCTACGTTGCGCGCCTGCGACGCCGCCAGGACGCCCAGACCCGGCAGCCGCTCCTCGACGATATCGCGACAGAGCGCTGCCCAGAATGCCGCGAAGACGCTCGCGCCGATGGAGTCCACGTCGAATCGGTAGTCCCACGCCGCGAGGTGACGCAGCGCGGTCCTCTCCCGTCGGCCGCTGACGGCCCTCAACCGCGGGAGCAGCGCCGGGACGAGTTCGCGGGCCCGCGAGGAGAGCCGTTCGCTGTGGATGCTGGCCGCATCCCGCGGCGTGTGGCGTGGCACCGCATCGATCCGTTCCCGGATGCGGCGGAAACGATGCCCGTCCGACCATGAAGCAAGGCCGAGGTAATGGGGATCGCGGCCGCCCCAGGGAGGGTTGTTCGCCGTCGCAACCCATCCGCGAGCGGGCCCCTCTTCGTGGGGTAGGTCGTCGAAGTCGTAGTGCCCCTCCCAGCGGTCGGCCGGCTCCGCCGCGTCGCGAACTCCGCCGCCACCACGACGTCGCAGCGGGATCTGTCCCGCGACGTGATAGCCGAAGCGCCCGTCGTCTCCGGCGTACACGAAGTTCAGCGGCGGGCAGGGCCAGCGGCGCAGGGCATCGAGGACGTCATCTACCGTTCGTGCGCGCTGAAGCGCCAGACCGGCATCCAGCCCCGTCCCCACGTCGTGGCCAATCCAGCGGAGCGAGAGCGCCTCGTGTCGGCCATCGACCACCCGCGCGGCGAGAGCGTCGTCGAGCAGGCCGTTTCCGGCCTCGAGGAGCGGGCCGCGGCACGTCCGCCGTACCGTGTGCGGCACGGGAGGTGCGCCAGCGACCTCAATCTGCTCCCGGGTAATGGCCATAGGCTGCCAGGTGCCGCCGTCGAGATACTCGTCCTCTCGGTCGGGGTCAATCCGCTCGCGGTAGAGGTCGCGTGCCGGCGCGACATGGTTCGTCACCCCCCAGGCGACGTGCGCGTTGCGACCGATGTAAATGGTGGGAAGTCCCTGGTAGAACGCGCCGATCGCATCGATGCCCGGCGCCGTGATCTGGGCTTCGAACCACTGGCTGGGAGCGGCGAAGGGGTTGTGCGGATCATTACACAGGACCGGCGCTCCAGTCGTCGTGCGAGTCGGCCCCAGCACCCAGTTGTTGCTGCCTTCGCCGGGGTCCGCGCCTCGCGCGCCGTAGGGAGGACCATCTGGCACGATGGTCTCCTCCGGCGCCTCCGAACCCAGATAGAGGTCGAGCAGCGACTGCGGCAGCGCTCGGCGCGCGATCTCGGCGAGGACGTTGGCCTCGGGTCGGCCGGAGTTGTACCACCATCGGTACTTCCAGATCGCGATCGAGTCGATCGGCCGCCACCGCGCGGGTCGGTAGCCGAGCAGCGCGAACTCCAGCGGCAGACGGGGCGTCCGCTCCATCCAGGCGTTCACTCCGGCGGCGAACGCGTCCAGTGCCTCCACGACCTCCGCCGGCATCATCGCGGCGTCCCTCGCCGCCACTCGTGCGAGGCCGAGAGTGCGCATGGCCCGATCGGTCGGCAGCGCCCGCGGTCCCAGGATCGCCGCGGCCCGACCGGTTGCGAGGCGGCGCATATAGTCGAGTTGCCAGAGGCGCTCCTGAGCCATCGTATATCCGAGCGCGACGTACGCATCGCGCTCCGATCGCGCCATCAAGTGGGGGACGCCCCACCGGTCCCAGGCGATCTCGACCGTCTCGTGGACCGGTCCGGTGAAACGGCCGCCGCGTCGCGGTGGCCGACCCCGCGGGTCGATGCGCGCCTGAGGACTCATTCCTCGCGCGTGACCTTGCCGAGCCGATCGAAGACGGCCGGCTCGCGCCCTCGCCCCCGCGCGCAGGCGATTGTGTAGATCTCCGCCGCGACGATCTCGACCAGCGGCGCAACCGACTCTGGCACGGTGCCGGTATCCACGATGGGCAGATGCGCGCCTGGCCCGATCGCATCGGCTGGACCGACCAGGGCGACCCGGCCACCGTAGCGGTGGATGTCAGCTGCCAGTCGGCGCATCAGACCGTGCGTTCGCCCCGCGGGGGAGAACAGCAAGGCGCTGGTCTGGGCCGACACCATCTCGATAGGCCCGTGCCGGAAGTGCCCCCCGGAGAGTGGCTCGCAGCCGGTAAGGCTCGCCTCCTTCACGACCAGCGAACCGGCCATCGCGCTCGCGAAGGACGGTCCGCGGCCGACGAGGAACAGATCGCGCGGCGGTGCGCCGAGCGCGCGCCCCAGCGCATCGCCGTACTGTTCATGACGCGCCGCGACCGTGGCGAGCGCCGTCGCCGCGCTCTCGATCTCCTCCCGCGCGACCTGGACCGAACCGCCGCCGATCGCGGTCACGGCGAGATGGAGCGCGGCGACAGTCGCGACGTACGTCCGGGTTGCTACGACCCCCTCGCTCCCCGCCCGAAGCACGATCGGCACGTCGGCCCGCCGGGCCAGGGTGCTGTCCGCGTGGTTGGTCACGCCGACGATGGTCACATCGCGGGGGAGCCTCTCGATGAGCCGCACGATCTCGACGGACTCACCGGACTGGGATGCAATCACGAGCAGGCTGCCCGACCCGATTCCGCTGGCGCTGTAGTGCAGCAGTTCGCCGGTATCGGCCCACGCATTCGGCATACCCATTTCGAGCAGCGCCAGATGAGCCGGGTACAGTGCCGCATGAGACGACCCCATCCCGGTCAGGATCGCCGAGCGATGCGTGCCGGGCAGCGCCCGCAGGCGATCGAGCAGCGGCGTATCCGCCGCGAGCGCGGCGGCGGTGGCGCGGAGCGCGTCCGGTTGACCCAGGATATCGTCGAGGAAGCTCACACGCCAACTCCTGGAAGCGGTGCGTCCCGACCGCGGCGGTCCCGGGAGCCGAGATTGAAGCATACAATGCGCGTCGTGCGCGTCAGGGTAAAGCTCCACGGAGAGACCAAGCGCGGCGTCCCCGGACTGCGGGGCGACAACGTTGAGGGCGAGACGCGAGATGGGCTGACCGTCGTCGAGGTTCTCGCCGAACTCGGGGTCGATCTCAGCGAGGTCTGGCTCAACGCCGTCAATGGGCAACTCGTCAAGAGCGATTACGTCGTCAACGACGGAGATGCGATCGAGGTGTTCGCGCCCGTCGCCGGCGGTCAAGCGGCGCAGGAGGAGAGGGTATGGGCAAAGGTTTCTCGGGCAAGATCCTCAAGGTCGACCTCACCACCGGAATCACCAGCGTCGACGAGCACGACGAAGCCTGGTACCGGCGGTACATGGGCGGACGGGCGCTCATCGCTTATTACCTTCTGAAGGAGACGAAGCCGGGCACCGATCCGCTTGGCCCGGACAACCTGGCGATCTTCGCGCCGGGCATCGTGACCGGCGTCAACGTCTCCGGCAATGGCCGCAACGGCGTAGGCGCGCTCAGCCCATTGACCGGCGGTTTCGGCAACGCCGAGGCGGGTGGCTACTGGGGTGCCGAACTGCGCCGCGCTGGTTGGGACGCGATCGTCGTCCGCGGGAAGGCCGCCCATCCGGTGTATCTCTGGATCAACGAGCACGGCGTCGAGATCCGCGATGCGCGCCAACTCTGGGGCAGGAGCACAGGCGAGACCGAGGATCTCATGCGTGAGGAACTCGGCGATGCGCTCGTCCGCACGTGCCTCATCGGCCAGGCAGGCGAGAACCTCGTCCGCTTCGCCTGCGTCGTCAACGACCGGTCGCGCTTCGCCGGGAGGACCGGATTGGGCGCGGTGATGGGGTCGAAGAATCTCAAAGGGATCGCCGTGCGGGCCGGGCGCGGTCAGTTGCCGGTGGCCGATCCGGCCGGAGTGAAGTCGCTCCAGAAGTGGATGACCGAAAACCTCGACCTGGTCTTCAACTTCTACGATGTCGGGACGGCCGGCGGCCTGAAGGGGCTGAGCGTCGCCGGCGGCCTGCCCACCTTCAATTTCCAGGAGGGCTCGTTCGCAGGGGCCGACAAGATCACCGGCACGACGATGCGCGATACGATCCTCGTCAAGCGCGATACGTGCTACGCGTGCGCGGTGCGCTGCAAGCGCGTCGTCGAGGTGAAGGAACCGCTCCAGGTCGATCGGCGTTACGGCGGCCCGGAATACGAGAGCCTCTCCGCGCTGGGGAACAACAACGGCGTCGACGATCTGATCAAGCTCGCCAAGGCGAACGAGATGTGCGCCGCCTATGGCCTCGATTCGATCTCCGTCGGCATGGCGATCGGGTTCGCGTTGGAGTGCGCGGAGAAGGGGCTGCTCACCGAGAAGGACACCCCGGCCGTAAAACTGGCGTGGGGCGATGGCGATCTGGTAATGAAGCTCATCGATCAGATCACCTTCCGGCAGGGAATCGGCGATCTGCTCGCCGAGGGCACGGCCCGCGCGTCGGCAAAGATCGGGCGCGGGTCCGCGGAGTTCGCACTCCACGTCAAGGGCCAGGAGTTCCCGATGCACGAGCCGCGCATTAAGCACGCGCTCGGCCTCGGGTACGCGCTCTCGCCCACCGGCGCCGACCACATGCACAACATGCACGATACCGGCTACGGGGCGGAGAACCGCGGTGTCAAGATCCTCCGCGAAGCCTGGGGGATCGAGGCGAAGCCGATCCCCGCGCACGGGCTCGACGACACGAAGATGGAGATGTGGTTCCATCAGACCCATTGGCGCCATTTCCTCGATGCCGTAGGGATGTGCCACTTCCTCCCCTACACGCCGGAGCACATGGTTGGGCTCGTCAACGCCGTCACCGGTTGGGACGTGACGAACCGGGAACTCCTCGAGGTGGGCCAGCGCGCCGCGACGATGGCCCGCGCGGTCAACATCCGTGAGGGGTTCGACCACGAGCACGATGCGCTGCCGAAGCGCATGTACGGTCGATTCCGCAATGACAACTCACCCACGGGCAAGCCCATGGATCCGGCCGAAGTCGAGCGCGTCGTGCACAAGATGTACGCTCGGTCCGGCTGGGATCAGCGCGGCACCCCGACGGCGGCGGGTCTGGAGCGTCTGGGCATCTCGTGGGTCGCCGAGGCGATGCAGCCCACGAGCGCGACTCGTAACAGCAAGCGCGCGCTGGTTGCGGCGTGAGCGAGCGGGGCGGCGATCGGCGCCGAGATGGTGCCGGCCGCCGCAAGCGCGCGGCCGGCCGGAAGGCGGAACGTCGGTGGGACGCGCGGCTCAGCCCGCGTGAACTAGAGCGGCTGTTTCATGCCGCACGGCTCTCCACCGACGAAGAACCTGCGATCGCCTTCCGCGCGAGCTGAACTGAATGGCCGCCGCCGATCTCGCCTACGCCGGCGTCGGGCGGATCGCCGCGCTGGTGCGGACACGCGAGATCAGCGCCCGCGAGGTCGCCGAGCACTTCCTCCATCGAATCGTCACGCTGGGTCCGCAGCTCAACGCGATCGCGGCCGTGATGCCGGATCGCGGCATGGCCGAGGCGGAGCGGGCGGACGCCGCGGTGGCGCGGGGCGATCCGCTCGAGCCCCTCCACGGTGTCCCGTACGGGGCGAAGGACCTGTTGGCGGCACGCGGTGCGCCGACCACCTGGGGTGCTCCTCCCTTCCGCGATCAGTTCTTCGATACCGACGCCACCGTCATCGCCCGGCTGGGTCGCGCCGGCGCACCGCTATTGGCCAAGCTCGCGATGGTCGAACTCGCCGGTGGCGGCGGGTATCGATACGCTCACGCGTCGCTGCAGGGTCCCGGCATCACGCCGTGGGACCGAACGCGCTGGTCTGGCGGGTCCTCCAGCGGCTCCGGTTCTGCGGTCGCGGCGGGCTTGGTCCCCTTCGCGCTCGGGTCTGAGACGTCGGGCTCCATCCTTACCCCGGCCGCATACTGCGGTGTCACCGGTCTTCGCCCCACCTACGGCATCGTCAGTCGCGCCGGGGCGATGCCCCTCTCTTGGTCGCTCGACAAGATCGGGCCGATGGCGCGCTCGGCGCACGATTGCGCGCTCGTGCTCGACGCGATCGCCGGGATCGATCCGGCCGATCCGACCACTGTCGCGCGCCGGGCTGCGCGTGGCACCGGGCGGCTGCGAATCGGTTTCGCCCCGGCGGACTTCGATGACCTCGCCGCGACCTCGGCGCGGCCGGCGCTCGCCCGGGCGCTGGTCGTAGCACAGGCGCTCGACCTGGAGTTCCACGAGGTCGGGATACCGTCGGACCTCCCGTATGGCGACATGGTCGCCACGATCATCGGTGGCGACGCGGCGTCGATCTTCGCCGATTTGCTCGCGAGCGGTCGGGTGAAGGAACTGGTCGACGCACGCCAGCGTAGCGGTCTTCTCGCTGGACGCAGGATCAGCGCAGCGCGCTACCTCGATGCACAGCGACTGCGCGGCCGCGTGCAGAGCGCGTTCGCGAGCATCTTTCAGCGAGTGGATCTTCTTCTCACACCCGGGCCGCGGCGAGGCGCGCCCCCGATCGATCGCCCGCTCTTCCGTCCGGCCCGGGGCGCGCGCACACCGGCCGACCTGCCTGCGGGCATGCCGCACAATGCGGCGATCGTTTCGGCCGGGAACCTTGCCGGACTTCCCGCCATCGGGTTCCCGTGCGGGTTCGATCGCGAGAAACTGCCGCTCGGCCTCCAGGCGATCGGTCCAGCGTTCTCCGAGTCCCGATTGATCGATTTCGCCGGTCGTTTTCAACAGGCGACCGATTGGCACACCCGCCGGCCGCCGGAGTTCGCCTGAGGTAAACCTTGTCGTGCCGCGCGACAGCCCCGGTCCAGACCGGAGCGCGGTGTGGTGGCGGCCACTCCAGCGGGTACGCACCGGAGGATCGCCGCCATCCTTGCGCGGGATGGAGGGATCGCTGACACTGCGGGTGTGTCAGTCTCCCGCTGAACGCGGCCGCCGGAGGAATGGGGCGCGCGCCACCACCCTCTGGGTTTCCGCGCCCTGACTCCTCGCCATCGGCCCGGTGCCGCAATGGGATCGTGCCGCACCGTTCCTCGCTCTCGGTGTGAAAGGACTGACACATGCGCGATGCCCGACGCATCTACTACATCCACCAGGGCACATTTGCCTTCGCCTTCGCCCTCGCGGCCACGCTCAACATCGTCTGGCAGGTCGAGAGCGGGCTGACGCCCCTGCAGCTCATCCTGATCGGTACTGTCCTCGAGTTGACCGCGTTCCTCCTCGAAGTGCCGACTGGGATCGTGGCTGACCTGTACAGCCGACGACTCTCCGTCATCCTCGGCGTCTTTCTCTTCGCGGCGGGTTGGACGCTCGAGGGCGCGGTCCCCGCCTTCTGGGCCTTCCTCCTCGCGAACGTCCTCTGGGGGACGGGGTACACGTTCATCAGCGGCGCTCACCAGGCCTGGATCGCCGACGAGGTGGGCGAGGCCGCGGTGGTGCGCGTCTACCTCACCGGCGCGCAGATCGAGAACGTCGCACGCATCGTCGCCATCCCAATCGCGGCGGTTCTGGCCTCGGCGCAGCTCAATCTGCCCATCCTGCTCGGCGGCGGCCTGTTCCTCCTCCTCGGTCTCTTCCTCGTCGTCGCGATGCCGGAGACGGGCTTTCGACCCACGCCCCTGGAGGAGCGCGCGAAGATCGGCACGATGGTGCGCACCTTCGCCGCCGGCGTCGCGGTCGTGCGTCTCCGGCCGATCCTGGCCATGCTCCTCGCTGCGGGGGTCTTCATCGGCCTCGCCAGCGAGGGGATCGATCGACTGTCCACGCCGCACCTGTTGCACGGCTTCGCCCTTCCCCTACCTCGCTTGGGACCGCTCGAACCGGTCGCGTGGTTCGCCGCTTTCAGCCTGGCGATCGCGGCCCTCTCGGCTCTGGGTCAGTGCGCCCTCACCGGATATGTCGTGGCGTCCACCGAGAGCCGCCTCTCCTGGCTCGTCGCGTCGCTCGCGATCGTCCAGGTCGGTGCAACCGGCTATTTCGCGCTCACCGGGGACCTCACGACCGCCGCCGCCGCCTTCGTCACGCTCAACGTGCTGCGCGGCATTGCCGGGCCGATCCACGGCGCCTGGCTGAATCAGGGCATCGATCCGCGCGTGCGGGCGACGGTGCTCTCGATAGGCGGGCAGGCCGACGCCCTGGGGCAGATCGCGGGCGGCCCGCTCGTCGGCGCCGTCGCGACAATGGGGAGCATCCGCGCCGCGCTGCTCGCCTCGACGCTCCTACTCCTACCGGTGCCGGCGGTTTATGCCCTGTGCTCGCGCCTCGTCCGCCCCGCGCTCAAGGAGGACTGAGTCGCGCGCCCAGGCGAAAGCGCTCACCCAGGGGATGATCGCGGCCCTCGATGCGGTCGGCCGCGATCTCCCCCACGATCGCCCCGAATTTGAAGCCGTGGCCGCCGCCGCCCCCCGCTACGAACACCCGTCGATGGCCAGGCGCGAGATCGACTATGAAGTCGTTATCCGGGGTGTTCGCGTAGAGACACGCGCGAGACCCCGCGTAGCGTCCTTCGGCGAGACCAGGCATCCACCGTCCGACAAAGGCGCGCGCCGAGTCGGCGAATGCCGTGGGAACCTCGGGCGCGTCGTCCGGGTCGACGATCGCTCCGAGATCGTTGTCGGCGATCTTGATCCGTCCGTCGCGGAGAGGGTGGCCGTACCAGCGATCCGGTCCGGAGTCGATCGCGAAGACGGGAAGCGCGCCGGGCAGATGCTCAGACCCCGGCACGGGATCGAAGAAGGCCACGCATTGCCGCGTGACGGCGATCGAATCCCGAAACACCGGCAGCAGCGTGGGCAGCCAGGCTCCCGTCGCGACCACCGCGAGGTCGAATCGGAGCGTCCTGTCGCCGACGCCCAGGTCGACGCCAGAGGTCCGCTCGTCGATCGTGCCGACCCCGCCATCCTCGCGGAAGATGACACCCAGTCCCTCGGCGAGGTTCGCCATCGCACTCACCGCGTCGGCGCTCACGAGGTAGCCGCCCCAGTCGTCGAAGAACACCGTGGCGTCCTCGGGGATCGCGAACTGGGGGAACCTCGCGCGCGCCTCTGCCACGGGGATCGGCGCCAGGCCCAGCGAGCGCATGCTGTCGCCGGCGCGCGTCCCGCGGTCCTGCCCGGAAGCGAGGAACACGTGGCCGATGGGCAGGTAGAAGTTGACCCTGCTCTCCGCTTGCCAGCGGCGCCAGACCGGTTCGGCGGCCTGCACGAGAGCGATGTAGTCGTGGCGATCGCCGTACAGGCGCTGGATCGTCCGGGACACATCTGTCGAGGCCGCGCGCGGGTGAGGGATCGGGCCGCGCTCGAACACGGTCACCTCGTGACCCCGCTCCCGCAGGGCGATCGCGCAGCCCAGGCCGAACACGCCGCACCCCACCACGGCGATCCGCATCGTCAGCGGATGGCGGGCGCCGACACCGTGAGGCTGCGCTCCCACCGCGCGCAGATAACATCGACCTTTTCTACGGCAAGCCCGATGTAGTGTCGGGCGGGGTCGTCGAGGATCCGGCGCGCGAATTCGGGTAATCGGTCTAGGACCGGCGCGACGGCCGGGTGCGCCGCGGCGATCTCCATCACCGTGCGGCCCGAGGAGCGCGCCTCGAGCGCGATCTGGCGGGCCACCTCGTGCGCGTGATCCACGCCCGCGGTGGAAAGCGCGATGTAGAGTGGTTCGGCGACGATGAGCCGTCCTGCGTCCCGCGCATTTGCCTCGAGTCGCTCCCGGTTCACGTCGGTGGAGCGCACCAGGTCGTTCATCCGGTCGAGCGCGTCGAGAAACCCGACGAAGATCTCCGGCACGAACCGGGTCGAGGCCGTATTCGTGAGGTCGCGCTGGTGCTCAGAGATCTGATTGGAGAGGAGCGCCACGATCCGGGGTGAGAACTCCTTCCACATGCTCTTGACATGCTCGAAGTTCCAGGGGTTCTGCTTGTGGGGCATGGTGGAGGAACCAACCTGCGTGGGCAGAAATCGTTCCTTGATCTCACCGATCTCGCTCCGCTGGAGGTGACGCATGTCGTCCGCCAGGTTCGCGAGCACGCCGAAACAGGAGATGACCGCGTAGGCCAAGTCGGCGAGCGGTTCCGGCGGGACGATCTGGGTGGAGATCGCCGCCGGCTCGATGTCCAGTTCGGCGAGGACGCTCTGCTCCAGAGCGAGCGGATCGTCGACGATGAGGCTCAGCGCGTTGTAGGCGCCGACCGCGCCCGAGAGTTGCCCGCGCTGGGCATCAGCGGCGCGCCGAATCTCCTCGATCCTCCCGCCCACCCGTTCGACGTAGAGCGCGATCGCGAAGCCGAAGGTGACGGGGACGGCGTGCTGGCCGTGCGTCCGGCCGATCTGCACGGTGGCGCGATGCTCGCGCGCCACGTTGATCAGTCCTTCGAGAAGGCGGTTCAACTCGGGCAGGAGCACCTTCCGGGTGAAGTCCCGCAGGCGCAATGCGGTCGCCGTATCCCACACGTCGGATGACGTGGCGCCCAGGTGAATGAAAGGCCGCGCCTCGGCGCTGCAGTGGCGGCCAATGCAGTTGACGAGCGCGCGCACGTTGTGCGAGGTCTTCTGTTCCTCGGCGTGCACCTCCTCGAAAGTGACCCGGTCACACGCCGCGGCGATCTCCTCCGCGATCGCCCTCGAACACCGCCCGACGCGAGCGAAGCCGCGCGCGAGCGCAGCCTCGATCCTCAGAAAGTACCGTAGATTCGCAGTCTCGGAGAGGTACGGGTGAACGAGCGGAAAGAGCCGCTCGTTCGGACCGTAGTACCGGTAGTCGAGCGGGCTGACCGCATCAGCCCAATGCAGCTTGCACCGCGTCGGTCACGACTTTGAGTTCGGGGTACTGCTTCGACTCCAGCTTCGACCAGATCTGCTCGCCATTCACGCTCACCTCATACGCCCCGCCGGACCCGGCGTGCAGGTTGACGTGTGCGATGTTCTCTGGCCACTTCATGATCAGTTCGGACGCCATCCAGGCGGCCCGGGGCCAGGTGCGTCAAGGGACGCAGTAGGTGATATCGACGGTGACCTTGCGATCGGACATGTGGGCACGCCTCCTTCAAGGGGGATTCTACGCTCCGGCGTCCGCCCTCGCGGCCGGTGCCTGGCGACGAGCGCTCAGGCGGCGCCGTGGCGCAACGTCTTCGCGACCGCGTCGCACACCAGTCGGTAGTACTGATCGTTCAACTCGTGATTGTGGACGCCCCGGAACGGGAATCGTGGATGGGCGCGACACCACACCCTGATCTGCCCCACATCGTTCAGTTCGTAGAGGCGGAGGAACTCTCGCTCGTCCGGAGTCAACACAGCACGGTCGTGATCGTAGCAATCACGCCTGGTAGAAGAACTCCCAGACCAGAAGGACGACGTTGACGAGGACGCACCCCCAGAGGACGCCTGTTACCCGTGCGATCTGGGTGCCCAATCCGCCGCCGGCAACGCCGCGCGTGTAGGCACGGACGAGGAATGCCGCCTCCACGATCAGCGCCACGGTGAGCCGATCCCGCTGGCGTCGAGTCCGACGCGGGCGAACCGCTCCGACGCAAGCCGTGCGAGGTCGATGGCCGTGATCGCGAACAGGGCGATGCCAGCGGCGAAGAGTGCCGCCCGACGGAGTGTCGCGACCGAGGCCCCGGGGTTGGCCGGGCCGCCTGCCCCCGCGGAACTCGCCGGCATTCCCACAGCGAGGAGTATCGTCGACCGGCCGATTCGGCCAGCGCCAGACCTCCCCGATCGTTCCAGGCGGCCTGATCGCGACCATCGAGACATAACGTCGAGCACTGCTACGATGCGGGGCGCATGTCCATCGCCACGCCGCCGCTGCTCGCCGCACGCGCGGTCGCGAACATCGAGCGCGTACTTGTCGGCAAACGCCGTGAGGTGGAGCTGCTGCTGGCCGCGCTGCTCGCCCGGGGACACGTACTCATCGAAGATGTCCCGGGCGTCGGCAAGACGGTCCTGGCCCGGGCGCTGGCGCGGTCGATCGGCGGGTCATTCCGCCGGATCCAGTTCACGCCCGATCTGCTGCCCGGCGATGTGACCGGCGTCTCGATCTACAACCAGCGCACTGGTGAGTTCGAATACCGCGCGGGCCCGATCCTGGCGAACGTGGTGCTCGTCGATGAGATTAATCGCGCCGGCCCAAAGACGCAGTCGGCGCTTCTCGAGGCAATGGAAGAACGGCAGGTTTCGGTGGACGGTTCGACACACCGTGCACCGGCTCCCTTTCTCGTTTTGGCGACGCAGAACCCCCTCGAACACGAGGGGACCTACCCGCTCCCCGAGGCGCAACTGGATCGGTTCATCGTGCGTCTTTCGCTGGGATACCCCAGTCGCGACGAGGAACTGGCGATCCTTGAGCAAAGCACGTCCTACGTCGAAGGGTCGCCACTCGACGCCCTCCCCGCCGTGCTCTCCATCGGCGAGGTCCTCGCGCTCCAGGCTCAGGCGCGCGCCGTGTACGTCGATCGGCTCATCCGGGAATACATCGTCGCGATCGCCGACGCGACGCGATCCCACCCCGACCTGAGACTTGGCGCGAGTCCGCGCGGATCGATCTCTCTCGTCCGGATGTGTCAGGCGTTGGCGCTGTTACGCGGGCGCGACTATGTCATGCCCGACGACGTCAAGGCCCTAGCGCCTGCCGTGTTCGGACATCGGCTCATCGTCGCGCCCTCGGCCAGGATGCGGGGGTGGACGGGCGATCGAACCGTGGCCGAGATCCTGCAACATCTCGCCGTCCCTGGGGCGCGTGTTCAGTAGGCATGTGGTACCTCGTTACCGAACTGCAACTCTGTTCTTCCGCCGCGCGGCGACAGAGTGGGGAAGGTCGGCGCGCACCGTGCGCGCGATGCTTCCTCACCTGGGGGTACTTCCGTAGCAACGACGACCGAGTCCACGTCCTCGGCACTCACTCCGCGCGATGCGCTCCGGCGAGTGCCCTTCTTTCGCCGACGCCGCGCGCCTAAACTCGATCTGCTGATCGAGGCGTCCGTGACGTTCCGCGTGTTGCCAGGCGACATGGTCATCAGTTGGGACGAGACCGGTCAGGCGCTTTGCGTATTGCCCTCCGGCCTCGCGCGCGGGACAACCGCCGGAAGGAGTGAAGCGCGGAACCTCGCGCCGGGCGATTACGTGGGCGAACTCGCCCTCCTGGAGACGGCTCGCCCGCTCTATCGCGCCCAGCGACGACAGCGAGACGCGTCTCATGCGGGCGCAGATGCTGCTCTACGCCGAGGACCTGAAGAAGATCTACGACGAGGAGCCTACCCGTTCGGCAGAGTTGCGCGAGTCGCTGATGGACACCATCAAGATCCTCGTCAATGCGATCGAATCGCGCGATCCGCGCCAGATCGGCCACGGTAGTCGCGTAGCGCGATACTGTCAGATCCCCGCGCAGCAACTGGGCTGGTCGGAGGAGCGCGCCGTGCAGGCCGCGATCGGCGGACTGATTCGCGATGTGAGCCTCGTGTCGCTGGATGAGGACGTCGCGCGTAAGCGCGGACCCATGGATCGTGCCGAGATCGCGCAGTTCCGCCAGCACCCCAATCTGGGCGCGCGCCTCCTCCGCGGTACCAAATCACTCGAACCGCTGGTGCCCTACGTCCTCCACCATCACGAGCACTTCGACGGCACCGGTTATCCAGAACGCTTTCGCGGGCAGGACATCCCCATTGAGGCGAGGCTGGTGGCGGTGGTGGATGAGTTCGACGATCGGCGCTCGACTCTCCCGGCCGGCGATCCGAACGCGACCGACGAGGTGCTGCGCGAACTGCGCCAGCTCACCGCCGATCGACTGGATCCCGCCATCGTGCAGGCATTCCTCGAGGCAGATCGCGCCGGACACATCATCGTCTGAGGGACTTTACGCCCGCGGGCCGAGCTCCTGATCGACCTTCCGGAGCAGTTCGAGCGGGCTGAAGGGCTTGGTGAAGTAGCCGTCGGCACTGGCTCGGCGCGCGCGGGCCCGATCCGCCTCCGCGCCCAGCGCGGTGAGCATGATGATTGTGATATCGCGCGTGGCGGGATCGGCCTTCAAGGTCTCGCATACCTTGTACCCATCCATCACCGGCATGTTGACATCCAGGAAGATGAGATCCGGGCGGCTCTCGCGGGCGATCGCCACACCCATCTCGATCGCGCCGTGCGGTCTTCTGGGCCCCGAGGACCTTGACATCGCCCGTGCTGCAGCGACGACGATCGCGTCCGAGAGCGCGTTCGTCTCGGCGAACGTCCACGGCACACCGGTCTTCGGCGCGCAATTGGCGGGTGGTTCTCTGCTCAAGCTTGGCGATGCGGCTGACCCGGCCTTACCCCGAGCGAGCAGGCGCTCCTCGCGTCGCTGGCGATGCGCGCGAGCACCGTCCTTGAGCGTGTGCCGCAGCCCTCCTGGCGGCGGGGCGCATCGCAAGTGATCGCGCCTGGGTCGGTGCAGCGCGCGATCGGGCAACTCGGTCGCTTCGCGCAGAGTCCTCGCCCCCGCCCCGCGCTCACCGCGTACGATGCGCTCATCTTCAGCGCGGCGAGTCCCCGCGTTCAGGGGAGCCAGGAATGGCGCATCTTCGGGCCGGGCGGTCCCGACGGTCGGCACTTCTGGCGTTCCACGGTGGACACAAACCTCCAGGAGTTTAAGAGCCTTGCCCTCTCCGCCGGGCTCCACGAGATCAGCACGCCGCTCACCTCGGTGCGCGCCCATTCGGAGCTCGTGCTCTCGATCTCATCGCCGGGGGGCGCTCCGCGCGACGGCATGGCTTCCTCCTGACGGTCCACGAAGATTCGCTGCGACTCGCCGAGCGGCACGAAAACATGAATTTGTTCGTCCACACCCAGTGGACGGGCATCGCGGTGCATGCCGCGCGGAAATGGTGAGATGCCGGCTCGCGTTCTGATCGTCGAGGACTCCCCCAGCGTCGCAAGCGTCGTCCTGTTCGTGCTCGAAGATGCCCCTGGCGCGCCAGGAGGCAGCGCGATTCCCGGGCGGGGTCGCGTTCGTCGACCTGACCACCGTGGGCGACGTGACCGACGTATACCCGGCGATTTGCCGCGCGGTGGGGTTGCGCGAGCCCACGGGCATCTCCTCCGAAGACCATCTCCACGCCGCCCTCCGACAGATTCGCCTTCTCCTCCTGCTCGACAATTTCGAACAGGTCTAAGGTGGCGGCGTCGCTGTCGGCACGCTCCTTGCCCATTGTCCTGAGATTGTCTGCCTCGTCAGTTTTCGACAGGCTCTCCGTCTACGCTGGGAGCGACTCTACGAGGTGGTTCCGCTGCCGCTTCCGCTGGCGAATTCTTCCCTGGATGTGGCCCTGACGACGCCGGCCGTCCAATTTGTTCCGCACCCGGGCGGACTCGCTCGACGGCCTGGGACTCGTGGCTACCTTTACCGACAATCCGCCCACCGCCCGCACGTTGTTCGGCGTCGCTGTCGCGGTCAGTCGGGCGCGCGCCGATCGAGCCGGCGAGGCGCTCAACCTGAACAACCTCGGTCGCGTCGCGTTCTACGAGGGCAATCTCGACGAAGCGCGGCAGATTCAGGAGGCGGCGAAGATCTGGGCCGAGCAGGGCAATACCTGAGGTATCGCCTACGTCCTCGAGGGTGCCGCCAGCGTCGCGCTGGCGCGCGGGCAGGACGCGCGCGCGGTCACGCTCATCGTCGCCGCGCGAGCCATCCGCCGCCGCATCGAGGAACCTCCGTCGCCGCTCCGCGCCCAGACCATCGCCCGGACCGATGCGCGCGCACGGGGACTGCTCGCCGCGCCGGAAGCCGCCGAGGCGGAGGCGCGGGGCGCCGACAATACGTCGCTCGATGGCGCGCTGGTGCTCCTCGACAATGTACCTGCAGCCGACGTGGTGTCGGTCGATGCCGGGCCCGCTCAGCCAGCGCGAGGTTGATGTCGCTCGCCTGGTCGCCCGGGGGCACACCAATCGGGAGATCGGCGACGTCCTCGTGATCTCCGGGCGCACCGCCGACGCTCACGTCAATCGCATCTTCCGCAAGCTCGGTTTCCGGTCACGCGCCCAGATGGCCGTCTGGGCTCAGCGCCGCAACATCGACTAGGCAGACCGGGCGCGATGGGCCATGGCCGCGCGCGATCGTCTCTTTGAGATTCGGGCCGTCGGACGAGCCGGGCATCATCGACCGCGACCGCCGCACCCTTGTGGCTTGCCTTCTCGGCCGCGCCGCCCGCGCCGTGGGCGGGCACGATGCCTTCTCCTTCCTGGTCTTCGATCCCGCCAACCCGACCGGCGCGAAGCCGGCGCATTTCGGGAGCGATCTGGCGCTCAGTTCGCTGGGGCGGCGCCTGACCCGGCGCGTCCTCGAGGTGGGCGGTCAGTCATCATCGAAAACGTTCGAGGTGAGGAGAGCCTGACGCCGGCGGCCGCGGAGCATGGCGTGGAGGCGGCGATGACGCTGCCGCTCCGAGTCCGCGGGCAGATCGCCGGCGTGGTGCGCTTCTATCTCGCCGACTCGTCCCGCCTGGGCGGCGAGGCCGCCGCCTCGACCCTGGCCCGACTTCGGGAATTGACCGTCGAAGGCACCGCGCACCCCACTCCGACTGAAGCCGTCCCCGTCGAGATGGAAGCGATACCCCGGCCGAAGCCGCACGGCCAGCCGATCGTCGACCTCGTCGCCGCGGTCGTGGGCGAGGCCCTGACCCGACTCGACGAACAGATCGGTCGGGCCGAGGAACTCAGCGAGGCGAACCGCCTCAAGTCCGAGTTCGTGTCCGTGGTTTCGCACGAACTGCGCAGCCCGCTCACCTACGTGATGGGCTTCAGCGAGATCCTGGCCGACGCGATCTCTCGGTCGATCGCATCAAGTACTACGCGACGGAGATGCATCGCGAATCGCGACGGATGCTCCAGATTGTCAACGACCTGCTCGACATCTCGCGTATGGAGTTGGACCGGCTCTCGATCGAACCACGCGACGTGGCCATCGCCCCGGAGATCCAGCAGATCGTCCGCAATCTCGCGACTACGACGGAGATCCACACGCTGAACGCAGAGTGTGCCGACTCCCTCATCGTCTCGGTCGATCCGATCCGGTTCTGGCAGGTGCTCCAGAATCTGATCACGAATGCGATCCGCTACTCTCCGGATGGTGGTGAGATCGACGTCCGCGGCGAGGTCGATCCCGAGGTACCCACGCACGCCCGCTTCTCGGTGCGCGATCGGGGCATCGGGATCGCCGACGACCAGATCGACCGGGTGCTTGAGAAGTTCTAACGGGTGGATGGAGAACTCAAGGCGCGTGTCCGGCGAACCGGCCTGGGCCTGGCGATCTGCCAGGCGATCGTCGAGAGCCACGGCGGCCAGATCTGGGTGGAGAGCGTCGTCAGCCAGGGCAGCACCTTCTTCTTCACTCTCCCGCTCGTTCGCGCGCAGAACCCGGGCCGCGGCCGGGCAAACGTCCACGGGCAGCCCGGCGGCGTGACGGAGAACGGTGCGTTCACCCTTGGGGCGTTCGCCCTCTGCCTGCTGTTGACGCCGCTGCTGGGCCCCGGCCTGCTAGCTGCCGGTCTCGTCCTGCTCGGCCTGCTCGCGGGAAGTTGGGCGCTCGCGCGACTCGCCGCCATCGGCCTGACGGTGTCTGGCGCTCCGCACGCCACGCGGCCGCACGTGGGCGACTGGCTCACGCAGACGTTCTCCGTCCAGCACCGCGGCCCCGTCCCACTCGTCCGCGCCACCCTCGTCCTGGATGCGACGCTCCCCGAGCACTCCGGCGCCTGGACTGCCACCGTCACCCGCGGCCGGAGCGAGCGCTGGATCCAGCGTGCCCGGTGCGCCGCCCGCGGCGAGATCCAGATCGGCCCGTGCACGATCTTGGCATCCGACCCCTTCGGCATCTGGAACGCGCGGAGTGCGACCCTCCCCGCGCAGCGCCTGATCGTCCTCCCAGCGTTGGAGCCTATCGAGAGTTTGATCGTCCCGGCCGGTGAACGCGCCGAGGGCGAGACGAGCGCGATCCAGGCGCCGACCATCGCCGCCTCCACGATCGTGCGGAGGTATGCGCCGGGTGATCCGTTCGGGCGGATTCACTGGCTTTCCAGCGCGCGCCGCGCCGCGCTGATGGTGCGGTCGCTCGATCGCGAGGGCACCGGCGACGTTCTGCTCGTCCTCGATCTTGATCGCGCCACGCAGCATGGAGATGCTCCGGAGACGACCGAAGAGTATCTCGTGCGCGCCGCTGCCAGCCTTGCCGGCGCACTGATCGAGCGCGGGAGAGGCGTGGGTCTCATCGTCGGCGGGGAGGTGCTCGAAGAGATCGCGCTGGGACGCGGATCGGCCCACCTGATGGAGATTCTCGAGCGGCTCGCTCTGGCCCGATGCGGCGCGGAGATCCCGTTCTGGCGCGTGCTCTCCGACGTTGTCGCGCGGTGCGAGCGAGGGGTTACCATCGTCGCCCTCACTGCCGCGAGCGATCGCGCCTGGGCAGAGGCCCTGGCAGCGGCGCGCGACCGCGGCGCGCAGCCACACGCGATCCTCGCGGAGGGCTCGACCTTCGGCGGGGCGGAGTCATCCTTTCCTCTGGTGGCCATGCTCGCCTCGCTGGCGATCCCGACCTTCCTCATCAAGCGCGGCCAGTCTGTGTCCGTGGGGATCGCCGCGGAATGACCGGTCGTGCGGTCGCCGCGCTCGGCGCAGGTGCGCTCTTTCTGGGGACGCTGCTCTTGGCGCGGGGACCACATTTCGCCCTCTCGCCCGGCGAGGTCGGCGCAATCGTCATCGGGATCGGCGTGGGCGTCGGGTCGCTGGTGCGTCGCCGTGTTCGCCTCAGATTCGTCCTCGAGTTCGCCATCGCGATCGTGGCGCTGATCCGTCTGGCGCTCCTCGTTCTGCCGCCGGGCAACCGCATCGGCCTCGTGGAAACGGCGGCCAGCTTTCCCTACCTGGATCTAATCCTGCTCGGATCGATCGGCATCGGAGGGGTGCTCGGCCGGATGGGCGCGATCGCCGCACCGTTCTGGATTGCCACGTGGGCGGTCGGCAGCGAGCCGACGATCGAGCGCGATCCCGTTGCGCTCGTGCTCTATGGCCTGCTCGTGCTCGCGCTCCTCTCTCTCACCGGGGCCGCGCAGGCATCGCGTCCGTGGTCGCTGCGTCGAAGCGTCGCGGTGGTCGGCACGGCCCTCGCGCTCTGTGCCGGTGTGGCGCTCGCGGTGACATCGCTCCCGATCGGATCGCTCCACGCCACAATCGCGCCGATTGGGCCTGTCAGCGGCGCGTTTGGTGGCGCCAATGGTCATCGCTCGGTCTTTGCTCGCTCGCTCACCCTGGGGCAGCGCTTCGCGCCGACGGCCGACGATGCTCTGCGCGTGTGGGGCGGCGAAGGCGATCGGGTGACGGTCGCGCGTTTCACGACGTACGACGGGCGGGGCTGGTTGAACGCCGAAGGTACGAGGGATCCGTCGGTCTCGCGCGGGAACACCGAACCGCCGCGTGGCCAGCGCGAGATCGAACTGCTTCGGCCCGGTTCGCCGGCGCCCCTTCCGCTCGGGCCGATCATTGCGGCGAACCTGCCTTCTCGCCTGACCGCGGAGGCTGGCCTCAGCGCTGTCGGAGGGGAGGCGGCGCCGCACGAGGCTCGGGCCGCGTCGCGCCGCTATCGCGAAGCGATCCACAACGAGGAGCCGCCCGAGGACCTCCTCTCGTCCACGCCCCCTCCGCCTACCACCGACCGGGTGCGAGCGCTGGCCGCGGAGTTGACCGCCGATCTGACCGCCGCCGACGCGGCGACGGCGGTCGAGGGATACCTGCGGACACTCCGATACTCCAACATCGCACGGCCGGCTCCGGCGGGTATCGACGCGGTTGACTGGTTCCTCTTCGAGACGCACGCCGGATACTGCGACTACTTCGCGTCAGCGATGGTCGTCCTGCTCCGCGCGGCCGGGCATCCCGCCCGTCTCGCCGCCGGATATGTGGGAGGTCGCGGCGAGTCCGATGGTGCACGGGTATTTCGCGAATCGGACGCCCACTCCTGGCCGGAGCTCTTCATTCCGTCAGTCGGCTGGGTTCCCTTCGAGCCTACCCCATCGCGAGGCCCCCCAGTCCGATCGGGCGACGAACAGCTTGCTCTCGCCTCGGTCTGGCACTCCGCGACTGTGCTCACAGTCGCCGGGATCGCTCTCGTCCTCGGCGTGGGCGCGGCGTTCCTCCGGCTCGTGGTCGGCCTGCCACTCGGTGGCGCTTCGCCCGATCGGATGGGCTACGTTCGTCTCGTTCGCCTGGCCCGTCTGGTCGGTCTCGCGCCACGGGAAGCGGAGACACCCCGAGAGTTCACGGTCCGTCTGGGCGCGGCCGTCCCCGAGGTCGCCACGCCGGCGGCGGCGCTCGCCGCCGCGTTCGTCGCCCATCGCTGGTCCGCCGGCGTGGAACGCGTCACGATCGATCCGGGCGATGCCTGGCGTTCCGCCCGTGCGATCCTGCTCCGCGCTGCCTGGCGCAGGCTGGTCCGACGGTCGTGGCGAGGGATGTTGCGTCCGACGATACTGCGCCCGTGAGCGCGCCAGACCGCATCGCGATCCTGGGTGGCGGCGCGATGGGGGAGGCGTTCGCGCGGGGTCTTCTCGGGGCCGGGATCGTGAGCGCGGGCCGCCTGCGCGTTGCTGATCGGCACGAGACGCGCCGGACGCACTTCGCCAAGGCGCTGGGCGTCGAGACACACGACGCGCCCGCTGTGGCGGTGGCCGACGCCGACGTGGCAATCGTTGCGGTGAAGCCGCGCAGTGTTGCGGGACTGGCCGCGGAACTCGATGGCGCCTTGCGTTCGGTTTCTCTCGTCATCACCATCGTCGCCGGTCTCGACCTCGACCGCGCCGCCGAGAAGTTCCAGACCCGTAGCCTTTGCAGGGCAATGCCGAACACTCCCGTACAGGTCGGCGCCGGAGTGATCGCCTACTTTCCGATGCCGGGTCTGGGCGCGCGCGAGTGCGAATGGGCGGAGACGATCCTCCGCGCGGTCGGCTCGGCTGTCCTGATGGAGGTGGAGGGCGATCTCGACGCCGCGACGGCCCTGTCGGGTTCGGGACCTGCATACGTGCTGCTCTTTCTCGAGGCGATGATCGACGCCGGCGTGCACGCCGGTCTTCCCCGGGCGATCGCGCGAGATCTCGCTCTGGGTACGATCGAGGGCACCGGTACGCTCGCGCGTCGGAGCGGGCAGCATCCCGCCCTGCTCCGCGACGCGGTCACTTCTCCCGGCGGAACCACCGCAGCCGGGCTAGCCGAACTGGAAGCGGGTCGTCTGCGTACGGCGGTGAATCGCGCCATACTTGCGGCGATGGCGCGGAGTCGGGAGCTGGGGCGCGGGCCGTCGTGACCCGCCGTCCGGACTGGCAGCGCGATCCCGATCTCGGCCGTCTTCTCGGCCTGGCCCGCCTGACCCCGCGGGAGGCGACTCGGCTTCTCCTGGACAACGGGTGGTGGGAGCGCATGTCCGATCGGCTCTCGCCCGTGGCGCAGGATGGGCTGCGCGAGCTGATCCGCCGGCGCGCCCTCTCCGACCGCGTCCCGCGCTGATCCGGCGCCCGCCCCGCGGCGGTGCGGAGCGTCAGCCTTCCGTCGGAAGCGTCCGCCGCACGAGGTTCGCCATCGCCTCACGTTCCGGCCGCTCCCGCTCGAGGCCCGCCACCACGCCGCGGCGATCCTCAACCGGCCGGTTCTGGCTGGTCTTCCACTTGCCCTCGCAGCGGGTCACAGCGATCTCGACCCCCACGATCGCACGCAGCATGCCTTCCACGAACGAGGACGGCGCATCGGCGACCGCCCATGGTTCCGGGCGCGGCGACTCGTGCTCCCCGGTAAGCGCCTCGATCTGCGCCATGATCCAGACCGGATCGTCGATCAGTCGAGGCACACCCCGCGCCTGGACCATCGCGTAGTTCCAGGTCGGCACGACCCGGCCGGTGGCCGCTTTCGTCGCGTACCACGCCGGGGAGATGTACGCCTCCGGCCCCTGAAACAGGACGAGGCACTCGGCGCCCGCGCTCAGGTCCGCGATCTGGGGATTGGCCCGCGCGACGTGGCAGCGGAGCACCATCGGCGCGGCGGGATCGGCCGCCTCGGCCAGGGTGAACGGGACGAGGTTCGCGCTGAGCCCCGAGGCTCCGAAGGTGATGATTGTGCCCAGGGGATGGCGCTGAATGAGCGTCCGAAGGACATCGGGCCGCTCCTCACGGAAGTGCGCGGGCAGGTACATCGGCGCGATCCCCCAATGACCGGATCCACCCGCGCGCGGAGGTGTGGCGCCAGCAGTCGCGCGCGACCGGCAGGATCGAGCCTACCACTCCATCGGCACGGTGTGCCGCCATAGGGTCCGGATACGTTCTGTGACTCGCCCCGCGTGCTTCTCCAGCCGGTCATTCGGCGCGCGTATGAACCGGTTCCACCGCGACTGATGAAGCCCGGTCGTCGCTCTCGCTCTGGCTGATGGTCTCCTGGAAGTCGTCGTGGGTCACCTGCGCGAGGAGCGGCGGGAAGGTGCGGCGGGGTGACCGTAGCGGCCGCAACGCTTCGACCTTGTGCCGCAGCGCCCGGACAAGAACATCTTCGGCCACTTCTCGCGAAAGCCCTACACGATCCGGTCACCCACGCAGGCTCGGCCGCCTCGACCCGGTAGGCGGAATCGATTGATCCACCAGACAGGGGAGAGAGACTGATGACGCGCACCCTCTAGGCTGGCGACCGAACGGGCGAGTGCGCCCCCATCGATCACCACGTCGTTCGCTGCCGGACTGATCGCTGCCTGCCACATCGAGCGGACCCCACGCCGTTCGCTTTCCGTTCCGGCAAGTAGTGGATGGCTCCACGCAGCTATCCAAGCGGTGCGTCGGCGATCACCCATTCGGGCATCTCCCGCTCGCGGGCGGCCTCGATCTCCTCCCGCGCGTCGTAAGGAGCCTGGCGCTGCTGCACGATCCAGCCGCCGAGCGTGGCAGTGAGGATCGTGTAGAAGGCCAGCGGGCGGCCACTGAGCGGGAGGCCGACACTGGCCACGTTCACGAGCAGCGCGAACTCGGTGGTGCGGACGAAACAGTTGTGGTAGTGACCGAACGCGATCGCCGTCGCGCCGGTGCGGCCGTAGGCGTCGCGCACCTCGGCCGCGGTGTTGTGCGGGCCACCACGCCGGTCGTTCGTTCCGCACGGGCTGGAGTGCACGACGATAAGATCGCCTGCAGGAGTCTCCTGACGATACTGGCGCGGCAGCATCATCAACCCGGAGAGGATCTCGGCGGTCAACTGTTCGCGTGTCCAGCGGATCTGCGCCAACGCCGCGGCCCGGAGGTGCGGCGGAAACTCGCCGTGCGCGACCCGGGAGAGGCCCAGCGACTCATCCTCATTCCCACGGACGAGCGTCCACCCCCGATCGCGAAGGTGCTCCCAGCACTCGCGCGGCCGAGGGCCCCCCTGCGCGAGATCGCCCGCGACGATGACGCGCTCGAAGGGTCCGGAAGACTCCACGGCCGCCGTGACGGCGCGCAGGGCGGCGAGGTTCCCATGAATATCCGAAAAGATCGCGAATCGCACTGGAGCGGGCTCAGTCTACTCTCCATAATCGTCACGTTGTGATGCCGTCGCCGCGGCGGAGCGCCGCGCGCCTGTTTCCGTGGCATTACGCATGGGCGGTCGCGGGTATCGCGTTCCTGGCGATGCTGTTTGCTGCGGGGGTCCGGGCCGTTCCGGCGGTGCTCATGGTTCCGCTCGAGGCCGAGTTCAACTGGGACCGCACGGTGGTCTCTGCCGGCGTCGCGCTCAATATCCTGCTGTTCGGTCTCTGCGGACCGTTCGCCGCCTCGGTGATGGAGCGCGTCGGCATGCGCGCGATGATGATCGGTGGCCTCGTGGTGATGGCGTGCGCGGTCGCCGCCGCGACGGCAATCCAGACGGCCTGGCAGTTCACGCTCGTATGGGGTCTGGTCGTCGGCATTGGCTCGGGGGTGATCGCTGGATGGGTGGCGGCGGCCGTCGCGAACCGATGGTTCGTCGCCCGGCGCGGACTCGTCGTCGGTCTGCTCACCGCCGCCAATGCCACCGGTCAACTGATCTTCCTCCCCATCCTGGCCGCGATCGCGGGCGGTCCCGGGTGGCGCATCTCGCTCCTGCTCGTGGTGGCGTGCCTGCTCGTCGTCCTGCCTCTCGTCGCCATCGGAATGCGCGAGCGTCCCGGGGACCTTGGTCTGCGCGCCTACGGGGCTCCATCCACCTGGTGGCCGCCCCCATCGCTCGCGCGTGTCAACCTGTTCCTCGGCGCGCTCCGCACTCTGGCCAGTGGGCTCCGCCACCGAGACTTCCTGCTCCTCGCCGGAACCTTCTTCATCTGCGGCGCAAGCACCAACGGTCTCGTGGGCACGCACCTCATCTCGCACTCGATCGAGCACGGCATCGCCCCGGTCGCCGCGGCCAGTTTCCTCTCCATCGTGGGCATCTTCGATATAGTCGGGACGATAGCCTCCGGTTGGCTCACCGACCGCTTCGACAGTCGGCTGCTCCTGGCCTGGTACTACGGCCTGCGCGGGATATCGCTCGTGTTCCTCCCTCAGGCCTACGAGGCGGGCCTCACCGGCCTCACTATCTTCGCGATCTTCTACGGCCTCGACTGGGTGGCGACGGTGCCGCCGACGGTTCAGCTCACCGCCGCCATCTTCGGTCGCGAGCGGGTCGCGACCCACTTCGCCTGGATCGTCGCCAGCCACCAGATTGGCGCGGCGGCGATCGCCTATCTGGCCGGACTCTCCCGGGTCTGGCAGGGAAATTACGGGCTGGCATTCCTCGTCTCCGGTCTCCTCTGCCTGCTCGCGGCGTGGATGGCGACGCGCATCGCGCGGGGCGCCTCTGCACCCGTCGCGACCAGTCCCGCCGCGGCCTGAGGGCTTTGCCACAGGGATGCGCGCGGGGATCGCCGGGCACCTCCTTCATTTTGGCCACAGCTACCGCGCGGCCGGGATCAGCCGGTACATCGGCGAACTCGTCCCGAGACTGGCCGACGAGGAGGGGATCGACCTGACCGTCTTCCTCGGCCCGGCGGGTGAGCAGCATCGCGCCGCGATGGGGTCGGCGCGCGTGCGGGTGACCCGCCTGCCCACCGATCGACCGCTGGCGCGCATCGCCTGGGAGCAGGCCCTTGCCGGCGCCATCGCGCTCGCGCAGCGGCTCGATCTCTTTCACGGACCCGCCTACGCGCTCCCGATCGCGCTGCCCGTACCCGCGATCGTGACGTTTCACGACCTGTCGTTCGAGCGGTACCCAGCCATGTTCCCGCGCGGGAATCGGATGTACCTGCGGCTCGCTGCCCGCGTCGCCGTGCGCCAGGCCCGCCGCGTCGTCGCCGACTCGCACTTCACTGCATCGGAGGTCGCCGCGATCCTCGGTGTGCCGCGCGACCGCATCGACGTCGTCCCGCTCGGCCTCCGCGCGGGAATCGGCCCACGCGATCGGACGGAGGTCGAGCGGTTCCGTGCTGCGCGCGATCTGCCGGATCGGTTCATTCTGTACCTGGGCACGATCGAGCCCCGGAAGGATCTCATCACGCTCTTGCGAGCCTTCGCGCGCGTCCATCAGGAGGATCCCCGGGTGGGCCTGGTGATCGCCGGAGGTCGCGGCTGGCAGGAGGGATCGGTGTTCGCCGAGGCGCGCCGCCTCGATCTGGGGTCGGCGATCCGGTTCGTGGGGTTCGTCCCGGACGAGGAGCAGGCCCTCTGGTACAATGCGGCCACCGTATTCGCCTATCCGTCACGCTATGAAGGGTTCGGATTCCCGCCCCTCGAAGCCATGGCCTGTGGAACGCCCGTGGTCTGCACCGGTGGCTCCTCGCTCACCGAACTGGTGGCGGATGCGGCGATGACCGTGCCACCGGGTGACGCCGTGGCGCTCGCGAACGCGCTCCATGGACTGCTGGCCGATGCGACCGAACGGGAGCGTCTTGGCGTTGCGGGGATTGCCCGGGCGGCGGCATACACCTGGCGGCGAACCGCGCGGGAGACCGCGGCGACGTACCGCCGCGCGCTGGGAGCGGCGGCATGACTGTCGAATCGAGAGCACCGGAGGGCGCGCGTGCGGGGACCTCCTTCCGCGCCGAACGGCGATCGCACGTGCTGCTCGAGCCCTGGTTCGTCGCCGCGCTAGATGCAGTCGCGATCAACCTCGCGTTCTATCTCGCCTGGTTCGCGCGCTACGAACTGGAGATCGGCGCCGAGCTGCTCGTGCAGAACTACGTCGAGTGGGATCAGTACTCCTCCATTCAACTCGCGCTGACCGTTGTCACCTTGATCGTCTTCCGGCTTCAGGGGCTCTACCGGCTGCGACGCGGCACTACCCTGGTAGACGAGGTAGGGATCCTCTTCAACGGCACGCTCGTCGGCATCGCGATCATGATCGTCGGCGTCTTCTACCTGCGTCCGTTCGGCCTCTCGCGCCTCGTGTTTGTCTACGCCGCGATGCTGATCGTCATCATCCTCACCCTCGTTCGCTACCTGTACCGGGCGTACCGGGGGTACCTTCGGCGGCGTGGCATCGGACTGCACTGGATCATCGTCGTCGGCACGGGGCCGCTCGGACGCCTGATCATGCAGAACGTCGTCGCCCAACCCGAACTCGGCTATCAGATCGCCGGCTTCATCGATGACGAGCGGACCGAGGATATCGGGCGGTTCCGGTCGTTGGGGAAGACAGTCGACCTCATCCACCTTCTCGAGCCGACCGACGTCGACGAGGTCGTCATCGCCCTGCCCTCGCGCGATCACGCCCTCATCAGCCAGTTGATGCTGGCCTGCGCCCAACGGCGGGTTGCCTTCCGCATCGTGCCCGACTTTTTCGAACTGAGTCTCAATCAAGTCGATATCGTCGACATCAACGGCGTCCCCCTCATCGGCGTCCGCCAGACCCAGTTGAGCGCCAGCGGCCAGGTCACAAAGCGGGCGATCGACGTCGTGGGGGCTCTGCTCAGCATGGTCATCCTGGCGCCCCTCCTCGTCGTCGTCGCGCTCCTCATCAAGCTGGATTCACCCGGGCCGATCATGGTCCGGCAGACGCGCATCGGCCGCGGCGGCCGCCCGTTCGAGTTCCTCAAGCTGCGATCGATGTATGTCGGCGCGGAATCGGCGCTCAACCAGATCCGCCATCTCGACGAATCGGGGAGCAGCGGACGCATCTTCAAGGCGCGCGACGATCCGCGACGCACCCGCGTCGGCCGATGGCTCCGGAGGTTCTCCATCGACGAGCTGCCCCAGGTGCTCAACGTCCTGCGCGGCGAAATGAGCCTCGTTGGGCCGAGACCGCCATTCCCCCACGAGGTGGAGCGGTACGAGGACTGGCATCGGCGCCGCCTCGAGGTCCTCCCCGGCATCACCGGCCTCTGGCAGGTGAGCGGACGCAGTAACCTCACGTTCGATGAGATGGCGTTGCTCGATATCTGGTACATCGAGAATTGGTCGATCGGGCTCGACATGAAGATCCTCTTCCGCACGCCGGCCGCGGTGGCTCTGGGCACGGGCGCGTACTGATGGAGGTGCGCGCCTACGGTCGGATCCTCTGGCGGCGGCGCGGGCTCGTCCTCGTCGTCAGTCTCGCGAGCCTCATCGTCGCGATCGTCAGCGTCCTTTCACTGCCGCAACCGTTGCCCAGCTACCAGGCGACGGTGATCCTCAGCGCGCGGCCGAAGAATATCCCTGCGCTTGCCGGCAACCAGTACGGCGATTACTACCTCTACATCGCCTCGGAGTTTCTCAACGACGATCTCATCACCCTCGCGGAGTCACACGGGTTCTTCGAGGCGATCCAGCGGCGCTACGCCGGGCGCCCAGAAGGGCCGCCCTTCGGCTCCATTAGCGGGCGCAAGACCCATCGCGTCGTCACGTTCTCCATCTCCTCCAATCGCGCATCCGATGCTCTGGCGCTCGCCCAGGGGGTGATCGACGTCTTTCTCACCCCGCACGAGGGGGAGCCGCGCTATCTGGCCGCGGTGAGCGCGCAGGATCCGGACATCACCATCCTCGACCCCCCGCGCCTGACCGCCGAACCGGGCGTGCGCCGCGGCGCGATCGATGTGGGCATTCGCGCCCTGCTCGGCATCCTCGCCGGCATCGGCCTGGCCTTGTTCCTCCACTACATCGACCCGACTCTTCGCGATCGCGACGAGGTAGAGACCGCGTTGGGCGCGCCGGTGCTCGTGGAGATACCAGGGCGGTGAGGTTCCGGCCGGAGCCGAAACCCACCCCAACCCTTCAGAAGGGAAGTCCCGCGGCGCCGGCCAACGCGCCGTAGAGCGCGGGATCGATGCCGACCCGCTCGAACGCCAGGAACATCACCACATCGACCGCCTCTCCGGGGCGCAGGCGCGCCGTCCGGGTCGTGTCGATGTCGCCGCCGTAGGGACCCATCACCAGCACGCTCAAGCGCTGCCCCTCGCGTCCGGAGACGAGCACGATCGCCGCGCCATCACTCGCCTCAGCG
>Ga0194132_10002853_pt1 | contig 31636 bp, 20 predicted proteins | sample TA2KigOf80mmetaG_FD_148612 | JGI IMG/M metagenome (GOLD analysis project Ga0194132, IMG submission 148612) | Freshwater microbial communities from Lake Tanganyika, Tanzania - TA2015054 Kigoma Offshore 80m | ecosystem: Environmental > Aquatic > Freshwater > Lake | place: Tanzania: Lake...
TGCGGCAGTCTGCTGCCGGAAGTGAGGTTGGTTACTGCACGGAAGCAGCTGCCGACGATCGGTCTGTCCAACAGCAGGCGGCCCCTTTCCACATCATCATCATCATCATCTTGATCGGCTCGCCGGGGATCTCGACCGTCTCTGCGGCAGCGACACCCATCGCCGACAACTCAGACAGCACAAGCATCGCACTAGCGGTGAGCAGCAACTGCACCAACATCGAACTTCGACTCAGCACCCCTCGTCGGCGAGTCATCGCTCACCTCCTGCAGAGATTCAGATTGTGAAATCGAACAGCTCATCGCAAACCGCAGATCGCGATGCTACCTCGGTAATCGTTCAGCCGTCGCAACCGAAAGTCTCACGCGACCCGATCCACCAGCGCGTCAGCCACGAAACGGGCAAGTCGGGTTGCAAAATCGGCGTCTCACGGCCGAACGATCTGGCGATATTTTCCGCTGCGAGAAACCCGCTGCGCACGGCCCCCTCCATCGTGGCTGGCCAGCCGGTCTGGGTCCAATCGCCTGCCAGTTGCAGGTTGGCGATTGGCGATTGTTGCGCCGGTCGCAAATCTTCGGAACGGGGTCGCGGCGAAAAGACTGCTGTGTGCTCGACGATCATTCTTGAGTGCAACAACTTGGCCGCGTTCGCTTCGGGCCAGATCCCCTTCAGTTCCGCCACGACTTCGGCAATGACCTGCTCCTGCGAACGCTCGGCCGCTTCGCGAGCGTTGCTGATGACGACCTGGTAGTAGTTCCGAGTTTCGAGTTGCGAGTTGCGAGTTGTGCCGTTCTCACGGGGAGCTGGGAATTGGGGACTCGGAACTTTGCTGCGATTGAACATCCACTGGCTCAACCGTCCCACCAGCACCGCATGTGGCAATTCGGTGATCGGGCGATCGAACCAGAGATGCACGCTGGCAATCGGCGCTGACTCCAGTTGGTCGATGAGGTTAAACGGCGGTTGGTTGTGCCATGCGCCTGGCAAGAGCGAACAGAGTCGCTGATGAGGGACCGCCGCCACAAACTGTTTTGCCGAGAGGCATTCACCGTTACGAAGATCGACGGCGACGACATGATCGTTTTCCAAGACCAGCCGTTCGACACCCGACTTCAAACGGACCTCAACGCGATGCGACGTCAACCATTCAGTCAGTTGTCCGGAGTACAACTCATCCAGCGGGAGTGTTGGTAACCACACCTCCCAGCCGTGTCGGTTTGCGAGAAATCCATCGACGAAGACCTTCCGCGCTGCCGCGACAGACACACGATCAAGCGATTCGCTGAGAGCGCTCACCAGCACGACCCACCAAAACCGCTCGACGACATTGGCCGGTTGTCGATGCTCGGCCAACCATTCCGCAAAGTTCATTCGTTGTGCAGTCTCTGGCCGTTGGCGAGCCAATGCCTTGAGGCCGCGAGCCAGTGCCAATTTCTCTCGCAACGTCAGGTAGCTCAATCGCAGAAATGCCGCCGTGAGGTGCAACGGCGCGGGCAAGGGAATCGCGGAGAACCGGCAAACATCGGGAGGAGTGTTTGTCGTGAGGGTCGGCGGCGCGACAAAAAACAGCTCGCGCTCGCGGCGAAATGACGCTTCAATCCCGGTCACGCGACAGAAGTGTCGAAAGTTGGTGCAGCAACCCATCGCCACATGCTGGCAGTTGTCGATCAACTCGCCGGTTGTCAAATCTTCGAACGAACTCGCTCGCCCGCCGAGTCGCGGACGTGACTCCAGCAAAGTGACCGTCACACCCGTTTGCGCCAGCGCGACACACGCCGCTAATCCCGCCAATCCGCCACCAATCACGATCACGTCGCTCATGCGGGAACTCTAGTGCGCAGCAGGCTGTCGGCAGTAGGCAGTGAAACGAAACAGGCCCCGACTGAATTTCCAGTCGGGGCCTGCATTCTGTTTCTGTCGGCTCACCCTACGGCGCGTCTGGTCCGGAGCAGCGGATCAGGTGGTCGTGGTCAATGTAGATGACCTCGGTTGCCTCGTCTTCGTGAGTGAACGGAATCGGCCAAGTCGAGCGAATCGTTTTGTCGTAGTAGACCGTGCATTTGTAGTGGCAGTGGTGTAGACGAGCCGGTCCGGCGAGCGGATAGAAGCGGCATTCATCGACGCGGTCCACGATCGGTTCGACCACGATGCGGACGTTGTTACGGAAGGTCTCAGCGATGAAGGCCAAACCACCTTCCGCGCTGTCCGGCAGAGATCGCATAACCTCATCTGACGATGGCGGGTCCAGGCAGAACAACGGGGCGTTTTCCCCTTCGACGGGATCCAGGATCGGCACCTTGGTGTATCGCTCCTCTTCCCAGTAGGTGTCCTCGATCTGCTGCTGCCAGTAGGCACTCACCGGGATCGGTGGTGTTATCACCCAGAACTTAGAGTAGGTCACGGCTGTCATCACGGCACCACTAAAAATGTGGCAACCACTGCAGGCGGTCGTCATCGATACCAAGAGAATCAGCAACGACCAACGTCGAATCGGTTTCATGGGCACACCTTTTCCCGGATGGAATCGGAAGGGACGCGTGACTCTCATCGGCTGTTAAACCTTGCCGACTTGGAGGAATTTCGGGATTTTGACGGTCGTTTGATCCGGAAACGATCGCAGCAGCAGATGCTGTCCGTTCAAGGCATCTGATGGATTTGGTCGCGGCCACGTTCTTCAAACGAAAAATCTCCGAGCGCCTGTACGCTCGGAGATCTCAGAAAAGGAGAATCAGACAGCGTCGAAGTCCTGGCTACCAGTTCTTCGGACTGAGGAACCACCACCACTTTTCGGTGCGCGACCGAAAGTTGAGGTTCCATCGGCCGTCGTCCCATTCCAACTGAGCTGATCGCCAACCCAGCGGGACTTGCGGATATGGGTAAAACGGACCGATGTAGGGCCAAGCGCTGGCGCTGTACTCTTTCGGATACGAGATCGCCGCTGAGTTGGGATACTGGGCGTAAGTGGGCCAGGAATAGTTCGGAAGATTGGGCGAGTCGTAGACTTGTCCTGCGTTCGACCGACCCATCGGGATCGGCGGCATTGGCATGCCACCACCCATCGGTTCACCTTCTTGCTGGAAGGCCGCCGGGTGAATTGGGGCACGCATCGGGCCTGGACCGTATGCCGCCTGACTCGCGTAAGGAACCGGACCAGCTTGGTGACGAGCCGCGTGCGGCGACACCGTTACCTTGTTGTCTACGGTTTCAATCCCGTTCAAGTTCGAGACCACTTGGGTGATCCTCGCTCGCTGAGCAGGATTCGCGACCGCACCGCCAATCACGGCGTGACCGTCTTCAAAGCGAACTTCCAGGTCGAAGCCGCTCATCCCGGCCTTGCCGAGTGCGGCGGCGATCCCCTCCGCCATTTCCTGATTCGTTGGCGGAGCGGTATTGGAAACCTGCTGAATTTCCTGTTGAGCCTTTTCCGCTTGCCTTACCGCAGCCACTTTCGGCGGCGAGACGATCAGCTGATTGTCGACTCTTTTCACTCCCTTCGCTCGCGAGGCGACTTGTGTGGCCTTGTCCTTTTGAGCGGGATCGGTCACTTCGCCGGTCAGGATGGCGGTGCCTTCCTTGACCTCGATGCCGATGTCGTAGCCTTGCAAGTCGGCGCTTCGCAGAGCGCCGGCAACTTCGTTGGCCGTCTTTTGGTTTTTCTGCTTCGCGGCTTGCTGGCTTTGGGCGGAATTGCCCCACAACGCCGCGTCACTGGCGGCTGGCGCGATGGCCAGCAACCCTAACGCCATCAGCCATTTTCCAAGATGTCGCATGGACTCCTCTCCTTCGTCTTCGGCAGTTCCCGCCGAGGCGGGGGTTTTTCGAACCGCTCTCCTTGAACACGGCTCGCGCAGTCTGATCGCTTTTCAAAGAATCGGTCGGCGGAGTCTGGTTACAGAAACTTTTCTGATTGTTTCGAGAAAAATGGCTCAGAGTCCGTTGGTCGGCTGGTTGGCTGGTCGCCGTCGGTTTGCTATTCTACCGCACCTTCGTGGGCCTTCTGTCGCCGGAATTCGTTCTGGCACAGAGGTCTCTGGCAACCGTAGGCGTCGATTTGGAGACATTCTGAAAAATGGCAAGCCGTTTGGATAAGCGTAAAGAGTTCGAGGCGGCCGAGGGTCAAGGGGCCGACGGCTCGACAGGCAAGGACGAAAAAGGAAAGCGCAAGCGGGTTGTCGCCGCAGGAGCCAAGAAGAAGCCGGTCAAAAAGAAAACCCGCGTAAAGCCGGTTGAGCGTCGACGCATCGTGTGGGTAATTTTCAACAACACTCAAAAGGAAGAAGACCGCTTCCCGTTTGACCAGAAAAAGGCTGCTGAAGAACGAATCGAAGTGTTGCGATCCAAGAGTAAACGACTGTATTGGCTGCAAGCGGTGAAAGAAGCGATCGGAGCCCCACCGCCCGGTGCCATTACGGACATTTACGAAGAACGCTACGTGCCGGAAGTCGAAATCGAGGATGAGGTCGAAGTCGATCTCGAAGAGGAAGAAGAAGAAGAGGAAGAGGAAGAAGAAGACGACGACGACGAGTAGTTTTCGCTGTGCGGTTCTCGAAGTTGCTCATCGACGAAAAAAGCACCCGTTTTTGGACGGGTGCTTTTTTGTTTTCGTTCTCTTGGCAAACCAAAAAACGATCCAGGATACCGATTACGGACCGGTCGTGGTGTTTGTGGTAATCACTCCGTTCGGGTTCAGACGAGCCAGTCGCGCTCGGCGTTCTGCTCGGCGGCGGTTACGGCGAGAAATTTCACTCGGCTTCTCGTAATACTCGCGGCGACGCATTTCCTTTTTGATTCCAGCGTGTTCGACCAACTTTCGAAACCGCTTCACTGCGTCTTGAATTTTCTCGTTGTCTCGCAAACGCAACTTAACCACGAACGACCTCCTTCATGGCAACCTCCAACAAACTGAAAATCAGGAAATACCGCAGCCCACTGCCGCAACCAATTTGAGCCTCGACGTGGACGCCGACGTCGAGTAATCGACGTGGCCGATGTTCGAGGATTTACGTGGATTCCGAAGGGACGAAGGTATATTCGGGCATCGTTTCGGTTGTCAACGCAGCCATCTTGATTGCCAGTGAAGATCGCCATATTTTAGCTGGCAATGAATGCCTTTGCTTCGACCGCTTGCCGAGACTGTTTGGCGTCCGCGCCAATGTGGCGACGTGAAGTGTTGCGTGTAGGAGCGCTGAGCCTGGCTGGACTCGATCTCCCACTGTGGTTGCAAGCACAGGACGCGGCGCGAGCGGAACCGATATCAGCCATGCAGGCGACGAAGCATGCGAAGGCGTGCATCTTTCTGTTCATGTGGGGCGGCCCGGCTCAGCAGGACACCTGGGACATGAAGCCGAATGCTCCGGTCGAGTATCGCGGCGAATTCCAACCGATCGCGACTAAGCTTTCGGGAGTGCAAATCTGCGAGCATCTGCCGCAATTAGCCCAGCGCGCCGACAAATTGGCGATCATCCGTTCAATGACTCACGGTGACGTCGATCACACCACCGCCACGCACTTTCCGTTGACCGGGCGAGCCGTTCCACGTCGGGGCGCTCCGCTGCCGGAGGATTGGCCGAGCATTGGTTCCGTCGTTGCTCGTTTGGGGCGCGGACGCGGGCCGTTGCCGCCGTTTGTGTCGATGATGCCCGTAGTCCCCAACGGTGCGCCGCGATTTGTCGAGGAGTCCCACGGACAGGGGGCAGGTTGGTTGGGTCCCACATTGAACCCGATGCGGATCGACGCCGATGGCAGCAAGCTCGATTACAAGGTGGGAGAATTCTCGTTACACGCCGACGTCCCCGAAGACCGCTCGAATCGTCGCCGTGAGTTGCTCAAAGACATCGACCAGCAACTGCGAAAGCTCGAAGGTCACGCGAACATCGCGGCGGCTCGCAGCCATTACGATCGAGCCTTCTCGCTGTTGTCCTCACGCGGTGCGGTCGAGGCGTTTGATTTGACTCGCGAACCACAATCTGTCCGCGAACGCTACGGCATGAATCCGCACGGACAATCGGTGCTGCAAGCTCGGAGGTTGGTTGAGGCAGGCGTGCCGTTCGTCACGGTCTTCTGGCCCAATGACGGTATCACGAACGTCAGCGTCTACTGGGACACGCACAATCGCAACTTCATCGACTTAAAGTCGCGGCTGTGTCCTGTCACCGATCAAGCCTTCAGTGCATTGCTGGACGACCTGCAAGACCGCGGGATGCTCGACGAAACGCTCATCGTCTGGACGGGCGAGATGGGTCGCACGCCCCGCGTCGGCCAAGGGGTCGTCGGCGGAGCTGGTGCTGGCCGTGACGGCCGCGATCACTGGCCGAGCTGCTTCACGTCGGTCCTCGCGGGCGGAGGCATTCGGGGTGGCATGGTTCATGGTTCGAGCGATCGTTTTGCCGCTTATCCCGCTAATAATCCGACACCTCCCGAAGACCTTGCGGCGACAATCTACCACTGCCTTGGCATCGATCCGCATTTGCAGGTGGCCGACAATCTTGGCCGTCCGCTGACCCTCTGCGAAGGGACGCCGATCCAGCCAATCCTTGCGTGAATTTTCGGCGATAGGAAACGGCGGTGAGTCTGTTCAGGCGTCGTCAGTCGGCCCGCTCGCCGTTGGCTTGATCGCGCTTCTTCGCTTGCCTCTGATGCGACTGGCGGCGAGCATTGGTGACCTGCGCCGGTCCTTCCGGAGCCACCAGAAAGTAAATTCATGATCCTGCGTCTGCTCTGCCTCGACCTGCTTTTGATCACGGCAGTTGCCAACGCTGAGGATCACGTGCGCGATCTTCAAACGGCTGCGGTCAAGAATGGTCACTCTCCGATTGCTCATTGGGGCGTTGATCCGAAGAACTACAAGGAATGGAGTACACACAGTAATCGCCTGATTCCTGTGTACACGTTTGGAACTCTGGGGGCGGGTGAGGGAGTCGATCTCAACAGTTATCTCGGCAAGAACAGCGCGTACCGCAGCGAAGCAAAGCTCAAATCGATCTACGGTCGTGTTCCGTCCAACACGCTGAATTTTGAGGCTCAGTATTGCGACCAAACTGATCTCGCGGCGTTGCAGCGAGCCGCATTCAGGGCTGGCAAAAAGCACGTCATCTTGATGATCTTCGACGGAATGGATTGGCAGACAACGCGACTTGCTGCAATCTACAACGAAAAGCGAGTCAGCTACTCGCAAGGACGTGGGACTGGCACTCACTTTCAAAACTACACGGCAAACGGCACGACGCAGTTTGGATTCATGTGTGTCGCGCCTCTCAATGACGGCACCGAATGCGATGTTGATACGCAGACCGTCACCAATCCTGGCGGAAAGTATCCCGGGGGATACAACGTCGCAAAGGGCGGAGCATTCCCCTGGTCCTCGCCGAGCGACGACATCTTTTATCTCACCGGTCGCGCGCCTGACGGCAAAGGTAAAGGCGAGCACCCTTATCCTGACTCAGCTAACACGGCTCAGGCGATGACTTCTGGCGTGAAGAGTTACAACAACTCGATCAACGTCGATTACGCGGGCCAGCATGTTTCGCCGATTTCTCATGAGCTCCAAACCGCAGGATTTGCGGTGGGAGCGGTCACAAGTGTTCCGATTAGTCATGCAACGCCTGCGTGCTCGTATGCTCAGAACGTTGATCGAGATGATTATCAAGATTTGACCCGTGATCTCTTGGGGCTGCCGTCGAGTTCGCATCCGACAAAGCCGCTGCAAGGACTGGATGTGCTGATTGGTGGTGGCTTTGGAGATACCGCAACGAAGACCGGAGACGCCGAAAAGAAAATGCGGGGGCAAGGAAAGAACTTTGTTCCCGGTAATATTTGGTTGACGGCAACCGACCGCCGCACAATCGATGTGGCAACCGGAGGGCGGTACGTTGTCGTCGAGCGAACTGCCGGGGCCAGTGGTCGTGAATCTTTGTTGGCCGCCGCCGACCGAGCCGTCTCATCGAGTCACCGTTTGCTTGGGTTCTTTGGTATTGGCTCAGCGAAAGGGCATCTGCCGTTTGCAACTGCGGACGGTGATTTTCAGCCCGCTGTTGGACGGGCCAATAAGATTGAGTCGTACACATCCGCCGATCTCGCCGAGAACCCGACTTTGGCCGACATGACTGCTGCTGCTTTGATGGTTCTCGACAAGAATAAGAAAGGCTTCTGGCTGATGGTCGAAGCCGGAGACGTTGATTGGGCCAATCACGACAATAACCTCGACACTTCGATCGGCGCGGTTAATTCCGGAGACCTTGCGTTTCGAGTCATCACTGATTGGGTGGAAAAGCACAGCAACTGGAGCGAGACCCTGGTCATTGTGACAGCTGACCACGGGCACTATCTGTGGCTTGATCGTCCGGAGGGGCTGATCCCCTAAGCTTGCAACCTTTGGGTCTGAATTGTCCGAAAATACCTGACGATCAAGTTGCAACCCCAAAAAAGCCAAATCGAATTGTAAATTTAAGCGAACGTTTATAGAAAACTGTGGGTTTCAGCAGGTCTCGCAGTCCGTTTCACCAGAGGAGCCTGACCGTGAAGCGTTGGTCGATTCTTTCTGCAAGTGTTTGCTTGTCGTTGGGAGTCTTGGGGTTGAGTGTCTTTGACGCTCACGCAAAACCGCCGGTGGCTCAGAAGAAAGTCGAAAAGGCCCCGGTTGATCCGAAGGCAGAAGCGGCCTTCCGGGAGCAGGCCAAAAAGCTAACGAGTGGCACTGAACTCGACAAAGTTCTGGCTCTCGAAAACACAGAACGGGGCATCAAGGCTGATGCAATGCCCGTCGTTGATAATCTGACATTTTTGCGTCGGGTGTACTGTGACCTGGTTGGCCGGATCCCGACGAATGAAGAAGCCGTTGCCTTCGAGGCGGATCAGAGTCCTGCCAAGCGGAATGAGATCATTGATCGGCTGATCGCGGATGAGCGATTCGTCGATCGCTGGACGGTTTTTTACGCGGACATGTTTCGATTGCGTGCTCAGGCCGATGGTGGAGGGGCGGCGCTGGCGTGGGTCCATCAGGCAATTGCCGACGGGATGCCGCACGACGAGATGTCTCGCCGACTCATTACTACGAATGGCAAGGCGGGAGCCGCTCCTGAAGTTGCGTTCGTGTTGGGTGACAATGCTGATCCGATGATCCTTGCAGGGGTCACATCGCAGGTATTCATGGGTGTCCGCATCTCGTGTGCTCAGTGTCACGATCATCCATTTGATGTTTGGACGCAGGAGAACTTTTACGGTTTTGCGGCGTACTTCGGGAAAACTCAGCGAATCGAGAATCAGTTCACTCGGACGATCTACGCCAAAGAGAATGAGCGATCGACAGTTCTCTGGCCGCCTGAAGGTAAAGCGAAACCGGATGAGCGGAAGCCGATGAAGCCGAGCTTCCCGTTCGATACCGTCGCCGCCAACGAGACACCGGAATACATCGCTCGGTTTAATGCCTTGCGAGCGAAGCAGAAGGCCGAGAGAGAGGCCTTGTTAGCCAAGGCTGGCGAGAAGGGTTCCGACGTTGACGACTTGTTGGCGGATGCCTCCGAGAACGAGCAGAAAGCGAAGGGCAAAAAGCAGGACGATGCCATCACGAAACAGGCTAAACAGGACGCCAAAGATCTCAACATCAAGGCGGGACTGTATGTGACCAGCGAATGGCGGACTCAGCTTGCTGAGTTGGTCACGTCGCCTCGCAATCGGTTCTTTGCGAAGAATCTCGTGAACAGAGTGTGGGCCGACTTGGTCGGACGTGGGATCGTCGATCCGATCGACGACTTCAGTGACAATAACCCGCCCAGTCACCCGAAGACGCTCGATTACATCGCCGATGAATTTGTGGCCAGTGGTTACGACTTGCGGACACTGGTGCGGCTGATCGTCAGCAGCCAAGTCTATCAGCGGGCGCATGTCTATGGTTTGGCCGAGCAGGATCAGCAAGATCTTGAGAAATCATTCCTCGCGACTCCGATGCGGCGAATGCTCAGCGAAACCTTGTACGACAGTATCATCACGGCCGGACACTTGTTCGATGTGAAGCACTCGCCCGGCAAAAACATGAAGACCACCTGGAAGCTCTCGCAAATGGTGAAGCCGGGCACGGGTCGTCCAGGTCTGGCTCTGACCGCCATGAAGTTCGAACAGAAGATGGCCATGAATGGTCCAGAAATGGATCGGGAGGAAGCGGCGCCTGGCCTCGACCTCGAAAAGGGGATCGAGATTAACTTCGGCAAAGTCCTCGCGAACGCAAAGAAAGAGGAATCGAAAGTCGAAGTCGAAGAGATGCGCGTGATGTCCAAAGAAGAGATTGAAGCCGAGCGGATGCGGGCTCAAATGCAGACGCAGCGTCGCGGAGTCGATTACATCGATCGCTATGTGAAGGCTACCTTCGACGACAACCCAAAGTTTGGTTCATCTTTGCGGATGTCGTCACCGGCAGCTCCCGAGCATTTCTTGCGGGTCTTCGGTCAAACGGACCGTGAAATCCTCGGGGAAACTCGTGATCACGCGCCGAATATGCGGCAGGCTCTGATGATGCTCAACGGTCAGTTGATTCACGAAGCATCTCGTGTTGGTGAATTCGAGCCGATGCATGCAGTGCTGGCTGAGCAAAAGAACCTCGACGGAGCCATTAAATTGGCCTACCGTGAGATCCTGACCCGTGAGCCAACTGCGGATGAAATCCGTGAGGCGAAAACGATCATCGCCGCTCAGAAAGATCAGTTCGATGGCATGGCTGACTTCCGTTGGATTCTCCTCAATTGCAATGAATTCCGTTTCTTGCCCTGACCGCGTGGGGCAGGTTGTCAGCCTGCCCGCTTCGTTTCTCTGATTGGCAGGTTGAAATCCTGTCCCACGATCTAATCCGATTCAGAAAGGAACTCGACATGGGCTGTCTGGACTACCAAATGAATCGCCGTGCTGTGTTGCAGGCGTCACTGGCTTCGATCCTGGGTTTCTCGATGCGCGACTTGGTCGCTTTAGGCGGGACCGACCACACGCCGACGGCTGAGCACGTCATTTTCTTCTGGAACGGCGGTGGCATGTCGCACATTGACACGTTCGATCCGAAGCCCGGTCGGCCGACCGGTGGTGAGTTTGATGCGATCGACACGTCGGTTTCGGGAATCAAGATTTCGCAAATCTTCCCGGAAGTTGCCAAGGTGATGGAACACTGTGCGTTGGTTCGCTCGATCGCTGGCGTCAACGGCGATCACGGTCGAGGCACCTATCAGTTGCAGACCAGCTACAACCAGACCGCGAACTTGTTGCATCCGGGTTTCGGTTCAGTTGTGACTTCTGAGAAGAAACAGCTCGGCGATCTGCCGGCCTACGTTACGATCAGTGGTCGCGCGCCGAAGGCGAGCTACCTCGGCCAAAAGTGCGAAGCGTACTTCATCGGCGGGCCGGGTGAAAAAGACCCGTACTTGTCGTTCCCGGAAGGAATTGCTGCGGCTCGTGGCAATCAGCGACTCGAAGTTCTTGAAAAGTTCAACGGCCGCTTTGCTGAAAAGTCGTCGAATAAGGAATTGAAGTCGACCCAGACTTCGATCGATGAAGCGTTGACGCTGATGCGGAGCCCGGCACTGGCTGCGTTTGAGCTCGACAAGGTTCCAACGTCGCAGTTGAACCGATACGGCGACACGCCGTTCGGTCGCGGTTGCCTCGTGGCGAGACAACTTGTCGAAACGGGCGTGCGGTTCGTGCAAGTCAACCGCGGTGGTTTCGATACGCACATGAACAACTTCCCGGCGATGGAAGCTCATGGCGAGATCATGGATCCCGCGTTGGCGTCGCTGATTGCTGACTTGGCTGAAAGCGGGATGCTCAAAAAGACGCTGATCGTCATGCTCAGCGAATTCGGCCGCACGCCGAAGATCAACAAGGATTCAGGCCGCGACCACTGGCCGAATGTCTTCACCTGCTTCATGGCCGGTGGTGGCATCAAGGGCGGAACCGTTATTGGCTCTTCCGATGAAGACGGCTACGAACCTAAGGACAACCCGGTCAAGGTCTCGAACCTGCACGCCTCCTTCTGTCACGCGCTAGGAATCGACCCGGACAAGAAGGTCATGACGCCGCTTCAACGTCCGTTCAAACTGGTTGAAGATGGCACGCCCATCAAGGGGTTGTTCGCCTAGTCGCGAATGGTCCTGGAGGACGCCGGAAAATCCGTAAGGCAGGTGCCATCGCCTGCCTTGCGGCGTTTTGAAAGGAGTCAGAGCGTCACGGAGAAGTGTTTGCGGCTCTCGATGAGATGATGTGGCTGTCTCGCAACACGACCGCACAATCCGCCCAAGAGGCGGCTGAATTTGGGTGAGCGGGCAACACAGGACTGGCGAGTGACGCGGCGAAATGCGAATTTAGTGTGCGGTGTCTGGTCCCCGCATTCGACACTTTGAAACACAGGCTGGGATGCTTGTGATCTCACAGTTGCACAGGGACGTGCGCGATCATGGATTACTCACATGCGAGCGTCTCGGATTGGTGCGGCAGTCATTTGTGGAGCGATTTCTTGTTGGTGGAGCGGCTTGGTCTGGAGCCAGGAAGCGGCCAAGCCAGTGGAGGCTCCCGCGCTCAAAGGCTCGATCGTTGAGGATCGGGCCGCCAAGAAGTTGGTCGAGGCTGGCGACGCTCGATACGAGGCCGATGAGGTCCCAAAGGCCGTTGAGATCTGGCAGTCCGTAATCGAGCGATACCCCAAGAGCAAGGTGCGTTACGAAGCGTACATGCGGTTGGGGAATTTCTTTCTTCAGCGAGATCGGCAATACGACAAGGCTCGTGCTCAGTTCGAGGCAGTTGCTGCGGAAGAGAACAAAGATGAAGAACAGCGGGCCGAGGCGACTCTCAAAGCGGGAATCTGCTTTTACGAAGCTCGCAACTTCGGTAAATGCTTCCAGGTAATGCGCGACGTGATCGAGAAGTACCCCGTCAGCAAACAGGTCAATGAGGCGTACTACTACATCGGTCTGGGCCACTTTCAACTCGGCCATTACAGCCGGGCAATTTCGGCTCTGGAAAAAGTCGGCACGACGTTGTCCAGCGAAGAGGGTAAAGTTGAAAAGTTGGAGGCTGGCAAGCGGCTCTTCGTAAAGATCGAAGATGCGGACCTGTCGGCTCTGGAGCCTGGTCAATCCATCAAGGTGGAATGCACCGCGACCAGCGGCGACAAGGAAATCGTCGAATGCTTCTCTGTTGGCCGCAACGTACGGATTGCGTTGGGAAGCTTGCTGACGAAACTCGGCAAGCCGCAGTCCGGCAACGGGACGCTTGAATTGAAAGGGGACGACACTGTCGAAGTCGTGTACATCGACGAGCAAACGGCGGACAAGCAATTCAATCGCAAGTTGTTGCACAAGGTGACGGTAGTTGGCAACGGGTTGCTGTCGATCACCGATGGAGCGTTCAAGGAGACGCTGCGCGGCGTGGTGCTCGGAAAGACGGTGAATTTGCAAATCATTGACGCAGATCGCGACCTGACCGATGCGGCCGATACGATCAAGGCGACCGTCGAAGTCGTCCGGCCAAAAACCGATGAGGAAATTGAGAATGAACTGATCGAACTCAAGAAGTCCGGCAAGGCGGTTGCAACCGACGACGAAGGTGAGCCGAAGATCGAGAAGCACAAGAAGGTGGATCGAGTCGAGGTCACATTGACCGAAGTCAAAGTTGAGAATCAATTCGAGAAGAAACCCGCCGCCGACGACGCGACAGAAACTGCAAAGCCAACCGCCTTAAATGCGGACGCTCAGCCAAAAACGACAGAAGGTGCTCCGCCAACGAAGGGGGAGGCGAAGCCTGCTGACCCGGCTGCTCAACCCGCTGCGAAGCCTGTTGATGACAACTCGATTCACTCAGGAGTCTTTCGAGTGACCGTGGCGCTAATGAAGGCGGACGAAGTCGTTTCGACCGACGAGATCTTGCAGGCGCTGCCGGGCGACTTCGTCAGGCTGGCCTACGCCGATGCCAAAAACTCAACGGCTGAGGCTCGGACTGTCACGTTTGATGCCAAGGCGATTGAAGGCAATCTCGGTGGTGTGCGAGTCACGAAGGCGTTGATCTCCGATCGCGAATTACGAGTGCAGACGCAGCTCAAGACGGCTCACGCGCTGACCAACATCGGGAACCGCTACAAGGAATTCGGCCTCAAGAAAAACGCGGATGCCAAGTACGAGCAGGCTCTCGATCTGTGTGACGAGATCATGTCCGAGGCGACCAAGCTCGGCGGCAAGTTACTCGAAGAGACCTACGTCCAGCTTTGGAAAATCTACTACGAAATGGACAAGCTGGAACTCGCCGCCGCGATGGCCGAGCGATTGCAGCGAGATTTTCCCAACAGCGGTTTCGTGGATGACGCGCTGTTGCAACTGGCCGACGTCGCTCTCAAGCAAAACAACTTCAACCGTGCGATTGGTGTCTATCAGCGGCTGGTCAACATGCAGACCAGCCAGCTTCGCGGTGAGGCTCAATTTGGCATCGCTCAATGCTACGACAAGATGGCCGAGCAACAGACCGCCGAAGCGGCGAAGGCGCAGCTCTTCGACCGAGCGTTCCAGGAATACAAGAAGGTCTTCGACAACTTCCCGGAGAGCGGTCGAGTCGGCGAGGCGGTTGCTCAGATGGCGAACTACTACTACCGGCAGAAGGACTACGCCCGCGCAGTCGACATCTTCGAGACGGTGCTGGAAAACCATCCCGACGCCAAATTCCTCGACGTGATCCTGTTCAACTACGGCCGCTGTCTGTACCGCATGGACCGGAAGGCGGAGGCTCGCAAACGCTTCGATCAACTCATCGGTGATTACCCGGAAAGCCCGCTCGCGGGCGATGCCAAAAAGATTTCCGAAGCCCTCAACAAAGCCGAACGCCAGAACGCGCCGGCACCTAAAGGAAACTGATCGGTCGAGTGGGCTGAGTCATCAAGGCCCCTCGTTCGTTTCCCAAAGTCACGGTTTCTGATTGGTGGGTCTTGTTCGCAGCTGCGGATTCGCCCCACCCCAATTTGATAGGACAACTGAAATGCCACGATTGATTTCTTACGCATTCGCAATGGCGCTGGTGTGGGCATCCGGACAAATGGCATTTGCTCAGCCGGCGAATACTGCCGCGAAACCTGCTGTGGAGGAATCCAAGCAGTTAGATGCGGTCTCTCAGGAAGCGGCGAAGCTGGAGGCGAACCTCAACAAGTTCAAGGACACGTCGTCGGAGGCGGCGGAATTGTTGGTGAAGTTGACCGACCTCTACCACCTGCATGGCCGCGTGTTCGGATTGATTCGCGCGGGGCAGCGGTTTTCGGCGGCGCATCCGAGTGATCCGCGGAATCAGGCGGTGATGCTCAAGTTGATCGATGGACTGGAGGCGATGTCGCGGCACAAAGAGCTGACTGTTTCGATTCGGCAGTTCATTCAAAAGTACCCGACGGCTCCGCAAAACGTGGAGTTGGAAGCGCGGCTGGCCAAGGCGCTCGACAAGTTGGGGGATCGAGCGAAGGCGGCCGAGACTTATCGGGCGATGTGGCAGCGGCAGCCGAACGTCAACGGACGAAAGTTTGGCGAGGCGGCGGTGACGCGGCTCAACAATGGGTCGCAGCAGGAAATCTTCGACGGCTGCGTGCTGGCCGAGGAGATGCTCGACAAGCTGCCGGCGGGCGAGTTCACAAAGCTGTTGGCCGCGAACGCGCATTATCGCTGGCGGCAGTACGGGCAGTGGGCGAAGGCCAATACGCTCGGAGCCAAGATGCTGGCGAAGGGATTGCCGTACACCCCGGAAGAGACACGCGAGTTGCACCGGATGCAGGGAGAGCAGTTCAACTATCTTGGCCAATACGCCAACGCGGCCAATCATTACCGGCAGGTGCGAGCCATCCGCGATGACTGGTCGGCACTCAATCAACTCATCTATTCGATGTACTACTCGCAGGCGAAGGGGGCGGAGTTCGAGCCGCTCGTCAACGAGTTCGACGCGAAGTACCCCGACCGCGAAGAACGATTCGAGAAACGATCCTTGCTCGCGACCGCGTTGATTCGTGACGGCGACAAAGCTCGCGGGCTGGAAATGATCAAGCCGCTGCTGGCGTTCAATCCGTACCTGAACAGCATCGCCAGCGTGTTCGTGCAGAATGCGGGAGCCGAGCCGGCTCAAATCCAAGCGGCCGAGGCAGTGTTGAAGGACGCGCTCGCGAAGAATCCGAAGTACAACGCGTACTACCTGCGACATTCACTGGCTCTCGAAATCTATCGAGACCGGCTGAAGGACGACGCCAAGTGCAAGGCGATGTGCCGCGAGTATCTCGACCAAGTCCCCGGCAACGACGGGCATTCGTGGAACATTCTCTCGCACCTGCTATTCCAGACGGCGAATGATGGCGAGTTTCAGGCGGACGTGCAGCGTTATCTCGCGGCTCGCAAACGCAACCTGCACATGACGACCTTCGGCTCGTACTTGCAGTCTTACATCGATCAGGCGAAGCCGAACAAAGAACTCAAGGGCCGCGTGGCCTATGCGGTCGCCGAATTGAAGAAGCAGAACGATGATCCGTTGGTCGCGTTGTACTTGAAGTGGCAGCACAACATTCATCATGCGCCGGATGCCCCGATTCGCGCGGCTTTGCGGCAGACCCATCTCGCCGCGCTGCCCGAGCCGATGTGGGAGCAGCTCATGGCCGAGGACGCTTACTACTATCGGCATGTCCCGCCGCAGGTGAAGACGCGCGAGGAATCGGCGCGAACGTACTTACTGCTGGCGCAGCGATTCCCCAAGAATCGGTACTACCTCGACGAGTCGCTGGGTGCGGTCAGCGACTACGGGCCGATCGACCTCAGCAAGCAGATCTTTGATTTGTTCGTTGCTCAAGAGCCGTTGCTGAACAATACCGATCATTGGCGGCGGCTGTTCATTATCGCCGACCAGCACAAGGATCAGAGCCTCGCCAAGCGAGCGTTGGAATACGCTCAGAAGTCGCAAGCGAAGTTCGGCAAGGACGGCGGATACGCCTCCGGCATTGGCGATGCATTGACTCGCCATCAATTGCTGGCGGAGGCGACCGCGTACTACCAGTTCGGCCGTACTCACGATCGGAAATCGAGCGAGTCTTCCGAGTGTGCGGCGCGGCTGTTCGCGGCGCTGAAAACTCCCGACGAACGGATTGCATTCGCCAACGAGATGCTGCAAACCAACACTCCGTACAACACGCGATACGCGCAGTGGGCGGCATTGGCCTACATGGAAAAGGGAGACATCGACAGCGTCGAACGAGTCACTCGCGACGCGCTGACGAAGCAACAAGAGAAGACGTTCCTGGCGGCGAACTGGGATGCGACGACGTGGTACAACCTCGTCTACGGCGTGCGCGTCCCGCCGGACAAAATGAAGGAGTTGCCTCCCGATAAGAAACAGCGGATTTATGCTCTCGTGCGGGATGTGAACTTCGATTGGGGTTCGTCGCAGGCTCAGATTTATCACCTCGAAGGACTGACTCCGGCCGAGTTGGCCCAAGTGCCGGCGATGAAGCGGTTGCTGATCATCGCCGACGCGGCTAGCAAGCTATACGCGGATTCGTATCGCTGGGACATGCTGATGACAGTCGCTCAGCAGCAGGTCGCGAACAAGGATTACGTCAGCGCGGCGACGCTGATCACCGGGTTGCTCACAAACATTCCGAACGTCGATGAACCGCGGAAGGCGACGGCTCGCAACCTCGTCAGTCAGTGTTACACGCGGATCGGCGCGGTCGGGTTGACGATCGACGAGAAGTCGCCGATTGCTCCGCTGCTGCAAGCGGCAATGTACCTGCGGCTCGGTGACGAACGTCTGGCGATTGAGGCTTACACAGCCAACAAGAAACTGTTCGACGAGCACCGCGACGAAGTTCCGGTCGATCTAGTGATGTTCGTCTGCCAAAATCTGATGGCCGCCGGTGGCAACGAAAACTTCGAGAAAGTCGAAGACACGCTTCGCTCGTGGCTCATCAAGAACGACATGAGCACGACGTTTGACGCGGCGACAAAAGCGGGTGTGCAACTGCTGCTCGCCAAGAATTTTTACAATGCTCAGCGGTACGACGTCGCTCGGTCGGAATACACGACGATCATCAATCGCTTCCCAAACACGTCGTACTCGACCGAAGCGGAGTTTGGCATCGGCGAGACGTTCATGGCTCAGAAGGTGTACGACCAGGCTGAAGCGGTCTTCGAAAAGCTGGCGACCAGCCGCGAGGCGGATGTTGTCGTGCGTGCAGAATTCCTGCGCGGGGTACTCGCGCATCGCCGAGGCGATCAAGACGAAGCCCGGCTCATCTTCCGCGGCGTACTCGACCGAGTTCCGAATATCGAGCTGGCCAATCAGGCGCTCTTTAATCTGGCCGAGGTATACGGCTCGGAAGAGCGATTCATGGATCAGCTCAATTTGCTGCGAACCGTCGGACGACTCGGCCGAAGCAGCAAGCGGTTTCACGCGCCGGGACAATCGCTGTCGATCGTCGTGCAGGACAGCGACCTGGGAATCAGCCGCGGACACAACAAGATTCCAGTCATCGTGAAGACGATTCCCGGCGGTGATGAAGAAATCGTTTATCTGACCAGCGGCGGAGCGGGCAAAGGCTTGTTCCGTGTTGATCTCGAAACGGCGCTTGGACAAGTCAAGAAACGGGACAAGGTCTTGCAGCTCACCGGCAAGGATCAAATTAAGTGCGATTACCCGGATGAGTTCAAGAAAGAGTTCAAGAGCGTGCCGCTCTCCGACGTTGAAATCAAGATTGCTTCGAACGCCCGATTCGAAGTCGCCAGCCAGAAGATCGTCGATGAGAAGGAAGAGACGTTCTCGCAGAAGCTAGCTCGCGAGGAACAAGAGCAAGACAACGAGAAGAACCGCCGCACGCAAGTTCGACCGAAGAATCAGGTCAAGCCGGGGAATCAAGTCTTCCTGAAAGTGACCGATCCGGATCGCGACCTCAGCGATGAAGCGGACACCGTGATGGTCAAGCTGATTGCCGACAGCGGAGACCAAGTGCAAGTCCCGGTCAAAGAGACCGGGCCGCACACGGGCATCTTCGAGGGAGTCGCTCAGACCGGCGAACTGCCGGCCGGGGCGCTCGCCAGCGACACGTCGATCGATCACAGCCCGCTGATGTCGATCGACAAGAAGAAGGAGTCGTATTGGCTCAGTGAACCGGACGGAGCGGTTCCGAAGCTGCTGACGATCGACATGAAGGATCTCAACCCGGTGAATCGGGTGAAGATCTGGTCGCCAAAGCCGGAAACGCAGATTCCGATTCGAGGCGAACTGCTCGGCAGCAATGACGGCGAGTTTTGGTTCCGCCTCGCCACGCATCCCGAGCCTTTGAAGGCCGACAAATTGGCCGACGAGTACAAGGCGATGCGTCGTCGCGTCTACGCGGGTAGCTTCACCGGCTACACGACCTGGGATCAGGTCAAGCAGCTCGCGAAGAGCAACAAGCCCAGCGAGGAAGAAGACGTCGCGAATGGCCTGACATGGTCGCGAGCCGAAGATGCCGAGGATTCCAAGAAGCCATACGGAGTCATCTGGTACGGCAAGCTTGTGCAGCCGAGCGCCGGAGCCGCTCGTATCCAAGTGCAAGGTGTCACGACGGCGATGGCGATTGACGGTGTGCAGGAGTTGCCGCTTGGTCCCGGGAATCGAACGGTCGACGTGTGGCTCGAAAAGGGTCTGCACGACGTGACGATCTTTGCGGCCGTCAATCAAGCGACGCAGATTTCTCAGGCGATCTGGGCGCGGTCCGACATCAATCGGCAACAAGTTCAACTCGGCCCGTTCCTGAAGTCCGATTTTGATCTGGCCCTGGCCGAGTCCCGCGAGGTCGTCCAGACGGCGAAGCCTGCTGCCACGGAGCTCGTGCTCGGCATCGACTCGATCAAGCTCACCAAGAAGACGGAAGCGTTCGGAGTCATCAAGGAACGGAACCCGGCTCAGATTGGTTCTTGGGCGACTCTTGAAGACTCAGCGATGTGGGAATTCGACGGCGCCCAGCCAGGCGTATATGATGTCTTCCTCGAAGTGGCTCACGGGGGTGGTGGCGGTTCGACGTTTGATCTCGAATGCGCCGGCACGAAGCTGAAGGGGACTGTCCCGAACACCGGCAATTGGACTGTCGCGCAGCTCACGCGCTTCGGCACGATCATCGTCGAGAAAGCAGGCAGGCAGACGTTGTCGATCAAGCCGACTGCCATTGCCGGCGGTGGTCTGATGGAACTGCGATCCGCGAAGCTCGTCCCGGCGCTGGATGCTCGCGTCGTGCAAACTCCTGGTGCGTGGGAGTTCCGGTTCCCATCGAATGATCTGCGTTATGTGCGGTTCAAGATCAACGAGTACCTCGGCGACGCCGTCGCGGTGAATCATGTCGAAATTGGCGGCCGCGGGGTCGCGCATGCGAAGGTCGAAGCGGGCAAAGCGGCGGACGACACCGAGCGGCTGTACATCCCGACCGATTCCGACGTGCTGGAACTGGCGAACAACAACACGCTGGAGATCGCCGGCGGCGACGTCGTCACAGCGGGTTATACCGACGAATTCACGCAGAACGAGAATTCGAACTCGATTTTGCTCAGCGAGAAGCTGTTCGCGACGTACTTCAACGCGACGGTCGGAGCGATCAACTACGACTTTGTCCGGCTCGACAATGGGCAGGTGCAGAACATCGAAAAGACCGTCGTCCGCGTTGATCCGGGTGAGCGGTTCGTGGTGTCGATAACCGATTTCGACTTGGACACGACCGTTGGCCAGGACACGCTGGATATCGAGGTGTCGGTCAACGACGGCGAACCCGTCAAGCTGTCGGCTGTCGAACGCGAATTGAATCTCAGCGGCACGTTCACCAAGGAAATCGATACGGTCCTGGCCGGTTCCTCCGCCGCCGAAGCGGACAACACCGAAGGTAAGCTGAAGGTCAAACCGGGAGACCGCATCGTCATCCGGTATCTCGACGCGCAGAACACATTCCCCGGCCACTCGGTCAAACGGGAATCGGTGGTGTATGTCAACAAGCCGACCACTGCGCAGATTCGGATTGTCGAAACACGAGTCGTCCCAGGTAATCCCAAACAGAACACCCCACCGCAAGCCATGTATCTCAAGGAAGCAGACGCAAAGGATCGCAAGGAGGTCGCCCACGTCGCCTTCGAGGCTCCGCTGACCATCGAGGTCATCGACCCGGACATGGCGAAGGACAGCAAGTCAGAAGTGTCGGTCACGCTCACAACGACGGATGGAGCAAAGATCGAAGCCCGATGCGTTGTGAGCGGTCAACATGCTCACTTTGGCAATTTTCGGGTGGTAGATGCGGAACGCTGGGCACTCGAAGAGGGCCGCTTCCTCGGTCAGGTGATTCTGCAGTTAGGCAGCAAAGCCAGCGCGGATGTGATCCCACTCACGTCTGAGATGCCGCGCAATTTAATCGGTGGCGGTAAGCTGGAAGACTCGCAAACTAATGCGGGCAAAGACCGCAGCTTGGTCACACGCGTTTTGAACCTCACCGGCAAAGACAAGATCATCGCCACCTACGCCGACGAACGGCGTCCCGACGCGAAGCCTCGCACCACCGCTGCCACCGCCGTGCCAAACGGCGCTGTCTCGTCGCCCGCAACGAACGGTACCACCAAGGTGCCCGCTGCCACTCCGACGACAAAGCCGGCGATAACCAAATCCGATACCACGAAGTCTGCCACCGGAACGGCCAAGACGGGAACCGCTAAAACGGAAACGACTGCCGCTCCCGCACAACCTGCCGCACCCGCGAAGCCGGAAGTCGCGACCGTCTCGGCACAGGCCCGACTGATCAGCAACGGTGTCCTCGCCGTCGTCGATCGGGATTACGACAAGCCGATCCAGCAACTGCACGTCGGTGAGAAGTTGTACCTGCAAGTCACCGATGCCGATCAAGACGCCAGCGACGAACGCGATCACGTTGCCGTCGAAATCACGACGGAGTTCGGAGAGAAAGAAACAGTCAAGCTGGAAGAGACGCTCGCTCACAGCGGTGTCTTCACCGGTTCACTGCAGCTGAAGTCGAACGAGAAGCCGACGGCCGGCAACCTCAATGCGGATGTTCCGGTCGTCGAGTGCTACTTTGGCGACACCGTCAAGGTGAAGTACGTCGATTCAGCGGCCAGCACTGAAGATGGCAAGCTCGAATCGGAGAAGTCGATTCCGGTGGTCATCGGCACGGACGGCCTGGTTGCGGCGTTCTCGAAGGCGTTCAACGACGAACGGCTCGCGGTCGAAACCAAGTTCCACATCGCCGAGAGCTTCTTCGAGTTGTTCAAGTCGCACAAAGCGCTCGCTCGCAAGGAAGAAGAATTGGCTGACCTCGAAGCTGGCCGTCGCATTCTACAGGAGGTCATGGAAGACTATCCCGATCCGAAGTACGTTCCGCGCATCCAATATCTGCTCGGCCAGTTCGCTCAGGAATTGGGGCAGTGGGACGAAGCGGTTGATGCGTACGAGCAGATCATCAATCAGTACGCCGACCATCTGCTGGCTCCGGACGCTCAGTACAAGCTGGCTCAGTGCTACGAAGAAAAGGGTGACTTTGACGCGGCGTTGGAGGCTTACGTCACTCTCGCCGCGACTTATCCGAAGAGTCCGCTGATCAGCAGCGTGATGATCCGCATCAGCGATCACTTCTACAAAGCCGAGGAGTACACGATCGCGGCACAAGTCGGCGAAAAGTTCATCGAGAAGTTTGAGGGACACCAACACGCTCCCAAGATGGCGTTCCGCATCGGCCAGTGCTTCTACAAAGCCAAAAAATACACCGATGCAGGTAAAGCCTTCGACCGTTTCGGAAAGAACTTCGCTGACGATCCACTCGCCCCGGATGCGTTGTTCTGGTCTGGTGAAAGTTTCCGCATGGGCGGAGCGACGAACGAAGCCTTCCGCCGCTACAACAACTGTCGTTGGAATCACCCGTCCAGCGAAGCTGCGAAATTCGCCCGCGGGCGACTCGCGCTACCCGAGATGTTGCAGCAGTTTGAGGCAGAGGCGAACGCGATCGAGAACCAATAGCCTTTCCGGCGTTTCCACTCTGTAAATTCTGTGCCTCTGTGTTTCCCGATTTGAAACACAGAAACACAGAGGCCGTAGAGTTTTTCATCCCACCGAAGACTTACCCACCATGGCACACCTGATTCTTGCACTCGCGTTGTTGACTCAAGACCCGTTGGATGCGCTCGATGCCAAGCAAGGCATCAAGAAGGCCGAGCCGAAGCCGGCCGCGACGGCTCCAGCGCAGCCGACTCCGCCGGGAGCGAGTGGCGCGAAGCCGAACATCCCCGGGTTTTCGGATTCAGCGACTCCACCGGTGGCCGAGGGCGAATCGAGGCCAGTCGAGAACAAGGCGGACGAAAAGCCCGCCGAGGAATCGACGAGCGACGAGGAAGGCTCCGGATTGTGGGCGTGGCTCAATAAGGCGATGCACTCCGGCGCGATGGGATTGATGCTGCGCGGCGGCCTCTTCATGTGGCCGATTTTGGCCTGCGGCATTTTGGCAATGGGAGTCATCATCGAGCGGTATCGCAGCTTGAAGATGCTGACAACCGATGCGGGCGGTCTGCGAAAGCAAGTTCATGACCTGCTGCACGATGACAAGTGCGAAGAAGCACTTGCCAAGTGCGACGCCGAACAAGGTCCGGTTGCGGCGATCCTGTCGGCGGGGCTGCGGAAGTATCTCGTGCTGCGGCGGCTGAACTACGACGCGGGAAAGATCGAAGAGCAGGTCATCAAGGCAATGGACGACTACGGGGTGCACATCGTCGCGGCGCTCGAAAAGCATTTGCCGGTGCTGGCAACGATTTCCAGCGTCGCGCCGATGCTCGGCTTTCTGGGCACAGTCAGCGGCATGGTCAACAGCTTCGACGAGATCGTCGCCAGCCTTGGCGAAAAGAACATCGTCGAAGCCGCCGCCGCCGGTATTGCCGAAGCGTTGTTGACGACGGCGCTCGGTCTGATCGTCGGCATCCCGGCGTTCATGGCCTACAACTATTTCACTGGAGTCATCAATCAGTTCGTGCTGGACGTGGAAGAGTCCTCGACCGAACTGATCGAAACCGTGACGCTGCAACTGGCGATCGAACAGCAAGAGGCCGGCTCGGCAACGGCCTAGTGACGAGGACTGTTTGATGCGATTGCGACGCTCCTCCAAACTGTTGGTTGAACCGCCCTCGGCGGCGACGGGGGATATTGCTTTCAATTTGATCGTGTTCTTTCTGGTCTGCGCATCGATCCAGCCGGACTCCGGCCGCAAACAACTGCTGCCGAAGGCCGAGCAGACTCAGCAGCAAGAACAGCAAGACAACATTACGGTCGAACTGAAACGGGCAGTCGTGCTGCTCAACGGTGAACCGATGAAGTTGACCGAAGTGACTCCGCGCGTGAAGGCGAAGCTCAGCGGGAAGACTCGTCCGGAGGATCGGGTCGTGGTCGTAAAGAGTGCGGACGATGTGCCGTATTCCACCTGGGTCGAAGTGACGACGCAGATTGAAGACGCCGGCGGAATCATTACGTTGCAATTGGAAGAGGAGCGACAAGTCGAGTTGCCGCAGTGAGGTTGCCCGGCCGAAAACCCCGGGCCGATCACCGACAGCCGTTCTCTCCTTTTGATGAAGAGAAAAAGGATTCCGGCCATCGGCTGACGGCCGGACATGCGAGGGTGTCAGACATTCGATGAAAATCAAACGCCGATCAATGCGAGTGGAAGTGCCGAGCATGGCAATGGGGGACATTGCCTTCAATCTGCTCGTGTTCTTCGTGATCCTCGCGCGAGCGCAGGACGACAGCCACTTGCAGTGGACTCCGGCTAAGGCAGACAAGGTTCAGCCGTCAGGGTACTCGAAGTTGACGGTCGTGATCGACAAGGACGAAAAGGTGTATCTCAACGGCCAGCCGATTTCGGAAGCGCAGTTGGCTGGAGCCATCGAGAATCAGCTCGGCAAGGCCCCGGTTGGAGACCGCAAGGTGCTGCTTAAGTCTCACAAGGACGCAACGGCGATTCGGTTTGAACCGGTCATTGAAGCGATCAGTCAAGCTGGCGGCGAATTGGTGCATGTACTTGAAGACAAGAAAAAGAAATGACGAAGGTGCGAATATGGGAATGCTCAACGACATGAACCGCTTAAAGACGGAAGCCTCGGCTACGACGAGCGAACTGCGTACGTTTGTTCGCGGCTTGAAAGGCCGCAGCCCGCAGGAGGTCATGGGAATCGTGGCCGGCAACTCGCTAGTTCAGGCGTTGGTGACGGCGACGATCGGTTGTGCCGTGATGCTGGCGGTGCTGACGATTCCGTTCGCGTTCGGCAGTGCCAAAGGCAAACCTAAACCGAAGCCCGCGGCGACGGCGGAAGCGGAACCGGGCAAGAGCGAAGAGTCCTCGACCAAGGCGGCGGCTTCCAGCGGCGACGTTCCGTCCGAAGCCGACCTCCAGCGAGCCAGCAAGGCGATGGGCTTGGACGAAACCAAGACCGCCGATCCCAAGAAGAATCCGCTCGACAGCTTCGACAATCTGCTCGACAAAGTGAAATAGCGGCGTGGCGATCTGCTCCACGGTTAACAACGAACGGGCCTGCGTACGATGTTTCCACGTCTCACATTGCCCCCCAAGCTTCTGAAGCAGACGGCCATTTACGTGGCGGTGTGGCTCGTGTGCTTGGCCGATTGGATGTGGTGGCGGTCCGCGGAAACCTGGCGAGTTTGGCCCGAAGGCCTGTGGTTCGCATTGAGTCTGCCGCTGTCGGCGTACTGGATGGCGTGGGCTGGATGGCTTTGCCGATTCGACGACGGAGAACAGGCGAGCGTCGAGGCATTGCTCAAGCTGGTCCGAGGTCAGTTTCCCGCAGCCGTGATGAGTGCGGATCAACCGGCGGATGAGTCCGCGTTCCTGGTTCGGCGGCACTTGGTGTGGAGCGTTGCGGCGATTTTTCTGTGGCAATTCAGTGTGTTCTTCACGGATGTCCTTGGCCTGCATGGAGCGCGAGTTGGATTGGCGACTTGGGGAACCGTGTCACTTTTCTTTCTGGGGCTGGTATGGGTGGTCTGGTTCGTCGAGAAGGCGTCACGGCTCTATGAAGAGCGGCGTTATGCACGACGACACCAGGGTCAGCCGCAAATTTTCGAATTCGCCAGATCGGCGCATCGAGCCACTCATGATGACGACCCCGATGGCGAACGAATCTATAATCCGCTCGACCCGCACGCTTGGTACTTTGGTCGGCGACAACGGAAACTGAATCAGTCACTGAGTTGGCTGGCGGGGTACTCGTTCTGCTTCCTGATCGCGTTTCTGGTCTTCACGCAAATCGGCGGTTGTAGCGATCTCTATGAGATGCCGGCGGGGGGTGGTCAGCAGGCGCAGATCGCTCAGGCGGTGAAGATTCAGAAACTCATCAAAAAGAAATTTGTGGTGAATCCGTTTTCGGCGATCAGTTTCAAAGTGCCGCCGATCGACGAGATCAAGCTGCAGCTTCAAGAGATCACGCAGCACGCCTATACGGTCGGCTACGGCGAAGGATCCGGAGCCGGATTCGCGGGGGGTACGAGCAAAGGCAAGGTGCGCTTCCTGCGGCTGGAATACTCCGGCGGTGACTGGGATCAGGACATGAGCTTCTTCTCCGGCGAGAACATGCTCCGCGAGTACGCCCTGCGCACCAAACAAAAGACGAATGACAAGGAAGAGACGCGGACGATTGCCGCGCTGCGAGCCTTTCCGGCGGAGAAGTCGCCGCCATTCGTGTACATCACCGGCGAGAGGAACATTTCGATCTCCGCCAACGAGGCGAAGACCCTTCGCGATTACCTGATCGACAAGCACGGAATGCTATTCATCGACAACGGTGGTAGCGGAAACTTTCACAACCAAGTGCTGGTGATGATGCGGCAAGTGCTGCCGAAGGTCAGTCCGAGCCGCGTGCCATTGGACGACACGATTCACCGCATCCCATATCCGATTCCATTCCTGCCGTATGTCGCCCCGCACGGTGGCAAAGAGGCGCTCGGCTGGCGCGTCGATGGCCGATTGGTCGCCTACTATCACCCCGGCGACATCGGCGACGCCTGGGCCGACGGTCACGCCGGCGTGAAGCCGGAGATCACCGAGTTCTGCTATCAGCTCGGCGTGAATGTGATCTACTACGCCCATGCGGAATACTCGAAGTGGCTGTCGTCGCGGATGAAGAAATAACCCTGACGAACGCAGCCAGCATTCGCAGTCGCGGTCCATGACTGCGTCTTCCACGAATTTCGAGATTCGTACTCTCCTGTAGCGTCCCAACGTTAAGCTCTTCGTCAAGTTGCCCGCGCCGTGCGAGCCTCTGGACCGTATTTCGGTTGGGAGGTTTTACCATACGTTCTCGTCGTGAGTTTCTGACGGATGTTGGTCGAGGCATGTTGGTGGTGGGAGCCGGCAACAGCACGGCTCTGGACTTAGAATTGTCCATAGCTCGCGCGGCAGAAGATTCGGAGTCGAATAGGCTGAGGTTTGGTGGGCTGGAACCGCTCGTCGGTTTGATGCAGGACACGCCAGTCAACAAGCTGCTCTCGACGCTCGTCGGCAAGATGCCCGATGGCACCGATTTGAAAACGCTGGTGGCAGCGGCTCTCGCCAATGCGAGAACCTTCGGTGGTGAGGACTACATCGGCTTCCACACGATGATGGCCATGATGCCGGGCTACGAGGTGTCGAAGGAATTGCCGACTGACAAGGCCGCGCTGCCGATTCTGAAAGTGCTCTATCGAAATACGAATCGCATTCACGATTTCGGCGGAGGCAAGAATGAAGTGCTGCACCCGATCACGGCTGCAACATTGCCGGCGGGAGCTGTGCCTGCTGAGGCAGTGCGCGATGCCGTTCACGGCAAGGACATCAACGCTGCCGAAAAGACGTTTGCTGCGACGAGGCGATGGAACTGCTGAAAGAGTAATGGTGCGTCGAAACAAACATGAACTCTTTCAGACTTCCGAGGTTTTCAAAACCTTGAAAGTCTTTTTATTGTGTGACGAGAATTTTGTTCTTGGGAACCAACCAATGATGCGCTGGCTTATCGCGTTTGCCGTCGGGATCTCAGCCTCGGCGACGCTTATCGCTCAAGAGAACTCGCCGACGGATCTCGACTTCTTCGAGAAGCGTGTGCGCCCGGTACTGGTGCAACGTTGCTTTGAGTGCCACTCGACGAAGACGGAGAAGTTGAAAGGGGGGCTGCTGCTCGACAGCCGCGAAGGGATTTTTGCTGGAGGCGACAGCGGGCCAGCCGCGGTGAACGGTGATCTCGAAAAGAGTTTGATCGTTCAGGCTATTCGATACGACGGAGACACTCAAATGCCCCCAGCGGGCAAGTTGCCGGAAGCGGAGATTGCACTGTTGACCGAATGGGTCCGTCGCGGTCTGCCGTTCCCCTCCGCCAGTGCCGTCAAGTCGACTCGTAAGCAGATCGATATCGCCGAAGGAAAAAAGCATTGGGCTTTTCGCCCCTTGCAGAACGGTGTCATAGCGCCGCTTTCTTTGGTATTACGAATTGAGAACGAGCGGCAATCCAAAGCGATCCAAAGCGGTGCTGATACACCGCACTCCAGAGCCAAAGGCCGCATCGACTCTTTTGTCCATGCAACTCAATACGCTCGCGGCCTGTCGTCGTCCGTGGAAGCAAGTCGAGCAACTCTCATTCGTCGAGTGACTTTCGATCTGCTCGGCCTGCCGCCGACGATGGACGAGATGCGTGAGTTTCTCGCCGACGAATCGCCAGACGCATATGACCGATTGATCGAACGATTGCTGGCCGATCCGCGATTCGCTGAGCGTTGGGCGCGGACGTGGTTGGATCTCGCGCGATATTGCGACATCGGTGAATCGTGGCGTACGGGAGAAGGACAGCCGTGGCTGTATCGCGATTGGGTCGTGCGGGCGATGAACGAGGATCTGCCGTTCCATGAATTCGTTCGGCAGCAACTCGCGACGGACTTGTTGCCGAATCAACGTCCGGAAGACGCCGCGGCGCTCGGATTCCTCGGCCTGAGTCCGAGTTATTGGAAGGAACTGAAGCTCGATCACAACGTCATCAAGCAGGTCGTGGCCGAGGAATGGGAAGAGCGGATCGAGGCGATTGGTGGGACGTTTCTCGGTCTGACTCTCGCCTGCGCGAGATGTCACGACCACAAGTTCGATCCGATCACGCAGCAGGATTACTACGGACTGGCCGGCGTGCTGGCGAGCATCAAGATCGACGACGTGCCAATCATTCGTAGCGACCTGGCTCGGCGTGCGGCCGACGCGCGGACGCAAATTAAGGACGCGCAAGGGCAGCTCGACAAGCTGCTCAAGGAACCGAAGCCGGCGGATGACGCGACCCATGAAGCGAAGGCGAAAGCGGCTGAGAGTGCGAAGCAGATCGAAGTGTTGAAGACGAAGATCGCGGAACTGCAAACGACGCCGCACCTCAACACGCCGGTGGCATTCGGGGTGACCGAAGCCGCGATGCACGTCCTGCCGGATGGCCCGAATCGGACGAAGATCGAATATAAGCCAAGCGAACCGCAGAACGTCGCGATGCAAATTCGAGGCAACGCGGCGAATCCCGGCGCGGTTGTTTCGCGCCGCTTCGTGTCGGTTCTGTCACCGAATGAACCGACGACATTTACGAACGGCAGTGGACGATTGGAACTCGCGAATGCGCTCGTGACCGATGCCGCTCCGCTGGTCGCGCGAGTCATCGTAAATCGCATCTGGGCGCATCACTTCGGCCGCGGCCTGGTCGCGACGCCCAGCAACTTCGGCACGCAAGGTGAGAAGCCGACACATCCCGAGCTGCTCGACGATCTTGCCACGCGGTTCATCGAACATGGTTGGTCTTTGAAGTGGCTGCATCGCGAGATCACGCTCTCGGCGACGTATCGGCAACGTTCGGCTGATGGCCGTTATTCGAAAAGTTCCGAGCGGTCCGATTTGGATCGACAGCCTTCAGCGTTCGGCCAGCAGTCGTCAGCCGATCCGGACAATGTGTGGCTCGCGCGGATGCCGGTGCGGAAGCTCGACGTTGAGGCATGGCGGGATGCGATGCTGGTGGCGACGGGGGAAATGGATCGGCGTATTCGCGGCGAGCCGCAGGAATTGAGCGACAATGCCAACACACGCCGGACGATCTATGGGCTCGTGCGGCGGCGCGAGTTGTCGGATCTCTTGCGGTTGCATGATTTCCCCGATCCAGTCTCGCACAGTGGCTCGCGGATGCTGACGACGACTCCGTTGCAGCAGCTCTTCGTGTTGAACAGTTCGTTCATGCAAGCTCGCGCGGCGGCGTTCGCGCGAGGAGTGCAGGCAGAACGGCCGAATGATCTCGCAGCACAAATCGCGTTCGCGTACGAACGATTGTTTCAGCGAGACCCGACGAACAACGAACGCGCGACGGGCATCGAGTTCTTGAAAGCTTCGCAGGCGGATGGCCTGGCACTCGACGCAGCGTGGAAACAGTATGCTCAAGCGTTATTGGCGAGTAATGAATTGCAGTTCGTGGACTGAGGTACGATGCAGGACACTTCTCTCAGTTTGCTCGATCGCTTGCGAGCCTCGCCGAATGACGCGGATTGGACGCGGTTGGTTGAGGCGTATTCCCCGCTGCTGCGAACGTGGGTCGTGCGAGCCGATGCGAAACGTCAGGCGTTCGTATGGCCAGTAATGCGATGCGGGAGCCGGTAGTCGTTGGTAAGAGCTGTTGACGACAATTGAAAATGGAAGCGATGGGTGGCTAAATTTTTTGGCATTCGATGTTGCTGACTAATTCGGCCGAGCGATCGATGACCAAGTTTCCAAACCTTAGGGCGGGACCAACTCACGAAGTGAGCGGTCCTGCTGTTCTTTATTGGCGGCGTGAGTGGTCTACGGTTGAACGCGGCCGAGGTTCATGCTTCGGCGAGAAATCTGGCGATTCCCCGTCGCATGTGCGCAGTGCTGATGGTCGGCTCGATGCTGGTTCGTTTGAGCTTCGAGCAAGTGCGTCAGCGAGGTTATTGGCACACGGACGGTTTTGATGGACATCGCGATATCAGTCTTCGGCGTCTGACTGATGCTGGTCAGCCTGCGCGAGGACCACAGCCGTCCGTTCTTCTTGGGCGTGCGATATTAGTTGCTCTGGATCACGTTGCGTTACATCGGCCTGTTCAGCGACACCGGTGGAATGCTTGGCGGAGCGGGCTTCTTCTTCGCCTGCGGAGCATTTCCGTTCGGCATGGCGTATTTCTGGAAGCATCGCACAAAGAAAGGGATGCCAGCATAAGCACGATTCCCAACGAACTCCCGGCGGACACGCGGCCTCGACCCGGCTTGTGGGATTAGGTTCGTGGCCACCAACGAGCGATCCTGTTCGCCACAATTCCCTTTTAGGTGATTGTGCTAGGCTCCATGATCGCTTGCAGCCGTTGGACGCTGGTCACCGGCGAGACGATCCTGTTGCGAGTCATCCCTGTCGATCCGCGCGATCTGTTTCGCGGTGACTATGTAATCCTGAACTACAATTTCACGCGGTTACGGCTCCCCGGCGAGTCCTCGTGGAACGAGTCGCACGTCGGTCGCGAGATCTTCGTTTCGCTCGCTCCGGAACAGGATGGCAAGCACTGGCAAGAGACCGAGCTCAGTTGGACTCGCCCTACGTCGGGCACT
>Ga0194132_10002854_pt1 | contig 31636 bp, 31 predicted proteins | sample TA2KigOf80mmetaG_FD_148612 | JGI IMG/M metagenome (GOLD analysis project Ga0194132, IMG submission 148612) | Freshwater microbial communities from Lake Tanganyika, Tanzania - TA2015054 Kigoma Offshore 80m | ecosystem: Environmental > Aquatic > Freshwater > Lake | place: Tanzania: Lake...
CCTGACAGAGGGCTTGGTCAAAATCCGCTTTAAGGCCTACGGCGGGGTCACCGGCGTTACGGAATTTGCCTTCAAAATGGCAGCCGCACGCAGTGACTTTCACGGCATGCTCGATGAACTTGTGGCCACTATGAAGGTGATCGCGCAGGGTTTTTACCGGCCTCATGCCGACAAAGCAGCGCCACCAGCCCCTGAGCTAATCGAATTAGCAGCATTTTTTGCCACGCTGTAATGTGGTTGGTTCGGAAAACGTGCCGTAATCACTTGGGATTATTGCTTGACTAAGCGATCCCGCGAGGCTTCCTTAACGCTGTATTTATTCGGGAATTTAAGCTGTTGCCAACCGGCAATGGCTGCTATAACGAAAAGCGTCGCCAACAATCTCTCCGGGACTCCCGGTTCACCTACCAACACACAGTATTGGGCTGATCATGGCAGCAGAGTCTAAATTAAAGTACGATCGTGATTTTTTGATTTCTGTGTACAAGGATATGCTTTTTGGCCGTCGCTTTGAGGAGCGGGTCAATCAGGCTTATCAAAAGGGTAAATTTGCAGGGTTCTGTCACCTTCATATTGGCCAGGAGGCCGTGTGTATCGGTGTGCAGAGGGCGCTGAGACCGACGGATTACATGATCTCGGGCTATCGTTCTCACACCCAAGCCATCGCCAAAGGGATTGACCCGAAGGCGGTACTTTCCGAGCTTTTCGGTAAGGTCGATGGCTGTGTCAGGGGCAAGGGCGGGTCGATGCACATGTTCAGCAAGGAGCATAGGTTCCTTGGCGGCCATGGTATCGTCGGTGGTCAAACGCCGATCGCTGCTGGTGTCGGATTTGCAATTAAGTACGATCAGAACGATGACGTCATGGTCTGTTACCTCGGTGACGGAGCTTGTAATCAGGGCCAATTCTTCGAGGCTCTCAACATGGCTGCTGCCTGGGATCTTCCCGTGCTCTACATCGTCGAGAACAATCAATATGGCATGGGCACCGATTTCCGCCGCGTTACCAGTGTCGATAGTTTGGCTAAAAGGGCGCTGGCATTTGACATCGATAATTCGCAGGTCGATGGCATGGACGTACTCAAAGTGTACGACCACGTCAGTGGTATCGTCAGCAAGATGCGCAAGAAGCCTAAGCCTTATTTGCTCGAGGCCCATACTTATCGTTACCGCGGGCATTCGGTCTCGGATCCTGCTAGCTACCGTACTAAAGATGAGGTCGCGCAGTTTCAGGCTAGGGATCCGATTACTACCTTGGGCGACTATTTGAAGAAGCATAAAGTGACAACGGAAGATGAGCTCAAAGCTTGGGATAAGGACATCAGAGATCAGATGACCGCAATCGAGGCGTTCGCGGACGCGTCGCCAAAACCCGATGTATCCGAGCTCTGGGACCACGTTTTTGTCGATTAAGAGGACGAGGAAGTAATATTTATGGCACTCATTCAATTCCGCGAAGCAATCGGACAGGCCATGGCAGAAGAGATGGCTCGTGACGACCGCATCTTCCTGATGGGCGAAGAAGTAGCCCAGTACAACGGCGCTTATAAAGTATCCAAGGGACTCCTTGAGCAATTTGGACCGCGTCGCGTGTGGGACTCCCCGATCTCCGAGGCCGGCTTTGCCGGTTTGGGTATCGGTGCGGCCATGGTGGGGCTGCGTCCCATCATCGAGATGATGACTTGGAACTTTGGCATCCAGGGCTTCGATCAGATCGTCAATCACGCTGCCAAGATGTGCTACATGTCAGGTGGTCAATTTAACGTGCCGATCGTCTTCCGCGGACCAAACGGGGCGGCGCATATGCTGGGTTCGCAGCATTCGCAGAGTTTTGATGCGATGCTCACTAACGTGCCCGGGATGAAAGTAATTTCGCCCTCCACACCGTACGACGCTAAGGGCCTTTTGAAGGCGGCAATCCGCGACAATAATCCGGTCATCTTCCTAGAGAGCGAGATGATGTACGGGCTCAAGGGCGAGGTACCAGATGGTGAGTACGTGATTCCGATCGGTGTCGGTGACATAAAGCGTCCGGGTGAGCATGTGACCATTATCGCCTGGAATAAGATGCTGCACGTCGCGATGGCAGCGGCAGAACAGTTGGCTGCAAGTGGCATCAGTGCCGAAGTATTGGATCCTCGTACCTTGCAACCTCTGGATGAGGAGCTGATTTTCACCTCCGTACGCAAGACGCACCGTTTAGTCATCGTTGACGAGGGCTGGGATTTTGCCGCTACGAGCGCGCAGATTTCGGACCGCGTACAAAAAGAATGTTTCGACGATCTCGATGCGCCTGTAGTTCGCGTTAACTCGCTTTTTGTCCCGATGCCGTATGCCGAAGATCTCGAGCATGCCGTGTTGCCCACGGCTGAGCGCGTTGTTCAAGCGGTCAAAGACGTCATGTACGTCGACTAGTGATTGGTGTCATTGATGTGATTGATCAGTGGGCGCTTAGCGTAGCCCACAGTTTTTGGATCCTTGAGGGAGGCTTTAGAGCATGGCTCGTGTCATTGAGATGCCCAAATTAAGCGACACTATGGAAGAGGGCGGTATCGCCAACTGGTTGAAAAAAGAGGGCGAAAAGATTAATGAAGGCGAGCCACTAGTCGAGATTGAGACCGACAAGGCGACGCAGGAGTACGAATCGCCGGAAGAGGGCGTCGTGCTCAAGATCCTGGTCCAGCCAGGCAAAACGGTGGCGCTACGCACCCCAATCGCTGTGGTTGGTGATGCGGGTGAAACATACGACCTAGGTGCGTTGACTGGTGGTGCCGCAAAGAGCGCGACTGCAGCCGCCGCACCTCTCGCGGCACCGCAGGTGTCGCAGAAAGCTCCGGCAAAACCTGCGACCCCCACCGTACAGGCTCAGCCTGTGGGCGGTGGCCGCGTCAAGGCATCACCATTAGCGCGTAAAGTTGCCGCCGAGCTGGGTGTCGATGTATCCCAGATCGTGGGCACAGGACCAGCGGGCCGCGTCGTGTTGCGCGATATTGAGCAAAGTGCTGCCGGCGTTGCAACTCCGGTCGCAGCTCTAAGTAAGCCGTCCGTGCCGCAGCCAGCGGCTCCGGTGCCAGCTGCCTCTACAGTAGGGGCGACGGTGACTCCGGTATCGATGATGCGCAAGACCATTGCCAAGCGGCTCACCGCTGCTAAGAATGAGGCCCCGCATTTCTACCTTACCGTCTCCGCCAATGTTGCAAAATTGGAGACATGGCGGCAGTCGCTTAACGATGCTGCAGCTAAAGCCAACGCCAAGGGCGGATCTCTGGCCAAGGTTAGCGTGAATGATGTGGTGATTTTGGCCGTAGCAAGAGCGCTGCGTCACCATCCGCAGGTCAACGCTTCCTGGCAAGGTGAGACCATCGTCCACCACGGTGAGGCTCATATCGCCGTGGCTGTGGCTTTACCAGAAGGTCTCGTGACGCCGGTGATTCGCCGGGCTGACGTCTTAGGTGTCAGGGAAATTGCGGCAGCAGCGCGTGATTTAGCGACAAAAGCTAAAGACGGCCTACTGAGCAACGATGCCTTCACCGGTGGTACCTTTACGATTTCCAACCTCGGTATGTTTGGTGTCGAAGAATTCACCGCCATCATCAACCCACCACAGGCGGCAATTCTTGCCGTGGGGGCAGCCACCCCGACGCCTTGGGTCGATGAGCAAGAGCGGCTAGTTGTGCAGCAGCGCATGAAGATGACATTGTCCTGTGATCACAGGGTAGTCGATGGAGCTACGGGAGCAAAATTCCTGCAAACCCTAGTGTCGTATCTCGAAGATCCGATGCAAATGCTGGTTTAATTCGTGCAGTTTGCTTTATTCACAGTTTTGCTCAGTACAGCGCTGACGCTGGGGTGCCGCGCCAAGCACAAGTCCCAAGGGGACGAAGTGCCGCCGCCCCCAGGCGGCATTGCTACCGCTGACTCTGCCGCGGCTCTGGTCCCGGCCCCTCTTCCACCGCAGCTTCCGGAACTCAAGCAGCCGGAGCTCCTGCGTGGTTTTGGTTTCAAAGGCGAGTCCACCTGCTTTCCGCTAGCTGCGGGTCGTCGTTGCATCCCGGCCAATGAATCACCTATCGCTCATGCCTGCCGGCAAGCAAAGGGCGAAATCCTCACGTGCGAGGATTGTCGGCAAGTCTGTAGCCGCATGCTGAAGCCCTAAATCAAAAGGTCGCCTAGCCAAGCTAAGGCCGCTAGTCGAGCCTTGGCGCCTTTAGTGGTAAGATATGAATACCGCTAGAACTCTCCATTAGATTCTTCTCCGAGGACAACTAGTTTGAAATTGCAGTGGCCACTGGAAACGACCAGAGGTAGGCGCTTTGTCATGAGCGCTGCAATTTTATTTTGTGGATTATTGTCCGTCGTGATTTGGCGCGAAGTTTACTCAAGTAAAATTCAGTCGCAATTTTTTAGCGCCAAAGCGTCCCAGTTAAAGTTTAGGCTCGAGTCTGGTCCCAGCCGCAGTATTGCCTTTCCGACTTCTGGGCCGTTTGACGAAATGTTGGGATACACGCTGATCCCTGCCATCTCTGAGCGTGTGACAAAACGAGGCTACGAGATCAGAGCGCAAGCCCGCCTCTCACCGGAGCACCTAAGGCTCGTTCATGGCGGTGTCATATATCCCATTTACAAAGAGAAGTCGCAGGCCGGCCTGGCCATCGATGACGCGACGGGGAAACCACTTTTTTCTGCGCTTTATCCGCAATTGAGCTACGACACTTTCGATGACATTCCGCCGGCTATTTGGCGTACGCTACTGCTCATCGAAAATCGCGATTTACTGGATAAAAGGTACCCCTATAAAAATCCAACCCTAGATTGGAGTCGGCTTTTCGTCGCGATTTTAGATAACATCGTTACGAAGTTCTTCCCCTCGCACGATAGCCCAGGTGGCAGCACACTAGCCACGCAGTTGGAAAAATATCGGCACTCTCCTGATGGCCGAACGACCTCGGCGCGCCAAAAACTCGTACAGATGACCTCTGCAAGTCTGCGTGCGTATCAGGACGGACGTAACACCTTTGAGGCGCGTAAGCGCATCATCAAAGATTATGTCAATACGGTTCCTCTAGGAGCATTGCCTGGTACCGGTGAGATTCGCGGCATTGGCCACGCCCTTGCAGCCTATTTTGGTGCAAGTTTTGCCGAAGTCACTGATCTCCTAAGAGACATCAAACAAAAAGAAACTAATGCCGCGCGTGTATTGGCGAAGGCAGTGGCGTACAAACAGATTCTGGCGCTTTTTCTCTCGCAGCGCCGCCCAGCCTACTACCTAGGGCAGGACCAAGAAGCGCTCAAAGAGTTAGTGGATAAACACATAGACGTGATGATTCGGGGCAAAGCTCTGCCAAAAAGATTGCGCCAGGCTGTGGCTAAAGCGGAGCTAAACTTCCGCTCTGTTGGAGCCATATTTCAGCCGGAGCGTCTGAGCTACGTCGAGCGTAAAGCGGCCAATGCTGTCCGTGTGCATCTGCTGAATTATTTTGGATTTGATCGTTTATATACGCTCGACCGTCTGGACTTGCGCGTTAAGTCGACCATCGACTACGGCACACAAAAGGCCGTGCAAGATGTCCTGACCAAGCTGAAAGATAAAGACTACGCCAAGTCTCAGGGACTCATGGATCAACGGCTACTCGCTGAAGGGGATCCTAAAGATGTCATCTACAGTTTTACGCTGCGCGAGCGGCGGCATAACGCCAATCTCCTACGCGTCCAAGCCGACAACGTCGATGGTCCGTTCAATGTGAGCGAGGGTGGCAAACTAGAGCTTGGGTCGACTGCCAAATTGCGCACACTAGTGACCTACCTCGAGGTTATCGAAGAACTTTGGCACAGATATCGAAGGCTCGGAGGCGTTGAGCTGAAAGAAGCCCTCGGTAAAACTGATAAGTCGGATCAGCTCAGCCGCTGGGTCATTACCTATCTACTTGAGGCCAATGGCAGCGCTGCGGTCACACTGGAGGCCATTCTCAATGCCGCTCTTGAGCGTCGCTATACGGCGAGCCCGGCGGAGCGTTTCCTGACAAGTGGTGGTATACATCGGTTTAATAATTTTGAAAAATCAGACAATGGCCGGATCGTTGACGTCAAGGAAGCCGTGCGCAAATCCATCAATCTCCCATTTGTGCGCATGATGCGCGATATCGTCCAATACTTTATCGCCCAAATTCCTGGTGGCCATGCCATGCTCGAGGACGTGACTAATCCTAACCGACGCGAATTTCTGGCCCGATTTGCCAATAAGGAAGGGCGTGAGTACCTAGGTAGGTTCTACCTGCGGTATCGGGGACTCAGTAGCGATCAAATGGTACAGGCCTTGATGGCACGCATGCGGCTAAATCCAAGACGCCTCGCCGTGCTCTATGCGAGTATAGCGCCAGACACCAGTGTGAATGATATGGCGGCTTTCATCGCCAAATATCAGGGTGCGGGGAGCAAACCACAGAGCTCCAAACAGTTGCAGTCTCTTTATAAGGCTACGGTCGAGAGTAAATTAAGCCTGCAAGACCGGGGCTACATTTGCGGTGTCCATCCGCTTGAACTATGGTTGGTGTCCTATATGGTGAGGGCGCCTAAAGTTAGTTTTACCCAGGTGCTGCGGGCCAGTACTGGTGCGCGCCAGGAATCCTACCAGTGGCTATTCACAGCTAAGGGCAAGAAGCGTCAGGATAGCCGCATCAGGATCATGCTCGAAGATGAGGCCTTTAAGCAAATCCATGAACACTGGGCCAAGCTCGGATACCCTTTTGCCTCGCTTGTACCCACCTACGCTACTGCACTCGGTAGTTCCGGTGACAAACCTACTGCCTTGGCGGAATTGATGGGCATCATCACCAGCGGGGGTGTCCAGTACGTCAATACGCGTGTGAGTTCCCTAGAATTTGCCAAAGATACTCCGTTTGAGACGCATTTTCGTGCAAAGCCCAGCTTTGGTACCAGAGTTTTATCGCGCCCATTAACTGCAGCTGTACGCGACACCATTAAGCACGTGGTCGACAGCGGTACCGCAGTACGGGTACGCGGTGCCTTTGTTGATACCGTCGGTAAAACGATACCCGTCGGCGGTAAGACTGGTACAGGCGATAACCGTTATTCCGTCTTCGCACCTGGTGGACGCATCATTGAATCGCGGGCGGTGAGCCGTACAGCGACTTTTGTCTTTTATATCGGTGAGCGTTTCTTTGGTACGATCACCGCGTATGTACCAGATGCCTCAGCAGCGAAATTCAGTTTCACTAGTGCGCTGCCAGTGCAAATCCTCAAAATTCTATCGTCCAAACTGAGTCCTTTGATTAATGCTCCAGTCACCGCAGAAGAGTAGGTGACATTTTTATAGGAATTACAGTTTAACTCCGCATTAGAGTCATTATGTCGAAGAGAAAACCTAAAATAGTTTCAGCGGCGCCAGCAGAGGCGTCCCTGCGATCAGGCGATAGAAAACGCAGCTCGCTCTACCTTAAGTCATTATTGCTTCTGGCTATGGTTTTTTTAGCTGGTGCCCTGCTATTCACGTCTAATTCGACATCGCTGCATTTTTTGTCCAGAAACAGTAGCAATGCATACAACCTGGATGACGAAAGTGCGGGCAGCTTGACCATAGTACCGATCACCATTGCTCCTCCCATAGACTTTATTCGAGCTCAGAGCCTTCCTAGTGAGATTAATGACTGGCACTTCAGAGACATGGATATTTTAGGTGTGCAGGGCTTTTTACTAAAAGCTGGGTTAGCGTCTAATCTGGTCCATGGGCTTTTAGATAAAGCTAGCTATGATCAAGAACGATCCGAGACGCTGGTCCCTGTTACTAAAGAGCTGCTGCTTGGACTGACTCATGAGAGTCGGCAGCAGATCTACATCAAACTTACAGACAACCATGCCAACAAGATGCAGCTCGGTGCTTTTCGCTACTGCGGCCGCAATATTGATGATTGGTTCAGTGGTGGCGAGGTTGCAGACGACATCAAAGCCATGGTGGCCAGATATTTGTACCGGGACGGCTGCTATATGTTCTTTGCTGATTTGCCGCTTATTCTAGATCAAATCTCGATGGAGATGCTGCCAAAACTACTACATGTTTTATTTCGGCAGTCCACTTACCTGGTTAAATTAAATATCTCACCAACGAGTGATGTGGAAAAGTTAGTCGACTACTGGAGTGTAGGAGGGCGAGCCAAAGACGTGGGCTCGCTGCTGGAGTCGATGATGCGTCTTAGAGATGGAGAAAAAATAGATATTGTCCATCTCTTGCCACCATTTCCGCGGCGGCGCCTTTATACCTATCCGCAGCCAGGCACGGAGGTTATTGGTGGAGGGCATCGAGACTGCCATTGGACGGCCTACAATTTTTTTAATATCGATCCAGATGACCGATTTGCAGACCCGGCGCTGGTTGCTACCACATTGCGCAATGAATATGTTGAGGTGGCCAAGCCCATTTACGGCGATCTAGTGACTTACGCCCGCGCTAACGGAACCATATTTCACAGCGCCAATTACATTGCTGCAGGGCTCGTCTATACCAAGACGGGATCGAAAGCCGTCTGGCCCTGGCTCATCACTAAGATCGACGACATGGCCCATTTTTATCCCAAGGATGGTCCCGTATCAGTCCGCTATTTTCGTCGGCGCCCCATTAATTAGTAAATCCCTGATGACACGCCAAAAGAGGAGAACGGCCATACAGACATAAGTTACTGCACCGATCATGATTTTAGTCCAAACTAGATGATCTGGTCCGAGGATAAAGAGTACGGCTGCCATGGCGCCCGCGGCTAGTGCGATGCGTGCTAGAAATCCCCACGAGAAGCTAGGGATAAACGGTCGTGCAGCCAAATAACAACCCGTCGCGACGGTCAGCTTGCTCGCGGCCAAGGCCGCCGCAACGCCAATGCTGCCCCACAGCCCCCCAAGCCATGTGGCAAGTAAACAGCCAGAAATGAGGCCGATCGCGTAAATCTTATTCATGCGCGTCATTGCGTTACGTAGCCACAGAACCTGCATACCAAAGGTGTTGATACCAACGGTCGCCAGGATGCCAATTGATAATAATGCCATCACGTAGCCGGGCATGACGCTGTGATTGGCAAACGTAGCGGCGAATAAGGTAGCGAGAAGATCACCACCGACAAAAAAGGCACCGACAGCAATCGGCATCAATAAGATCATCGACAGCAGTGCACTGAATTCTATGTGCTTAGAGAATCGACGCTCGTCATCAATCCTGACCAATTCGGAAAAAAATATACTAGTCACCATCGCTGTGATGGTTGCAATACTCTGCACGATACGCAGTGGTCCAACGTATAGACCGACAGCGGCACTGCCACCAAAGGCTTCGACAAAGAAGACGTCAAAACGCTCCAGTGTGAACGCCAGCATGTTGGTAATGCCGAAGGGTAGGGCACCAAGAAATACGGGTTTCAAATCGGCCGTGCGGGGCCGTTCCCAGCCAATTTTCTTGATTGAAAAGCGCAGCGACAGGAGCGCAACCAACAAGTTGGGGAGCATACTTAGGATGCCGTAGTACATATAGTCCGCGGGGCCACGGACCAAGATCAGAACACCCCCTAAGCACAGCAATTTACTGATCACGCTAAATATATTGCGGATCGCTAGGGATTGCGTACCCGAGTGGACATAATCTGTCTCGATAATACTCGACACGAATAGGTAACCAAGGCTGAGAATCAGGCCTCGATAGGCGTCATAACGAGGCAGCATCATGACGGCCAGGGCAATGGCAACGATGACCACAGCATGGAGCAACTTCAGTAGGGTTACCGTGGACATGATGCGTCCCGGACTTAGAGCGCTGCCAGCTGGGTTAGCTATCGCAATTGATGCATAAGCACCGTAGCCAAAAGCAATAAAAGGCAAAAAGATATCGATGTAGGACACGGCGAACTGCACGGAACCAAAGCTTGTCACAGGGAGCGTAGCCTGCCCGAGGTACAGCACAAGCAGGGGAGCAATTTTATTGACCGTCTCGCTGATAGCGCCGGTGAGTAAGGTCAACGTGAGGCGGCGTCGGTGCGTGGGAGTACTGATGGCTATCCCCTTTCGGGCTCTCTTTAAGGGCCGAAGGCATCGATCACATAGGGAGCCAGTATTTGGCCCACTTCGTCGATCAGTGCTTCTTCGGTCGTATCGAACTGATTTAACCTCGTTCCGTCTACGTCGATCTGACCTAAAATTTTTCCATCTCTAGGATGACGAATCAAGACTACCATCTCACTCCGCGTGTCCAAATTACAAGCGAGGTAATTACTGATTGCCCGCACATCGTCCACGATCTGATTACGATTTTCAGCTACAGCCGTCCCGCAAACCCCCCGTCCCACGGGAATTCTCTCGTGGTCTGTGACTGGGCCCCGGTAGGGACCGAGGATCAAGGTGTCGCCGTCCAGTCGGTAGATGCCAACCCAATGGTAATCACTGCGGTGCTTGTGCAAATACTCCATTGCCGCGTCCAAGGCATCTACTGGTGTGGTTGCGGCGGCGCAGATGTGTCTGATAGCAGTGACAACCTGATCGTTAGTGGTATTCGATGGGCGCATTGGCGTTTTTTCCTCGACCTAGCTGTGATAACTCACTTGGGGATTATCGTAGGAGAGCCTCAGATGTCAAAGGCACGACAGCAAGACGTAGGGAGTTTCGTCCGTTGGGAGCTCATGACCAGGTCCGTGGCACAAGCGCTGGATTTCTATAAGTCCCTGTTTAGTTGGAGCTACGATGCCGCGGAGTTAAACGACGGTGCCACCTACTATCATTTGCTACATGGTAATCACCGCATCGGTGGCATCTACGCTATGGCGGATGATCTAGCAGGTAAGCCTGCTGCCGCCCACTGGACTCCTTACCTGGGAGTCAGTGACGTCGATCAGTCGCTCTTGGAGGCCAAATCCATGGGGGCAAAGGTGACGGCAGAGTCTTTTGACTTTGCCGCGCTGGGCCGCATGGCTCTGCTACTCGACCCTACCGGAGCGCCTTTTGGCCTGTGGCAGGATCAGCAGCGGACGCTCCTTGAACGTAGTGTAGCTTGGCACGAGCTTTCCACCCACGATGCTGAGAGCGCCGCCACATTTTACGGCGATCTATTTAATTGGATCACCCGGCCGGATTCTCAAGGCGAGGTAGCGATAACCAGATTTTACAGCGGCCCTAGACCGACAGCAGCCCTTATCACACTGAGTCCACGTTTTCGTGCAGTGCCACCGCATTGGCTGCCGTATTTTTACGTGGAAGATATGGCCTTAGCCACCAAAGCTTTGACGCAGTCGGGAGGACGCATCCTCGCTGAGCCCAGTCATGGCCCTTCAGGTACTCAGGCTGTGGTGCAGGATCCCCAAGGCGCAGTCTTTGGTGTCATGACCGTCTAGTTGGTTTTGCGCGCCAGCTCAGCCTGCCGTCCGCTGAGTCCGACATCGGTAAGTGTGGCGGTGCTCCAAGGTGGCAGGTCAGCCAAGGCTTTACTAGCAAGGGCCTTAAAGGAGTCGATGGCTTTGCGCGGCACCGGGTCAGCAGTCGGTAGTTTCACACCGGCAGGATCGATATAGCGTCCGTTGGCATGCAGTTCGAAGTGCAGATGAGGACCTGTCGCAAGCCCAGTTTTGCCGACGTAGCCGATGATCTGTCCCATTTTGATTTGAGCACCAGGCCTGACGTCAGGGGCAAAGCGTGACAGGTGTTTGTAGTGGGTGCTGTAAGTACCGTTGTGGCGCAGGCTGACCGTATTACCCGAGGCGCCGTGATAGGCAGCATAGGTGACACTGCCCGAGCCTATGGCCATCACCGGGGTGCCCGTAGGAGCGCCGTAGTCCACCCCGAGGTGCGGCTTAGCGACCTTGAGAATCGGGTGAAACCTGTGGGCATTGAAGCCTGAGGTGATTCTGGCAAAACGCAGCGGTGAGCGCAGAAACATACGCCGCAAACTGTTGCCTTCGGGGGTGTAGTACTGCCCCTCGGACGGGTCCAGCACCGCCGTGTTGATGACGCCACTGTTCTCGTATTCTGCCGCGACAATAGCGCCAATACGGACGGGACGACCTTCGCGGACGAACTGCTCGACGGTGAGCCGCCAGCGATCGCCGCGTTGAACCTCTCGGTGGAAGTCCATTTGCCAGCCAAAAATTTCAGTGATCCTAGAAATGATCGCCGGGTCCATGCCTGCCGTAGCTGCTGAGTTCCAGAGCGAGCCGGTGACGACCCCACTGTAGGCTGCAAGACGACGTTCCTCAGGAATCTGCAGATCAGAAGCCGTCCAGTGTCCCGGATCAACTTGATCCAGCCTGACAGTGAGGTCGTCGCTCAGTTCGATGTCGAGGCGTCGCGGATATTTGTCTGCGGCATCCATGGTATACGCTTTGATTGCGGTGCCGGCGCGCACGCGGGTGGGTGAGGTCCAGGGTTTCAGGGCACTAAGGATAGCGGCGCGCTCAGGGGCTAAAAATCCGAGTTCTTGGAGGGTGCGGGAGAGAGTGGAGTTCTTGGTCACCTTGATGGTGCCGACATGATGCGGGGCAGGGGCGTAAGGAATCAGCGAGGCAATGTCCGTGCCTGGTGGGCCAGCTGCGGCCGGATGGCCGGAGCCATCCCGTGCAAGCCCCGGTGGCGGAAGTCCGTCAAAGTGTTTGGTGATCTGCCAGCCGCCAAGATATCCCAGCGCTGCAGCTGCAAGCACGTAGTGGATCAGCGTCTTGAGAGAGAAAGTTACTGGATGGCGCATGGAGCGTCCTCCTCTGGCTTATATTCGAGATGTCAGCGGCCGCGCGCGCAGCACGATTCGGCCTGCAGGAAAATGCAATGGAGGGATGATCATAGCGAAAGAGTGACGGGGCCACAATTGGTAATTGGCTGACTGGCTTAAAACCTTGGGGCCGCTCAATTGCTTGTGATTACTGGATGTTGCTACGAACTTTGGGACGTAGTATGACGACGGGGAGACGGTCGCCCGATCTTTTGACCGCCCAAAGAGGAGAATCTCACCATGGCTCGAACCCCCTCTGTCATGCCACCGTTGGGCGGCGTCGCTCCGGATTTCACGTTGCCCGATCCGAGCGGTCAGCTGTGGACGCGCGATCGGATCAAGGGTCCCAAGGGGCTCCTCGTGATGTTTATCTGCAACCACTGCCCGTTCGTCAAACATATCGCCAGTGAGCTGGCGCGCTTGGGTAAGGATTTGGCAGCCGATGGTATTGGTGTGGTGGCGATCAGTTCTAATGACGTCGCAAATTATCCGGACGATCGCCCTGAATTAATGGCGCTTGAAGCCAAGCATCGGGGCTACACGTTTCCCTATCTGTACGATGCTAGCCAGGATGTGGCTAAAGCCTTTCAGGCAGCCTGTACGCCAGATTTTTTCCTCTACGACAACGCGCTGCGCCTTGTTTACCGCGGGCAACTAGACGCTTCCAGGCCAGGCAATGAAACCCCCGTCACCGGTCAGGATCTGCGCCGGGCCGCGGCGGCTCTCGTGGCGGGGCAGGCTGTGCCTGAACCCCAGATACCGAGCATCGGATGCAATATCAAGTGGCGGCCAGCACACTGATCGCGCACCATGGGGCCCAGGTCATCCGACATCGCGCAGAATCAAGACCTCGCCTTTTTTGACGGTCACGGTCTCGATTTTGCTGCGACGTCCGCCCGACTGTATTTTGATCGTGTGTTTCCCGCTTTTGAGTCTCAGACGCGTGATCGCAAATGACTCCGGCAGGAGGGTCCAGCTGCGGGTGTCAGCTGTTTCGGTAACTACGGCGAAGATATTGACGGCGAGTCCCGCTAGTGGCCCGTAATTTTGGTAAGCCTGTTCAGCAATCTGTCCTTTGGCAATGAGTCTGGCGGCGCTTTTCGCCACCAAGCGACCGCGCCTATCCTCTAGGGTGGCATGAGCAATGGCATTGAGATCCTCGACGTTTTCGGCTTGATGTAATTTATCGTCGGATCCGGTAATGATGCCGCTTTGACCAAAGTAGGAACGGCCTTGGGCCCGTATGACGGGAAAACTAAAACGCACAACTTGGCGGCCGAAGGTAAAGGCGAAGCTCTCCGATGTTTTGATAGCGATATGGCCGAGTTCATGAACGACGACCACTTCGCCGCTATCCCGGTCATCGAGCTCCGCCTTGGCCGCATCGACTAAGCGCGGAAAATCCCGTTGCAGTTCTTTCATCCGGTCCTGACGTCCCCGTTGGGCCAAAAGGCGATAGAGCGCCTTAACTAACTGGTCGGGAACACCGCCGTTCACGAACTGGGCGAAGTTGCCGCGGTAGGATGCCAGGGCTTTATTGTAGTCGATAATGGCATCGTCAACTTCGCCCCTTGCTTCATAGATGATGCCCGAGAGATACCTAGCAAAGGCATCTTCCGCGTATCGGTCCTTGTGATCCTCGTAGGCGGCATTGATCTGGGCAAGCTTACTGTTGATCTTGCGTGCCTCGACCCGCGCAGCCTCGAGATCTCCCGAGGCTATGTAGGACAAGGCCAGCTCCGTATGGATGGCTACTTTTTCGTAGTCTTCACCGCTATAATCCGTCGATGCGTCACTCACCACAAAGGACGTAGCTGTGCGGCTGATACTAGTCGTATAGAGATCATCAGCGATTTTATCGGCATTAATGAGTAGGGTGCGCGCCTTGGCGACGTCACCCATGCGATCAAGGATCATCGCCTTCTCTAAGTTATAGAGAAGCTTATTCTTGTCCTCCGTGAGCGAGGACTTGTCTATTTTTGCGATAGCTTGTTGGTAGCTACCGTCGCGGTAGTCGATGCGAATTGTTTGCGTCTCGTCGGTGTACGAGGCACAGGCAGTCATCAAGAGCATGGCCATACAGCAAGTGAGCCGTCGCGACCATGCTCTATGATGGAGAAGCGTCTGATTTAGCGGTAGAGTCATCACCACGAAGCGCCTGAGCGTTTGAAACGTTTTTTGACTTCGTACTTGGTCGACCATTCGATCTCCTGCGTCTCGATGCTCGTGAGCGTCAGGTTGGTTTGGTAGTTGACGGTCTTAAGTCCATCCATCTGATGGACGCTGCTGCTGATGTTGCCGCTGAGTATGAAGTCGGCACCGATGGCGCGTCCCTCTTTTTTTGCGGTGGCTTTATTAACGGCGCCACTTTGTTGGTACTTGAGTTCGTCGAGGATTTTCTGGCGCGACTCTTTGTTGACAAAGCGGACTTTGCCCGAATTGATGAGCTCATCTTGGATATAATCAGTAAGTTGTTTAACGTCGAGGTGCTCATCCGTGCGGTTTTCGACATCCATGACGACCACGACCGGCTTGGCATTGCGGTGGCCGGATTTGTAGCCCTCGAGCCATGGCTTTTCCAGCATACCTTTGATCATGTGCTCGGCGGTTTTACGGGCATCTGTTTCGTTCCACTTGTCATCGACAATTTCGGCCTTGGCTGGATCTGCGTATTCCCCCTGAAACGAAGGTGTACATGCAACGGCGGTCATGGCGACGACCGCTGCGAGACCAAGACGGCGCGATAAGATGCTGCCCAGACGCAACGTGGTGCTTTTCTTCATAATCGGTCATTACCCCCAGCTAGATCAGATGATTAGAGCATAGCGCGGTGACGCCGACCAAACAGGCTCCGCGACGGGAGCATCCGCGCGATCGTCGCTCGTGCTAAAATAGGTGAGGACAATCATATAGTTCTGGGGGATCTCATGCAACGACTCCGCTTCGCTGTCGCCGTCGTCTTGGCAGGTAGTGCCACACTTGGCCTCGCTAGCACCAACGGCCTCCGCAACGTCTTCCTGAACGGTATCGATATCTCTAGTGCCAAAAGCCAGGACTTAAAACATGTGGATGTCCGCATCAGTGATACGGGTGATATTTTTCTCGTTGCCCCTCATTATCAGGTCAATGAAGAGGACAGCTTCGTTCCTCTGAGCCGCTACGTCCAAGGTCTCAATCAGCCCGTGCATCAACCAGCGCAGAAAATCAGCGGTGCCGTGCCGGCTAAGCCTGGACCAGCAATGGCGACTCCTGTTCCCATTGGTGAAGCCGTACCGTCAGGCGAAGTCCCGGCGGGTCTGCCTACTGCCGCTGACGCGGCGCAACCGGCTGCCGATGGCTTAGAGCCCAAGGCTGGAGAGCCCGCGCCGAAAGCGGCGGGTGAAGGGGCTGTGCCACCGCTACCGGCAACGCCTGACACGGCGGCAGCAGCCGCTGACAAGGGCGCAAACGGTCAGACCGCTCCTACGGCCAAGTAAGGCGCTGTGGACAGGGGCTGCCGGTAGGGGTAAAGCTTAGAGTCTATGGATGACACCCAAAAGCGATACACCCAAGTGCTCGGTGCGGTAGCCGATGCCGTTAGGGCCGCCGGTTCAACGGCAAAGCCCGTGCGTTTGATCGCCGTGAGTAAGATGCACGGTGCCGCGGCTGTCCGTGACCTATATGCCTTGGGGCAGCGTCAATTTGGTGAGAATTATGTGCAGGAGCTTGTGTCTAAAGCGCACGAGCTCAACGACTTGGCTGACCTGCGCTGGATTTTCATCGGGCGCCTGCAAACTAACAAGATGGCACAGCTGGTCAAGGTGGCTGCGGAGATTCAGTCCGTAGGTAACGAGCGCCACGCCCGCCTATTGGCCAAGGCTGCTCGCGAACACGCTCCCAGGCTGCCAATCGCCGTCCACATTCTGGTCAACGCCGGTGATGAGAGCAGTAAGGACGGGGCTAACAGTGAGGAGGCGCTGCGTCTTGCCTCGATCATCGCGACGGAGTTGCCGGAGCTAGATTTGCGCGGCATCATGGCGATCCCACCGCCCCTGCCACCGGACGCACCAGAGGCTCCACCAGAGATTTATCGCGACCTCAGGCGCCTAGCGGATCAGATTGGCGCTCGTGAACTCTCCTTAGGCATGACGGCCGATTTGCGCCAGGCCGTTAGTGCTGGGAGTGACTGCGTCCGTATCGGCACGGCCCTGTTCGGTCCGCGTCGCAAGGGTGCCTAGTCGTTTTTTTTGGCCAGATGGGTAGACCTTTAGGATCGTTCAGCTATGATCGTACCGAATGATCCATGCTCGCCAATGTGAGCAAAATTTTTTGAGCACTAACAAAAGGAAACGCGCATGTTCGGTCCCATTGCCGACGCGATAGCGAGAATTTTAGATGTGATTCTGAACCTGGTCCAAGTTCTGGTGATCGCATCTGTCATCATCAGCTGGGTCGGCGGTGACCCTGGAAACCAACTTGTCGGGACCGTGCGTAGCCTGACAGAGCCGATGTTCCGACCACTCCGCCGGTTGACCCGCAATTTATTGCCGGGCCCTATCGATTGGGCGCCAATGATTGTTCTGCTCATCATCATGTTTATCCAGTACGGGATCATCCCTTATCTTCGTATGGAAGCACGTCTTGGTGCTTAGTATGAGGCGGCTTCGTGTTGTTTTGGCAGTAGTGGTTTGGATTGCCCTGCTGCTTGGGATGTTCATGCAGGTGACGGAGCGTCTTGCCTCGTCCACGGCAGCGCGGCAGGCGATGGTACCGCCACCCCCTTTGAGTCAACTCTCGACGTCTGTGCTGAACACGTTGACTCTGGGATATCGCGGGCTTTATGACGACTTTGCCGATATCTGGCTCCTCCAAGCACTCGGGGACAAAGATATCAAGAGCTTTGATCCGCGGGAGCTTATAAAGACCATACGTACGGTGACCCGGCATGGTCCCAAACTTGAGTCGCTTTACTTGCTCAGTTGTTTTGTCCTCGCCTTCGAGTTCAAGATACCAGAGGAGTGTCAGGCCATTATCGTCGATGGTATGAATGCAATGCCGGGCAGTTGGCGTATTCCCATGACGCAGGGTTATATCACGGCATTTGTTCTGAACGATCCCGCGACTGGAGCGCTTTATTATGAGCTTGCAGGATCAAGGCCGGGAGCTCCCGCTTATTTTACCTCTCTCGCCACCAAACTTGCCGCGCGCAGCGCCATAGACAGCAATGAGCGGGCGGCGATTAAGCGGTCGTTCTTCGAGTCCATTGGTATCGATCGCGGCATACGTCCGGACCTAGAGGTACCGCAAGTAGAAGAAGGTGAGAGGCAGCAGCCAGCATCGACGATGCCAGCGGAGGCAGAACATGCAAACTGAGGTTCCAAGCACAGGTGCAGAGGATTTAGCTCTCAATGGCATAAGTAAAGTATTCCGCACCGATCTTCTGCGTGGTCCGCAGCTGGCGGTCAAAGATTTAACCTGTCGATTTGCCGCGGGCAGATGTACCGGTCTTCTGGGTCACAATGGCGCAGGTAAAACGACTACTATTAAGCTGATTCTCGGCCTCCTTAAGTCCGACAAGGGCTCGATCCAATGCGGAGAGCGAGAGATAACGACGCGGGACAGAGCCAAGATTGGTTACCTACCAGAACTCAATAAGCTGCCTGCCCTGCTAACACCGCGGGAGGTCCTGAGCTATCAGCTCCAGATGTTTATGTCCGAGCGGTTCAAAACCGCTGCCGATCGGCGTGAGGCAGTGAAAACTGCGTTGGCTCACGTGAATCTGCAAGACCACGCTGATAAGCAGATCGGTCGCCTCTCTAAGGGCATGGCGCGTCGCCTCGGCTGGGCCCAGGCAACCATCCATGCACCGTCAATTTTGATTCTGGACGAGCCTGCATCTGGATTAGATCCGTTGGCGCGCCGCCAGATGATCGACTGGATCGGCGCCGAAAAGAAACGTCATACGACGATTCTGTTGTGCACTCATGAACTGGCGCAGGTCACTGCTCTCTGTGATTTTTACCACGTGCTGCGTCGTGGGGAACTTGTGGCCTCGGGTAGCCTTGGGCCTAATCCGGCGCAGTCCTACACGATTCAAGTCTCGGGACTCCGCGCTGATGCCATTGAGCGGTTCGCCGCCAAAGAGGGACTGCCACCGTGGCGTAGTTTAAGACAAGAAGGTGTCCTTGCGGAACTTAGTTTTGTCGGCTACGAGCACAGCGCCAAATGGTTGCAAGCCCTGCTAGCGGCAGGATTTGTGGTCACTCAATTTGGTGCCGACGAGCGTGCGTTTGAAGATGCACTTCTGCAGCATTATGGGGGGGACGTCTGATGTTGCGTAAGCTTTGCGCCGTTGCCTGGCAAAATTGGACTCTGCTGCGACGTGACCAAATTGTCCGTGCCGTTGCGGTCGCTGGCGTCGTCCTTACGGTACTTGCCGGTCTGGCGAGCACGTGGTCGATTGAGGACCGTGTCAAGATTCTGTTCGACGTCGGTTATTTCGGGATGCAGCTTCTGGGTAGCCTAACGGCGTTATTCTGGGGTGCCAAAATGGTTAGCGATTCGCGCCACGATGGGGCCATCGAGTGGCAACTAGCCGCACCGCTGTCGCGTACATCGTGGTTACTTGGTAAATACTTGGGCTTAGCGCTGACTCAGCTTCTTCTAGCCGTCATGCTGCTTGTCATTTGGCAACTTGGACTCCTGATGTTCGGTTACGGACTGATGACAGATGCTCAAGTGGCCGTTTATTTGATGATGGTGCTTGGTTGGTTAGTGCTAAGTTCCGTTGCTGTCACCTTGGCTGTTATCATGCGTTTTGCGCTCGCATTATTTGCGAGCATTGGGCTTTGGCTGACCGGACTGATGAGTCAAGCCGTGGCAGGAACTCTTAGCCCCGAGTCTTCCCAATACTCACAAGAGCTGGTTCGTGGCATCACTCGTGTGTGGAATCTCCAGCATTTTAATCTCATCGATCGCGTTCAAGAGCAGCGTGCCATTACTGCAGCAGCATTGAGCGATCAGATAGGCTACGGAGTTTTGCTGATAGCAATCACCTTAACTGTATCCAGTCTCATGTTTAGTAAGGGCGATGTCATCGCCAGTTGAAAGGACAACGATGTTGAAACAATGTTATTATGCAGCGATTTGCTGTTTATGTTTAGTTCAAGGACACGCCATGGCGACGACCAAGACCAAGAGCGATGGTGCCTACCTCTGGTTGGAGGAAGTTGAAGGCCCCAAAGCATTAGCTTGGGTCCGGGCGGAAAACGAGCGCTCCAGTGCTGAACTTCACAAATATCCGCGTTTCGATGAGTTCAAAGGCGCTGCTTTAAAGATCCTTGAGGCGAAAGACAAATTGGCCGTGGGTCATATTCAAGGTGAATTTGTCTATAACTTTTGGCAGGACAGCGAGCACGTCCGCGGGATCTGGCGTCGTACCAGCTGGCAATCCTACCAGAGTGGCAAGCCTGATTGGCAGCTCTTGCTCGACGTTGATGACTTGGCCAAGCGTGACGGCAAGAACTACGTGTACCGTGGTGCCGTGTGTTTGCGCCCCGCTTACGAGCGATGCCTGGTTAAACTCTCGGACGGCGGCAGTGACGCCAGCTATTTCCGCGAATTTGACCTGACGACCAAGCAGTTCGTGACGGAGGGCTACGATCTCGCGCCGTCGAAATCGGGACTCATTTGGTCGACACAAGATCGCGTATTTTTCAAGGATGCAACGACTCAGGAGAATCGCACAAGCTCCGGCTACCCGCGGGTGGTGCGCGCTTGGGCGCGGGGCAAGGCAGCCGCCAGTGCTCCCGTCGTGTTTGAAGGCGCGGCCTCGGATGTGTCGGTACATGCGGTGGTGATTCACGATGGTGACCAGGAGCATGTATTTTTTACTCGGGCCATGACGTTTTTTACCGAGAAACTTTATTACGATCTCGACGGCGAGCTGGCTGCGCTACCATTGCCTACTGATATAAGCCTGCAGGGTGTCTACCAGGGGCAGCTACTGTTTATCAACCGCTCCGCCTTGGGCGCGATCCCAGCCGGATCACTGGTGGCCACTGATCTGCGCCCTTTGATCAAGGGTAAACCAGAATTCACAGCGGTCTTCACGCCGTCCGTGTCTCAAGCACTGAAATCCGTCGCGCGCAGTCAGAACTATTTATTCGTGTCGCTGCTTGATGACGTGCGCGGCAAAGTTGTGCGTCTGGAACGTAAAGCTAGCGAAGACGCTGTGCAGTGGGAGACACAGAATGTGTCGTTGCCTGGTCAGGGCAGCGTCGGACTAGTATCGGTCGATGATGATAGTGACCGTCTGCTTCTCAGTTACGAGGATTTCTTGGTCCCGCCTAGCCTCTATGCAGTAGAGGGTGGCTCACTCAAGAAGACCTTGGTGCAGCAGGTGCCACCGCGCTTTGATGCTACCGGGCTGACGATCACCCAGGAGTTTGCCGTTAGCAAGGACGGGACACGTGTGCCTTACTTCCTGGTGCACAAAGAGGGCATCAAATACGACGGCAAGAATCCAACACTACTTTACGGATATGGTGGGTTTGAGGTCCCTATGCAGCCCAATTACGCCGCTGCGGTGGGTAAACTGTGGCTGGAGCGCGGTGGAGTTTATGCGCTTGCCAATATTCGTGGTGGGGGCGAGTTCGGTCCGCGCTGGCATCAGGCCGCACTCAAGGAAAAACGCCAGACGGCGTTTGACGACTTTGCTGCAGTCGCTGAAGACCTGATCAGCCATAAGATCACCTCGCCACGCCACTTGGGCATTCAAGGTGGCAGTAACGGTGGACTCCTGATGGGCGCGACGTTCACGCAGCGACCGGAGCTCTTTCATGCGGTGATTTGCCAAGTTCCCCTATTGGATATGCTCCGCTACCATAAGCTCCTAGCCGGAGCGAGCTGGATGGCCGAGTACGGCGACCCTGATGATCCAGCCATGCGCTCCGTGATTCAACGTTACTCACCCTTTCAGAACCTCAAGGGCGACAAAAGTTATCCTAGGGTGTTTTTTGTCACCTCAACCAAGGATGACCGCGTTCACCCGGGGCATGCTCGTAAGATGGCGGCACGCATGCAGGATTTACGCAAGCCCTTCTTATACTTCGAGAATATCGAGGGTGGCCATGGTGCCAGTGCCAACCTGCAGCAGCATGCCGAACGCTATGCGCTGGAATATAGTTACCTTTGGGCGCAACTGAGCGGCAGTTGACGTCCTGTCTCCATCGGTGCTAAGGCGGTGCCGATGGGGGAGAGGTGGCTTAATGTTCGATGACGTAGCTTCAGAGCAGCATATAAGGCGCGAGCGCGAGGCAGCGCGTCTTATGCGTAAGTCGCGCTGGTGGCAGACGGCTATCGCCAAGGCCCGCTGTTATTACTGTGCCAAAGACTTGGCCAAGGCAGAGGCAACGATGGACCATCTCGTGCCTATCGCTCGTGGCGGTCGCTCCACCCCAGGTAACGTGGTGGTGGCCTGCAAAAGCTGCAACACACAAAAGCGCGACCTGACGGCGGCCGACTGGCTACTATACTTGGAGACTCTGCAGGTGAGCACCCACGTAACCGGCGCTTAGAGCTGCGGTCCGCGACAGAGCTGCATAAAGTAAAAAATCAGTCCCAAAAATAGCACCACCTGTACGTAACCCCATAGCTTTTTACCCAAAGAGCTCGATGCCTTAGACCGACCGGGAGACTTCGAGGCGCCGGCTATCCGATCAGTGCGCTGGCGGCGGCGGGCCTCAGCCATGTTGACCACGTTTTTGTCGTCTTTGTTTTCACCCATTAGCTGATCCACTTAATTGTTGGTGCCGGTTTGGAAGCTCCGGCATTGACTGATGAATCACTGGATTTATCCCGAGACTTCCGCCAGCGTAACCCAAGACCCTGCTATAATGAGGAAATTTACTATCCACCAACAATTAAGTGGATCAGTTTGAGAGTATCAATATACAACATTAGCCTTTCCAGGCACAACGTAGGGAGCAAGTCAGCTCAGCCCGAGGAGACCCTGTTTGCAGAGCGCTGTGTTAAAGACTCTGGTCATCATCCCGACGTACAACGAAGCGGAAAATATCGGACCTCTGACGGACGGTATTCGGCACCATGCACCTGGGGTCGACATTCTATTTGTCGACGACAACAGCCAGGACGGCACCCAGCGTGTGATAGCGGAGCTCCAGGGCTTGCACCCTGGGCGTATTCATTTGATCAGTCGTCCGGGTAAACTGGGCCTAGGCACGGCCTATGTTGCGGCCTTTAAATGGGGCCTAGCCAACGGCTATGATGTGCTCGTTGAGATGGACGCCGATCACTCCCATCGTCCTGAGGATTTGGCCGCGATTTTAAGGTTAGTGCCGTCTAGCCCAGTGGTGATCGGTAGCCGCTACATCCCAGGTGGTGGGACGCGCAACTGGAGTCGCATGCGGCAGTTTATCAGCCGTGGCGGAAGTCTTTACGCCCGCACTATTCTCGGTCTCAAGGCTCGTGATTTAACTGGTGGCTTCAACGCCTGGCATCGCCAAGTAGTAGAGGATATCGGCCCAGATCAAATCCGCAGTGAGGGCTACACATTCCAGGTTGAGCTTAAATTTCGAGCCCATCTGGCTGGTTACGATTTGCGTGAAGTCCCCATCCTCTTTGTGGAGCGCCGCGCGGGCCAGTCCAAGATGGCTGGTAGCATAGTTGCCGAGGCCATATACAGAATTTGGATGCTAGCCGCGCAGCGCGGTTATATCGAGCGTCAATTAGCCGAGAGAACGGGCCGCAGCGGAGCCGCCGCCGCCCCTGTGCGCCGCTAACTGCACTTGAGACTGCTGAGTCCGAGTTTCTGGTTTAGATACTCGTTGCGCATCCGGTATAGGCACCAGATTTTGCGCTCTTGATCGTAGACAAACCACTCGATACCGAAGCCTACAGCATGACTGAGTATGGTCGTGGCCAAAATCCTGGCCCGACTAATCAGCTTAACTGTCTTAGCGTAGACTGCCTCGACATAACGATCCGTGCAGTAGTCCGGGTAGCGAATGCGGTACACCTGCGTCAGTAAATCCTCGCGTGAGCATTCTAGAGTGGGAGACCTGCAGAACGCCCGAAATAGGCGCATCGTCACCGGGCGATCATGCAGGTCCAGGCTTGCTCCGTTGCAGATCAGGTAATCGTGCCCAAACCGAATGGTCGGCAGGACTTTAGGAACGTTACGTTGGTCCATGATCAGTGCGCGTAGGGACTCTGGTGGCGCTCCACCATCCTGCTCCCACTCACTAACCAACTTGGCAATAAGTCTAAATTTCTCTGATCGCAGGGTTAGACCCAGCTCGTCGTCATGAAATGCTTCCACGGTAAAAAATCCTCGGTACGTGGCTCTCGTCGTCGGACGCCCATAAGATCGCCAGTCATTACAAAGTAGTCAATCCTGTCGCGTCCTAGTCCGTCTTCATGTCATCGCGGATTGACCGGGGCGTCACAACTGTGTTTGATCGAGGTGGCGGCCAGAGTGGCCTTGCAAGCAAAAGTGCCCCCCAAACAAATGGGAGTTTTTTTTATGGTAGCATCATTAGGTTACGCGGCGTTGGCAGCGACAAAACCGCTGGCGTCGTTTAAGTTTGAGCGCCGTGAACCACGGGATCATGACGTCTTGATCGAAATCACTCATTGCGGCGTGTGTCATTCCGACATTCATCAAGCACGTAATGAGTGGGGCAATTCCATCTATCCGATGGTCCCAGGTCACGAGATTGTCGGTAAAGTCACCAGAGTTGGTAGTAAGGTGACTAAGTTTAAGGTCGGCGATCTCGCCGCTGTGGGATGTCTTGTAGACTCATGTCGCACCTGCGTTAATTGCAAGGACGGACTTGAGCAATTCTGTGTAAACGGCATGGTCGGGACCTACAATAGTTTTGAGCGAGATGGCAACACACCGACCTACGGTGGTTACGCGCAAAACATCGTCGTTGATGAGGCCTTTACTCTGCAAGTGCCGAGTAACCTCGATTTAGCACGCGTGGCACCTTTGCTTTGTGCTGGCATCACAACCTATTCGCCACTCAGGCACTGGAAGGTAGGTCCGGGGCAAAAGGTCGGCATCGTTGGTCTTGGTGGCCTAGGCCATATGGGCGTTAAATTTGCTCGCGCATTCGGTGCACACACAGTTTGTTTTACTACGTCAGAGAACAAAAAAGCCGATGCATTGCGCCTTGGTGCCCATGAGGTAGTGCTATCCCGCAACGCCGACGAGATGCAGAAGCATGTGGGTAGCTTCGATTTCATTTTAGACACTGTGTCAGCCCCGCACGACCTCAATGTCTTGGTCTCTCTCTTGCGGCGTGACGGTACCCTGTGTTTAGTCGGGGTTCCGGACAAGGATCCCACCATTCAGGGCTTTAATCTTATTTTTGGTCGTCGTCGGATAGCTGGGTCTCTGATTGGTGGGTTACCGGAGACACAGGAGATGCTGGATTTCTGCGCTAAACATGAAATAATGAGCGACATAGAACTGATTCCGATCCAGAAAATTAACGATGCCTATGACCGTATGCTCAAAAGTGATGTAAAATACCGTTTTGTAATTGATATGGTCAGTTTGAAGTAGGAATAAAGTGGCTAAGGACCTTGTCAACACGGCTACGGACGGCAATGTTGATACCGCTAAGAGCACAGCAGAAAAAGCTGTGCAAGCGGTGATCCGTCGTCACGCTATGGAGGCAGCTTGGCCGTCAATGAAGGACGGCCAAGTAAAGAGCTCGATCTTCCAGATGGCGACTGAGATCGCAACCCTGTTCGGCAAGACGGTCGACGATATCAGTATTGAGGACATTGGCAGGGCGCAGCGGAGGGTTGAGCAGGTTTGCTCTAAAGTGTCTCTTCACAAGATCGGCTGGCGTAAGGCACGGGGCGCTGTTGATCTCTACAACAACATAAGTAACGCCACGGAACTCGTGTCGCATGTTTACTGGGTCGGTAGCGCCTTTTACGGCAATTTTGGTCCTGTGGTGCGTAAGTTTGGCCTCAAGGTTGGTGGTGCACCGTTAGCCCGTGCGACGGGAGTTTGGTTGGCTGGGCAGGCCATCTCCGCACTATATTTTGACGCCGCGCAATTTAAGGCGAGCAGGGATCAGGAGCAGGAATATTTTCCGTTATTTGATGCCCTGACCTATGATCAATACCGCGAGCTAGCTGTGTACATGGGCATCGATGTGCGCGTAGCCTGGGAGGCACAGAAATTACGCCAGGAGATTCTCGCCGAGCTCACCAAGGCTCATCACAATAAAGTCATGGCGCTTTGGTCTGAGGCGCCACCTTATAAGACTTTACTCCTGAGTCTTGCCGAAGAGTTGGAGATTCCGGATTATAAAGTCACCGATAGCGAGGAGCTCCTAGAGGAGCGCGTTGTCGTGCGAGTCACCGCTGAGAGTATTGATAAGCTTTCGGGTGAGCAGCTGAAGCGCTTTGAAAGTGTGGTGCGGTCAAATTTCGGTGACAGTTACTGGAGTGAGTCTGTTAAATCCACGCTGTTTGCCGGTGGCTTGGTCGCTGGTCGCCTTGCCGGGGCGCGTTTGGCACTGGTGGCATCTAGCGGCTTGGCAACTTTGGTGGGTGGCATGGCGAGTGGGGTGGGGGCCACGGCCGCAGCAACGGCTGCATCAGCGCTCGCCACAGTATTCGGTCCGATTGGCATTGCATCGGCCGCTACTGTCGCAGCTCTGCAGTGGACGCGTGCCAGACCACGCAAGGCGCTGCCATTTGTGCTTTATATGGCTGCAGCGCGCGGTATTTTGGCAGCCGAGAGTCGCCCCCTGTCGCTATGGGAGCGCGTCATCGGCTGGTTTTTGCGCATCCGTATCACTTTGGGTCTCAGACCCAAGCGATGAAGCGATGATCACTCGCAGCGGAGCAGGTGAGTTTTGCCCGCGAGGATGAGTTGGCCAATGCGTTTGGTACCGACTGGGGTCACGACGAGCAGCACTTCGGTGCCTTTGGTCGCGGCGCCAACATCGTCAACAAAACTGGTGTCCAGACCTGCGATGGTCTTGGTCTCTTCACCCAGAGTGTAGGTGAGGGTGCCCAGGCCAGTGCCGTACTCGATCTCAAGTTTCAGGCTCAGGCCATCGGCTCCAGAGCAGTTAATTTCCGGTGCTGCAGCAAAAGCGCTCGTGCCAAGAAACAAAGAGGATGCGATCAAAGCTTTGCGAAGTAGCATAGTAGCTCCTTAAATCGTTAATTGGGGGATCATCTGGCGCCTAGCATAAAGGAAGGCTAGGCGTTAGCAAGTGAAAAACCTAGTTTCACTCAGGCCAGGTGTAACGCTTGAAGGCCATTTTGATGTAGTCTTCAAGCTCTGAGAGGTCATCGCTATCGCCGTGCGAGGCCAGGAGCACACCCACCTTGGCTTGATGGGATCGGTACTGTGCAGCCTTCACTTGAGTCACCTGGGAGTGTCCACAACTTGAGACACTGGCTGCCGCTGTAAGGCTAAGGAACGCGAATAAAAGACGTCCAGTTAGGTTTTTAGTGTGCGCCATGTGTCAGCCTCCTGAGTCACCGATGTTCATACACCTGATAACGTCGATAGCTCAGTCAGCTCGCACTGAGAAGGCTCGTTTCTGTACAAAGTAACAGGCCTGCCGCGCAACTATGGCCTTGGGAGTTGCCTTCCCGGTACAATGAGAATCAATAAGATGGAGTACGTTCATGGCGAGCAAGCTGCCGACTTTGTTTTTAGCCCACGGCTCACCAGTTAATGCGCTAGCCGATAACGAATTCACCCGGGCACTGAAGCGGCTTGGTGACGAGTTACCCCGACCGAAGGCCGTGCTTATCGTGTCGGCCCATTGGCGCAGCCGCACCACCAAGGTGCTCACCATCGGGGAGCCCAAGACGATCTATGACTTTTCGGGTTTCCCCAAAGAGCTTTCAGAAATTGTCTATCCGGCTAAGGGAGCGGCCTCCGTGGCGTTGCGGGTAGCGACGCTACTCACACCTTTTGGTGCCGAGGACGACGAGTCTTGGGGCCTCGATCACGGCGTCTGGTCTGTCCTACGCCACATGTACCCTGCGGCCGACGTTCCCGTAGTGCCGCTTAGCATCAACCAGCGTCTCCATCTGGATGGTCATCTTGCCGTCGCCAGTGCCCTAAGGCCGCTTAGGGAAGAGGGGGTTCTCATCATTGGGAGCGGTAACATCACTCACAATCTCGGTGACATAGATTGGGATGAGAATGCTGCGGCGCAGAAGTGGGCGACCAGCTTTGACGCGCGCATGGCCAAGGCGCTTGTGGCGCGCGACGAAGACTTTCTGCTGAAGCGTCAAATCGGTGACTACGCTTCTCTTTGGAGCCGAGCATTGCCGACAGCAGAGCATTACATCCCCCTGGTGTACGCCTACGGCGCCAGTGATCCATCGGACCAGGTCATCTTTCCCTACGAGGGGATGCAGCACGGCACCCTGTCGATGCGGTGTGTGCAGTTTGGCGTCAAATGAGGTTGGATAGCTTCGCAAGCAGATAGTGAGTGCCTATCCGATTGCGAAAAGTTACAACACTCTAAATCTCGTTTTTTATCGCGCAACTTTTAAGCAGAGTGGCACCGTGAAGCATTGGATCAGTAGAATCAACTCGTTCCTTTTTTTTGTTAGTTTGACCGTTGGCTGTGCCCGCCATGCAATTGCCGATACAGGTGATAACGTCGGCGCGCCGACGGGCAAACCATCACCGGCATTCCCCCTCACTACCAAGGGGCGTTGGATCGTCGACCAAAAGGGGCAGCGGGTCAAACTTCACGGCACCAACTGGTACGGAGGCTCTGACGGCTGGAGCGTGGTAGGAGGGCTTGACCACAACTCCGTGGCTAAAGTCGTTAAGCTTATCAGGGAGCTTGGCTTCAACTCGGTGCGCCTACCCTTTTCCAATGCGATGCTACATATGACGGAAACCTCAGCAGAGGCCATCAAAGCCAATCCGCAACTAGCAGGCAAATCCCCACTAGAAGTTTTTGATGCCACCGTCGCTGAACTCAGCGCGCAGGGTATCTATGTCGTTCTGAATAACCACACTACATCATCCGTTTGGTGCTGCGGCTGGGACACTAACGCTTTGTGGTTCAATGACGACCAAAGCACCGAGCAGTTCATGGCTGACTGGGAGGCGATCATTGCGCGTTATAAAAACAATCCGTGGGTCATTGGCGCCGATCTCCGTAATGAAATACGTTCGGGACCAACCGGCGAACCCAACTGGGGTCATGGTGACGACCGTGATTGGCACAAAATATCGGAAATTTTGGGCAATCGGCTCTTGCGCATCAACCCGGACCTGCTAATCATCGTCGAGGGCCTTAACTACGCCACTGACTTCTCGGGGCTGGCGACTAAACCGGTTCAGTTATCCTTGCCCAATCATGTCATTTACTCACCCCACAACTATTCATGGTTTGGTGGCGACCTCAAAAAGCTAAACTACGAATCGATGCGAGACGGCCTCGACAAAGGGTGGGGATTTATCTTCAAGGGGAAAAATGGTCTTCAAGCGCCGGTGTGGGTCAGTGAATTTGGCGCTGGCCCTAAAGACGATCCCAAGTGGCTCAACTACTTCGTCCGCTATCTTAGGGAAAATGACTTGGACTGGTGCATGTGGCCGCTAAATAACGGAGTGCGTGGTGGTAACGGTAGCGTCGAAGAGTGGGGCGTGATCACTCCCGATTGGCAGCGTCGTCTCACGGACTGGCGGACTAAGGTTTTGGATACGATTCAGAAATGAGGATCCTAGGCTACCTCTTGCACTAATTCATCCAAGTCCTCGGGGCCGACGACTGCGTAGTGCTTTGCTATTAGGTCGAATAAGTATTGACGCTGCTCGGCGCTGCTACCAACGATTCTAAATCCATGCTCGTACTGGCCATCGTCGGTGGTGCTATGCTGACTCCAGCGCACTTCGACAGTCAGTCTATCGACAAACTTTTCCTGCAGGTGGACCATCTGCTCCGGGTCTGCCAAAACTACATCCACCACCAGACGTGATTGCGGACCAAATTGCGTTCGGGCTAGAGCACGAAAACCAAATCGCGACAAATCGCAGACGGCGAATTCTACCTCCCCGCGTCTTAAAATGACTGTCCCACGCTGGCGTATTGCATACCGCTGATCTGAAAGTTTTATCCCCAACTGGTCAAAATACGCTGTTTCAGCCTGTCTTAATTCGGGACGGCGTTGTTTGAAGGGGTCGTATTCGTAGGCATGAACCAGATCAACCCGGTGTTTTATGTGGATTGCCACCTGAGCAAAGTCGTCGGGGTGATAGCCAAGTTCCACAAGGTGGTGGTAGCAGGTGTCGCTAAACATAATCTTAAACGGTGTGCAGGCCGTTTCGAGGCGACTGGCGAAGTTAACTCCAGCGCCGATCATGTTGAAGTCTATGCGCGTGCCACCACCCAGATTACCAAGGACGAGTGCCGATGAATGTATGCCAATGCGTACCGGCATGATCATGCTCTGGTGCGTGACGTTTTTGCCACTTAGGACTTGGCTTACGCTAGACTCCTGGATCTTGCGCGCTGCCAGAAATGCGCGCTGAGTATTGAAAGCTGCACTATGCTGGGAACGATAGCCAAAAAAGCACAAAAGACCGTCTCCTAGCGATCGGTCGATGCTGCCACCGAATTCTTTGATGATATCTGTGATGGCGGTTAGACGGAGTGATAGCTCCTGGAATACAATATCCGATGGTAAAGGCGCAGTAATCTTGGAAAACGCAGCGATATCGACGAACATCGTGACGATTTGGTGCTCCTCAGGAGCATAGGTCAAAGCATCGCCTCGATCTTGTACTTTACCATCTAGTTCTTCGATAGGGTCGCCTTGCTTCGCGCCTGAAATCGTCGTGCCTTGATTTTTGATGTCTTTGATAAAACGACGTTGGCTTCGTTCAACCTCTTTGGTGTCAAGAGTAGAGATGATCACAAAAGGAATGCCGGCGACTATTCCGACGATTTCAAATAACAGTGTTCTGATCACGCCGGGTTCTATGATCTCATAGGCCGATAAGACACTCACTGCTAGAGCCATCACAGTTGAGAGGAAGGCAGTTTCCAAAAGCTGCCGGCGCTCCGATGGTTCATTGAGCCGGGTATTCATATGGCCATAAAATGCGGAGATCGTGAAAATAATCGGCAAGGAAAACAAGTATAGCGAGTGATAGCCAAGAATGGGAATTACCGTCCCTAGTGCAATTACCGAGGGATACGACTGTTTATGATCCAGCCATGCAAAAATAGCAATTTTATTACGATTAGAGTTTAAATTCCAATGGTCAAGAATCGATCGTAGCTTATGCACGCCGATAAAGCCAATTGCCACGGACAAATACAAAAGCAAGACGAACAAGCCGACATTGTGTGCAATGCTTGGATAAACTCGCTCAACTGATCCTGAAACCAGCGCCGCAACACCAAAGAATCCAAAAAAAATCAGTGATAATATCACCTGTGTTTGATGTCTGAGTATGAGACCTAAAACCAGATTATAAATAGTTACAGCTAATGCTGAGCCGAGCACAATGCCGATAAAGAATTGTAGTCTTTGTTGCTCGTCCGTCGCCTGTTTTGGTGTCATGATCCTGGGCTTAGCCGCTAAACTACCAAGAATAGTACTGTGAATGTAGAGCTTTGTTTCGCCGCCCGCCGGCGTGAACCTAAAAGTGCCGGGGTCCTCCTCTTGGAAAGATTTTTTAAAGGTAAGATCTGTCGATGAATCAACGATTCTGCCATCGCTTACTAGATAGTAATCAATGAACTACCCCGACCAATCCTCACGCTCTCTGACAAGAGCGCTCCGGTATGGTCAGAGTTTCGTGCTTCAGCGGGCGGGTAACCCCACCCTCCACACCTGAGGACGGTTCCCGCCCCGTGACAAAGCCTGTCAAAGC
>Ga0194132_10002855_pt1 | contig 31630 bp, 26 predicted proteins | sample TA2KigOf80mmetaG_FD_148612 | JGI IMG/M metagenome (GOLD analysis project Ga0194132, IMG submission 148612) | Freshwater microbial communities from Lake Tanganyika, Tanzania - TA2015054 Kigoma Offshore 80m | ecosystem: Environmental > Aquatic > Freshwater > Lake | place: Tanzania: Lake...
GCGTGCTTCGATGAGGGACCGCAACGCGGCCCGTCGGCGAGGAAAATCCGCGGCGCCACTCAAGGCGACTTTCCTAATCTCCGCCAGCGCCCGTCCGTCCCCAAAAAGCGCGTTGAGGTCCTTCACCCTTGTCCTGATCGCTTCGAGGGAATGATTTTCCCATGCTTGGGCCCAGCGATCCCAACCGCCGGGTTTGGGGATGCGATAGCGCCCGGCGAAACCATCGGCGATTCCACCCAAAATGGCATGCAAGGCTTCATCCGGAATTCCCTTCTGCGCACCGGCCAACAAGCGTTCCAACCCCTGCGGCGCCTGATCGATTTCCTCCGCCAAACGCCGCGCCGCCAGTTGTTGGACTTTCGGCAGGCGGGCTTCCAGGATCATCTCCACGAACGAAGGATCCGTGGCGGCACGCTCTTTGACCCCGTACCATAGCATCAGCGGCAGATTATGATCCTTCGCATCCTCGCCTCGTTTCAACAGGGCTCGAGCCAGCCCCGCGGCTGACTTCAAGGCCGGACGTTGCAGCAGGCTCGCCATCGCAAGCCTCACTCGCGCGGAGGATTCAGTCTCCGCCATCGAAATCAACTCGGAGGAAACGAATGGTCCAAAAGTTTCCGCAAAGCCGGGGTCCGTGCAGCTGCGATCCTCGCCCAGCATCAACGCCCAAACCCGCTCGTACTCGCCGCCCCGCAGCATGCGTTTCCATAACTCAGTATCGAGGGAACCCGTCCCGTGGAGCGTCCACGCGGCGCGCAGGCGGATGATTTCGTCGGTCGCGTTGAGCGCCAGGCTTTTCAAAGCGGTGCGGCTCGATTCCGGCGCGGCGCCGCGATGGGCGCGGTTGATCCACTCCCTCCGGGCCAAGCGAGCCAAGCCTTCGTTGGCACCCTGCAGCAGCCCGATCAAGGCGCGTTCATCGAGATCCCGGGGCGCAGGCACTCTGGCCGGCTGGCCGTAGGTTAACTTATAGATTCTTCCGCTGGTCCGGTGGATCCCGTCATGGTCGTGGCATTCGCCGGCGTCGCTCCAATCGCTGATGAACACGCTCCCGTCGGGCGCCGCGAGCAAATCGATGCCGCGAAACCAAGGATCGGCAAAGGAAACCGGGTCGGGCTCGTGCCGTCCCGTGAAACCACTGCCCGTTCTCTCCAACCGGTCCCGGTTGATCTTGCGACCGTGGAAATTCAGCGTGAGGACTTTGCCGTTCCATTCCGACGGCCACTGGCCGCCCTGATAAATCAAGAGTCCGCTATGGGCGTGTCCACCCCCGGCGGCCATGGTGGCGTCGCTGAGTTGTTTGCGGACGTCGGTCCAGTTTTCTCCCTGGGCCCAATGCACGTGGTCGGCGTGCTGGTCGATCAGCTCATAAACGTGGGGATCCGAGTCATCTCCAAACATGCGCCGGTAGTGCGCTCCGGGAATCGCGTGCCACAGGTGCCCTATCACGGTGTTGATGAAGAACAGTTCGCCCCGGGCGTCCCAGTCCATGCCCCAGGGATTGGTGGTTCCGACGGCCACGCGCTCAAAAACGCGCCGGATGGGATGAAATCTCCAAATACCGGTATTGACCGACACACGGCTGGCCTCCGGCGCCCCAGGGGCGCCAACCATGGATTTTCCAAGAATGCCGTGCCGACCGTAGAGCCATCCGTCCGGACCCCAGCGCAAGCCGTTGGCGACGTTGTGGCGGACCGACTGGGTGTCGAATCCGTCCAGCATGATTTCCGGCGCCCCGTCGGGAACATCATCCTGATTGCGATCGGGTATGAAAACGAGCTGCGGAGCGCAAATCGCCCACACGCCGCCCAGTCCGATCTCGATACTCGTGAGTCGCTCGGCCCCGTCCCAGAACAACGTGCGGCGGTCGAAGCGCCCGTCCTGGTCGGCATCCTCGAAGATGACGATGCGGTCCCGCGCGTCCGGATGGAACCCGACTTGTTGCTCCGAGTAACTGTAATTCTCGGCCACCCAAAGGCGCCCGCGCGTGTCGAGGGCCATGGCGATGGGTTGATGCACGTCCGGTTCGGCGGCAAAGACCTGGAGTCGAAATCCCGGGGGCAGGCTGGATCGGGCGGCATTTTCCAGCGCCGGCATGGGTCCCGGCGCGGCGCGTTCGGTGTTCAGCGAGCGGATGGATGCGGGGTCCGCCGCCTTGATCTCGAGGCAGGCCATGGCGAGGCTGAGGAGAATCCACCGGAGCCGGTGACAATCTTCACGGAACGCATGCTGGGACTCGGGCGCGAGAAACATGGAGCCCATCATAGGCCTGTCGAGCGCGGCTGGCGAGCGGACAACGCATCATCCTCAACAAGGCAGTTAAACGTGGTGAAGACTTGCAAAAACCTGGATGAGAAAGAAATCACGAAGCACGAGGAGCCGATCGATGCGGATCAATTGCTGTTTCCTGGTTGAATGACGTGATACGCCGCCGGGCCACCTGGGATGAGGGCGGGGTCGATTGAGGCGTCGAAAGTGGCGAGACGCCCGCCGTGCTTCACGGCGAGGCCGAGGAGGTAGAGGTCGGTGAGGTGCCTGGAAGCCGGGAGCGTGGAAAAAAGGCTGGTGTCCGAGAGAGAGGCATCGTCCGGCCAGAACTGGTGGCCGGGACACGCCAGCAAGCGAAGGAGAACGCGACGCGCTTCCAACGAAGATCCCAGAGTGCGAGGGTAGCTGGGTTGGCTGAGAATGCGGAGGAAGGCGTTCTCTGTGAGGGGGCAGGTGGCCCAGCCGTTTGGGACGGCCACTTTTTCAAAAAAGCGCGATGCAGCGGCTTCGTATTCATGTCCGGCATCTCCCAAGGCAATGAGCACGCTGGCATCCAGGAGCGTGATCATGGCCGGGTGGGGTGCAGCGCCCGATGCATGTCTGCTTCGTCAATCTGGTCTTGAATCGCTTTGACTTGTTCGAGCGTGGTTTTCTCACCGGGGCGGCGTTTGATGCGGAGGATGCCAAAAGGCCCAATCTCGTATTTCTCCGGGTCGGGATTTTCCAACTCGGCAGCAGGCCGGATTTCGCGGATGAGGGCGCTTTCGATGATGGCTTTGAGGGTGGTTCTGCGGTGAATGGCAAGAGTCTTGGCCTTGATGAGAAGGTCGTCAGCGAGGTCAATCGTCGTTTTCATATATGGGTAACAATATGGTTCTACGGTTATCCGTCAAATGGTATGGGTTTATTGAGGAATTGAGAGTCACTCGTGCTCGTAGGTCAATGGCAAAGGCAGAGCGTGCCAAATAAACTGAACGCGAAGTCCGAGTCCTCGGGTTAGGGGCTCCCTAGTACGGGTTTTTCGGGCCTTGGGATAGCGTTCATAAGTTGCTCCAATCCTGGAGCTTCCAAGGCACATTCACAATAACGAGGAAACTGCGACCCAGTGCTTACTCCGGGCCATTTCGGACAGCGAATCCCATTCCGACTGAAGTTCTAAGGGACTGAGTTCCTAAGGGACAGACATTTTGTAAAGTCTCAAAACCATTTTTGCACGACTACCATGATAGCGTCTTGGGCTCACAGCATGCCGGAGGTGTGAACGGGTTGTTCTGCGATGGCCACGTCGAATGGGCCAGGCGTTCGAAATGGACGCAACGTTCAGCCTCCGCCCGTCGCCGCTGGAATCGTGACCATGAACCGCATGAGGAGACTTGGAAAGACCCTGTGCCGCGGTGAATCGTTGTCTAGTCCGAAACCTGGTCCATCTCGTGGTGCCCAGCACCGCACAGCGCCAGCCGGCTTCTTGGCTCCGAACCGGTTGGGTCCGTCGCGTGACGACGATATCGTTCAACCTCAAGGACGAGTGCTTAGGGTAGGGGCAGACAACTCGAAATGCCCCATCGTGCAACAGCTCGCAAAAGCGGCTCCGGGCTACGAGCGGAAAATCTGTCCACCCGACCAATCCTGACGGCTGGCGTTCAATGGAAAGGAAACACTCTTGCCAGCACCATGGTTACCAGCAATCCCGTGCAACCCATGATGGTCAGCGTCACGGAGAAGGTTTTGAAGGTTTCCGCCTCGGTGAAGCCGCTCATCTTGCAGATGATCCAGAAACCGCTGTCGTTCATCCAGGGCACGAGTTTTGAACCGCAACCGATCGCCGCGGCAAGATACACGGGATGAAACCCGAGTTGCGCGGGGTTGGCGAATCCTTCGAGCACGCCCACCGCGGTGATCATCGCCACCGTCGCCGAGCCTTGCGCCGTGCGGATCAGGGCCGTCACCAGAAACGCGAGCGGCAGCGCTCCAAGTTTCAAGGCAGCGGACAGTTCCTCGATGCGTCCGCCCAGGCCCGACTGTTGCAACATGCCGCCAAACGCGCCGCCGGCGGAGGTGACCAGGATGATGATGCCACCACTCGTCAGCGCGGACTGCACGGCGGCGGCAGCGTCCGGCGCTCCCGGGCGTTTCCAACGCACCAACATGGCCAGCGCGATGGCCGCGGCGAGCATCAACGCCAGGTTCTTGTCACCAAACCAGCGGATAAAGTTCGCCGGGAGCGACGCGGCACCCGTGTCTCTGGCCATCTCCGACGCGGACGACAGCACCGCGTCGCCGCTGATCAACACCAGCGGCAGCAGGATGGGCAGCCAGGCGAGCCAGAGCGGCGGCAGTTCCTGTTCGGTGCGGTCCGCCTGCAATTGCAGTTCAATGAGCGAAACTTCGGAAGACTCGCGCAGGGGAATGGGCCAGCGTCGATTGGCCCAGCAAGCATAGGCGTAACCCGACACGGAAGCGGCCGAGCCGATGACGATGCCGGCGATCATCAGGTGGCCGATGTTGACGTTGAGCAAGTTGGCCACCAGCAGCGGCCCAGGCGTGGGCGGTACGAGCGAATGCGACATGGTCGTGCCGGCGACAATGGCCAGGATGAGCAAGGTGTAGTTCCGCGCCGTGCGGGCGGCCAGCGCCTTGGCCAGCGGAATCAGAAGATAAAACACCGTGTCCGCGAAAACGGGAATGCCGAGCATGAAACCGCTGCCGAGGAAGCAGACCGGTGCCCGCCGTTCCCCCAGCCCTCGCAGCGCCGAACGCACGATACGATCGGCCGCCCCGGAATCGAGCAGGCACTTGCCAATGATCGCCGCCATGGCGATCAGGATGCCGATGTTGGAGACGGTGTCGCCGAACGCCTTCGCGATCCGGGTGCCGACCGAAATGCTGGCATCAGCCCTGGCTTGTTGTAACGTCCGACCCTTGGAAAGCGCATGGGCTTCGAGGGCGGACCTGGGCGTGAACGCGCCGACCACCAGCGCCCCGATCAGCAGTGCGGGAAACGCGTGCAAGCGCAACCCCAGGATTCCGCCCACCACCACGACCATACCCGCCACAAGAATCCAGAGGGGATCGTTCATGGGCGATAGATGGAAGCGCTGTTCATGGCACCCTCAACGATCGACCCTGGGCCCAGGGCTTCCGCCCAGGCCTGGACGAAACAGCACCTGCGGTCCCCCGCTGCCGCACGCTCGTTCGACCGGCACACAAGGACCCGACGTGGTGAAACACGACCACCACCGATTGGCGGCGGGTTGATCGAGGATGGCGAAACTCCAACCGGAAAGTCGTGGAGGGTCAAGATTGGACCCGCAGGAGAAGACGTCCACGAGACGGACACTTTGACCCGCAGCGGGCTCTCGCCGTGTATCCCGATGTTGTTGGTAGGGCGGGCCTGTCCCAGCCCGCCGCCCACCGGATGCAAAACATCATGCTCCGGCGGCGCGCCGGGACGGGCGCGCCCTACCTGCATCACCGGCAACATCGGGATGCACCGGGGCTCTCGCGGCGGCGGAGCCATGGCTTGACGTGGGGGCGGGGTTGGAGAACCGTCAACGCCCTATGAGTCTTGGATGGGTCACGACTTCGGGCTCCCGTTGGGGTCTCCTGCTGGCCTGGCTCTTGATGGAACCGATGAACCTTATCGCAGCGACTCCGATGCCCGCGGCGCCTGTGGCGGCCCGCAAAGAATTCAAACAAACATGGCATGGGCGCGTTTTCGTCGATCCCTACTTCTGGCTGCGCGAGAAGCCATCGCCGGAAGTCGTTCGTCATCTTGAAGCCGAGAATGCCTTCACCGAGGCTGCCACCGCGGCTCTAAAGCCTTTCACCGAGGCCCTGTATCAAGAAATGCTCGGGCGGATCCGGCAGACAGACCTCAGCGTTCCGGTGCGCGACGGGGCGTTTTATTATTACCGCCGGACCGTCGAGGGACTCCAGTATCCCATTGATTGCCGCAAGGCTGCGGCGGCCAACGGAGCCTTCGACGAAAGCGCCAAGGAAGAGGTGCTCTTGGATCAGAACGAGCTGGCGAAGGGGCGGAAATACCTCGCGGTCGGTTTGCGTCAGGTCAGCGACGACGACCGCCAGTTGCTTTTTTCCACCGATGACACGGGGTTCCGGCAATACAAGCTTTACGTCAAGGACCTTGGGACGGGTGAGGTGCGGGGTCCGCTGGCGGAGAGGGTGACGAGCGCGGCGTGGGCCGCTGATTCACGCACGGTTTTCTTCGTGACGGAACATGCGGTCACCAAGCGTTCCGACACTCTCTGGCGGCTGGAGATCGGCGGAGAAACGACCAAAGTTCACGAGGAAAGAGACGAGCATTTCGCCATCGGTTTGGGACGGACGAAGGACAAGCAGTTCATCGGGCTCAGCCTTCAATCGACCGACACGTGGGAGAAACGAATCCTTTCATCCAAGAATCCCCGCGGCGGATTCCGTATCGTGCTGCCGCGGGAGAAGAACCATAAATACGACGTCGAACACCGCGCAGGCGTGCTTTACTTGCGCACCAACAAAGAGGCGAAAAACTTTCGGCTGGTGACCGCGCCGCTGGAGGACCCATCCCCGGCGAAATGGAAAACCGTGATCGAGCACCGGCCCGAGGTCATGCTCGATGAAGTCGAAATGTTTCGTGATTTCATGGTCGTGCAGGAGAAACAAACGGCGCTCAACCGGCTGAGAATCTACTCCTTCGGCACTCGCGAATGGAAGGAAGTGGGTTTTTCCGAGCCCGTCTATAGCGCCGCGCTTTCCAGCACGCCCGAGTTCGCCTCGGGAACGGTGCGTTACCGTTACGAGAGTTTGGTGACCCCTCCCAGTGTTTTCGACTATGACATGGCTGCGGGCGGCTCCACGCTCCTCAAACGCGAGGAAGTCCTGGGCGGGTTCGATCCCGCGCACTACACTTCGCATCGGCTTTGGGCCACGGCAAGGGACGGCACGAGGGTTCCCGTCAGCCTGGTTCATCGAAAGGACCTCAAGCGCGACGGGCGGGCGCCGCTCTGGCTCTATGGCTACGGTTCCTATGGCTACGGCATGTCGGCCGGATTCGACAGCAAACGCCTGAGTTTGTTGGACCGGGGAGTTACCTTCGCCATCGCGCACATCCGGGGCGGCGATGAAATGGGCGAAGCATGGCATGACGACGGCATGCTCATGAAGAAAAAGAACACCTTCAGTGACTTCATCGATTGCGCCGAGTTTCTCGCACGGGAAAAGTGGACCTCGCCCGACCGGCTGCTCATCGAAGGCGGGAGCGCCGGCGGCTTGCTCATGGGAGTGGTGGTGAACGAGCGTCCGGAACTTTTTCGCGCCGTCCACTCCGCCGTTCCCTTCGTCGATGTGATGAACACCATGATGGACGCGAGCCTGCCGCTGACCGTGGGGGAGTATCTCGAATGGGGAAATCCGAATGAGCGCGCCGCCTTCGACTACATGCTTTCTTACAGTCCCTACGACAACCTGAAGAAGCAGGCTTACCCGGCCATGCTGGTGACTTCGAGTTTCAACGACAGCCAGGTGATGTATTGGGAACCCGCCAAGTACGTGGCCAAACTGAGAACCCTGAAGACGGATTCGAATCCGTTCCACTTAAAGACCAGGATGGAACCGGCGGGCCACGGCGGCGCGAGCGGACGTTACGACGCCCTCAAGGATCGAGCCTTCGAGCTCGCCTGGATGTTGAAGCAAGTGGGAATCACCCGGTAACTGCCCTGGCCGCGAGCAGAGCTTCGCAGCCCGCAGGGACGCAAGAAAAAGCCATTTTCATTTTGGGGAGCGCGGCTAGGTCGGAGACCAGCCGCCGCGCGTGGACAGATCCGAAGACTCCAGGTTTTTCAACGTGCTACGGCGGGTCGAAGGACGCCCCAGCTGCGCTCCGGGGCAAAATGTGAACGAGTGCGAAAGAAAGAGTGCTTCCGAACGGTCACCTCAATTCAACGGAATACCTGTCGTCTCCCCGGGACTTCACCATTTTTGCCTGGCCCCAATCCAGCGATGAATCGCTGGGCGTCTGTTGGGCGTCTGTCTTTCGTCCTCCGAGCTGGGCCGTCCTCCAAGTCCACGGACAACAGCGAGGAACCCCTCTTTCTTCGTCCTGTCTTTCTCATTCAGGCCTTGGCAAATCTTCACCATCAAGTGAGTCGGGAGGTTCATCCCGTCCCAACCGACGAAACGCAACTCAAACTCGTCCCGCCAGGAATCCCAACGGGATTCCGTCCCGAAGCCCAAGGTTGCGAGGAACGAGCTACCTTGGGTCACGGTTCGCCCATGGAAACCAACCCCAACGGGGTTGTGACGAAATTCTATTCCCGTTTGGCGGGGTAAAGCCACAACCGCGTTGCGGTTGAATTGATTTCCAAACGTCAACCCAAGGTAGCTCGTTCCTCGCAACCTTGGGCTGGAGGACACAATCCCTTTGGGATTGACGGCGGGATTCCCTCGCCGTGGGCATCGCCCGTTCCGTGGCTCATTGAGAAAACACGACGAAGAACGAGGCCTATCCTTGATGGATCTGGTGAGTGATTCGGAATGGCTCAATCGCCTGGACCTTGCGAAGTTCTATGAAGGGCAACGGCCGTTTTAAGCAAAAGAACTCCGCCGGGCCGGGGTGCGGAACGGTGAGTAAATTTAGCATCAGGTTAGTCGGGAGGATGCAACGATAGCCGTTTAAGTTTAAGGAATCCCGAGTCCGTCGGTGAACTCCGTCCTCCTTGGTCTTCCCTCGGATTTCGCCAAAACTTGGGTGACAATTTTCCATTGGCCCGGGCATAATCCACCTCATGCAAAGATCCTCCTTCTTCCCGCGTTGCGGGATCCTGGGAACCAGGCTGCTGCTGGCCGCCCTCCTGGCGGGGTGGTCCGGGAATCAGGCGTGCGCGGCGGAGTCTAAAATCAGCCATCGCTTCTTCGCGGCCGGAGCTCAAACGCGCATCGTCGGGGAGGACGGGCGGGTCGAGTGGTCCTATCCCCACAATACCCGGGACGGATGGGTGTTGGCGAATGGACGGATTCTCCTCGCGATTTCCAAATCCAAGGAATTTCCCGGAGGCGGTGTGGCCGAGGTGACCCGGGACGGGGTCACCACGTTCGAATGGAAGGGCACGCAATCCGAAGTCAACACGGTTCAATCCCTTCCGAATGGACGCGTTCTCGCCACGGAAGCCGGTCCGAAACCTCGCATCCTGGAGCTCGATCGCGAGGGCAGGATCGCGCTGGAAGTGCCGATTCAATGCCAGCTGACCAACCACCACATGCAGAGCCGAATGGCGCGCAAGCTGGCCAATGGAAATTATCTGGTGCCGCAACTTTTCGACAAAGTGGTGCGGGAGTACTCTCCGGCGGGCAAGATCGTATGGGAAGTGACAACCCCGCACTGGCCTTTCACCGCGATACGCTTGCCGAACGGGCACACCCTCATCAACTGCACGTACGGCAATGTTTCGCTTGAGGTGGATGCCGCCGGCAAAACGGTCTGGCAGCTCTCCAATGACGATCTGCCGGAAAAGCATATCAAGGATGCCTGCGGCGCACAGCGGCTCCCGAACGGCAACACCGTGATCACGAGCTACGGCCACGGCGCCCATCTCACGAAACTCTTGGAAGTCACGCCTGCCAAGAAGGTTGTGTGGACGTACACCGACTCCGCGCCCCACGGGATTCATCATTTTCAGATCCTGACCTCAAACGGCTCGCCGCTGGCGGGTGACCCGATGCGATGAGGTTCCGCGTGGTCCGTTGCTCTCGCCGCAATACTTTAAGTTGTCACAACCCGGTTGGTGAATTGAAGCTCTGAACGATGAGTTGCAAGGTGAATGGCGAAATCCGAAGTGGGCGGCCGAGTCATGCAGACCGTCGAGCCTGCGAATTCGCCGACGGCCCCTCGGCGACGCGGGTCGCATCCGAGGACGCTTTTTTCTCCCGACGAGCCCCGTTCCCAACGTCCCTTCGCCGGTTATGGAACCCGCGCCACGGCAGACAGGGCTTTCTGGGCTCGCGCCTTTGGGTTGTGGCCCTGCTGATGTGCTGGGGGCGCGCCTTGGGTGAAACTTCCGTTTCCCCGGATCAGATCGAATTTTTTGAAAAGAAAATCCGCCCGGTGCTGAGCGAGCGCTGCTACTCGTGTCACAGCGCCGGTGCGGAGAAGCTCAAGGGGGGGCTCCGGCTCGATTCCAGGGACGGTTTGCTTAAAGGCGGGGACACCGGTCCGGCCTTCGTGCCCGGATCCGCTGCCACGAGCCTGCTTCTCAAAGCGATTCGTTACGAGGACACCGATCTGAAGATGCCTCCCAAGAGCCGGCTGCCAGACGCTGTGATCAAGGATGTTTCCGACTGGGTCGCCATGGGAGCGCCCTGGCCCCGGGAGGCGGTGGCGTCTTCGGCCAAGGGGGAGAAGTTCGATCTCGAGGAGCGACGCCTCAAACATTGGGCCTGGCAGCCGGTGGCACCGCGACGCCTGCCTCAAGGCATGGCTCCGGGTTCCTTTCTTTCGGGAATCGATGCATGGATTGCCGTGCGTCATCGGGAGCTCGGGTTGAAAGCCGCTCCGCTCGCCGACAAGGCGGTCCTGTTGCGGCGGCTCTCATTCGATCTCATCGGGATGCCGCCCACGCGCCAGGAACTGGAGGCCTTTCAGGCCGATGCTTCGCCGAATGCGTGGGAAAAGCAGGTGGATCGTCTGCTCGCTTCGCCGCACTTTGGGGAGAGGTGGGCGCGGCACTGGCTCGACTTGGCCCGCTATTCCGAAACCCTTGGGCATGAGTTCGATTATCCGCAATACAACGCCTGGCGCTACCGCGATTACCTCGTGCGCTCGTTCAATCAGGATCTTCCCTACGCTCAATTGGTCACCGAGCACGTCGCCGGGGATCTGATTTCGCCGCCGAGATGGAATGCGGCGGAACATTTCAACGAATCGATTCTGGGCACTTCGATTTATTGGCTCGGTCAACGGGAGCATTCCCCGGTGGACATCCGCGTCCACCAGGCCGAAGTGGTGGACAACCAAATCGACGTTCTCACGAAATCCTTTTTGGGGGTCACAGTGGCGTGCGCGCGCTGTCACGACCACAAATTCGACGCCATCAGCACCCGGGATTATTACGCCTTGTTCGGCATCTTGGGCAGTTCGCGCTATTCGCAAGCGTCGATCGATCCGGCGGATCTCAATGGCGGTGCGATTGAGAAGGCTGCTGCCGCGAAGTCCTCCTTGCGGGCGAGTGTCGCCCAGGCTTGGGTGGAGAAGCTAGGCTCGCTTCATGTGTCCAACCTCGTGGCCCTGGCTGGGGCGGGGGATCCCGTTCACGCTCCCGGGTCGCTTCGTCCAAGCGATCGACTCTTCGTCGATTTCGGAACGGCTTCGGCCCCGGGTTGGTTCCCCGAAGGTGAAGCCCTGGCGGCGGGATTGGCCAAGCCTGGCGATTTTGTTCCCGGATCGAGCAATCGACCGATCGCCTCCCTGGTTTCCAAACCCCAGATTCATAGCGGCGTTCGAGGACGGCGGCTTCAGGGCGTGCTGCGTTCCCCCACGTTCGAGCTCAGTCATCCGTACGTTCATATCCTCGCGGCGGGGAGAGGCACGCGAGTGAGCTTGCCCGTCCACAATTTCACCATGATCCGTGATCCCATTTACGGAGCGCTGCGCAGGCCCATCGCCTCCGAGTCCGCGCATTGGATCACGATGAACGTGGGCATGTGGAAGGGGCTGCAAGGGTATCTTGAGTTTTGCGACCTCACCACGCCGGACCTCGCCGATGATGTCCAGCGCGAGCGCCTGAGTCCTGAAGGCTGGTTCGCCGTCCATCGCATCGTTTTCTCGAACGAGTCCAGCCCGCCGCCGTCCACCAGTCCGGAATCTTCGCTGGAACCGGAGGCGCTTCGCACCCGTCTGATTTCCATCGCGCGGAAGTGGGGATCCCGGGCTGAAGTTGTGCCGGACGAACTCCGCTCTCTGGCCGTCGCTTTGGATCGGGGGATTTTGAACTTTGAGCCGGGAGCTTTGCCCGCCCGGGCGAGTGCGGACTTGGCCGAATGGGTTCGCCTCGAGAACAACCTGGTGGAACCGCGCCGGTCCAGCGCTTTGGTGGAAGGGACGGGCTTGGACGAAAAAGTGTTCGTGCGCGGGAATCCGAAGACACCCGGCGAACTCGTTTCCCGTCGGTTTCTCGAGGCCTTGGGCGGAACCGCCAAGCCTCCCATGCGCGAAGGCAGCGGCAGGCTCGATCTGGCGCGCCACATGACGGATCCCGCGAATCCGCTCTTCACGCGGGTCCTGGTGAATCGCGTTTGGCTGCAACTCTTCGGCCGCGGCATCGTGCCGACCCCGGACGATTTTGGGGTGCTCGGCCAGCCGCCGTCTCACCCTGAATTGCTGGATTGGCTGGCGGACTGGTTCCGGACTGAAGGAGGAGGATCGATCAAACAGCTCCTGCGCCTGATGGCGCTTTCGGAGGCCTACCGAAGATCGAGCGCCACGCACGACGTGGCGACCGAGGCGAAGGATCCCATGAACCTGACCTGGCATCGCATGCCGATCAAACGGCTTCAAGGCGAGGCCATTCGAGACAGCATGCTGACGCTTTCCCGGCGGCTGGACCGGGCCATGTACGGCACGCCGGTTCCGATTCATCTCACCGATTTCATGGAGGGGCGCGGGCGTCCATCCCGCAGCGGGCCGTTGGACGGTGGCGGAAGGCGCAGTGTCTATGTGGAGGTGCGCCGGAATTTTGTTTCGCCGATGATGCGAGCCTTTGACACGCCGGTGCCGTTTACCACCGTGGGACTGCGCACCGTTTCGAACGTTCCCGCTCAATCCCTGATTCTCATGAACGATCCTTTCGTCGTGGCGCAGGCGCGGGGTTGGGCGGCCCATGTATTGTCGCGAGGGAGGATGGCGGACACGGAGAGGATAGCGTTCCTTTATGAGGAGGCTTTCAGCCGCCGTCCAACCCCTGAGGAACGAGACCGGGCGTTGAGATTTCTTACGGAGCAGCGGGCGGATTCCGGCGGCGTCGTGTCCCACGCGGGGGACGACGGAGCGGCTCGCGGAGCCAAAGTCGAACTGGCGGCCTGGTCAGATTTGTGCCACGTTCTGTTCAACGTCAAAGAGTTCATTTTCATTCCCTGACCATGAATTTGCATGCCTATCCATGCCAGCGGCGCGGGCCTCAACCCCTGACCCGCCGGGAGATGTTGCAACGTTGCGCCAACGGTTTCGGGGGACTGGCGCTGGCCGGGTTGCTGAGTGAAACCGGGAATCTATTGCGCGCGGAAACGGGCGGGGCGTCTGCTCCGAATGCCATCGGGATGCGCCCTTCGCATTTCGCGCCCAAGGCTCGGAATGTGATTTTCCTCTACATGGATGGCGGCCCCTCCCAAGTGGACACCTTCGATCCGAAGCCCCGGCTGAATCGCGAACATGGCAAGCCCTTCGGGTTGAAGATGGAGCCGACGCAGTTCAACAACAATGGCAATACCTTCGGCTGTCCGTGGGAATTCAATCGGCACGGACAATCGGGCCTGCCGGTGAGCACACTTTTTCCGCATGTCGCGGGTTGCGCCGACGATTTGTGTGTGATCCGTTCCATGACCGCGAATTTCTCGGAACACACGAACGCAAATTACTTCCTGCATACCGGCCTGGGCCTTTCCGGTCGTCCCAGCGTCGGAGCCTGGGTGAGCTACGGCTTGGGCAGTCAGAACCGGAACTTGCCCGGATTTGTCGTGCTCAATGGCGGGTTGATCCCGCCTGGCGGTCTTGAGAATTTTGGAAGCGGATTTCTTCCTGCGACGTTTCAAGGATCGGTCTTCAAGGCCGGACTCAAGCCCGTCGCCAACATTCAACCCCTTGAGTCGTCCTCGCGGCGGCAGCAGGACAAACTCGCCCTGATGCGCGAGCTCGATCAGACCTGGGTCGATCGCCTCGGGCCTGTTGACCATGTGGAGTCCGCCATCGCCAATTATGAACTCGCGTTCCGCATGCAGGCGGCGGTGCCCGAGCTGATGGATATCCGCGGCGAATCGCCCGCCACACGCGCCTTGTATGGACTCGACGCGCCCTATGATCACACGCGCACCTTCGGGTTGCAGTGCCTGATGGCAAGGCGGTTGACCGAGCGCGGGGTGCGATTCATCGAATTGACCTGTCCGCCCGCCGGAGGAGATCGCTGGGATCAACATGGGGGATTGAAGGCGGGTCATCAGAACAACGCGCGCGCGGTGGATCAACCGATCGCGGGTCTGTTGCGGGACCTGAAATCACGGGGACTGCTGGATCAAACGCTCGTGCTGTGGGCGGGAGAATTCGGACGGACGCCCTTCGCCCAGGGATCCGACGGGCGCGATCACAATCCATTCGGTTTTTCCGTCTGGCTCGCGGGAGGAGGGGTGAAGGGTGGCTTGGCTTACGGAGCCACGGATGATTACGGTTACAAGTCCGTGGAGAACATCGTGCATATGCATGATCTGCACGCGACGATGCTCCACTTGCTGGGCATCGATCACACCAGGCTGACTGTGAGGTTCGGCGGACGCGACATGCGGCTGACGGACGTTCACGGGGAGATCGTCCATTCGATTCTTGCCTGAGGGCGTATTTGAGTTCCCCCTTCCCCGAGAACCCTGACGCCGAGCGGCCGGCCCGGCTGTCGTTGCCCGCCCGGGTGGTGGTGGTCCTCTTGATTTCGGCGGCCTTTTTCTCGGGAGTGGCGATTTGGGCCGGGCAGTTTGTGCAGCAGCGCGATCTCGCCACACCGTTTTGGCTGCGTCCTGCGGTTCTGGTTCACGGAGCTTTGAATCCCGTGCTCTGCGCGCTTTTCGGATGGCTGGTGTGCCAGCATATGCGGGCTGGATGGCATTTCCGCATCAACGTGCCGACGGGTGTGGTGATGGAGGTTGTCTTTGCGGGTTTGGTCGTGAGTGGAGCGGTGCTTCAGTATTGGGGATCGGAACATCGCGACACGGTGGTCTGGGCGCATCGTGTTTTGGGACTGATGCTTCCGGTGGGTCTCGGCATCCATTGGGCCGTGGGTTTGAAGTGGGCCAAGTCGATTCGTTGATGCGCCTTGATTTTTGGGGGGGGTAACCGGGATGCTCTGCCGGTGGAAAGTCCGGGTCAGCCGCTCACCTTAACGGTGGAAGAGGTTCAGGCGTTGCAAAAGCGCCTGGCCGATGTCCGCCACAACATCAACAATCATTTGGCCCTCATTGTGGCGGCAAGTGAGTTGCTGGCGCGCAAGCCGGATGCGGCGATTCGCGTGACCGCCGCATTGAAGGATCCTCCCGACCGGATTGCGGACGAATTGCGGCAGTTTCAATCTGATTTCGAGAAGGCTCTGAGGCTCGTAGCGGAATAGTTCTCAGGCTGTGGAGTTGTAACCGCTTGGCCGGCGGAAGCGTCTAGGCCTCCTGATGCCGATGCGCCCGTCGCCGTCGTGTTCGCTTGATCCTTCCGTCCAACGGATGCGCCCTGGGTTTTTCTTGATTCGGGACTTGGCCGCGCCGCTCGTCCCCCTCTCGTGCGGTGAGAGCCTGGGCTGCGCCCTTGTTTTTCTCCCATCGACATGGATGGGGTCAGACGCGCCGGAAAGTCGTTCCTCTTCCGAGGATGAATTGAACCTCATCGAGAGCGTCCTGGCGGGTGATCCCCAACCTTTCGAAGTGTTGCTGAGACCCCATTTGCCGCGGTTGTTTTCGATGGCCAGGCGATATGCGAGACGGGAAGTCGAGGCGCAGGATTTGGTCCAAGAGATCCTGCTCAAAGTTTATCAGAAACTTCCCGGTTTTCGGCGGGAGGCGCCCTTCGAGTATTGGCTGATGCGGATCGCCGTGCGCACGTGTTACGACTACTTGCGGGCCTGCCGGCGACGCCGGGAGCAGAGTTGGACCGATTTGGATCCCGAGTCGGCCGGACTCGTGGAGAAGTTTCATGCGGCGGAGGGATCGGGGGATTCCGCCGACACGCAGGAGGCGGTTCGACAGTTGGTGCACCAGGTTCTTGAGCAATTGTCCGCTCCGGCACGTCTGGTCCTGACCTTACAGGAGATCGAGGGAAAGAGTGTGAAAGAAATCGCGGCTTTGACGGGTTGGTCGATTCCCCTGGTGAAGGTGCGGGCATTTCGTGCCCGCGCCGAGTTGAGAAAACGGCTGAGCCGGATGCAGCTCGACCAGTACTTGTAACCCGATTCGCCGCGCTTGCGTCTAGAGATGAGCCTGATGAGAGATCCTGATTCCACGGAGCGAAGGTTTTGGGCGATGGCCCGCCGGTGGCCGTCGAATGACGCGGTGCCTCCGACGTTCGAGAAACGCATGTTGGCGGTGCTGCGGGAGGAACTCCGGCCGGATCCGCTTGAAGCGCTGGCTCGCTCGATCTGGAAGGCCGCGGTCTCTTCGCTGGGGGTGATGGCTGTGAGCGTGGTGGTGTGCTGGTATCTTGATTCCGGCATCGACGGTCGCGGATTGAGCGGGGAGGAGATTGAGACCGCACTCTGGGAGTCTGTGGATTCCCGGGAGGAAACATGGTGACTCCCTGGAAAATCATCGCCGCAAGTTTGATTATTTTCGCGGCGGGAGTGGTGACGGGAGGGTTGACCCTGGCTCTTGGTTCACGATTCGTGGATCGAGGGGAATGGCGGGCCCGTTCCGCGCCTCCCGGGTCCCCCGAGCGCATGGAAGCTCAACAGCGCGACTTGTTGCGCCGGATGGAGCGCCAGCTCAGTTTGAATCCGGAGCAACGAGACCTGGCGTTAGGCATCCTGAGCGAAAGTCATGAGAATTTGCGCCGTGCCTGGCAGGGCGTTCACCCGGCCACACAACAGGAGTATCGGAAGATGCGCGCACGGCTGCGGGATATCCTCAATCCCGAGCAACAACGGAAGTTCGATGAATCGTCCAAAACCCGGCCCAAGGCTCACCCCGATCGAGGGTTTCGTGACGGGCCAAGGCGAGGTCCTGTTTCTGGTCCCGAGCAAGGAGACGTTGGTCCAGATGGACCTCCGCGTCACTCGAACGCCGATGGGCGGTAAGCGGGGCGGCGCCCGAGGATCCCGAAGCTCTTCCTGGCTCTCCTCGCCCGCGGATGAAGAACTTTGGAAACCGTATCGGTTGTCCGTAGTGTAGCGCAGGCTGCCCAGCCTGCCGTATCGCCGACGGCCCGGCGGGTGAAGAACGAGGGCCTCCCATGCTCTCCACGCGCCGGGTTCCCTTCGTCGCCCCGCAGGTTGGGCAGCCTGCGCTACAGCAGACAGGGCTGTCTGCGTGACCACGACCACCCGGTCACCGACAACCTCTGGATGCCGGGGTGGCGTGGCAAACCTTCAACAGGCTTCCACCACGGCCTCCGGCCCGCTGAAGCGGAGAATGCGAATGCGAGTTCCCTTGGGAATCATTTCCCCCTGGGTCATGACGTCGAGCAAATCATTCCCGAACTGGCCTTTGCCGCCGGGATGAAGGGTGGAAAAGGCAACGCCTTCCGTGCCCGGACCGTGAGCCGATTGCCGCTGCAAATCCACCGCGGTGCCGACGCCGCTGGCGCCACTGGAAACGAGAGTCTTGTAGATGGGGGTGGACGGGAAGAAGCGGGCGATCATCCACAGCGCGAGGACGGATCCCCCCATGGCGATGACGAGGTCCATGGCCCGGTTGCCGAGTTGCTTCGGCAGGCTGGGAAGCGCGGGCGCGCCAGGGTAGAAATCCATCATCGCCATGACGACCGCGACGAACATCAGAAATGCGCCACTCAAGGCGAGGGCCATGGTGCTGGGGAAGAGGAAGAATTCGGCCAGAAAGAGCAGGGCGCCGATGGCAAACAGCGCTCCGGCCTCGAGTCCGGAAAGTCCGGCCAAGTAACCGCCCAGGAAGTAAAGCGCGAAGGAGGTGATGCCCACGATGCCCGGGAGACCGAATCCCGGGGTCTTGAACTCGATGTAAAGTCCGGCGACTCCCAGGATGAGAAGTAGGGGGTTGAGGGCGGTCAGCCAGGTCGCCAGTTTTTCGGCCCCGGTAGGATTGAAAGGGATGGGGGTGGATTTCTCGAATCCGAGCTTGCGCAGGAGTTGATCCAGGGACTCGACGGTACCGCTGGACAACAGCGCTTTCGCCGGTTCGCCATACTCCTTTTCAGCTTCGAGATTGGTCAGGGTCAAGATGCTGCCCTTCTCATTGATCACTTTGTCCCCGATTTTGACTTCCTTGGTTTTGTCCACCATGGCTTCGATGACGGCGGTGTTGTAGCCGTTCTTTTCGGCGCGAGTGCGGACGAGGGCGCTGATGCCGCTGGTCATTTTCCTTTCCACGGTGTCGGGGATGCCCTGGGTTCCTCCACCCGGCACCATCATGATCGGCGCCGCGGCGCCGATGACGCTCTGATCCGCCATGAAGATTTGCTGCGTGGCCACGGCGATAAAGGCCCCGGCGGAAAAGGCCTTGCGATTGACGTAGGTGACGGTTTGGCCTTTGAACTGCCCGATCATTTCGATGATGTCCTCCGTGACATCCACCCGTCCGCCGTTGGTATCCATGTCGAGGACCAGTAAGTCCGCTTTCTCTTCCATGGCGAGTTTGACGCCTCGCCGGACCAGGAACGACATCGGCGTCATGATGTCGTCGCGGATCGGCAGGATCAGATGTTTGCGGTTTTGAGCCGCGCCCGGACTGGATTCGGCGGTGGGGGTGGCGGAATTTTCGACGCTCGCGCCGTGAACCGTCCCCACCGATGCCAGCAGGGCCGCCACATTGATCAAGCAAAGGATCCATCGCATATCCCAATTATGGTGGAAAAGCCTGGGCTGGGCAAGGGGTCAACGGGCTGGGGGGGATGGATTCGGCGAAGAAGATTCTCCTTGCAGGCGCCGGAGCATCGCCTCGGAGATGCCTGAACCGGGCTGGCCGAAGCCGGCGACCACCCGGTTGGCGATCTCCGAAAGCGGAGGCAAAAGCAGGTGCGGGGTGGAGGCGTAGCGTTGCTGGAACAGGGCGTGTGTTTGTTGCGCAAGGCGGGAGTATCCGTTGGCCTGATCGTCATCGCCGAGCGCGACATTGACGTAGTAGCGGGTGATAAAGCCCTCGATCAAAGCGCGGACCTGGTCGGGTTTCCCCCGCTCGACTTTCTCGGAGACGGTGCTGACGACGAAAGAATCCAGGTCGTATTCGGCCGGAATGGTGCCGGGGTATTGGGTGCGCACCAGATTGAACCAGCGGGCGGCCTGCTCGATCCGGTTGTGGGTGTAGAGATAGTACACCGCCGACAAAAGGAATTGCTTGTGGGCTCGGACCACGGCGAATTGCTGCTCGGGCTCCTCCTTTTTCATGTCTTCGAAGACACGGTGAGCGTTGTCGATCATGTCGAGGTTCGGACCGAATTCGAGTTTCCGGTCGATCGGATTGGCGATGAGCCTTCCGCGCCGAAAACATCCGTCGATCCCCTGCCAAACCAGGCGCCGCAGCCGGATGGTGTCCACCTGGTGTCCTCGATCCAAGCCCAGGGCGGCCCAATAGATGGCGTGGGATTCGGGCACTCGCCAATCCAGCGGCCCGTATTTCTCGTCCACTTTTGCCATCCAAGCGGGGTCGAGCCGGAGCGCTTTGAACAGGGCTTGGGCGCGTTGGGATGCTTCCTCGGTGGCGGGTTTGAGCAGGTCGTCGTAGCGTGGCGGGCGGCCGAGAAAATGTGAGATTTCCGTGGCCAGGGCTTCCTTGTAGTAGGCGTTGGCCTCGTCGGTTTGTTTTCCGATTTTGTCGAGATAAAACCAGGCCAGTTCGCGGTAGATCTCAGGTTCACGAGGATTGTACCTCAAGGCTTCCTCGCGGAGCAGTTGCAGTCCGCTCTGGATCCACGACCAGCGGTCGGCGGGGGCGGAGAATTGTTTGGAGACGCCGTAAACCATGTTCCAGGCCTGGATGCACCAGACGGTGCTGAAATCGGGTTGCAGCTTGGTGATCCAGTGGGCAAGAGAAACGAGTTCGAAGTATTGTTCCTGGTCCTGGAGTTTGATGGCGCGCGCCCAGAGGATATTGGCAAGCAAGCCGCGGAACCCGCCAAAGGCGATCGTCGTGAAGGCGATCATAGGTGGAGCCTTTTCGAGTGTGAGCTCGCCGCTCAGGCCGAGGATACCTCGCGCCTGGCTCAAGTCCCGCTGGAAACGAAGTCCGAGAAGCGGGCCCGCGAGGATGCCGAGGATCAGCAAACCGGTGGTGAGGTGGCGGTTCATCCGGTTCTGGAGATTTCCCTTCGGGTGAGGATGAGCATGCCCGCGACGGCGGTCATGCCTCCCAGCGCCAGAGAAACCTGGCCGGCCGCCTGCAAGACCTGAACCCATGGGATGCGCCGTCCCGTGCTGAGGGCGGCGATTGGCGAAACGCTTTCCACCGGCCTGGAGAGGTAGCTGAAGACCTTGGCCATGGGCACGAAGAACCCGTCGAAAAGGCTGCCCTCGGACCGGCCGGTCTCATTATCGAAAGAAGCAATGGTGCCTTCGCGAACGACTTCCGCGAAGGTCTCTCCCGAGAGTCCCGCCAGGAACAGACTGACGACAAGAACGGTGGCGACCGGAAAAGAAAGGAAGACCCCGGCGGTGACGCCGAGGGCGGCGACCAGCGCGATCCAGCAGGCAATGACGGTCAACCCCCGGGCATAGTTGGCCAGGAAACTTCCCTCGGGAAAGAGCACCGCAAGGCCGTCTTCCATCCGGAAAAGCAGAGTGGCGGCCGCTCGATTCTCGCAAAGGATGTCGAGTTTGCCCTGGGCGTCGAGGAGGCCGGGCGGGAGCGGGATTTCGTGCTCCACACCGGCGCCGAGATGGAGTTCTTGCCGGAAGGCTTTCGGGTTGTTGTCGCCGCCGACGATCCACACCGTGCGGAACAAGCCGTCGGCGGAGGCATGGGCGGCATGGAATTGGACACGGAGCGAGATGGGTTTGTTGCGCCGGACCTCGGCTTGCGGCCCAAGATCCACCACCCACCAACGGCGGTAACCTGGCGCCACGGTTTCATGAAGGGCGCGGACTTCCGAAGCCACTTCCTTCAGGAGGACATCTTGGGGGACATTGTTGAGGGGGCGTTCTTTCCGGCGTTTCTCGGCGAGAAGGGTCGCATCGCGGGTGAGGTCGGGTGAGGGTTCGCGACGTTCGCCGCGGGACACGAGGATTTCGCGCCGGAGTTTTTCCTGTTCTCCCGGGGGGAGTTCGCGGGCTTGCCATTCCAGAGCGGCGTAGGCGGCGGTTCCGGCGAGGATCAGGAGGCCTATCTGGACGACCATGATGCCGATCCATTTGCCGAGCCAGATTCGCCAGCGCGAGATGGGTTTGCAAACGAGCATTTGCAGTTGGCCGCCCTCGAGATCGTTGGCCATGGCGGCGCAGGCGAGCCAGAGCGTGGAAATGGCGAGGAGCGCGGTGATCAGGCTGAGGGAATAGGTCACCAGCACCTGGGCGAACATTTTCGCCGTGCCATTGTGCCGGATGAGGGAAGGCAGAACGATCACGCTGAGGAGAAGAACGGCGGAAAGCATTTGCGCAAAGCGCATCCGCAGTGCCGATTGCACGGTGAGCGTGGCGATGAAACGGATCTCCTGCATGCGAGGTCGAGGGCGAAGGGGGGGCGGACGATCAGGAATGGGTCCGTGGAGGCCCTGGCTTGACCAGGCTCGAGAGCTTGCCCTCAGCCTCGCGCAGGCGGGGGTCGGGTGCGGGTTCCATGGTCGAGGGGGTGGGTTGCGGGGGCGAGATGGAGGGTGCTGCGGTCAGTCGGTCGAGTCGCGCGGCGTCGCCGGCATCGTGGAGCGGTTCGCGAGGAGTCTCCGGCGTTGTGGATGCTGGGGCGGGCTTGGGGAGAGGTGCTTGGGCTAGCCGGTCCAAAATGCGTGGGCCTGTTTCGGGGGAGAGACTGTCCCCTCGAATGAAGGCGGCCACTTGATTGCCGCTGGTGGCCCCGGAGGTTTGGCCGCCGGCGTGGCGGGCCTTTTCCACGATGTCGAGGAAGAGCGACTCCAAGGTGCGGGAGGGGGTTTCGAGCCGGATGTTCTCGGCGGGAACTTCTTTGGAGAGCAGCGAGATCATGGACGCCACCGTCTCACGCGAGAGGGCGGGCGTGGTGACACGCAAGCTGTCGGGTGTCGCGAGCAATTCTTTCATCGAGCCCAGCGCCTGCACCTTGCCTCCGTAATAGACGACCACCCGGTCGCAGACGTCCTCGACATCGGCGAGGAGGTGGCTGCTGAGGATGACGGTTTTGCCGCGGCGCGCGAGGGCCAGGATGAGATCTTTGACCTCGCGACATCCGACCGGGTCGAGACCGGCGGTGGGTTCGTCGAGGATGACGAGATCGGGATCGTTGATCAGAGCCTGCGCGAGGCCAATCCGCCGTTGCATGCCTTTGGAGAATTCCCCCACGGAACGGCGCTGCACGGATTTCAGCCCGACCATTTCCAGCAGTTGTTCCGTGCGCCGCTGACGTTCGGCTTTGGACAACCGGAAGATGCCGCCGAACAAGTCCAGGGTTTCCTCGGAATTCAGAAAGCGATACAAGTAGGATTCTTCAGGAAGATAACCGATGCGTGCTTTGGTGGGAACGTGGGACGGATGGTGGCCGAACACTTCCACGTGGCCGCTCGTGGCGTGAAGGAGGCCGAGCAGGATCTTGATCGTGGTGGACTTGCCGGAACCGTTGGGGCCGAGCAGTCCGAAGACCTCGCCTTGGCGGACATCGAAATCAACGCCATCCACGGCGCGGGCACGCGGACGCCCCCAGAAATCCTTGAAGACCCTGGTTAGGCCGCGAATGACCACGACGGAACCGCCGGGGTTTTCGGAATGGGACGGTGAGCGATGGGGGAGATTCATGCGGGTCGGAAGAGGGTGAAATTATCCCGCGAGTTCGCGTCCGCGGAAACTGAGCAGCGCGAGGGAGAGGGTTCCGATGAGGAGGCAGGCGGCGTAGGCGCCGGATTGGGCGACGTAAGACCAGGGGATCGTTTTGCCCGGGGTCAGGCCATCGGCGACCCAAAAGAGTTGTAGATTAGGGAGGGCGGCCCGGGCCAGTTGAGCCCAGGAAGCGTTTTGGGCGAGGGCGTTTTGCAGCAGGTAATCACTCATGAGCCCGAGGAGAAATATTCCGGAACAGAGAGCGAGGGTGGGTCCGACGTCGAGGCGCGTGGTGCAGGCGAGGGCGATGGCGCCGAGAATGAGCAGGGCCATCAAGAGGAGCACGGTCGCGGGGATGAGGCGCCAGTCGATGCCTTGCCCCCAAGTTTGGAATTGGCCATGCCGGTCGAAGCTATTCACCCCGAGAAACACGAGGGACATGAGCAGGGCGAGTGCCAGGGAGGAATCGCCCACGAACGGGCGGTTGCCGAGGTAGTTGGCGACTGCTCCGTAGGCGAGGGCTCCGGCGATCGCCGCGAAATAGAGGCTGGCGGCGAGACGGTCGGGGGCACCGGTGACGTCGAAGGCCATGCGGCTGGCGAGAAGCGCGCAGAGACCCAGGAGGGCGAGGGCGAAGGCCAGGGCGATGCCCAAGCCGGTGAATTTGCCCAGGAGAAAGGCGAATCGTCCGACGGGTTTGGCGAGCACGGTGAGGGCGGTGCCCGCGCGAATCTCACGCGCGAGGGTGCTGGAAGCGCCGAGCACCACATAGAACAGCCCGGCGAGAAAGACCAGGGCCAGCACCATGTTCTTGACCAGGCGGGCGTCGTCGCCGAAACCGAAATAGTAGACGTTGGCGGAAAGACCGATGAACGAAGAAGCACCAAACAAGACGATCAAGCTCGCCGGCTGCCGGAGCAGTTCGGCGAAGGCGTTGCGAGCGATGAGCCAGAATGCCATGATCCGCGCTCATCCTCGCGTCATTCAATTTCGGTTGGCAAGAGAGGATTGGGTTTCCTGGACGGGTGTTTTGCACTTTCGTGAAACCTTGTCGCGGGGCTGGTGTTGGCTACAGTGACTGAGATGTCAGCGGTGAATGATCCCGATGCCGACTTGATGCTCCGCGTCAAGCGGGGGGACATGCGTGCTTTCGAGACTCTCGTTGAAAAATACAAGCAACCCGTCGCCCATCTCATCTTTCGTTCCCTGCCGGATGCGGCCGAGGCCGAGGACTTAGCCCAGGCCGTCTTCATTCAAGTCTATAAATCCGCCGGGCGCTATCAAGCAGCCGCTCGCTTCTCGACCTGGCTCTTCACGATCGCACGGAATCTCTGCCTGAACGAAATCCGGCGCCGGAGCCGGCATCCCACCGAGGCTTTGGAGTCCGGGTCCTCGGAGGATGACGCACCTCCCCGGCAATGGGAGGACGACAAGGCGCCGACGCCGGGGGACCGGGCACTCGAGGGCGAACTGGAACAGCGCATTCAGGAAGCGCTCCACGATCTTCCGGAGAGTCAGCGGACGGCGTTGTTGCTCTGCCGCAACGAAGACATGGCATATGAGGACATTGCCCAGGTGCTGGGGTGTTCGCTTTCCGCGACCAAGTCGTTGATCCATCGGGCCCGCGAAACCTTGAAATCGAGGTTGAAACCTTACTTGCAGACCGGCGTCTGGAAGGCCTCCAGAGGTTCGAAAGCATGAAGATGAATCGGTCCGAAACTTTTCACCCGGCGTGGTGATTCTCATTCAGGCCTCGAGAACATGAACGATACCGAATATCTCCAATGGGTCGAACTCGGGTTGCGGCGAACGCTCACTCCCGCTGAATCCGAGCGATTCGAGCAATGGCTCGCGGCACACCCCGAACATCGGGAGCACTGGATCCTGGATGAACGATTGAGCACTTCACTCCGCTCCTTGCCCGACAGGGAGCTTTCTCCCCGATTCACCCAGCGCCTCCTGGGCCGGATCGAACACGAGGAGTCCATCGTCCGTTCGGGGGATGCGCCTGTCCAGCCGAGCCTCGCCTGGGCTTGGTTGCGGCGTTGGGCGAGGCCTGCCGCCCTCGTTGTGGTGTTGGCCGCGGGCGGTGTCACGGCGGTGCGCTCCACTCAAAACCGCGAGTTGGCCGACCAAGCGCGGAACGCCGTTTGGTTTGCCCAGCTTGCCAGCTTGCCGGCAGGTTCCTCGGTGCCGGCGGGGTCGGCTTCTGGTTTAACCTGGCTGCAAGATTACGACGCGATTTCCCGGCTGCCTTCCCTGAACGAGAGCGGCGCGCGGGCGGATACCGAACTGCTGGCTCTCCTCAAATAGCATTCACTCGTGCGCCCGGCTCAAGTCCATTTCTCCTGTGAAGCGAGCGTCCTCTGTAAGGGGGCGGTTCTTCGCGACTTGAGTCGAGGCATTGCGAATGGAGTTTTTTTATGCGCCAGCGTGTTCGCTTTTTTGACGTTATCGCCGGCGGGTCTCCACGCCGCCTCGGTGCCGGTGCCCACAAAAGAAGTGTCCTCCCATTCGATCGAACAATTCCGGAAGCTCCTTTCGATGCCGCAGAAAGACCGCGCCGGCATGCTTGGTTCGGAATCCGAAGTTCGGCGCAAATTGCTCGAAAGAAAACTCGCGGAATACGACGCCTTGCCGCCGGAGGAGCGTGAATCGAGATTGCGCGTCACCCAGTTGCGCGCCTATCTCTTGCCATTGATGACGGCGCCGCCGGACAGCCGCGCCTCACTGTTGAGTTCAGTCCCCGGGGAATGGCGGCCCGTGATTGAGCAGCGGCTGCAATTGTGGGATATTCTGCCGCCCCCGCTGCAGAAGGAGGTGCTCGCCTACGAAAGCACGATTCACTTTTTCCTGCGCCTCGAATCGAGTCCGCCCTCGAGCCGCGGCGCGATCAGTGCCTCGATGACCGAGGATCGCCGCCGGAGCATGGAAGCGAGCCTGACGGAATTCCAGGCGTTGGATCCTGACGAACAGCGGCAGGCCTTCGAGCGGTTTCAGGGTTTCTTTGGGTTGAGCGAGTCGGACCGGCAACGCGCCCTGCGCCAGCTTGCCAAGTCCTCGAAACTCCAGGTGGAACCCTTCTTGAACACGTTGGCTTTGATGAACACCGCTGACCGGCAAGGCCTTTTCGAGAGCTTCCAAAAGTTCGCCAAGCTCACACCGGAAGATCGATCTCTGTTCTTGGTGAACGCGGAACGATGGGAAGCCATGGATCCCGGCGAGCGTCGTGCCTGGAGAGGGATTCTGACCAGCCTGCCTCCGCTGCCCCCAGGGTTCGAGGCCGTCCGTCCGAGTTTGCCCGGTGCGCAGCCTGCGAGCGCTCCCCTTCCTGCCCTGAATACCGTGCGTTGAGGTTTCGAGTTTCCGCCGCCCTCCGGATGAGCGAAAGCAATCCCACCTCCCCCGTAATGGTCCGTCTGGCCTCACTCAAGGATCCCGCGGCCTTTCGCGCCCGACTCGACGAGTTAGGTCTGAGTTTGCCCTGTGCCGACACCCTGCTCTCCGGCGCCGAGTCGCCACTGGCCCGCCCGATTGAATCACCTCGCCTCAACGGCAGGCGCCTGGGCAATCGCCTGGCCATTCACCCCATGGAAGGTTGGGATGGCACGGCCGACGGACGCCCCAGCGAACTTGTTTTTCGTCGCTGGAGTCGATTCGGGCGCAGTGGCGCGAAACTCATTTTCGGCGGGGAAGCCATGGCCGTGCGGCCGGACGGACGGGCCAATCCCAGGCAGTTGATTCTCCAGGAGTCCACACGAAACGACCTCGCCGAACTGTGCCAGTCGCTTCGGAAGTCGCATCGTGACCGATTTGGAAGTGATGAGGACTTGGTGGTTGGATTTCAGCTCACGCATTCCGGCAGATTCTGCAAACCCCGTTCCCAGGATCGTTTTGAACCACGCGTGGCCTTTCGTCACCCGCTCCTCGACGCGCGGTTTCGCGTCACCGACGATTCGCAAGTGTTCACCGATGCCGAACTGGACACGCTCGGCCGGGATTACGTGGAGGCCGCGCGCGTGGCTCGCGAGGCGGGGGCCGATTTCGTGGACCTCAAACATTGTCACGGATACTTGCTGCATGAACTGCTGGGCGCTCACACCCGTCCGGGACGTTTCGGCGGCTCCTTCGAGAATCGAACACGATTCCTGCGCCAGGTTGTTGAAGGGATACGCGCCGCCGGCAATCCTATCGATCTGGCGGTGCGGTTGAGCGCGTTCGACCTCGTTCCATTCCGGCCCGACCCCGAAACCTCCGCCCCCGGCAAGCCGGGTCCTGGCATACCCGAGGATTTTTCGAAATGCCTGCCGTATCGCTACGGGTTCGGCATGGACCCACAGGAACCCACCACGTTCGATTTGTCGGAGCCTTTGCGGTTTATGAAGCTTTGCTCAGAACTGGGCGTCAAGATGCTCAATCTGACGGCGGGCTCGCCTTACTACAATCCGCACTTGCAGCGTCCGGCGGCTTATCCGCCCTCGGACGGTTACCAGCCCATGCACGATCCCCTTGTGGACGTCGTGCGTCAGATGGACGTGGTCCGGAAGTTCAAACGCGAGGCCCCGCCGGGCTTGATCGTGGTGGGGTCGGCTTACACGTATCTCCAGGAGTTTCTGCCTCACGTGGCGCAGGCGGCGGTGGCGGAAGGCTGGACGGATGTCGTTGGGCTGGGACGGATGGTGCTGTCGTATCCTGAGTTGATGGCCGACGTCCTGGAAGGAAGGGCGCCCGACAAGAAGCGCATCTGCCGCACCTTCAGCGACTGCACGACGGCGCCGCGCAACGGATGGATCAGCGGTTGTTATCCGCTGGATCCGGATTACGCCGGCCACCCGGAGGCGACTGTACTCAAGGCCTGGAAGAAGGGCAAATCATCGACGGGCAGTGCGGCCTGAAGCACCGGCTATGGACGCGGTCACGATGGCGTGGTGCAAGCGTTGACCGAGTTCGCCGCGTCTCGCGACGAAGGTGTATGAAACATCCGGGCCAGGAGTGGCCCCCGTGCTGCGCCACGGAGTAGTCCCAACGCGCGACGGCTCTGGAACCCAGCGACCGTCTCTTCGCGCCGGATTTCGATTCCCGCGACGGGCCTGATCACCCGCATCAGACCCTGCACCTCGAACCCCACCTCCTCCCTCCGCAACGCGCCGAGCTTTTCTGGGTCCGATCACGGCCTGGCCGCATGGCGAGCCGGGGTTCACAGCGTTGGGACAAATTTTTTCAAAATGATCTTGCGGGCACGGCATGATCGACGTTAATTGCAAACAGTTCGCAATAATAACGCCACACGCTGATTCATGATCAACCTTTCACTCCCGACGATGTTATGAGTTTCAGCCGATGTCCGTGGTTCCTCAAGTTGGTGTTTCTGGTCCACCTCTGCGCGCTATCCCGGGACATCCCGGCCCTGGCGCAATCCTCCAAGCCCCCGTTGCGCATCGTCGCCACCACCACCGACGCGGCCAGTTTGGTCCGGGAAGTGGGAGGTGGCGAGGTGGCTGTGTTCTGCCTCAGCCAAGGCCCCGAGGACCCTCACACGATCGAGATCAGGCCGAGCTTCGTGCGGGAGTTGGACCGGGCTGAACTGCTGGTGCAGGTCGGACTCGGCATCGAGAACGCCTGGCTCAAGGATTTGCTGGCAGGCGTGCGCAAACCGGACGTGAAACCGGGCGGCGCCGCGAACTTGAATCTGGGACGAGGGGTGAGGCTGTTGGAGGGAGTGGAGGGGACGGGGATTCCGGGCAGTTTTCACGAGGAGGGCAATCCTCACTATTTACTGGATCCGATGGAGGGATTGCGGTGCGCCAAAGTGATTCGGGACCGTTTGACCGCGTTGCGCCCCGATCGAAAGGCCGTGTTCGAGAGCCGTTATTCCGCGTTCAGGGACAAGCTGGCCGTGGCGCTGGCCGGAGAGGAATGCGCCAAAGACGAGGACTTCGAAGAGGTGGTCTTGCAATTTGAGACGGCGAAAACCAAGGGCGAATTGGACGCGCTCCTGATCCAGCACAAGCTTGGCGGCTGGCTGGCTGCGGCGCTCCCTCATCGGGGGTTGCCGGTCGTGGGTGATCACGATTTGTGGCCTTACTTTGCGCGGCGCTATGGTCTCGAAATCGCCGGTTATTTGGAGCCGAGCCCTGGAGTGCCTCCCACGGCCAAGCATCTCGATGGGTTGATTGCGTTGATGAAATCGAAACGGGTGGGAGTCATTTTGAGTGCTCCCTATTTCGAAACCCGGCACGGCCGATTTGTGGCTCGGCACACGGGAGCCAGGGTCTTGGAGATGGCTCACCAGACGGGAGGACGCAAGGGCACCGAAGACTATTTTTCGATGCTCCAATTGAACTTCTCCCGGCTGATCGACGGACTGAAAGGGGCAAAGTGAATTTGGACCTGCTGACCGTCCCCAAGGCGAATCCTCTTCCCGCCGATCCGGCAGCAGGCCGGGGCTCGCCGACGAACGCTCCATCGGCCCCAAAGCCCATCTTGACGGTTGAGAGGGCCACCCTTGGCTACGGCCGGCATGTCGTCCTTCGTGACGTTAGCATGGACATTCACCAGGGTGATTTCTGGTGTTTGCTGGGGCCAAACGGGGAGGGCAAGACCACGCTGTTGAAGGCGATCCTGGGAGCCATCCGTCCGAAAGGGGGCAAGTTCACGCTCAGAGCGGATTTCGCGAATCGTACGCGCATCGGACTCGTGCCCCAGGAGTCCGAAATCAACACCAAAGTCTCCACCACGGTCGAAGAGCTCGTTTTGACGGGAGTGGTGGGATTGTCGTTGGATGTCTCGACCCGAACGGCCCGGCTGAAGCACGTCCTGGAGTTGATGGGGTTGAGTTTGTTGCGGAGGAGGGATTTCTGGACGCTTTCCGGCGGCCAGCGTCAGCGGGCGTTGGTGGCGCGGGCGCTCATCCGGGATCCTTTGCTGTTGATTGTGGACGAGCCGACGGCGGGACTGGACTGGGCGGCGGCCACCGGATTGCTCGAAACCATCTCCGACTTGAGCCGGAACAAGGGCATCACGGTCTTGTTCGTGACGCACGACTTGAACATTGCGGCGCAACGCGCGAGCCACGTGGCGTTCATCCGCCAAGGTCGCGTGATCGCGGGCCGACTGGGGGAGACGTTCAATCCTGAGAATTTAAAGGCGGCGTTTGGAGTTCCGATCGAATTGGTTCGTGACCGCCAGGGCGTGTGTTCGGTCAGGGTGGCGACTCCCACGCAGGAGGGTGGATGATCAGCGCGTTCTTAAATTCCTGGCCGCTGTTTCAAGAAGCCTATCTTGCCGCGCTAAGCTGCGGGGTTTTGCTTGGAGTGTTAGGGGTTTGGGTGGTGGCGCGGGACGAGTTGTTTCTGGCCGCAGCCGTGGCCCAAGCGTCCGTCCTAGGCCTGGCCCTGGCCTTGACCTTCGAATGGCCCAGTTCCGAGATTCCGGCCATCGGGCTTTCCGTGGCGGTTGCTTGGGCGGCGGGCAAAAAGGTTTCGAGAGGAGGATTGGGACGCGATGAAGTCACGGCCTGGGCTTTTCTGCTCGGTTCCAGTCTGGCGGTTCTGGTTCTGGCCCGGTCGCCGTTAGGCATGAAGAACGTCCAATCGGTTCTGAGTTCCTCCATTCTCGGCGCGAGCCCATTCGAAGCCGGAATGTTTGGCCTGCTCGCAGCCGGGGCGTTGGCGATGGTCCGGATCCAGCGCGAACGGTTCGTCCTCATCTTGCTTGATCCGGTGATGGCGTCCGCCGTTGGCTTGAGCGTGGGGGCCTGGTCGATGGCCATCTCAACGACGCTCGGGCTGGCCTCTGGAATGGCGATCCGGTCCACCGGCCTGCTCTTCACCTTTGGCTGCCTGGTGTTGCCGGCGCTGGTGGCCAAGAATCTGTGCCGGGAGGTGCGTCCGATGTTTTGGGTCGCACCCCTGGTCGCGAGTTCGGCGGTGATCATCGGGCTGGTGCTCGCTCACCATTTCGATTTTCCCCCCGGTCAGTTGGTCGTGGCCGTGCTGGCCGCACTGCTGGTCGCGGCGTGGGTGTGGAGGGAGTTGCGGACGCGCATGGAGGCGTGAAATGGAGGCGCATTCTCTCAGGAATGGGATCGCGGCGCTGCTGATGACGCCACCCGGATCGGGAGCGGCATTTGGGCCGCTTTGTGACGAGGATCCCGCCCCGTCGCATTTTGTGAATCGGCCTGGCCGCCGCCTTCGCGACCATGAATCCTGCGATTTGCGCTCCGTTCGGTGTCCGGTTTCAAGGGTTGCCGGATGGGTTGAGCCGCCGGACGGAGCGCTCTCGATGCTCGGCGTCAGTTGGGCCAGGAGAGGCCGGAACGATTCTCGTTCGTCCCGTGCCCGCTGGCTTGCAGTCCCCCATCCAAACTCGGGAGTGAAATGAGCAAAGTTCTGTGTTTTCTGCTCGTTTTAGGGGCGCTTGGAACTGGTTGGGGGCAGTCAGTGCAGGAGGCGCCTGTGGCCGAAGTTGTCACCGAGCACTGTGACTTTCTCATCCAGTACGACCCGGCG
>Ga0194132_10002858_pt1 | contig 31612 bp, 27 predicted proteins | sample TA2KigOf80mmetaG_FD_148612 | JGI IMG/M metagenome (GOLD analysis project Ga0194132, IMG submission 148612) | Freshwater microbial communities from Lake Tanganyika, Tanzania - TA2015054 Kigoma Offshore 80m | ecosystem: Environmental > Aquatic > Freshwater > Lake | place: Tanzania: Lake...
CGGCCGCCCGCCGCCGCCCTGCCGCCGACCGCGCCCGGCGGCGCGGGGCCGCGCCTCGTCTTCGGTGCCGGCTCCTCCGAGCTTCCTTCGGGGGCCGATGCGACGCTCAGGGATCTGGCGCAACGGCTCAACGCCGACGAGTCGCTTCGCCTCCAGGTGGTCGCCTATGCCGACGGCACGCCGGAGCAGGCGAGCCAGGCCCGACGGTTGTCGCTGTCGCGGGCGCTCACGGTTCGCTCATACCTTATCTCGCAAGGCGTCCGGTCGACCCGCATTGATGTCCGGGCGCTGGGATCGCGGGCCAGCGACGGGCCGGCGGATCGGGTCGACCTGCTGGTCGGGGACCGCTAGTCTCTTCGGAGACACCGTCGTCGTAAGGACAGGCCTATGACCGGATCCGGGCGTTATCTCACCCGCATGCTGCTGTTCGTCGCGGCAGTGGCGGCGTTGGTGGCCGCTCTGTTTCCGGCGCTCGTCCACGCCTTCATGGCGAACGTCGCGCTGAACGCCGGCATCGTCGGCGTGTTGCTGATCGGCATCCTCTTCATCTTCCGCCAGGTGCTGCAACTTTCGCCCGAGGCGCGCTGGCTCGACACCTACCGACGCAACCAGCCCGGTCTCTCGGTGCAGCGACCGCCGCGGCTGCTGGCGCCGCTCGCCGCGATGCTCGGCGACCGCCAGGCCGGCAGCCGAATGAACCTCTCGGCCGTGGCCACGCGCTCGCTGCTCGACTCGATCCGAAGCCGTCTCGATGAAGGTCGTGACATCTCCCGCTACATGATCGGCCTGCTGGTCTTCCTGGGCTTGCTCGGTACCTTCTGGGGACTGCTCGAGACGGTGTCCTCGATCGCGGGCGTGATCGCCGGTCTCGGCACGGTCGGGGGCGATATCAACGCTTTCTTCAACGAGCTCAAGTCGGGGCTGCAGGCGCCGCTCGCCGGAATGGGTACGGCGTTCAGCTCGTCGATGCTGGGCCTAGCGGGTTCGCTCGTGCTGGGTTTTCTCGACCTGCAGGCGAGCGCGGCGCAGAACCGTTTCTACAACGAGCTCGAGGAGTGGCTCGCCGGCATGACCAAGCTCGGCGGTTCGACCGTTGTCGCCGACGCCGGCGAAGGCGCCAGCGCCAGCGTGCCGGCCTTCCTGCAGGCGCTGATCGAGCGGACGGCCGACAGCATGGACAACCTGCAGCGCACCGTGGCGCGTGGCGAGGATTCACGGCGCGGGGCCAGCAACCAGCTGATGCAGCTGACCGAGAAGCTCTCGGTGCTGACCGATCAGATGAAAGCGGAGCAGCAGCTGATGCTGAGGCTTGCCGAGAGCCAGATGGAGCTGAAGCCGATCCTGTCGCGTATGGCGGATGCAGTCGCCGGCGGCGGTCTCGGCGGCGACGAGGCGACGCGCGCGCATATCCGTAACATCGAGGTCTATCTTTCGCGTCTCGTCGACGAGCTTGCGAGCGGTCGACAGCAGACTTCCGAAGAGGTCAGGAGCGAGATCCGGCTCCTCGCCCGCACCATCGCCGCGCTCGCCGATGAGCAGGCGCGGGCGCCGCAGCCCGCCGTCGCCGGCCCCGCGTCGATAGCCAAGCCGACTCGCGCGACGCGCCCATGAGCGCTCCTTCCTCCAGCCGGACCCGCGGAGGCTTCGATATCTGGCCTGGCTTCGTCGATGCGCTCGCGACGCTGCTCATGGTCATCATCTTCGTGCTGCTGGTCTTCGTTCTGTCGCAGTTCTACCTGTCGGCGGCGCTCTCCGGCCGCGACGAAGCGCTGAGCCGGCTCACCCGCCAGATCTCCGAGCTCTCGCAGATGCTCTCGATCGAGCGCGAAACCTCTGCCGAGCTTCGCCTCAATATCGCGCAGCTCGCGGCGGAGCTGCAGACATCCACCGCGCAGCGCGATCAGCTCCAGCTCAGGGTCAACGATCTCGGGCGCGAGCGCGATCAGCTGCAAGCGCGGCTGACGCAGACGGAAGCGCAGCGCGAGTCCCTGCTGGCTCGGCTTACCCAGAGCGAAGGGCAACGCGAGAATCTTCAGGCCCGGTTGGCGCAGACGGAGTCGCAGCGCGACAGCCTGGAGGATCGTCTGACGCAGACGGAAGCGCAGCGCGAGTCCCTGCAGGCTCGGCTCACGCAGACCGAGGCGCAGCGCGAGAGCCTGCGGACGCGGCTCGCCGAGTCGGAATCGCTGCGCGAGCAGGTGCGCGTCCAGGTCGCCGAGATGGTGCGTGAGCGGGACTCGCTTCGCGTCAGCCTCGCCGAAGCAGAGCGCGGATGGACTATGACCCTCGTCGAGCTTGATGCGAAGACGCAGGAGGCCATCCGGCTGCTGCGCGACATCGAGACGCTCGGCAAGGTCAAGGAGGATCTCGAGAGCCGAGTAGGCCAGCTGGCCGCGCGGCTTGAGGCGAGCGAGCGCGAGGCCGGCGCTCTGCGCGACACCTCGAAGACGCTGGAGGCCAGGCTCGCGACCGCCGAGGAGGCACGGCGCGCCGAGGAGGCCAGGCGCAACGCTTCGGAGGAGCGCACGCTCCTGGTGCAGCGCGAGCGCGACCAGACGCAGACGAAGCTCGCCGAACAGGAGAGGATGACCCGGGAGGCGCAGGACCAGATCGAGCTCCTGAACCGCCAGATGCTGGCGCTTCGCCAGCAACTCGCGCGCATCTCGGCGGCGCTGGAAGCATCAGAGGAGAAGTCGAAGGAGCAGGGGGCCCAGATCGTCGATCTCGGACGCCGCCTGAACCTGGCGCTGGCGAGCAAGGTCGAGGAGCTGGCGGGCTACCGTTCGGAGTTTTTCGGGCGGCTGCGCGAAGCGCTCGGTGACAGACCGGACATCCGAGTCGTCGGCGACCGCTTCGTCTTCCAGTCGGAAGTGCTGTTCGCGTCAGGTTCGGCCACGCTCGGCATCGAAGGCCAGGAGCAGCTCTGGCAGCTGGCACGCACGCTGCGCGACGTGATCCAGACGATCCCGACCGACATCAATTGGGTACTCCAGGTCGATGGCCACACCGACACTGTGCGCATCGCTACGCCGCAGTTCCCGTCCAACTGGGAACTCTCGACGGCCCGTGCGACTTCCGTCGTCAAGTTCCTGATCAGCCAGGGCCTCCCGGCCCATCGGCTTGCCGCCGCCGGCTATGGCGAGTTCCAGCCGCTGGAAGAGGGAGGCGACGAGGCCGTTCGTCAGCGCAACCGGCGCATCGAACTCAAGCTGACATCGCGATAGAGCGGAGACCCATCATGGACAAGCAGACCCAGACCGAACTCGAGGCGGCGGCGTTCCGTACGCTGGTCGAACATTTGCGCAAGCGCACCGACGTCCAGAACATCGATCTGATGAATCTGGCGGGCTTCTGCCGCAACTGCCTCTCCAAATGGTATCGCGCGGCGGCGACCGAAAAGGGTGTGGATATCTCCGACGACAAGGCGCGCGAGATCGTCTATGGCATGCCCTACTCGGAGTGGAAGGCGAAGCACCAAAAGGGAGCCAGCCCCGAGCAGGCCCAGGCCTTCGCCCAGTCCCACAAGCACGGTTGAAGCCGTAGGGTCGAGCCGTTAAGGTCCGCCGCTTTCCCCATTTCGAGCGAGCGGAAATCGGTCATGGCCGACGTCGGCGGTATCAGCGGTGCGCAACTCAAGTCCTACATCGAACGGATCGAGCGTCTGGACGAGGAGAAGGCGGCGCTTGCCGCCGACATCAAGGACGTCTTCGCCGAAGCCAAGGGCAATGGCTTCGACATCAAGATCATGCGCCAGATCCTGAAGCTCCGGAAAATGGACAAGGCCGATGCGGACGAGCAGGAAACCCTGCTCGATCTCTACAAGCGCGCGCTCGGGATGGACTAAGCCCGCTCCGGCAGCGGCAGATTGTGCAGCTTGAGGAAGCTGAGCTTGTCCCAGTAGCCGCGCTGGAAGGCGATCTTGCCGGCGCGGATCTTGAAGAAGCCGCAGCCGCGGAGGCCCAGCGGATCGCGCCATTCGAGGATCGCCCAGTCGCCGTCCTCGAACAGGTTCTCGACGATGCAGACCATCTTCGCCGCGGCGAAACCGTCAGCGAACATCCTGCGGATAGCCGTCTGGCCTTCGACCGGCTCCTGGGCAACCTGATGATTGATCGCGGTCTCCTCGTAGAAGGCGGCGAGCGCATCGACATCCGCCCGGTTGAAGGCCTCGACCCACGCCGCCACCACGTCCTTCGGCCGCACGTCACGTCTCCTTTCTGAAGAGGGCGCGAAGTTTCGCCGAACGCTGCGGCGAAGGGAAGCGTGGCAGCCTGTCGCTTGTCATGCGAACATGACATTCCCTCCTTCCGCGCTTCGCATGTCACGCCCTGAGAATCGTCGCGACAACCTCCTCGGCATCGCTTTCGGGCTCGCCTCGGTCGTGCTCTTCTCCGGCCAGTCGCTGGTGGTGAAATTCCTTGGCGATCGCTATCCGATGAACGAGGTCGTGTTCTTCCGGCACGCCTTCGCGCTGGTTCCGGCCTATGTGATGCTGGCGCAGCAGGGCGGGCTGGCGACGCTGCGAACCGATCGCTTCCCGATGCACCTCGCACGCATGGCGGCGGGGATGAGCTCGATGATCCTGGGTTTCTACGCGCTCCGCCTGATCCCTCTCGCCGATACAGTGGTCTATGGCTTCGTCTCGCCGCTGCTGGTGACCGCGCTTTCGGTGCCGGTGCTCGGCGAGCGCGTCGGCATCCACCGATGGTCGGCGGTGCTGTTCTGCTTCCTCGGCGTCGTCATCATGATGCAGCCCGGCGGCACGCCGGTCGAATGGGGCGTGATCGTTGCGCTTGCCGGCGCCTTCTGCGGTTCCTTCGTCAACCTCACCATGCGCCGGCTGGGGGCTACGGAGACCGCAGCCTCGACGGTCTGCTTCTACACCGGCATGTGCACGATCGTCTTCGCCGCGACTTTGCCCTTCTCGTGGGTCACGCCGGACCCGGTCGATCTCGCGATCCTGATCAGCCTCGGCCTCGGCGGCGGCATCGCGCAGTACTGGTACACGAAGTCGCTCTGGTACGCGCCTTCAGCGCTGATCGCGCCGCTTGGCTACACCTCGCTCATCTGGATGACCGCGGCCGGCTTCCTCTTCTGGAACGAGGTACCGACCGGCGCCACGCTGATCGGCGCCGCGATCATCTGCGGCAGCGGCCTTTACATTCTTTATCGCGAAGCCAGGCGCCGTTAGGTCGACAGTCCGACGGATAACGCGCTAACACTGCGTTTAGACATGAGCCAGGCGCCAACCCAGGAACAGGCGGTCGTCGTCGACCTGACCGCGGTGATTGTCAGCATCGCTGGCGACCAGCCGCGCGTGCTGGTGCGACCGCGAGCGGGTGGCGACAAAGCGCTCGAGGCGCTTCCCTCAGGCCCGCTGGAGCTGCGCCACCGGACGCTGGAGGCGGGCTTGCGCTCCTGGGTGACGGCGCAGACCGGCGCCTCGCTCGGCTATGTCGAGCAGCTCTACACCTTCGGCGATCAGGATCGCACGCCGGATCATGGCGACGGGCGCCGGGTGCTGTCGATCGGCTATCTCGCGCTCAGCCGCGCCGGTGCGGCCTCAATGCCGGACGAGAGCGTCTGGCGCGACTGGTATAGGCACTTCCCGTGGGAGGACTGGCGGCGCGGACGTCCGGAGGTGCTGCAGAGCCTGGAGAAGCCGATCCGCCGCTGGGTCGCCGCGGCCAAGGCCGGCACCGAGCGGACGGCGCGGAAGGAGCGGGCGAGCCTCGCGTTCGGGCTCGACGGCACCGCCTGGAGCGACGATCGCGTGCTCGAGCGCTACGAGCTTCTCTACGAGCTGGGCATCGTCGCCGAGGCGCGGCGGAAGAGCCGAGAGGCGCCGTCGGCGGAGGCCAAGCTCGACGGCCAGCCGATGGCGGCCGACCATCGGCGCATCCTGGCGACCGCGATCGCGCGGCTGCGCGGCAAGATCAAGTACCGGCCCGTAGTCTTCGAGCTGATGCCGCCGACCTTCACCTTCCTGCAGCTCCAGCGCGCGGTCGAGACGCTGGCTGGGGTGCGCCTGCACAAGCAGAACTTCCGCCGCCTGGTCGCCCAGCAGGGCCTGGTCGAGGAGACCGGCGCCATCGTCGCCGGCACCGGCGGGCGCCCGGCCCGCGAGCTCCGCTACCGCCAGGAGGCGATCCTGGAGCGCCAGGCTCCGGGCCTGCGCCTGCGCGCTGTCCGCGGCACCGAATAGGCGTCTCGGTGCTGAAACAATGAGCGCTTGACCCAGCCTTATACTCAGGCTTAGCATAAGTCTAATCGGGTTGTTCCCGCATTTTTTGGATCTCAGAAATGCTCAGAGTGAGTATAAGGAGGGCGCAATGACCCTGCACACGGCTACCGCGCCGCGACGCGAAGCGCCGATTCCCGGCATGGCCGGGCTCTATGAGCGTGTCGCCAAGGTGATCCCCTCGGTCGAGTGGCCGGCCTTCGCCCCCGACATCGAGGCGATCCTCAAGCTCAAGCGCGACCGCAACGCGGTCATCCTTGGCCATAACTACCAGACGCCCGAGATCTTCCATTGCGTCTCCGACATCGTCGGCGACTCGCTCGCGCTGGCCCGCGAGGCGGCTCGCACCGACGCTGACGTGATCGTGCTCGCCGGCGTCCATTTCATGGCCGAGACGGCGAAGCTGCTGAACCCCGAGAAGACCGTGCTGATCCCCGACATGGGCGCCGGCTGTTCGCTGGCCGAGTCGATCACCGGCGCTGATGTGCGCCTGCTGCGCCAGCGCTACCCGGGCGTGCCGGTCGTGACCTACGTCAACACCTCGGCCGAGGTGAAGGCGGAGTCGGACATCTGCTGCACCTCCGGCAACGCCAAGGCGGTGATCGAGTCCCTCGGCGTCGACCGCGTGATCATGCTGCCCGACGAGTACCTGGCGAAGAACATCGCCGCCGAGACCAAGGTCCAGGTCATCGCCTGGCATGGCCGCTGCGAGGTGCATGAGCGTTTCGAGGCGGACGACATCCGCCGGCTCCGCCGCGCCCATCCTGGCGTCACCGTGCTGGCGCATCCGGAGTGCTCGCCAGAGGTCGCGGCCGAAGCCGATTTCGTCGGCTCGACCCAAGGCATGACGGATTACGTATCGCGCGAGCACCCGCCGCGGGTCGTGCTGATCACCGAATGCTCGATGAGCGACAATGTCGCGGTCCAGCACCCGGACATCGAGTTCGTGCGGCCCTGCAACCTGTGCCCGCACATGAAGCAGATCACGCTGCCCCGGATCCGGCGCGCGCTCGAGACCATGACGCATGCGATCGAGATCGATCCGACGATCGCCGCGCCGGCGCGCCGTGCGGTCGAGCGCATGCTGCAGGTGAAGCCGCGATGACGACGGCGCCTCGTGTCGTCGTGCCGTCCTTCGAGCCGGGTCTGGCGCTGCCGAACCTCCTGATTGAGCCGGTCGTGCGCGCGGCGCTGCTCGAGGATCTCGGTCGCGCCGGCGATATCACCAGCGCCGCCGTGGTGCCGGAGTCGGCACGAGCGACCGGGGTCTTCGCTGCGCGCCAGCCGGGCGTCGTCGCCGGCATCGACTGCGCGCTCGCCGCCTTCCGCCTGGTCGACCCCGCCGTGCAGGTCGCCGTGCATCACGGCGATGGTAGTCGGATTTCCGCCGGCACGGTGATCGCCACCGTCTCGGGACCGGCACGCGCCGTGCTCACCGGCGAGCGGGTCGCGCTCAACTTCCTTTGCCAGCTCTCGGGCGTCGCCACCGCGACCGCCGGCCTCGTCGATGCCGCCCACGGCCACCGCGCCCGCATCACCTGCACGCGGAAGACCACGCCGGGCCTGCGCGCGCTCGAGAAGCACGCGGTTCGTGCCGGCGGCGGCATCAGCCACCGCTTCGGCCTCGACGATGGGGTCCTGATCAAGGACAACCATATCGTCGCCGCCGGTGGCATCACGGTCGCGGTCGAGCGTGCGCGCCGTGCCGTCGGCCACATGGTCAAGATCGAGGTCGAGGTCGAGAGCCTGGTCGAGCTCAAAGAGGCGCTCGCCGTGGGCGTCGATGCGGTGATGCTCGACAACATGGCGCCGCCGATGCTGGCCGAGGCGGTGAAGATCATCGACGGGCGCGCGGTCAGCGAGGCCTCGGGCCGGATCACCCGCGATACCGTCGCGGCGGTCGCGGCGACCGGCGTCGACGTGATTTCGGCCGGCTGGATCACGCACAGCGCGCCGGCGCTCGACTTCGGGCTCGATTTCGAGGTGAACTGACGCCCCCGGCGTCAGTCGGCCGCCATGGCGGTCGGCGGAATGGCCGGCTGTCCGATCGCCGCGGCAAGGCCGTCGGCGAGGAGCTTTGCGACGCAGCCGTAGCTCCAGTCGTTCATATGCACGCCGTCATTGGTCAGCGTTTCCTCGAAGCCGATGCCGGCTTCGTGCCAGGACCGCATGATCTCGAAGCGATGGAAGACACCGACGCCTGCCTTGTCGGCCTGGCGCTGCATCTGCGCGACGATGTCGACATGCATCGGCGACTCGATCACCCGTGGCGCGTATTGGAGGTCCATCAGGATGACGTCGATGCCCTCGGCCGCGAGCATCCGGAGGCCCTCGGTGACGGCCCAGCGGTGCTCCGCCGGATCGACGCCTCGCAGCGCCGTGTTGCTTCCGGTCTGCCAGATCACCAGCGCCGGATGATGCGGCAGGACGTCTTCCTTGAACCGCCGCAGCATATCGGTCGTGACCTCGCCGCCGACGCCCTTGTTGATCACTGTCATGGCGAGGCCGTGGCGCGTCTGCATCTCGGCGGCGAGGCGGGCCGGGTAGGAGCGGCTCTGGTCGGTGGCGCCGACGCCCTCGGTCGAAGAGGAGCCGATCGCCACCACGACCGGCTCGCGCCGCGTCGCGAAGGCTGCCGCGAGATGCGGTAACCGGACACCGAGGTCGATCAGCTCTTTCGGCGCGCGGCATGCCGGCTCGGCGAACGCCGAGCCCGCGCAGACCAGCCCGACGGCGATTGAAAACAGGAGCCTCATCGCACCGCCCGGGCGATCAACTGATCCGCACGGCGAGCGATGCAGTCGTAAAGCACGGCCGCCATCTTGCGCTGTTTGTCTCCCTGCCGCTCGGTCAGATCGAGAAGGCCCGAGTCGCTCCAGAAGCGCATCATGTCATGGCGCCGGAAAAGCGCCACTTCCTTCATCGTCGCAGCCCATTCCAGACGCTCGAGGTAGGGCTCGAAATCGATCAAGGCACTGGCACCGCGTCCATATTGGAAGTCCATCAGGATGACGTCGGCGCTGCGGGCGCGGGCATAATCGACCCCGGCCTCGAGGTATTGGCCGAACTCGCCGGGATCGACTCGTCGTACGGCATCCGCTGTCCCGGCCTCCCAGATGACAAGCTGCGGTCGGTGCGCGATCAGGAGGCCCTGGAGGCGCTCAACCATGAGGCGGGTGGTCTCGCGCGGCCGGCTGGCATTGACGACCTCGATCGGCGAGTTCGGGAAGCGCTGGGAAAGCAGCACTTGGAGCCGGGCCGGATAGGCCAGCTCCGGCGCGCCGGCAGCGGTGCCGCCGGTCGAGGCGCCGCCGAGCGCGAGGATGGTCAGCGGCTGGCGCTGCGCGATGGCGGCCTGCACCCGCGGCAGAGGCTTCGCCTCCGCGGTAAGCTCGTGAGGCACGGCGCACTGGTCGTCGGCCGCGGCAGCGGTGGCGACCAGGGCGAGGAGCAGGAGGAACCAGGGCTTCATCCGGCCCCCGCTTCCTTCGCTTCGACGACCCGCGCGTACCAGGCGAGCAGGGAGGCAAGCCCGATCATCGCCGCGACACCGACCACGGTGACGGCCGCCTGCATGAGGAAGGAGCCGGAGATCTCGACGAGCACGAAATGGCCGACCAGGGACAGGATGATGCCGAAACAGAAGACATGTAGGGAGTATTTCCCCGCCAGTGCAACCGGTCGCATCCACGGCGAAGCCAGCCACGGCGTATCCGGCCGGATGAGCCAAGCTGCCACAAAGGCCACTGCCAGAAAGTTAACGAGCCGGTACGGGGACAGGTCGGTCTTGTTGATCGGCCAGATCTGGCTGCCGAGCACCGCAGGGATGCGCTCGACGAACCTGTGCGCGGTCCAGGACAGGTCGATCAGGAAGGCGATGGCGGCAATCGCGATCGCCGGCCCGATCAGCCATTTCGCGTCGTCGACCAGCGAGCGGCCCTTGACCCGGCTGAGGCCGGCGGCCGCTCCGATCACGAACAGCAGCTGCCAGGCCAAGGGGTTGAAGAACGAGGGATTCCCCTCGGGATAGCCGTGGAAGCGGATGTCGAAGGCGTGGACGACGCCATAGAGCATGAGCGAAGGGATCAGCGCGGCCCAGGGGCTGCGGTCGAGCAGAACCAGGATCAGAGGGAAGACCGCGAGCAGGACGATGTAGAGCGGCAGGATGTCGAGGAAGGTCGGCTGGAACTCGAGGGTGAGCGCGCGCACGAGCGCGATGTGCGGTTCGCTCAGGAAGTCGCCGATGCGGGACTCCTCAGCGTAGACCGGGGACCCGAAGCTCTCGATCACATAGGAGACGATCGCCGAGAGCACGAGGAAGAGGAACAAGTGGGCGACGTAGAGCGTCCAGACCCGACGATAGACGCGGGCGCTCATGATCAGCACGCCGTCGCGCTGCAGCGAGCGTCCGTAGACAAGCGCCGCGGTGTATCCGGACAGGAAGATGAAGGCCTCGGCGGCATCGAAGAAGCCGAGGGCCTGCATGGTCACGGCCGAGAATTTGTTACCGGGGATATGGTCGATGAAGATGAAGAAGAGGGCGAGGCCGCGGGCGACATCGAGCCGAAGATCACGCCGCGATCCCCCCTTGGCAGCCATCGCTAATCCGCGGCCGACGCCTTGGCCTCGGGCTCGACCAGGCGGGCCATCAGCTCGGCCTCGCGCGTCTTCGCCTCGGCGATCGACTTCTCTTTCACATGGCCGTAGCCACGGATCTTCTCGGGGATGCTCGCGATCTCGACCGCAGTTCCATGCCGGTCGGGGGTCAGCCGGCGCAGCAGCTCCTCGACCGCGCCCTCGTAGTCGGTGATGAGCTGGCGCTCCATGCGTCGCTCCTCGGTGCGCCCGAAGATGTCGAAGCGCGTGCCGCGGAGGCCCTTCAGCTTCGCCAGCGCCTTGAAGGCCGGCCGCATCCATGGACCGAAGGTCTTCTTCTTGAGGTGGCCGGAGACCGGATCGCGCTCGGCGATCATCGGCGGCGCCAGATGGAACTTTAGACGGTCGTAGCTCTCGAAGGTTTCGGCGAGCTGCTTCTCGAAGCTGCCATCGGTGTAGAGCCGCGCCACCTCATACTCGTCCTTGTAGGCGAGGAGCTTGAAGTAGTAGCGCGCGACGGCGCGCACGAGCTCGTCGTGGCCGGGCGCGTGCGAGCGCTCGGCCTCGGCGACGCGGCGGACCAGCGCCTCGTAGCGGCCGGCATAGGCGGCGTCCTGGTAGTCGGTAAGGAAGGCGACGCGCTTGACGATCATCTCATCCAGCGTCGCGGCCGGAGGAGCGCTCACCGGCTGCTCTACGCCGGCTGCCTTGAGGACGAGCGGCAGGTCGTGCGCGGCCCGGCGGCCCCAGAGGAAGGCCTGCTTGTTGAAATCCACGGCGACGGCGTTGAGCTCGATTGCGCGCTCGATCGCCTCGCGGCCGATCGGGATGAAGCCTTTCTGCCAGGCGAAGCCCATCATGAAGAGGTTCACGGCGATCGAGTCGCCGAGCAGCGCGGTCGCGATGCGGCTGGCATCGAGCGCATCGACGCCGCCCTGGCCCGCGGCTTCCTGCAGCGTCGCCATGAAGGCCTGGCTGGGGAAGGTCATGTCGGGCTTCTTCGCGAACTCGCCGGTCAGAGTCTCGTGGCTGTTGACGACGACCTTGGTCTTGCCGGCTTCGATCTTGGCGACCGAATCGAAGCCGCCGGTGACGACGAGGTCGCAGCCGATGACAGTACGCGCGCCGCCCGCGGCGATGCGGACGGCATGGATGTCCTCGGGCTTGTTGGCGATGCGCACATGGCTGATGACGGCGCCGCCCTTCTGGGCGAGGCCGGTCATGTCGAGAACGGTGACGCCCTTCTCGTCGATATGGGCTGCCATACCGAGCAGCGCGCCGATGGTCACGACGCCGGTGCCGCCGATGCCGGTGACCAGGATACCGTAAGGCTCGTCGATCGAGGGCAGGGTCGGCTCGGGCAGAACCGGGAAGGGCTGCTCGCCGCGGCCACGCCGCTTCTTGAGCTTGCCGCCTTCGACCGAGACGAAGCTCGGGCAGAAGCCGTTGACGCAGGAGAAGTCCTTGTTGCACGAGGACTGGTCGATGGCGCGCTTGCGGCCGAAATCGGTCTCGACCGGCACGACCGAGACGCAGTTAGACTTGACGCCGCAATCGCCGCAGCCCTCGCAGACCAGCTCGTTGATGACGACGCGGCGGTCGGGGTCGGGGAAGGTGCCGCGCTTGCGCCGGCGGCGTTTCTCGGCCGCACAGGTCTGGTCGTAGATCAGGGCGGTGACGCCGGTGATCTCGCGAAGGTCGCGCTGGACCTGATCGAGCTCGTCGCGGTGATGCACCGTGACGCCGGGCGCGAAGTCGGTCCCGATCGGATACTTCTCGGGATCGTCGGCGACGACGACGATCTTGCCCACGCCCTCGGCGGCAAGCTGGCGGCTGATCTGGGGAACGGTGAAGTTGTTGTCGGCGGGCTGTCCGCCGGTCATCGCCACCGCATCGTTGTAGAGAAGCTTGTAGGTGATGTTGACGCCGGAGGCGACGGCGGCGCGGATGGCGAGGATGCCCGAGTGGTTGTAGGTGCCGTCGCCGAGATTGGTGAAGATGTGCTGCGTCTCGGTAAAGGGCGCCTGGCCGATCCAGGAGGCGCCTTCGCCACCCATCTGGGTGAAGGTCTCGGTCTTTCGGTCCATCCAGACGGCCATGTAGTGGCAGCCGATGCCCGCGGTCGCGCGGCTGCCCTCCGGCACCACGGTCGAGGTGTTGTGCGGGCAGCCCGAGCAGAACCAGGGCGTGCGCTTATAGTCGGTCTTGGGATGGGAAAGCGCGGCTTCCTTGGCTTCGAGGAAGGTGAGCCGCTGCTTGATGCGCTCGGATGTGTAGAAGCGGGCGATGCGGGCGGCGATGACGCGCGCGATTCGCGCCGGGGTCAGTTCGTCGGCCGAAGGCAGGATCCAGTTCCGCTGCTCGTCGAACTTGCCGATGACGCGCGGGCGCACGTCATCGCGCCAGTTGTAGAGCTGCTCCTTCATCTGGTTCTCGATGACGGCGCGCTTCTCCTCGACGACGAGAATCTCTTCCAGGCCCTCGGCGAAGTGGCGGATGCCCTCGCGCTCGAGCGGCCAGACCATGCCGACCTTGTAGACGCGAAGCCCGATCTCGGCGGCATGCGCCTCGTCGATGCCGAGATCCTCCAGCGCCTGCATGACGTCGAGGTAGGACTTGCCGGTGGTGACGATGCCGAAGCGCGGCTTCGGCGAGTCGATCACCGTGCGGTCAAGCTTGTTGACCCGCGCGAAGGCGAGCGCGGCATAGAGCTTCCACTTGTGGAGCCGATACTCCTGCTCCAGCGGCGGATCGGGCCAGCGGATGTTGAGGCCGCCCGGCGGCATCTCGAAATCGGTCGGAAGGACGATCTGGACGCGATCGGGATCGATGGTGACCGAAGACGAGGAGTCCATCGTCTCGGCGATCGCCTTCATTGAGATCCAGCAGCCGGAGTAGCGGCTCATCGCCCAGCCATAGAGCCCGTAATCGAGGATCTCCTGGACGCCGGAGGGGTGCAGCACCGGGATCGACGCGTCCATGAGCGCGTATTCGGACTGGTGTGCGAGCGTCGAGGACTTGCAGGTGTGGTCGTCGCCGGCGAGCACCAGCACGCCGCCGTTCTTCGAGGTGCCGGCGTTGTTGGCGTGCTTGAAGACGTCGCCGGAGCGGTCGACGCCGGGGCCTTTGCCGTACCAGATGCCGAAGACGCCATCGACGGTGGCACCTTTGAACATGTTGACCTGTTGGCTGCCCCAGACCGCGGTCGCCGCCATGTCCTCGTTCACGCCCGGCGTGAACTGGATGTTGTTGCGCTTGAGGAAGCGTTTGGCCTGCCAAAGCTGCTGGTCGAAGCCGCCGAGGGGCGATCCGCGATAGCCCGAGATGAAGCAGCCGGTATTGAGCCCAGCCTTCGCATCGCGCTGGCGCTGCATGATCGGCAGGCGCACCAGCGCCTGGATGCCCGTCAGATAAACCCGGCCGCGATCCAGCTCATACTTGTCGTCGAGGCTGATCTTCGCGAGGGCCATGTTCCCTCTCCCAATGCGCTAGAGCGCCTTTAATTGGCGACGAACGTAACACGCGAGAATGGCCGCGCAATCAAGGCTTGCGCCAACGCAAGGAAGAAACCCTGACCAAATTTGACGCGGTAGTGACATTGCTTGTGGAGGGCTCATTCGGTTGCTTTGTTTCCGTCGCGCGGAAGGGACAGCGTGACCGTGGTGCCGCGCCCCTCCGCCGATTCAATGACAAGCTTTCCGCCCATCAGTTCGGCCAGCGAGCGCGAAAGGGCGAGGCCGAGGCCGGATCCTGGCCGCTTGCGCTGCAGCACGTTGTCGACCTGCTCGAAGGGCCGCCCGAGCCGGGGCAACGCCCAGGCCGGGATGCCGACCCCGGTATCCGAGACGGCGATCTTGGCCCGCTCGCCCTCGAAGGTTACCGAGACCCTCACCAGCCCGCCAGAGGGCGTGAACTTGACGGCATTCGACAGGAGATTGAGCAGGATCTGGCGAAGGGCGCGGGCGTCGGCGCGGATCTGGGCGCTGCTCTGGTCGGTCCGTGTCTCGACCACGAGCCCGGCTGATTGCGCCGACCCCGCGATCATGCCGAGGCAGCGGTCGATCTCGGCCAACAGCTCGATCGGCTCCGGCGTCAGTTCCATCCGGCCAGCCTCGATCTTCGACATGTCGAGAACGTCGCGGATGAGCTCCATAAGGTAGCCGGCGCTGGAATGGATGTTCTCGGCGTAGCCGCGATAGCGATCGGCGGCGAGCGCGCCGAACATCTGGTCCTTGATGATCTCGGCGAAGCCCATGATCGCGTTCAGCGGCGTGCGCAGCTCATGGCTCATCGAGGCGAGGAACTCGTTCTTGGCGCGGCTTGCCGCCTCGGCGTCGTCGCGCGCGGCTCGCAGATCCTCTTCGGCGCGCTTGATGTCGGTCACGTCGACGCGGAGCGCGACGATGCCGCCGTCTTCCGTGCGCTTCTCGCTGATCATCATCCAGCGCCCGTCGCTGCCCTTGTAGACGAAAGGCTGCGGCGGTGGATTGCGGCGCATGGCGAGCCGCCAGGAGAGCCATTCCTCGGGGCCGGCCGGCTCCGAGCTTCCCGGAAGATAGCCGCGCCATCCGGTAGCGAGGTTGGCCTTGATGATGTCTTCGAAGCGCTTGCCGATGACCTGTCCGAGGTCGAATGTCACGCGATCGACATATTGCCGATTGCAGGTGACGAGCCGGTCATCGGCGTCGAAGACCGCGAATCCCTGGGTGATCGTCTCGAGCGCGGTCATCAGGCGCGCATGCGCGCTCTCGGCGGCGGCCTCGGCGGCCTGTGCGCGCTGGATCGCGTCGCGCTCGGCCGTCACATCGGCTCCAGTGCCGCGATAACCTCGGAAGGTCCCGTCGCGCGCGAATATCGGGTCGCCGCTGATCAGGATGTGGCGGATCCGTCCGTCATTGTCGCGCCGGCCGTAGGCGAAATGGCGGAAGGGACGACGGGCGGCGAGATCGTCCAGGTGTCGTTGCCAGGCTTCCTGGTTCTCGATGACGAGGTCGAGCTCGTCTCGCCGCTTGCCGACATTGTCGCCGGGAAACACCTCGACCTCGACCGTCGGCGGGCGCGACACGAAGGTGAAGCGGAGATCGGCGTCCTGCTCCCAGACCCAGTCCGCGGACATGCGCGCATAGGCGGCGAAGCGCGCCTCGCTGTGACCGAGGGCTTCGATCTGCTGGTGCGTTCGCGTCACGTCGGTGAAGGTGGTGACGCTGCCGCCATCGGGCAGGGGCCGTCGATCGGCACGGAGGATACGGTCGAGATGCGGCACCGTCGCCTCGGCGGCGGCATCGCTGATCCAGCTCTGCGCGATCCTTTCCTTGAGCACGGCTTCGGCGCGAGCAGGATCGAGGTTGCGGCGCGAGACGTCGAAGCGGATCAGGTCGGCGAGCAGCATGCCGGCGCGGACGAGCCCGTCCGGAAAACCCCACATGACCTCGTAGCGCCGGTTCCAGTAGACGACGCGCTGCTCGCGGTCGAGGACCAGAAGCCCCTGGTCCATGTGCTCGACAGCAGTGGCGAGCGTCCGCGATCGCCCCGCCGAATCGTCATGCCTCTGCCCGCTGCCCGGAACGCCGGCTCCAGGCAGGGTGCCTTCCTCTGCAGGGCGTGATTTTGCCGACATTGGCCGCAACCCTAACACGTGCCGATGCGCTCGGAGGAGAAATGGGCCGGGGCTGGTGATTTGAGGCCGGCGACGGGCTATACCCGAGCGCATGACGATCCTCGTCACCGGCGCTGCCGGCTTCATCGGATACCACGTCGCCCTGGCGCTGCTCGATCGCGGCGACCAGGTCCTCGGCCTAGACAATCTCAGCGCCTATTACGATCCGGCTCTGAAACGAGCCCGGCTCGACCGGCTCGCCGGCCGCAACGGATTTTTCTTCGAGACGCTCGACCTCGCGCGCCGCGATGAAATCGCCGCGTTCGGCCGAAAGCACCCCGAGATCACGCGGATCGTGCATCTGGCCGCCCAGGCCGGTGTCCGCCACTCGCTCGAGCATCCGTTCGACTATGTGGATGCCAACCTGACCGGCCATCTGGCGATCCTGGAGCTCGGGCGCTTCCTGCCGAAGCTTGAGAACCTCGTCTATGCGAGCTCTTCATCGGTCTATGGCGGCAACAGCCGGCTGCCTTTCTCGACCTCCGATCGCACCGACGACCCGGTCTCGCTCTATGCCGCGACCAAGAAGGCGGGCGAGCTGATGGCGAGCGCCTATACGCGCCTCTATGGGATCGCCGCGGTAGGGCTCCGCTTCTTCACCGTCTACGGCCCCTGGGGGCGGCCGGACATGTCTGCCTTCTTGTTCACCAAGGCGATCCTCGAAGGAAGGCCGATCCAGGTCTTCAACAACGGCGACATGCGGCGTGACTTCACCTATGTCGACGATATCGTCCAGGGCGTGCTCGCTGCGCTCGACCGGCCGGTAAAGGCTCATCGCGTCTACAATCTCGGCAACAATCGCGCCGAGCCGCTGCTCCGCTTCATCGAGATGATCGAGAAGGCGGCGGACCGGAAGGCGATCATCGAGCTCAAGCCGATGCAGAAGGGCGACGTCAAGGAGACCTTCGCCGACATCTTGGACTCGACGCGCGACCTCGGATTCCGCCCGACGACGCCGATCGACGTCGGCATCCCCCGCTTCGTCGAGTGGTATCTCAGCTACTACAAGGTTTAGCCTCGCCCCTCGTAGAGCGCGTCCAGTTTCGCCCCGTAAGTCTTGCGGATCACGTGCCGGCGGATCTTGAGCGTCGGCGTCATCATCTCGTTCTCGATGCTGAAGGCCTCGGCCGAGAGGATGAACTGCCGCACGCGCTCGATCACTGAGAGTCGTCGGTTGACGCGGTCGACGGCGGCTGAGATCGCGGCGCGGAAATCCTTGTCGCCGACCAGCTGAGCCAGATCCTCGGGCTTTCCCTTCTCCTTGGCCCAGCCCAGCGCCCAGTCCTTGTCGGGGATCAGGAGCGCGACGATGAACGGGCGCTTGTCGCCGACCACCATCGCCTGGCCGATCTCGGGCTCGAGGGTGAGGAAGCCCTCGACTTTCTGCGGCGAGACGTTGTCGCCGCCGGAGACGACGATGAGGTCGCGCTTGCGGTCGGTGATCTCGATATAGCCGTCCTCGTCGATGCGGCCGATATCGGCGGTGTGCAGCCAGCCATCCTTGATGGTGCGCGCCGTCGCCTCGGGGTCGCCCCAGTAGCCCTGCATCACGAGTTCGCCGCGCACCAGGATCTCGCCGTCTTCGGCGAGCTTGACCTCGACCTTGTGCATGGGCGGACCGACCGTGTGCAGCTTGACGCGGTCGACCGGGTTGACGCTGATCACCGGTGCCGCCTCGGTCTGGCCGTAACCCTGCAGCAGGCGGACACCGAGCGCGGTGAAGAACACGCCGACCTCGTAGTTGAGCGGCGCGCCGCCTGAGACGAAGGCCTTGAGCCGGCCGCCGAAGCGCTGCGCCGCCTTCTTGCGGACCAGGATGTCGAGGATCTTGTTCTCGATCCGCTCGCCGAAGGTCAGGGTGCCGGGATGCTCATAAGCCTTGCGGCCGAGATCGAGCGCGCGCTGGAACAGCTTGCGCCGGAAGCCGGGCATCTTCTCCATCGCCTTGGCGATGCGTCCGTGCATGACCTCGTAGAGCCGGGGCACCGCGGTGACGATGGTCGGCTTCGCCTCGGCAAGGTTCTGCACCAGCGTGTCGGCGCCCTCGGCATAGTAGATCTGCGCGCCGATGCCGATCGGGAAAAACTGACCGCCGGAATGCTCATACGCGTGGCTCAGCGGCAGGAACGACAGGAAGATGTTGTCCTCGAGGCCGAGCGGCCGCAGGACCTCGACCGCACCCTGGCAATTGCAGAGGACGGCGCCGTGGCTCAGCATCACGCCCTTCGGCGCGCCGCCGGTGCCCGAGGTGTAGATGATGCAGCAGGTATCGCTACGCTTGCGCGACGCGGCCACGGTCTCGACCTCGTCCGGCTGCTTCTCGCCCTCGGCCAGCATCGCTTCCCAGCTGGCCCAGCGGATCGGCGGGCGCGGTGGCTCGCCGAGCGGTTCCATCGCCACCAGGAATTCGACCGAAGGCGCGCGCGACGCGGCTGGCACCACGCGTTGTGCCAGCTTCGCAGTCGAGACGATGACTGCCTTGGCGCCCGAGTTGTCGAGGATGTAGCGATGGTCGTCGACGGTGTTGGTCGTGTAGGCCGGCACCGTGATGCCGCCTGCCGCCATCACCGCCAGGTCGGCCATCATCCATTCCGGGCGATTCTCCGAGATCAGTGCCACCCGGTCGCCGGCCTGCAGGCCGCGCGCGCGGAGCGCGCGGGAAAGCAGGTTCACCTGGCGGGCGACCTCCGCCCATGTCAGCGGGCGATATATCCCGTCGATCTTGCGCCAGAGGAAGGGCTTGTCGCCATGGGTCCGCGCCCGTTCGAAGAACAGGAGCGGGAGGTTCTGGACGGTGTCGAGATTCATTCTCTCCCCAAGCGGCCGTTGTTAGGCTCGGCCTTCACCCCATCTTAATAGCGTTTTCCTCGCGCGGGAGATCGGTGATGGCGAAACGGGCGACGGCCGAGAAACTACCCACCTGGGATTTGAGCGACCTTTATCCAGGGCCGGACTCTCCCGCACTCAAACGTGATCTGGACCGGTCCGAGGCCGATGCCAAGGCGTTTCGCGAGCGGCATCTCGGCAAGGTAGGCGGCCTTTCCGGGGCCGAGCTTGGGCACGCCATCGCCGACTACGAGCGCCTGGACGAGACCCTGGCCAAGGCCGGCTCCTATGCCGGGCTCGTGCACGCGACGGCGATGGAGGATCCGGAGGTCGGGCGCTTCTATCAGACCGTTCAGGAACGCCTGACCGCAATCTCGACCGAGCTGCTGTTCTTCGCCCTCGAGCTCAACCAGATCGAGGACGCCGCGCTCGAGGAGAAGCTGAAGGACCCGGCCGCGGCGCGCTACCGGCCCTGGCTCCGCGACACGCGCGTCTTCCGCCCGCACCAGCTCTCCGAGGAGATGGAGAAGCTGCTGCACGAGAAATCGGTGACTGCCTATTCGGCCTGGGTCCGGCTCTATGACGAGACCCAGGCGGCGATGCGCTTCAGGCTCGGCGGGAAGGACCTGACCATGGCCGGCGTACTCGCCGGCATGACGGACAAGGACAGCCGGAAGCGCCGCGCCGCCGCCAAGGCGCTGTCGAAAGGCCTCAAGTCGCATCTGCGTCTCTTCGCGCTGGTCGCCAACACGCTTGCCAAGGACAAGGAGATCGCCGATCGCTGGCGCCGCTATGCGCGCCCGATCTCCTCGCGCAACCTCGGCAACAAGGTCGAGGACGAGGTCGTCGACGCGCTGGTCTCGGCGGTGAAGGGATCGTACGAACGCCTCTCGCATCGCTACTACCGGATCAAGGCCGGGTGGTTCGGCAAGAAGCAGCTCCCCTACTGGGACCGGAACGCGCCCCTGCCGAAGGACTCCGACCGCAAGATCGTCTGGAGCGAGGCGCGTGCGATCGTTCTCGGCGCCTATCGGCGCTTCTCGCCCAGGCTCGCCGATATCGGGCAGGAATTCTTCGACAAGCCCTGGATCGACGCGCCAACCAAGCCCGGCAAATCCTCGGGCGCCTTCGCCCATCCGACGGTGCCGAGCGCGCATCCCTACCTGCTGCTCAATTATTTGGGCCGCACGCGCGACGTGATGACCTTGGCGCATGAGCTGGGTCACGGCGTGCACCAGGTGCTGGCGGCGCAGCAGGGGCACCTGATGTGCGACACGCCGCTGACGCTCGCCGAGACTGCTTCGGTGTTCGGCGAGATGCTGACCTTTCGCTCACTTCTCGATGCCGAGAAGAACGCGAAGCGCCGCCGCATGCTGCTGGCCTCCAAGGTCGAGGACATGCTGAACACCGTGGTTCGCCAAGTGGCGCTGCATGCCTTTGAGGCGGCGGTGCATGACGAGCGCCGCAAGGGAGAGCTTACGCCGGACCGGCTCGGCGAGATCTGGATGGAGCAGCAGAAGGCCTCGCTCGGGCCGGCGATCCGCTTCGACGACGACTACCGCGTCTTCTGGTCCTACATCCCGCACTTCATCCACTCGCCCTTCTATGTCTACGCCTATGCCTTCGGCGACTGCCTGGTGAACTCGCTCTATGCCGTCTACCAGGACGCGCATGAGGGTTTCGCCGGCCGATATCTCGAGATGCTGAAAGCGGGCGGCACGCTGCGTCACAAGGAGCTGCTGGCGCCCTTCGGCCTCGATGCCGGCGATCCGGCCTTCCGGGCCAAGGGGCTCGGCGTCATCGAGGGCTTCATCGACGAGCTCGAGCGAACGTGAGCGATGACGAGAACACGCTCGGCGGCCGGCTTGCCCGCTATGCCCGCGTCGGCACCGCCGTCGGCGGGCTTGCGGCCAGGCTCGCCGGCGGGCGCATTCTCGGCCTCTCGATCGACCAGGACCGGCACGCGGCACAGCTGAGGGCGGCGCTCGGCGGGCTCAAGGGCCCGCTGATGAAGGTCGCGCAGATGATGTCGACGCTGCCGGACGCTTTGCCCGATGCCTATGTGCGCGAGCTTGCCGAGCTGCAGGCGAACGCGCCGTCGATGGGCTGGCCCTTCGTCAAGCGCCGCATGGCGACCGAGCTTGGGCCTGACTGGCAGAAGCGCTTCACGCATTTCCCGCACGAGGCGACGGCCGCGGCGTCTCTCGGCCAGGTCCATCGCGCGACGCTGATGGACGGGCGTACGGTCGCCTGCAAGCTGCAATACCCGGACATGGCGGCGGTTGTCGAAGCCGACCTCAAGCAGCTCAGGCTCGTGTTTGCGCTCTATGAGCGCCTCGACCGCGCCATCGTCACCGAGCGCATCCACCAGGAGATCTCCGAGCGGCTGCGCGAGGAGCTCGACTACCGCCGCGAGGCGAAGCACATGCGTCTCTATCGCCACATCCTGGCGAAGGAGGAGGGGATCGCCGTGCCGGAGCCGATCGACGAGTTCTCGACCGGCCGACTACTGACGATGAGCTGGGTCGAGGGCGAGAAGCTGACCGAGATCGCCGATGCGCCGCTCGAGCTTCGAAACGAGACGGCCCTCCGCCTCTTCCGCGCCTGGTACGTGCCCTTCTACGGCTATGGCGTGATCCATGGCGATCCGCATCTCGGTAACTACACGCGCGCTGCGGACGGCACGCTCAACCTGCTCGACTTCGGCTGCATTCGCGTCTTCAAGCCCTCCTTCGTGCGCGGCGTGATCGAGCTCTACCGCGCGCTTCGCGACGGCGACGAGGATCTCGCGGTCGAGGCCTATCGTACCTGGGGCTTCGAGACGCTCTCGCGCGAGGTCATCGACGTTCTCAATCTCTGGGCCCGCTTCGTCTATGCGCCGCTAATGGAGGATCGCCCGCGCGCGATCCAGGAAGGCGGCGGCACCGCCTATGGCCGCCAGGTCGCGACCAAGGTTCATGCCGAGCTCCGGCGCCTCGGCGGCATTGCCCCGCCCCGAGAGTTCGTCCTGATGGATCGCGCCGCCGTCGGCCTCGGCGCGGTGTTCCTTCGCCTGAAGGCCGAGATCAACTGGTTCGCGCTGTTCCGCGACCTGATCGGCGATTTCGAGGAGCAGGCCTTGGCCGATCGCCAGCGCGACGCCCTGGTCGCCTCCGGCCTCGACCCTATCGCCTAGGGGGTGGCTCAGCAGCACGACGCCGAGCGCTCCGAGCACATCGCAGATAGGCTGGAATGCGCCGAGGAACCTCTCCCGCCGCCGAACGCTCCTCCGGACAGATCGCAGATCCGCCTCAGCGTGTGCTCGCAGTCATCAGCGTGATGGCCTGGACGAAGCGCGGGTCGATCATGATCGTCACCGCGCGGAGAGAAATGCCTAAATTTCAATCTACCCTTCGTCAATCGATGAAAAAATAGGCATTGAGCGACTCTCCGAACCGGAAAATCCCCGGACATCTGCGGCCCTTACCCCTGGCACGGAACTTGTTACTACCTGCTGCACTGCAACAGGCGGCGCCTGAGGCGTCGGCACGACGAGGGTTATGGAGGGGGCGAGCGTGAAGAGAGGGTCTCTGGTTTTGGCCGCGCTGGCGGCGATGGTTCCGGTCGCGGCGATGGCGCAAGACGCCGCCCCCAAGATCGATACCGGCGACACGGCGTGGATGCTGACCTCGACGGTGCTGGTCCTGATGATGTGCATCCCCGGTCTGGCGCTTTTCTACGGCGGCATGGTCCGCAAGATGAACGTGCTGTCGACGGTGATGCACTCCTTCGCCACGTGCTGCCTTGTGACGATCGTCTGGATGGTTGCCGGATACAGCCTCGCCTTCTCCGATGGCGGCGCCTTCGTCGGCGATCTGGGCCGCGCGCTGCTTCGAGGCATGGGCGTCGAGTCGATCCACGGTAACGCCAAGACCATCCCTGAGTCGGTCTTCATGGCGTTCCAGATGACCTTCGCGATCATCACCCCGGCGCTGATCGCCGGCGCTTTCGTCGATCGCATGAAATTCTCGGCCATGCTCTGGTTCATGGGCGCGTGGTCTCTGCTGGTCTACTCGCCGGTGGCACACTGGGTCTGGGGCGGCGGCTTCCTTGCCGCGGCCAACGTGCTCGACTATGCCGGCGGCACCGTCGTCCACATCAATGCCGGCGTCGCCGGCCTCGTGCTCGCGCTGATGATCGGCAAGCGCAAGGGCTATCCGAAGGAAGCCTTCACGCCCCACAACCTCGTGCTGACGCTGACCGGCGGCTCGCTGCTGTGGGTGGGCTGGTTCGGCTTCAATGCGGGCTCGGCGGTCGCGGCCAATGGCGCGGCGGGCATGGCGATGGCGGTGACGCAGATCGCGGCGGCGGCAGCGGCGCTCGCCTGGATGTTCATCGAATGGGCGGCCAAGGGCAAGCCGAGCGTGCTCGGCATCGTTTCCGGCGCGATCTCCGGCCTCGTCGCCATCACGCCGGCCTCCGGCTTCGTCGCGCCGGGCGGCGCGCTCATCATCGGCCTCGTCGCCGGCGTCCTCTGCTGGTGGGGAGCGACCGCACTCAAGCGCATGATGGGTTATGACGACTCGCTCGATGCCTTCGGGGTTCACGGCGTCGGCGGCATCGTCGGCGCGATCCTGACCGGCGTCTTCGCGGTCCAGGCCATCGGCGGCGACGGCAAGGCCGGCCTGATCGACGGCAACGCCTATCAGGTCATCACCCAGATCTACGGCATCGCCGTCGTGATCGTTTATGACGCCATCGTCACCTTCATCATCGTCAAGGTCATCGACCTGGCGATCGGGCTCCGCGTTGATGCTGATACCGAACGGGAGGGTCTCGACCTCAACCTCCACGGCGAGGTCGTGCACTAGGCGATCGGCATCACGTTTGGGAGGGGCGGGGCGCCTTCGGGCGCCCCGTCTCGTTTGGGGGCCGTTTTCCACAGCGGTCCATGCGGGCTTCACAAAACCTTGTTCCCCCGGCATTGTTTGCGGCCGCAATCGCCCGGGGGAGCGCCGATCGCCGATGAAAGTCGCCGTGCTCAAGGAAAATCGGCCCGATGAGCGACGCGTCGCCGCCTCGCCCGAGACCGTCAGGAAGATGCGCGCGCTTGGTCTCGACGTCGTGGTCGAGAGCGGCGCCGGCGCCGGCTCCGCGATCACCGACCAGGCCTTTCAGGACGCCGGCGCCGTGCTCGCCTCCGATCGCACGACCGCGCTGTCCGGCGCCGATGTCGTGCTCTCGGTGCAACGTCCGGACGCATCCGACCTTCCGCTGTTCAAGGACGGCGCGGCGCTGATTGGGCTTCTCGCCCCGCATGCCGACAAGGAGCAGCTGAAGGCGATCGCCGCAAAGAACCTCGCGGCCTTCTCGCTCGAGCTGCTGCCGCGCATCACGCGAGCGCAGAGCATGGACGTGCTGTCCTCGCAATCGAACCTCGCGGGCTATCGCGCCGTCGTCGACGCCGCGGCCGAGTTCGGCCGCGCCTTCCCGATGATGATGACGGCGGCCGGCACTGTGCCGCCGGCGCGCGCCTGCGTGATCGGCGCCGGCGTCGCCGGGCTGCAGGCGATCGCCACGGCCAAGCGTCTCGGCGCCATCGTCTCCGCCTTCGACGTCCGCGCCGCCGCCAAGGAACAGGTTCAGTCGCTCGGCGCGACCTTCATCGAGGTCGACGAAGCCGCCTCGAAGTCGGCCGAGACCTCCGGCGGCTACGCCAAGGAAATGACCGAGGAGTACAAGCAGAAGCAGGCGGCGAAGCTGCACGAGACTCTGAAGAAGACCGACATCGTTATCTGCACCGCGCTCATTCCCGGCCGGCCGGCGCCTGAGATCGTCACCGAAGCGATGGTCAAGGACATGAAGCCGGGTTCGGTCATCGTCGACCTCGCGGTCGAGCAAGGCGGCAACTGTCCGCTCTCCGAGAAGGGCAAGGTCGTGGTGAAGCACGGGGTCAAGCTGGTCGGTCATCTCAACGTGCCGAGCCGCATCGCCGTGGATTCGAGCGCGCTCTATGCGCGGAACGTGCTGACCTTCCTGACTCCGCTCGTCGACAAGGAGACGAAGGCGCTCAAGATCGACAGGAAGGACGAGATCGTCGCCGCGACGTTGCTGACCGAAGGCGGAGCCGTCGTGCATCCGTCCTTCGCCTAAGGGGACCTTATCCAGATGGACGCGACCAATCACACCGCCGGCGTCGACCCGACGATCTTCGGGCTCACCGTCTTCGTGCTCGCCTGCTTCGTGGGATACTACGTGGTCTGGCGGGTGACGCCGGCGCTGCATTCGCCCCTGATGAGCGTCACCAACGCGGTCTCCTCGGTGATCGTCGTCGGCGCGCTGATCGCTGCCGGGCCGCAGGGCATGGACTTTTCCAAGATCATGGGCTTCCTCGCGGTGATCCTCGCCTCGGTGAACATCTTCGGCGGCTTCATCGTCACGCAGCGCATGCTGCAGATGTTCAAGAAGAAGAGCTAGGGAGCCCGCGATCATGTCGACCACGCTCGCGGCGCTGCTCTATCTCGCAGCTTCCGTCTGCTTCATCATGGCGCTACGAGGCCTCTCTTCGCCGGAGACCGCACGTGGCGGCAATCTCTACGGCATCGTCGGCATGGCGATCGCGATCGTCACGACGCTGGCGCTGCCGGGTGTCGTCTCCTACTGGCTGATCATCCTCGGCATCGTCATCGGCGGCGCCATCGGCGCGGTCATCGCCAAGAAGATCGAGATGACGGCGCTGCCGCAGCTGGTTGCCGCGTTCCACAGCCTGGTCGGCCTCGCAGCCGTGCTGGTGGCCGCCGCGGCCTTCTATGCGCCCGAGGCCTACAACATCGGCAAGCCGGGCGCGATCAAGGTCGCGAGCCTGATCGAGATGAGCCTCGGCGTCGCCATCGGCGCCGTGACCTTCACCGGCTCGATCATCGCCTTCGGCAAGCTCCAGGGGATCATCACCGGCAAGCCGCTGATCTTCCCGATGCAGCATCCGCTGAACGCCGCGCTCGGCGTGGCGCTGGTGCTGCTGATCGCCTGGTTCTGCGCGCAGCAGACGACGACGGCCTTCTGGCTGATCGTCGTCCTCTCGCTCGTGCTCGGCCTGCTCCTGATCCTGCCGATCGGCGGCGCGGACATGCCGGTCGTCGTCTCGATGCTGAACAGCTATTCGGGATGGGCTGCGGCCGGCATCGGCTTCACGCTCGAGAACTCGCTCTTGATCGTCACCGGCGCGCTGGTCGGCTCCTCGGGTGCCATCCTCAGCTACATCATGTGCAAGGGGATGAACCGCTCGATCTTCAACGTGATCCTGGGCGGCTTCGGCGGCGAGGTCGCAGGCCCCGCCGGCGGCGGCTCGGGCGACAAGACGGTCAAGTCGGGCTCGGCCGAGGATGCCGCCTTCATCATGAAGAATGCGAGTTCGGTCATCGTCGTTCCCGGCTACGGCATGGCGGTCGCGCAGGCGCAGCATGCGCTCCGCGAGATGGCCGACATCCTGAAGAAGGAAGGCGTGACCGTCCGCTACGCGATCCACCCGGTCGCCGGCCGCATGCCCGGCCACATGAACGTGCTGCTGGCCGAAGCCAATGTGCCCTATGACGAGGTGGTCGAGCTCGAGGACATCAACCGCGACTTCGCCTCGACCGACGTGGTCTATGTGATCGGCGCCAACGACGTCACCAACCCGGCGGCGAAGACCGACCCCAAGAGCGCGATCTACGGCATGCCGATCCTCGACGTCGAGAAGTCGAAGACGGTGCTCTTCATCAAGCGGTCGATGGCGTCCGGCTACGCCGGCGTCGACAACGAGCTCTTCTTCCGCCCGAACACGATGATGCTGTTCGGCGACGCGAAGAAGATGACGGAAGAGATCGTCAAGTCGCTCGGCTCTGGGCACTAAAGTGGCTGAGTGAACGTTTAGGTTTGCCGGCTACCTGCCGACGCGCGCCGGCGCTATCGTGCTTGCGGGTATTGATATGGATCAAACGGCCGCAAGAGCGGGCGTGGGAACATGGCCCCATGACGCCGTTCGCATCGGCAGGGGCATGGTCATGAGCGATCCCGCATCCACCTTGAAAGCCGAGCGTCGGCGAGAAGTTCTCGCCTTTCTCTTCCTCACAGGCATCGTCATGCCGGCGCTCGCCGTGGCGGTCGTCGGCAGCTACGGGCTTGCTGTCTGGGTCTACCAGATGTTCGCCGGTCCTCCGGGCCCTCCTGGGTTGTGAGGCTATGCAGCGCTCCCGCAGGCAGTTCATCCGCGGCCGATGGCTCGGCAGGGTAACCCTCGATTCTCCGGCCGGGGCGAGCGAGATCGCGAGCATTCTCATTCAGGCTCAGCCGAGCCGGCTGGTTGAGCTTGAAGCGGCCATCGCCGAAATTCCGGGTGCCGAGATCTATCAGCGCGACGTGCGCGGGAAGCTCGTCGTCGTGGTGGAGGGAGGCGGTGAGGACCCCGTCGGCGCCGCCCTGACGCGGCTGTCATTACTGCCCGACGTGATCAGCGCGACCCTCGTCTATCACACGGTCGAAACAGACCACGGATACGGAAAGGAGGGTGCATCATGACGAAGGCGCGGTGAGCCGCCGCGACTTCCTCAAGCTCGAGGCGGCAGCCATGGCTGCGGCGGCGGGCGGCATGGCCGTGCCCGCGGCAGCCCAGAACCTCTATACGGAACGCGCGCAGACGCAGCTCAACTGGGATAAGGCGCCTTGCCGCTTCTGCGGAACCGGGTGCAGCGTCATGGTGGGAACCAAGGATGGCCGCGTCGTCGCCACCCATGGCGACATCAAGTCGGAGGTCAATCGTGGCCTCAACTGCGTCAAAGGCTACTTCCTATCGAAGATCATGTACGGCCATGACCGGCTGACACAGCCGCTGCTGCGCAAGCGCGCCGGCAAGTTCGACAAGAACGGCGAATTCACGCCGGTCAGCTGGGACGAAGCCTTCGACATCATGGCCGACAAGTTCAAGGCGGCGTTGCGTCGTCACGGACCGAGCGGCGTCGGCATGTTCGGCTCCGGCCAGTGGACGATCTGGGAGGGCTACGCCGCCTCGAAGCTGTTCAAGGCTGGCTTCCGATCGAACAACATCGATCCGAATGCGCGTCACTGCATGGCGTCGGCGGTGGCCGGATTCATGCGCACCTTCGGCATCGACGAGCCGATGGGCTGCTACGACGACATCGAAGCCGCGGATGCCTTTGTGCTCTGGGGTTCAAACATGGCGGAGATGCACCCGATCCTGTGGACCAGGGTGGCCGACCGCCGTCTGAGCGCGCCGCATGTCCGTGTCGCGGTGCTCTCGACCTTCGAGCACCGATCTTTCGACCTGGCGGATCTCGGCCTCGTCTTCAAGCCGCAGACGGACCTCGTCCTCCTCAACGCGATCGCCAACCACATCATCCGCACCGGCCGCGTGAACAAGGGCTTCGTCGACCGCCACACAACCTTCAAGCGCGGCCAGACCGACATCGGCTATGGACTGAGGCCGGAGCACGCCTTGCAGAAAGCAGCGACCGGCGCGGCGAAGGCCAACGACGCTGCCGATATGAGCTTCGAGGAGTATGCGCGCTTCGTCTCCGAGTACACGCTGGACCGCGCGTCCGAGATGTCGGGCGTGCCGCGCAATCGGATCGAGGCTCTGGCCGAGCTCTATGCCGACCCGAAGGTGAAGGTCACCAGCTTCTGGACGATGGGCTTCAACCAGCACACGCGCGGCGTCTGGTGCAACAACCTCGTCTACAATCTGCACCTGCTCACCGGCAAGATCGCCGAGCCCGGCAACAGCCCATTCTCACTGACGGGCCAGCCCTCGGCCTGCGGCACGGCACGCGAAGTCGGCACCTTCTCCCATCGGCTGCCGGCGGACATGGTCGTGACCAAAAAGGCGCACCGCGACACCGCCGAGAAGATCTGGAAGCTTCCGGAAGGCACGATCCCGGCGCAGCCCGGCTACCACGCGGTACTGCAGAACCGGATGCTCAAGGACGGCAAGCTCAATGCCTACTGGGTGCAGGTGAACAACAACATTCAGGCGGCGGCGAACGTCAACGAGGAAGGACTTCCGGGTTATCGCAACCCCGAGAACTTCATCGTCGTATCCGACGCCTATCCGACCGTGACGGCGCTGGCCGCCGACCTGATCCTGCCGACGGCGATGTGGGTGGAGAAGGAAGGTGCCTATGGCAATGCAGAGCGGCGCACGCAGTTTTGGCACCAGTTGGTCGATGCACCGGGCGAGTCGAGATCGGATCTTTGGCAGCTGATGGAATTCTCCAAGCGCTTCCGTATCGAGGAGGTGTGGACCGAGGAATTGGTCGCCAGGAAGCCGGAGTATCGCGGCAAGACCTTGTTTGACGTCCTCTTCGCCAACGGCCAGGTTGACCGCTACCCGCTCAGCGAGATCGATCCCGCATACCGGAACGCCGAATCCAGGCATTTCGGTTTCTATGTGCACAAGGGTCTGTTCGAGGAATACGCCGCCTTTGGCCGCGGCAAGGCCCACGACCTCGCACCATTCGAGGTCTATCACGAGGCGCGGGGGTTGCGCTGGCCGGTGGTCGACGGCAAGGAAACCAAGTGGCGATTCCGTGAAGGGCTCGACCCCTACGTGAAGGCGGGGACGGGCGTGCAGTTTTACGGCCACGCGGACGGAAGGGCGCGTATTTTCGCACTTCCCTACGAGCCCGCCCCGGAGTCCCCCGACGACGCGTTCCCGTATTGGCTTGTCACGGGACGCGTGCTCGAACACTGGCATTCCGGCTCGATGACGCGGCGCGTGCCGGAGTTGTATCGGTCCTTTCCTGATGCCGTGTGCTTCATGCATCCTGACGACGCGGCCGCACTCAAGCTTCGCCGCGGCGATGAGATCAAGGTCGAGTCGCGTCGGGGGCACATCCGCACGCGCGTCGAGACGCGTGGCCGCAACAGGATGCCGCGCGGCGTGGTCTTCGTGCCGTGGTTCGACGAGGGACAGCTCATCAACCGCGTAACGCTCGACGCGACCGATCCGATCTCGCTTCAGACCGACTTCAAGAAATGCGCTGTCCGCATCGCGCTCGTCGGAGAGGCAAGATGAAGCGCCACATTCTCGCGATGATCGCGGCAACGCTTCTGCTCGCTTCGACTGCTATCGCGGCTCAGACCCTGTTGCCGCTTCGTGGCCCCACGCCGCTCGAGCAAGTCACCCCGGCGCCGCGCATGACGCCGATGCGGAACACGTCCGAGAAGGAGGTCAGGAACTATCCCGAGCAACCCCCGGTGATCCCGCACACGATCGAGGGCTATCAGGTGGATCTCGGCGGCAACAAGTGCCTAGCTTGCCATGCGCGTTCGCGTACCGGCGAGAGCCAGGCGCCGATGATCTCGATCACCCACTTCATGGATCGAGACGGGCAGTTCCTCGCCACTGTCTCGCCGCGACGGTTCTTCTGTACCCAGTGCCATGTGCCGCAGCATGAAAGCCGTCCGCCCGTCGCAAACGACTTCATCGACATCGATACGCTGCTTGCGCGCTCCCAGCCGGGGGGCCGTCGGTGACGGCGGCGCCTGAGACGCGTCCTTCGTTGGTGCGACGGGCCGCCGGCCTGGCCCTCACGTTCTGGGTCATCCTGCGGCGGCCGAGCAGTGTCTTCAGCTTCGGCGCGCTGGTCATGGGCGGCTTCGTGGCCGGGATCGTCTTCTGGGGCGGCTTCAACACGGCTCTCGAACTGACCAACACCGAGAAGTTCTGCATCTCCTGCCATGAGATGAAAGACAACGTCTTCGCCGAGTTGCAGCGGACGGTGCACTTCACCAATCGCTCGGGTGTCCGAGCCAGCTGCCCCGACTGCCACGTGCCGCACGAATGGACGCACAAGATCGCGCGCAAGATGCAGGCGAGCAAGGAGGTATGGGGTCATGTCTTCGGCACGATCTCGACCCGCGAAAAGTTCCTCGAGAACCGGCTGGAGCTGGCGCAGCACGAATGGGCGCGGCTCAAGGCCAACGACTCGCTCGAATGCCGCAACTGCCACTCGTCGGAATCGATGGACCTGACCAAGCAGAGCGCGCGCGCAGTCGACGCGCACCAGCGCTTCCTGTTCACCAAGCAGCGAACCTGTATCGATTGCCACAAGGGCATCGCACACGTGCTGCCTGACATGCGCCGGGTCCCGGGGTGGCAATAGTCATGGCGGCGGCGCCGTGCCCATCACCACCTTGGGTGTAGTGGATTTGCCCTTAATTTTAGGTAATTCCTAACGGAATCGGACCAGCCTTAGGCTGGTCAGAGAATGAGACGATGTCCTGATTGCGGTCATGTTCGAGCGTGGCGACTGGGCGAT